>Ga0157369_10002407_pt1 | contig 22492 bp, 20 predicted proteins | sample C25metaG_FD_113461 | JGI IMG/M metagenome (GOLD analysis project Ga0157369, IMG submission 113461) | Corn rhizosphere microbial communities from Kellogg Biological Station, Michigan, USA - C2-5 metaG | ecosystem: Host-associated > Plants > Roots > Rhizosphere > Soil | place: USA: Michigan...
CATCCTGCTGCAGATCCTCGAGGACGGGAAGCTCACCGACTCGCAGGGCCGCAAGGTCGACTTCCGCAACGTGATCGTGATCATGACGTCGAACATCGGCTCGGCATCGATCTCGAAGAACGTCTCGCTCGGCTTCAGCATCTCGGCCGACGAGGGGCTCAGCTACGACGACATGAAGACGCGGGTGATGGGCGACCTGAAGAAGGTCTTCCGGCCCGAGCTGCTCAACCGCATCGACGAGATCATCGTCTTCCCGAAGCTGGCGCGCGACGAAATCCTCCAGGTCGTCGACCTGATGATGAACCGCGTGCGCGTCCAGATGGCGGAGCACGAGGTCACGATCGAGCTGACGGACGAGGCGAAGGACCTGCTCGTCGAGAAGGGCTGGGACCCGGCGATGGGCGCGAGGCCGCTGCGCCGCGCGATCCAGCGCTACATCGAAGACCCGCTCGCCGACTACATCCTCGGCCGCGAGCTCGCTCCCGGCTCGACGATCCTCGTCGCCCGCAAGAACGACGAGGAAGTCGACATCACGGTCGTGCCGCCCGCGGCGCCCGAGATGATCGGCGTCTCCGCGGCGCCCGACACGCCCGAAGAGCTCGAGACCGACTAGACCACGCGCGTCGGCGGCGGTCCTTCCACCGCTCGATAACCGGCGAACGAGCTGTCGAGCACGCCCTCGCCGCCGGTGAGATCCGGCAGCTGACGCTGCAACTCGTGCAGCTTCGCGGCGGGCAACTCGCCTTCGAGCACCGCAACGTCTCCGTCGAGGGACGTGTCGTCGACGGTGCCGCCGAGGCGGGCGATCGTCGCTGTCAGCGGCCCGATCAGCGCGACCGGTATCTCCGCGCGCGTGCGCAGCATCGGCTCGCACACCACAGTGCCGGCGCGCCTCACGGCCTGGCGGAGCACAAGTGGCGTCAGGCCTTTGAAGTCGCCGGCCGACGACGCGCCGCGCTTCGACGGCGATCCGTCCCAGACTGCGTGCGCCACGTCGGTGAGCGTCACCACGCAGTCGGTCACCTGCCACCCGTAAAGCCCTGAGTCGAGGGCATCCTCGACGTACTCGCGCATGTGCTCTTCGAAGCCAGCGTGCGTCTTGTAGATGTGAATCGGCACGGCATCGGCACCGCTTTCCGCGCGATAGAGCAGTCCCGACTCGGGCGGCCCTGGCTCTATCCGGAATCCCAACGTCGCGTCGAACGCGTTGCCATCTTCGTGAATGGCGACGAACGCGCGGCCGCTGCGCACCGGACGCTCGACGTAGATAGGGGTCGTCTCGCGAAACTCGACGGCGATACCGAACTCGTCGGCGAGCGTCGCGCCGATTACCTCCTTCTGCACCTCGCCGTACAGCGAGACGGAGATGACACCGCCCGAGCGGCGCACGCCGATCAGCGGGTCTTGCTCTTCGAGCTGCGTCAGAGCAAGCCGCAGCCGCGCGCCGTCGTCCGGATTCAGCGGCGCGACGACAGACTCGAGCGTCGGCGGCGCGAAGTGGTGGTCGCCCGATGCGTAACCTTCGCCGAGCCAGTCGCCGACCTGCGCACCATCGAGCCCCCACAGCTTCACGACAGCGCCGGCGGATGCTGACGGCCGCATCACTGCTCCGCCCTGCTCGAACACGGCGAGCGCGGTCACTTTCGCGTCGCCGATGCGGTCGCGCGTGCGAATCGTCCCGTCGAACAGCCGCGCGTACACGACCTTCTCGTTGCGCGCGCCGCGCTCGATCTTGAACACCTTCGCCGAGGCGGGCGCCGAAGGATCGCCGGTCGCGGCGGGCAGCAAGCCCACGATGCCGGCGGCGAGCTCCTTCACGCCTTCGCCGGTTCGTGCCGAGCCCTGGAACGCCGGATCGTCCCGTCCCAGGCGCTGCCTGATCTCGCCGACCACACGCTCGGCGTCGGCGCCGACGCGGTCGAGCTTGTTGACGAAGAACAGTGTCGGCACGCTCAGCCGCTCGAGCGCCCGCATCAGGATGCGCGTCTGCGGCTGCACGCCTTCGACGCCCGACACGACGAGCACTGCGCCGTCGAGCACGCTCAGCACACGCTCCACCTCGGCGATGAAGTCGGGGTGGCCCGGCGTGTCGATCAGGTTGACGTGGACGTCGCCGATCTCGAACGACGCCACCGCCGAACGGATCGTGATCCCGCGTTGCCGTTCGAGCGCAAGCGTGTCGGTCTGCGTCGTTCCCGCATCGACACTGCCGAGCTTGCTGATGACGCCTGCGTTGTACAGCAGGCGTTCTGTGAGAGTTGTCTTACCGGCGTCTACGTGCGCCAGGATTCCAAGGTTGAGCTCTTTCCGAGACACGCGTCATACCCTCCGAATAGGTCGCAAAGCGATTCGTGGTCATGACTGCGTGTGGCAACGGATGCCCCTTCCTTGGTCGACCGGATCATCATAAAGGTGCCAGGCACCAAGAGTGCCGGGCACTAGTCCGAGAGCTGCCAAACGTCGCTCCGCAGCAGCGGAACGACCCTGCCGTCGCGCGTGTGCGCGTCGACTGCGACCTCGGGGCCGCCGATCATGAAGTCCGTGTGCACCGACGACTTGATGTTCGCACCGGGCGCATCCGGGTCGGACAACGCCTCGGTGTAGCCGCCGCCGTAGGCGATGTGGCACGTCGCGTTCTCGTCGAACAGCGTGTCCGAGAAGATGATTCCCGTCTGGCCGACGCGCGATGTGCCGTCGACAAGCGATACCTCGCCGAGAAACGGCGCGTTCTCGTCGGTGTCGAGCTGGCCGCGCACGACCTCGGCGCCGTTGTCCGCCTGCACATCGACGATCTTCCCGTCCTTGAACGTGACGACGAGGCCGCGGATCACCTGGCCGTTCAGCTCGAGCGGACGCGTCGACGTGACAACGCCGTTCGTGCGCACCTTCGCCGGCGTGGTGAACACCTCTTCCGTCGGCATGTTCGCGACGTAGTGCAGGCCGTCCATCGTCACCGAGTCGGCGCCCTTCCAGCGCGACTGCTCGAGCAGCCCGACGGTGAGATCCGTGCCCGGGCCGACGAAGTGCAGCGCGTCGATGGCGAGCGCGTCGAGCGCAACGACCCGGCGCTCGAGCCGTGCAACGTGGTCGCGCCAGGCCTGCACCGGATCGTCTTCGTCGAGGCGCACGCAGTACGCGACCGCCTCCCACAGCTTCTCCATATCAGGCTCGCCGAACACGGTCCGCGCCCAGCCTTCGTTCGGGCACGAGATCACCGTCCAGTTGTTCAGCATCGCTGCGACCTGGCGCATGTTCTCTTCCGCCAGCTCGAGCATGCGCGCCTTGCCGACGCGCTCGCCGGGCAGGTCTGCGAGCAGCTCCGGCTCCGCTTCGCCCGTCAAGGCGACGATTGCGGCCTTCTCTTCGCCGATCTCCTTCGCGCGCGAGAGCAGCCACGGCGGCGTCCACGAGAGCACGTCGGCGGGCGCGTTCTGGATCATCGCGCGGCGGATGTGCTGGTCGCTGTAGAGCACGTCGACGTAGCGCGCGCCCGCGGCGTACGCAGCGCGCGTCACCGCGCGGATCACCGGCGCGTGCTCGACGCGCCCGAGCACCTCGACAAGCTGGCCGGGCTGGACGTTCGCGCCGACGCGGACTGCGAGCTCCGCGTACCGCTCGACGCGCTTGTCTAGCTGAGCTGCCATACGTCCTCACGCAGGATCGGGACGGCGTCGCCGTCGGCGGTGAGGCCGTCGACCTCGAGCTGCGGGCCGCCCACCATGAAGTCGGTGTGCACGGTCGAGTTCGCATTGACGCCATCGATCTTCGAGACACTGGCCGGGTCGCCGCGGATGCACTCGACGATCGCGAAGCCGTACGCGATGTGGCAGGTGGCGTTCTCGTCGTAGAGCGTGTCGAAGAACGTGAGCCCGGTCTGGCCGACCTTCGAGCCGCCGTCGACGAGCGCGAGCTCGCCGAGGTATGCGGCGCGCTCGTCGGAGGCGAGCTGGCCGCGGACGACGTCCGCGCCGTGCTTCGCGTCGACCTCGACGATCTTCCCGTCCTTGAACGTCACCTTGAGGCCCTCGACGACGTCGCCCATGAGCGCGAGCGGCTTCGTCGAGGTGATGTAGCCCTCGGCGCGCCGGCAGTCGGGCGTCGTGAACACTTCTTCCGTCGGCATGTTCGGCACATACGCGATGCCCGATGCGGTCGTGAACTCGGCTGCGAGCCAGTCGGCCTGGTCGAGCAGACCCACGGTGAGGTCGGTGCCCGGGCCGCGGTAGCGGATCGCGTCGAACCGCCGCTCGTTGAGGCTCGCCGCGCGCGCCTTCAGCTTCGCGATGTGGTCCGTCCACGCCTGGACCGGGTCGGGCTCGTTCAGGCGCGTGCAGAACGCGACTGCGTCCCACAGCTTCTCGACGTTCGGCTCGCCGAACACCTTCATCGCCCAGCCCTCGTTCGGATATGCGAGTCCCGACCAGTTGACGGCGTGCTCGCTGTAATGCTTCATCGCGATCTCGATCACGCCGGTCATCCGGTCGCGGCCGACGAGCTGCCCGTCGAGGCCCGCGAGCAGATCCGGCTCAGGGTCGCCTGTCGTACCGAACGTGGCATTGCCCGCCATCGCGCGCCAGCGCTCTTTCAGCCACTCGGGCGAGTAGCCGACAGCGTCCTCGGGACCGAGCTCGAGCTTCGCCTTGCGGACGTGCTGGTCGGTGTAGAGCACGTCGACGTAGCGCGCGCCCGCCGCGTAGCCGGCGCGCGTGAGCGCGCGCACGAGCGGCGCATGCAGCACGATCGCCGTGATGAAAAGATCCTGGCCTGGTTGGAGATTCGCGCCGACCTTGACTGCGAGCTCGGCGTACTTCTCGAGGCGCTCGTCTAGCTGAGTTGCCATACGTCCTTTTCGATGATCGTCTCCTCCGTGCCGTCCTTGTGGACGCCGGTGACCGTCACGTCCGCGCCGCCGACCATGAAGTCGGTATGCACGGCCGAGACGTTCAAACCGCGTTCTTGCAAGCCGTCCGCGTCGAGGTCGTCGAGGCTGCGGTCTGTGGCCGCTTGGATCGCGCTGCCGAACGCGATATGGCACGTCGCGTTCTCGTCGAACAGCGTGTTGAAGAAGGTGATGCCCGTCTTGCCGACACGCGACGTGCCGTCGACGAGCGCAAGCTCGCCGAGATGCCGTGCGCTGTCGTCGGTGTCGAGCTGTGCGCGCACGGCGTCGACACCGGTCGAGGCGGTTACGTCGACGATGCGCCCCTCGGCCATGGTCACGACGAGGTCGCGCACGACGGTGCCGCCGAGCTGCAGCGGCAGCGTCGAGCGAATCGTTCCCTCCGCGCGACGGCGATCCGGAGTGGTGAAGACCTCTTCGGTCGGCATGTTCGCGACGTGGAAGACGCCGGAGGTCGTCTCGTCGCCCCCGCCCATCCACCGGTGCTCGGATAGGAGGCCGACGAGCAGGTCAGTGCCGGGGCCGTCGTACCGAATCGCGTCGAACCGGCGCTCGTTCAACTGCGCGGCGCGCTCCCGCAGCCGCGCTGTTTGCTCGCGCCACGAGGCAACCGGGTCGGGCTCGTCGAGACCGACCGTCGCGGCGACGGCTTCCCAGAGCCGTTCGACATCCGGCTCGCCGAAGACTTGTTCCGCCCAGCCCGCGACGGGGCAGGCGGCGATCGTCCAGTTCATCGTGCGAGTGTTCTGGCCGCGCCGGGCCTGCTCGAGCACCTTGATCAGCCGCGCTTTGCCGACGCGGGTCTGGTTGAGATCGGCAAGCAGCTCGGGGTCGGGGTCCCCGGCAACCATGATCAGCGCACCGCCGTCGGCCGAGTTGCTCATGCGCTCGACCATCCACGGCGGCGAGTACGTCAGGACCTCCTCCTCGGCGTTCTCGATCAGCGCGCGGCGCACGTGGCCGTCGCCGTAGAGCACGTCGACGTACTCGGCGCCGGCCGCATACGCGGCGCGGGTGAGCGCGCGGACGAGGTCGGCGTGCTCGACGTTGGCGTTGATGAACACCCGCTGGCCGGGTTGGACATTCGCCCCGACACGAACGATCAGCTCTGCGTAGCGATCGACCCGCTCCACGGCGCCCAACGATATAGAGAAGTCTCTATTTCGCGTCGAGGGCGACACAATGCCGTCGGGGCCTGCGAGTACCGTCGTCTTCCCATGGCCAAGGCAGCAGCCGTCCAGCACGTTTGCAGCGAGTGCGGCACCGCCTCGACCCGCTGGCGGGGCCGTTGCCCGGGCTGCGGCGCCTACGGGACGCTGGTCGCGGAAGCGCCCGCTCCACGCGGTGGCGCGCGCCGTCCCGCAGGGGCTGCGCCTCTCAGGCTCGTCGAGGTCGTCGCCGAAGAGTCGGAGCGCATGTCGACCGGCGTGCCGGAGCTCGACCGTGTGCTCGGCGGGGGCCTGGTGCCTGCGTCAGTCGTGCTCGTCGGCGGCGAGCCGGGTGTCGGCAAGTCGACGCTGCTGCTCTCGGCACTCGGCGCGATGTCGGGAGACCGCCGCGCGCTGCTCGTCACGGGTGAGGAGTCGGTCGCGCAGGTGAAGCTGCGCGCGGCCCGGCTCGGAGGCTGCGACGACGTCGAGATTCTCGCCGAGACCGAGCTCGACGTCGTCTGTGACACGCTCGAGCGCGAGCGGCCCGCGGTATGCGTCGTCGATTCGGTGCAGACCCTCTGGTCGCAGGAGGTCGGTTCCGCGCCGGGCTCGGTGTCGCAGGTGCGCGAGGCCGCGTCGCGGCTGCTCCGCGTCTCCAAGGAGTCGGGCGTCGCCACGTTCCTCGTCGGTCACGTCACGAAGGACGGCGCCGTCGCCGGCCCGCGCGTGCTCGAGCACCTCGTCGACTGCGTGCTGCAGTTCGAGGGCGACCGCTACCACGCGCATCGCGTGCTGCGCGCCGTGAAGAACCGCTTCGGCTCGACGAACGAGCTCGGCGTCTTTGAGATGACGGGCGCCGGTTTGGTCGGCGTGCCCGACCCTTCGGAGCTGTTCGGGCGTGTCCAGGCCGGCGAGGTGGGCGCGGCGGCTGCCTGCACGCTCGAAGGAACGCGGCCGCTCTTGCTCGAGATTCAGTCGCTCGTCGCGCCGAGCGACCTCGCGATGCCGCGTCGCGTCGGCACCGGGGTCGACCCGAAACGGCTTGCGATGATCGTCGCCGTGCTCGCGCGGCATGCGGGCATCGCACTGGGCGCCGCCGACGTGTTCGTGAACGTCGCGGGCGGCGTGCGCATCGACGAGCCTGGCGCGGACCTCGGGATCGCTCTGGCGATCGCCTCCGCGGCGAAGGGCGTCCCCGTCAAGGACGGCCTCGCGGCCTTCGGCGAGATCGGCCTGACCGGTCGTCTGCGCGGTGCGGCCCAAGCCGATCGAAGAGTCGACGAATGTCGCAAATTGGGAATTTCGACGGTGCTTGCGCCTGCCGGCACGAAGGGCGCGACCGTCGCCGCCGACACGCTCCGGACGGCGCTCCAGGCGGCTCTCGAGAACCCTGCCTGAGCAGGGATTTCGGTCGAAAAACCCTGGAAAAGTGGCGTTTTTCCAGGGATTCTGGTACCCTGTCGTTCCCGCCGGTGAGCCCCTTAGGGGCCGCTGGCACTGTTTGTGAGAACACTCAGTTACGAACATCGCGGATCAGAGGAGCGCTCTTTTGTACAAGGTCGGTGACAAGGTGGTGTATCCGCACCACGGTGCCGGGACGGTCGTCAAGCGCGAAAAGCGCGAGGTGCTGGGCGAAAAGCGCGAGTACCTGACGATCAAGATCCTGCACAACGACATGACGGTCAATGTCCCTGCCGAGAACTGCGAGTTGGTGGGTCTGCGCAAGGTGATCGACGAAGAGGCCGTCAAGAAGGTCGTTCGGTACCTGACCTCCGGCGGAACCGAGATGCCGAAGAACTGGAACCGCCGCTTCAAGCACAACCGCGACAAGATGAAGACCGGCGACATCTTCGAGCTCGCCGAAGTCGTGCGGAACCTGGCGTTGCGTGACGGCGAGAAGGGTCTCTCGACGGGCGAGAAGCAGATGTACGTGAAGGCGAAGAAGATCCTGGCCTCCGAGCTGATGTATGCAAAGTCGATGTCCGAAGAGGACGCGCTTGCGTGGCTCGAAGAGACGCTGACGAACGGCGCGAAGCCGAAGGCGGCCCGCAAGGCCCCGACGACGACCGCGGCAGCCAAGAAGGCGCCTGCGGCCGTTGCGAAGAAGCCGGCCGCTTCCGCCGCCAAGAAGAAGACCGCCACCGCTACTCGGTGAGCGTCTGGGCTGTTCTCGTCGCCGCCGGGCGAGGGGAGCGGCTTGGGGAAGATCGGCCGAAGGCGTTCGTTCGCCTCGGCGAGCTCCCCCTGCTTGCGGAGCCGCTGCGCCGGCTCGACGACAGCGCGTGGATCGACGCCGTCGTCTTGGTTGCGCCGCCCGAGTGGGAGGAGCCGGCGATTCTGCTCGCGGAGGAGATCGGCGCGTCGAAGGTGACGGCGTGCGTCACCGGCGGCGACACGCGAACCGCTTCCGTGCGCGCGGGTGTGGCGGAAGTGCCCGCCGATGCGGCGGTGATCATGGTTCACGACGCGGCGCGTCCGCTGTTGCCGCCTGACGTGGTTGGCCGCTTGGTCGAGGCGCTCGGCCAGGGCTTCGACGGTGCGGTTCCGGTGGTGCCGCTGCACGACACGGTGAAGCGGGTCGCCTCCGGCGCGGTCGCGGAGACGCTCGACCGCAGGGAGCTGGTCGGCGTGCAGACGCCGCAGGCTTTTGTCGCGGCGGTGCTGCGCGCGGCGCTCGCGCGCGGCGAGGAGGGGACCGACTGCGCGTCGCTTGTCGAGGCGTCCGGCGGGCGCGTTGCGGTCGTCGACGGCGACGAGCGGTTGCTGAAGGTGACGACGCGCGCGGATCTCGACCGCGTCGCTGCGATGATCGGGTCATGAGTTTTCGCGTCGGCACCGGTTTCGACGCGCACGTGCTCGTTGACGGCGTGCCGCTCGTGCTCGGCGGCGTCGAGCTGGTCTATCCGCGCGGGCTCGCGGGCCACTCGGACGGGGACGTCATCACGCACGCGCTGATCGACGCGCTGCTCGGTGCGGCCGGCCTCGGCGACATCGGTTCTCTGTTTCCGTCCGGCGCTGCGACGCCGAAGGGGATCTCGTCGCTCGCTCTCCTGCGCGACGCCTACGAAGACGTGAAGGCTGCGGGGTGGACGCTCGTCAACGCCGACTGCGTGCTGATCGGTGAGGAGCCGAAGATCGCGCTGCACCGCGTGCAGATGCGCGACCGGCTCTCGGAGACGCTCGGCGGCGCGGAGGTCAACGTCCGCGCGACGACCACGGACGGGCTTGGCTTCGCGGGCCGCGGCGAGGGACTTGCTGCAACTGCTGTGGCGCTCCTAGGAAATTAGGTGGTCGGCGCCGAATGAACGGCCAGTGCCGTTCGAGATCCAGGCGCACCGAGGCAACGACCCGTTCCGGCTGAAGCGGTTGCTGGTCGGCCGGCCCACGATGGTCGAGCTCGACGTTGGGATGGCGCCGGAAGGGAGGTTGGTCGTTTCGCATGAGCACGACCTGAGCGACGCAACTGGCATGACGCTCGCTGACGCGCGTGAGATCGCCGGCGACACACCGCTCGTCGTCGAGGTGAAGTGCGCGCCGCCCGCAACTGCTTCTCCGTCCGCGTTCGCGCACGCGCTTCGTCCACATCTGAAGAGCGTGTCGGTGAGCTCGTTCGACGAGCGTGTGTTGATCGAAGTCCATCGCCGCTGCACGCGCACGCCGCTGACGATCCTGTTCGCTGAGCCGCTACGTCGCGCAACCGTCGCCACGACGCTCGGCCCTCGGCACGAGCTCGTCAATCGCGATCTCGTCGACGCTGCGCACGGCGTTGGCATGCGCGTTGTTCCCTGGACGGTGAACGACGCGAATAGGATGGCTGAGCTGATCGAGCTCGGCGTCGACGGAGTCGCCACGGACTTCCCGTCGCTCGCGCACGCGCTGCTCGTGTCGCGTCTCAGACCGGCAGCGTAGGAACGCCGTCGCGCAGCTCGATCAGACCGTCGCGCTCGAGCGACACGATCGCTTCCGCGTCGTCGGGCTGCTCGCCGGCGGCGACGGCCCGCAACACGATTGAGCGCCGCTGGCGGAACGAGCCTTCGAAGCGGCCCTGCTTGCGAAGCGGCTTGAAGCGCGAGCCGCGGGACGGACACTGCTCCGAGAGCGGGCAGACGTCGCAGCGCGGAACGCGTGCGAGGCAGATCGTCGCGCCGAGATCGAACAGCGCCTGTGCACATTCACCGTCGAACTGCTCTCCGGTTCGTTCCTGGACGCGGCGGATGTTCACGTCGACCGGCAGCACGTCGCGGCCGAAGGCGAAGTTCGCAACGGCGGCGGCCGTGTAGGGGCCGACGCCGGGCAGCTCGGTGAGGTCGTCCGGCCAGCCGCGCTCGGCGACGACGCGCGCTGTGCGGTGGAGACTCACGGCCCGCCGGTTGTACCCGAGCCCCTGCCACTCGACGATCACGTCCGCCGTGGTTGCCGCAGCGAGCGCCTCAACAGTCGGCCACCGCTCTAGCCACCGCAGGTAGCGCGGGATGACGCGATCCACCTGCGTCTGCTGCAGCATGACTTCGCTCACCAAGATCGCGTACGGATCCCGCGTATGGCGCCAGGGGAGGTCCCTCCCGTTCGCATGAAACCACGCCAAAAGAAGGTCGTGCATGAGACTCCGAGTCTACGAGTCGCGGCTGCAAGAGCTGCTTGCGCAGCAGCGCGATGTCACGATTCCTTTGATGTAGGCGATGTCTTCCGACTCCACTACGAGTACTTCTTCAATGGGAGAAGTTTGCTGACAACATCGGCGTGTTCTACGACTTCCACGCCTCCTGGTTTAGGTATCCGATAGTGTGACTACGAGGAAACGCCGCAGCGTTGTGAAGTGGGTGGGGCTCTTCACCTTGGGTTCGGATGAGGTGCGACACGACCGGAGTGTGACGAGACCAATCCGTGTTCGTTCTGCTGGGCGCTACGCCGAAACGGTCTGCGCGAGCTGGATCGGCTGACCGACCGGGATCTGTTGCAGATACGAAGGCCACACGAACCAGACCGTGTGCGAGCGTGAGTTCTGCACCTCGTTGGCAGTCGCGTCGCTGATAGGACGCCTGAGCCCGCTTTGCACCCAATACACCTGGGGGTCGCCGTATGCCTCGAGAAACGTCCCTGTCGGAAGGCTCAGCGCTGACGGCCAGTGGAAGCGTTCGAGCGGTGCAATCAGATAGGCGATGCTCCAAGCGAAAAGTCCGGTGTCAAAGGTGCCGCCGCTACTTAGTCCAGCGACCCGCACTGAGCTAAGCGAAAGACCCAAGAAGACAGCGCCGAACGTCCAGGCAGCGAATGTGAGCAGATCTCCCGAAATGGATCCACCGATGGCGATGAAGCGCCGCAACAACAGGTGACGGTCGACTTCGCGCAACACCGCGGCTACTCCCCAAGCGAACAAGCCTGCGTAAACAGTGTTCAGTCGCCCGATGGCAATCCCGAACAGGGCACAGACAAGCAAAGCGTTTCCAACAACAAAGCCAACATTCGAAAGTAGACGACCGATCGCCAGTGGGACGGGAAGTTGATCGAACAGTCCGAGCAGATTGCGGTCGACGATGGCGAGCAGGATGAAGATGCCCCAGCAGACGAGTCCTAGCTGCAAGTTCTTGGCAGCAGCTAGGTGGCCAATGTGGAGAGTGAAGACCGCGAAGGCAAAGAAGACCGCTGCTGCTACTTGGGCAAGGAACGACACAAGGTCACTGAGGTTTTCACGCGTCTGTCGCACCAGGCGCTGCACGACCCAGGCGAGCGACCAGGCAAACAAGCCCGCATTCAGCTTGTGGTGATCGAGCACCGGGACGGCAAATGCCGACAAGCCCATGCACACAGCCGCGGCGATCAGCAACAAGTAAGAGAGCCGGAACGAAAGCGGCCCGCCTTGGTTGATTGCATACATCGGTTCGGCTTGAGCGGTGGCGGCCATGACGTTTAGTTGATGATGTGTCTGGCAGTCGTGAAGTGCTTGCCGTGGCTCGTGAACCAATCGAGGTCCATCGTTTGAACCTGTTTGCCCTTCCCTGGGGCTTCAACGACCTGTCCTCCGCCGATGTAGATCCCGACATGATGGGGGCTGGTGAAGACAAGATCGCCCGGCAGCAGGTCGTTAAGACCGACGCTTGAGCCCAGCTCGCGCTGTCTGAACGTGCCTTCTGGGATTGACATTCCGACTCCGGCGTACGCGTAGATGACGAGATGGTTGCAGTCGAATCCCGCCTTGCCTTTGTGGCTTGAGTCGGTGGTCGGGCCGTCCTCGCCACCCCCACCCGAGACGTAGTCCTTTCCAACCATGCCGAGGGCTCGTTTGACGATGATCTGTCGCTTCTCGTCCGCGGTGAGACGTTCGAAGCCCGGCTTTTGTTTTATTACGGCCTTCTCAGATTTCGGTTCTGGTGGCTTGCGCGCCAACGAGGGCATCCGCGAGGCGACGCCGAAACCGCCCCAGGCACCGATGAACACAACTCGCGTGATCGGCGCCGCGTCCGTGCCGTGGTCACGAATCGCTTCAGCGCTCTCGTGCACCAAGGCGTGAAGCCAGTTCGCGAGATAGTCGACCACCGGATAATTGGCAACTGATGACTGTGGTGGATCCCGAATCTGCGCTGCGCGGGCTGCCATGAGCCAGGCGCCGTAACTTGCCGCAGGCGCGTAGCCGACGACTGGCCCGCACTGGGGATGCCCGTACGCGGTGGGCCGCGGGAAGCTGAAGTCCGCGATGCCGTGATCAGGGTCAAAGTTGATTGACACGTTGATCTAGCTACGTCGATGGGTGAGGTTCAGCGACTGCGGCACGGCGTCACCATCTCGCCGCGCGGGCGGGGTGTCAATCTCGACAGCCAGACCCCTCGCTCGGTCTGCTCGTTGTTTCTTGCGCCGGTCGTTTGCCGAGTCTAGGGCGGGCTCTGGTGGGGACGCCCACACCCGTCTAGGCTTGAGGTCGAAATGCCAGCCTGCGCCTCATGCGGGACCGACAACGCCGCCGGCCGCAAGTTCTGCGGCAATTGCGGGGCGTCGCTTGCGCGCGCATGCCCGAGCTGCGGCACGGCGAACGAACCGGGCATGCGCTTCTGCGGCGAGTGCGGGACTGCGCTCGACGCGGCGGCTCCCCCCGTCGCGGCGTCCGCGCCGGTCGCCGAGCGCCGGCTCGTCTCGATTCTCTTCGCAGACCTGGTCGGCTTCACGACGCTCTCCGAATCGCGCGATCCCGAAGAGGTGCGCGAGTTGCTCTCGCGCTACTTCGAGACATGTCGACGGCTGATCGGCATCTACGGCGGCACGGTCGAGAAATTCATCGGCGACGCGGTGATGGCGGTGTGGGGCACACCGACCGCGCAGGAAGATGACGCCGAGCGCGCGGTGCGGACCGCGCTTGATCTCGTCGCGGCGACCGCCGAGCTCGGCGTGGAGATCGGTGCGCCCGAACTGCAGATGCGCGCCGGCGTGCTCACAGGCGAAGCCGCAGTGACGCTCGGAGCTGCAGCGGAGGGGATGGTCGCCGGCGACCTCGTCAACACCGCGTCGCGTGTGCAGGCAGCAGCGGAGCCCGGCACGGTGCTCGTTGGTGAGTCCACACGGCGCGCGAGCTCTGCTGCGATCGCGTACGAACCCGCCGGCGCGCACGAGCTCAAAGGAAAAGCGGAGCCAATGGAGCTTTTCCGCGCGGTGCGCGTCACATCGGTTCGTGGCGGCGCGGTTCGCGCGGGCGAGCTCGAGCCGCCGTTCGTCGGCCGCGACCGCGAGTTGAACCTCGTCAAGGATCTCTTCCACGCGACAGGCAGCGAGCGCAAGGCGCAACTCGTCTCGGCGATCGGCATCGGCGGCATCGGGAAGTCGCGACTCGCCTGGGAATTCGAGAAGTACATCGACGGTGTTGCGGAGCTGGTGTGGTGGCACCGCGGTCGCTGTCTCGCGTACGGCGACGGCGTTGCGTACTGGGCGCTCGCCGAGATGGTGCGCATGCGCGCGCTGATCGCCGAAGAGGATTCGTCCGCCGACGCACGCAAGAAGCTGCACTCGACGCTCGAGGACTGGGTTCCTGACGCGAGCGAGCGCTCGTGGATCGAACCGCGGCTCCTGCAGCTGCTCGGGCTCGGCGAAGAGGGGGGCGACGATCGCGAGACGTTGTTCGCCGCGTGGCGGCTCTTCTTCGAACGGGTTTCGGGCCGGGGTCCGGTGGTCCTCGTGTTCGAGGACCTGCAGTGGGCAGATGCCGGTCTGCTCGATTTCGTCGAGCACCTGCTCGATTGGTCGCGGATGCATCCGATCTTCGTTCTCGCACTCGCGCGGCCGGAGCTTCAGGAACGGAGGCCCGGCTTCGGTGCGGGTGGACGCAATGCGACGACACTGTCTCTCGAGCCGCTCACGGGCGAGGCGATGGAGCAACTGCTCGACGGTTTCGTGCCCGGACTGCCGCATGAGCTGCGCGCGCAAATCCTCGCGCGCGCCGAGGGCGTGCCCTTGTACGCGGTGGAGACCGTGCGCATGCTGCTCGATCGCAGCCTGCTCGAGCGCGACGGCGACGTCTATCGCCCCACCGGGCCGATCGACGCGCTCGAGGTTCCGGAGACGCTGCACGCACTGATCGCGGCGCGGCTCGACGGGCTGTCGCCCGACGAACGCAGGGTCCTGCAGGACGCGTCGGTGCTCGGGAAGAGTTTCACCAAGAGCGGCCTGACGGCCGTGAGCGGGCTCGACGAGGAAGCGCTCGAGCCGATCTTGCGCTCGCTGATCCGCAAAGAAGTGCTCTCCGTCCAGGCGGACCCACGCTCACCGGAGCGCGGCCAGTACGCATTCCTGCAAGACCTGCTGAAACGCATTGCCTACGAGACGCTCTCGCGTGGCGATCGAAAGGCGAAGCACATCGCGGCTGCCGCATACCTCGAGCGCGCGATGTCGTCGGAGCTCGAGTTTGTCGAAGTCATCGCCGCGCACTACCTCGACGCCTACGAAGCGGTGCCGGATGCCGAAGATGCACCGTCACTGAGAGCAAAGGCCGCTGACCGGTTGACGCGTGCGGGTGAACGTGCCGCGTCCGTCGCAGCCCACGAAGAGGCGCAGCGCTACTACGAGAAGGCGGCGGGGCTCGTCGATGACCACGTCGCGCAGGCCAAGTTGCTCGAAACCGCCGGCGACTCGGCGACGTTCGGTTATCGCTTCGAACAAGCCCTCGCGCTGCTCGACCGAACGGTCGACCTCTACAACGAGAACGGAGTGACGCACGCCGCCGCTCGTGCGTCCGCCACGATCGGTTACGTGCTGTGGCGGAACGGCGACCTCGACGGCGCGGCCGACCGGCTCGCACAAGCACTCGCCGTGCTTGCAGACGACGAGCCCGACGCAGACATCGCACGCTTGATCGAGACGTTGGGGCGATTGCGCTACTTCCAGGGCGACGCGGTGAGCGCGATGGAGCGTGTCGACCGCGCGCTGGAGATTGCCGAAGCGTTGTTCGCAGTGCCGGTTCTCGTCGACGCGCTCAATACGAAGAGCCTTCTCATGAGTGCCCGCGCGCGTCACCAGGAAGCGCTTGCGCTTCTCGAGCGCGCGATCGCGTTGGGGCGCGAGCACGGTGCGTTGAGCCAGCTCGCGCGCGCGCTCAACAACTACGGCGTGTCGCTGCAGGTGCGTGGCGAGTTCAAGGCGGTTTACGCAAACGATCTCGAGGGCCTCGAGATTGCACGCCGCATCGGAACCAAGGACGGGGAGCAGCAGTTCGTCGGCGGGCTCTCCTGGAGCACGTTCATGCTCGGAGACTGGGAAGCGTCCGCCCGGTGGCGTGACCAACTCGATGCCCCGGGCGCCTACCCGGTGATGTTCCTCGCAGCGGCAAACACCACTCTCGCGCTGCCCAAAGGTGACATACAGACCGCGCGAGCGGCGCTCGACGGCATCGCCTCGTATCGCGACAGCACCGACGCACAGCTCCGCTCGTCGTACCTGCAACTCGAGTCGCAGATCTTGTTCGGTGAGGGCAGGTATGCCGAGGCTGCCGACACCGCTCACGAGTCTCACGTCGCGGCCCAGGACGTCCATCCGGGGCTCAATGCGCACGTGTGGTTCGACCGGCTGATCGCGCTTGCCGCGCTCGGTGATGCCGGGCGGCTCGAAGAGGCGCTTCGAGAGGGCGCCACCCTCCCGGCTGCCCAGCGGACGTTGTTCCTGACCACCATCGAGCAGCGGTTCACGGCTGCGCTGCACGGCCTGCACGGCGAGATCGACGAGGCAGACGCCGCGTTCGCCCGCGCCGAAGACGGTTACCGCACCCTTGGTCTTCCGTTCCTGCTCGCGTGCACGCAGGCTGAGCACGGCGAGGTTCTCAGCGGTGCCGGTCGCGCCGACGACGCGTCTTCGGTGGTCGACGAGGCGCGCGCGACGTTCGAACGTCTCGGCGCGACCGCGTGGCTCGCGCGCGTCGATCGCGTCGGGGCGGCCGTCCCCGCGTAACTACGCGTCAGCGAGCCGCTGCGCGAGCGTCTCGAGCAGCGTGACCGACATCGCCGGGTTGCCCTCGATCAGCGCACGGAAGTCCCACGCCGTGAGACCTGAGCAGTGCAGTTCGGTGTCGGCGACGATCGTCGCAGTGCGCGGCGAGTTCGCCATCAACGCGATCTCGCCGAAGTAGTCACCGGCGCCGAGCTTGCGCACTTCCTTCCCGTCGACGCTGACCGTTGCGCTGCCGTCCTGGATGACGAAGAAGCCGATGCCGCTCTTGCCTTCCTCGGTGACGGCGCTGCCGGCATCGAAACTGCGTTCGGTCATGCTGTCCGCGATCGACTTGAGCTCTTTGTCGCCGAGCCCCGCGAAGAGCGGGACGTTCTTCAGTTGGTCTGTCGAGACGGGCATGGTTGGCGCATCCTAGAGGGGGCGCGCCGCGATTGCCAGACCCTCCGCAGCCAGGGTCAGCGAACGCCCCGCCATTTGCTCGGTCTCGGCCAGCATCGCCTCGAGCATCGAATCCTCGTGGGCGGGATCGTGGTGGAACAGCACGGCGTGCCGCGGCTCGGCCTGACGTACGAGCGTGGCGAAGTCGGCGACCGATGAATGACCCCAGCCGGTGCGCGCCGCGTACTCGGCGGTCGTGTACTGCGCGTCGTGCAGCAGAACGTCGGTGCCCGCCGCGAGCGCGAGCCCAGCCTCGGGGTCGAGCCCGAGCTCGTTGTCGGGGACGAACGCGATCGAGTGCTCGCCCTCATCGAGCCGGTAACCGACGGCTCCGCCCGGGTGGCACACGGGTGCTGCCGTCACCGTGAGGCTGCCGAGCGCCCACGTTCCGTTTGCTTCCGCGAACTCGATCTTCGCCGGCAGCTCGTCGAAGCGCCGGGGAAAGAGCGGCGGCGAGAGGTACTCGCGGATCCGATCGCTGATCGGACCGCCGTCGACGGTCGGCGTCCAGATGCGGATCGTGACCTCTTGGAAGATCAACGCAAAGAAGCCGAGCCCTTCGACGTGGTCGAGATGCATGTGCGTCAGCAGGAGGTCGATCTCACGCGGCGGCGCCGGCAGCAGCGACAGCCCGAGCGCGCGGATTCCGGTGCCCGCATCCAGCACGACGAGGTGACCGTCGGAGCTTTCGACCGAAACGCAACTTGTGTTGCCGCCGTAACGCGCGGTCGCTGCGCCCGGGGTGGCGAGAGAGCCGCGGCAGCCCCAGATCGTGGCCCGCATTCCCGTGACCCTAGCGATCTCACAAATGGGAGCCGGGCGTCGTTTTAGATTGCAGTGATAGGCAGCTCTCAAAGACACAGCCGCGCAGTTGACACGCCGATCGGGACGTTCGGGATCGTCGCCTCCGAAAGGGGGCTGACGAGCGTCCGCTGGTCCGCCAACGGACTGCCGGACGATTCGTCGGCGCTCCTCGACGAGGCGGCGGCGCAACTCGGCGCGTACTTCGCCGGCGAGCTGACGGCGTTCGACCTGCCGCTCGACCTCGAAGGCACCGAGTTCCAGCGGCAGTGCTGGCTCGCGCTCGCGACGATCCCGTACGGCCAGACGGTGAGCTACGGCGAGCAAGCGCGGCGGCTCGGGCTCGGCCCCGACGCCGCGCGAGCAGTCGGCGCCGCCAACGGCCAGAACCCGGTACCGATCGTCCTGCCCTGCCACCGGGTGATCGGCGCCGACGGATCGCTCACCGGGTTTGGCGGCGGCCTGCACCGCAAGCGCTTCCTGCTCGAGCACGAAGGCGCACTCCTCCCGCTCGGTTAGCGTTGCCGCCGATGGCGGATCCGGTCGTGCTGGTGGTGGACGTTGGTGGAAACCGCGTCAAGCTGCTCACGTCCAAAGCGACGAAACCGCGGCGCTTCAAGTCCGGTCCCGACTTCACGCCGCAGCAACTGATCGAAGGCATCAAGGCGAACCGGGAGGGCTGGTCGTGGGACGTGATCAGCGTCGGCATCCCGACGCCGGTGAAGAACGGCAAGCCCGTCCGCGAGCCGATCAACCTCGGGCCCGGCTGGGTCGACTTCGACTTCGAGGAGGAGCTCGGGGTGCCGACGAAGGTCGTCAACGACGCCGTGATGCAGGCGCTCGGCAGCTACGAGGGCGGCACGATGCTGTTCCTCGGGCTCGGCACCGGCCTTGGCTCGACGCTGATCGTCGACGGCACGATCGCGCCGTTCGAGCTCGGCCATCTCCCGTTCCGCAAGAAGACGTACGAGGACTACGTCGGCACGCGCGGCCTCGAAGCAGACGGCCACGAGAGATGGAAGGCGGCCGTGTTCGAGGTCGTCGAGTTGTTCACCTCCGCGCTCGAGCCCGATTACGTCGTGCTCGGAGGCGGTGGCGTGAAGGAGCTCGACGAGTTGCCGCCGAATGCTCGCCGTGGATCGAACGCAAACGCATTCACCGGCGGCTTTCGGCTTTGGGGTCACTGAGACATCGCCTGCTTCTCACGGCTATCGCGCTTCCGCTGCTCGCCGGCTGCGGTGGCGGACGGCTCACGGTCCACTTGCCGCACAGCTCCACGACGGTTGCGCGCGGGACGACACTCGCGCAGCTCGACGTCCATGCGCCGGCCGGCAACCTGCTCGCGGTCGACGGCGCGGTGCTGCACGAAGGCGCGTACCCGGGGTACGTCTTGCTCAACGGAAAGATCGCCGCAGGCTCGACGAAGCTCCACGGCGGCGACACGGTCGGCGTGGTGCGCGGCAAGGATCACACCGAGCGCACGGTGCGCATCGTCACGCGTGTCCCCGGCGGCGAATACGCCGACCCCCAGTTCTTCCTCATCCACACGCCTGGGCGTCAGGTCGAGATTCGCGGGGCGGTCTCGCGCAAGCTCGTGTCGGTGACGTTCCAGCCTGCAGGCAAGGCGACACGTGAACGAGCGGTCGCACTGACGTTCGACGACGGCCCGTCGCCGCAGTACACGCCGCGCATCCTCGACACGCTGAAGCGGCTGCACGTGAAGGCGACGTTCTTCGTGATCGGCTACCTCGCCGACGAGTACCGGTCAATCGTCCGTAGGGAGAAACGGCTCGGCATGACGGTGGGCAATCACAGCTACAACCATCCGCTCGTGCCGGCATTCGACCAGCTGCCGGCGAAGCTGCTGGACGACCAGATCGCGCTCGGCGCCGCCAGCCTCGGTCACGCCGGCGTGATGCCGACACTCTTCCGCCCGCCGGAAGGCAGCTTCTCGAGCTCGGTGGTCAAGGCCGCGCAGGCGCGGGGCGAACGCGTCGTGCTCTGGTCGGTCGACCCGCGCGATTGGGCGGGGATCGGCACCGCAGAGATCGTGCGCAACGTGCTCTCTGCAGTTCGCCCCGGCTCGATCGTGATCCTTCACGACGGCGGCGGCGATCGCTCGGCGACGCTCAACGCGCTGCCGGCGATCATCAAAGGAATCAGGCGGCGTGGGTTGAGGCTAGAGGCAGTCGGATCGTGAAGGTCGTGCCGCGCTCGGAATCGACGGTCACGCTCCCGCTGAGGGCTTCGACGACCGCCGCGACGATCGAGAGGCCGAGCCCGGTGCCGCCGCTCGCCCGCGCGCGCGACGTATCGGCGCGGTAGAAGCGCTCGAACACGCGGTCGAGGTCGTCCTGCGACAGACCCGGGCCTTCGTCGTGCACCTCGAGCACGGCGTCGCCGGCGTCACGGCGCACCGACACGCGCGCTGCGGTGCCCGCCGGCGTGTGTGCGCGCACGTTCGCGAGCAGGTTGTCGAGCACTTGCCGAAGCCGGTCGTGGTCTCCGAGCACCTGGGCCGGCGCTGCGTCGAGATCCAGCCGGCGCTCGGGATCGACCGCGCGCGCGGTCTCGACCGCTTCGCGTGCGATCGCGTCGAGCCTGACCGGCTCTCGCTCGAGCGGACGGCCTTCGTCGAGACGCGCAAGCAGCAGCAGGTCGTCGACGAGCACGCCCATCCGCTGCGATTCACGCTCGATGCCCGCCATCGATCGCGCGAGATCGTCCGGATGTGTCGAAGCCCCGCGGTTGAAAAGCTCCGAGTACGCGCGGACCGCGGCGAGTGGCGTGCGCAGCTCGTGCGAGGCGTCTGCGATAAAGCGACGCAGCCGCGCCTCCGAAGCGGCGCGCGCGTTGAACGCCGTCTCGATCTGTCCGAGCATCGCGTTCAGCGAGAGGCCAAGGCGACCGACTTCCGTCCGCGGCTCCGCATGGTCGATGCGCTGCGAGAGGTCGCCGGCGGCGATCGCTTCCGCCGTCGCCTCGATCTCGCGAAGTGGTCGCAGCCCGAGGCGCACGACCCACAAGCCGAGCGCGGTCAGCCCTGCGAGCACTGCGGCCGTTACGAGCAACTCGATGAAGAACAGCCGGTGCAGCGTGACGTCAACGCTGCGCAGCGGCGCGGCGATCAACAGGTAGTCGCGCTGGTGCTCGCCCTCGATCGCCACTCGCACGCGGTAGCGGTCGCCCCCGGTGAGGGAACCGACGGTGTAGTAGTGGACGCGGTCGCCGTCCGAGTGCTCGGGCCGTGACGGCACCGAAACGGTCGTCGGGAACTTCGGCGCCGGCGCGGGCTCCGTCTGCTCGAACTCCGGGACGCAGTTCGTCCTGACGATTCTCTGTGTGCTCACGGTGCGCAGCTGGACGCAGTAGCCGGGAATGGCCTGCAGCAGACCTTCGATCTCGTCGTCGCCGCCACCACCCGGGCCGTGGTCGCCGAAGACCGCGTTCTCGACGCCGCCGTGCGTGCTCTCCAGCGTATTGTCGATGCGGCCGACGAGGAACGACTTGAGCGAGCGATACGTCGCGACGTCGGCAGCGATCAGCCCTAGAGCGGCAAGCACGACCACGCCGAGCACGAGCCGCGTGCGCAGCGACAACCGATGCATCAGGTGGACGCTTCGAGCATGTAGCCCGCCTGCCGGATAGTGCGGAGCAACGGCGGGCCGGCCGCGTCGAGCTTCTTGCGCAGGTAGCTGACGTACGTCTCGACGACGTTGGAGTTGCCGCCGAAGTCGTAGCGCCACACGTTCTGCAGGATCTGGCTCTTCGAGAGCACGCGGCGCGGGTTGAGCATGAAGTAGCGGAGCAAGTTGAACTCGGTCGCGGTCAGGTCGATGCGCTCTTCGCCACGACGCACTTCATGCCGAGCCTCGTCGAGCGTGAGGTCGGCGAAGCGCAGCACGTCGCCGGGCAGCTCGCCGGCGGTGCGGCGCAGGATCGCCTCGATGCGCGCGACGAGCTCGGCGAGGCTGAACGGTTTCGTCACGTAGTCGTCACCGCCTGCGCGCAGCGCGTCGATCTTGTTCTCGGTCTCGTCCTTCGCGGTGAGGAAGAGAATCGCGGTCTTGAAGCCCTGGGTCCGCAGACGCCGGCCGACTTCGATGCCCTCGAGGTCGGGGAGCATCCAGTCGAGCACGATCAGGTCCGGCTCGTGCTCTTGTACCTTCGCGAGCGCATCGCGGCCGGCGAGGCATTCGTCGACGTCGTAGCCCTCGTAGCGCAGGGCCGTGGCAACGGCGTCGACGATCGACGGCTCGTCGTCGACGACCAGGATCCGCTGCGAGCGGCGCTCGTCCACGATCACATCCTCCCAGCTGAAACTGAGAACCGGCTGGGAATCCCAGCCGGTTCTCTCAGTGCGCTCTCAGGCGTTCGCCGAGGTGCCTACGTGTTCGCTCGCCGCATCGAGCGCCAGCTGACGAGGCCTACTGCGAACAGCGCAACTTCGACGATGGTGATGACGAGCCGGTTGAGCAGCGTCGCGCCGAGCGCCGGACCGGAGCTCGTCACTGCGAGCAGCAGGCCGTACATCGACGCTTCGCGCAGGCCGAGGCCCGACGGCGTGAAGACCGCAAGCACCGCGACGATCGCGCCGACCGCCGACACACCGCCGAGGAACGCAACCGTCGACAGACCCGGATCCGCGCCGACGCTGCGAATCAAGAAATAGAGACCGAAGCCGCCGACGATCCACGTACCGCAGTAGAAGAGCAGCAACGCGCCGGTGAGCCCTGTCGGCAGCGGCTCGACGGACGCGCCGAACGGCTTGAGGATGCGCGCG
>Ga0157369_10002408_pt1 | contig 22486 bp, 15 predicted proteins | sample C25metaG_FD_113461 | JGI IMG/M metagenome (GOLD analysis project Ga0157369, IMG submission 113461) | Corn rhizosphere microbial communities from Kellogg Biological Station, Michigan, USA - C2-5 metaG | ecosystem: Host-associated > Plants > Roots > Rhizosphere > Soil | place: USA: Michigan...
GACGAAGAGAAAGACGAAAAGCGGAGCTCCGGCTAAGCGTATACAGGAGACTGCGGTGACGGCGTGGAGTCTCCACCTCCCGGTGCGGTTGGTCGTTGCCTTGGCTGATAATCCCCAATTATCTTCGCCTGTGTTCACCTGAATTGGAGATTCAGTTATGCCGATGGGAACCATCTCGAGGGACGGCTTGGTGGAATGCCATGATGTGTGCCTGCTTCTGGATGCGAAAGCCCGATGCGAATCAGGCAACCGTTTGGAGTTGCTGAGCAGCGGAGAAGAGTTCGTTCCGGCGATGCTCGCATCAATAAACACTGCACGACGTTCAGTTGATCTCGAGCTCTATCGAGTGGATCCTGGACATTTGTGGCGTATGTTTTCGAGTGCGCTGGCGGGCGCAGCTGAACGTCAGGTTCATGTCCGGGTATTGGTTGACTCGTTCGGATCTCGCAGGATGATGGAAGCGGACTGGCGTGAGGTTCTCCGGTCGGGCGTGGATGTCCGGCTGACTACTTCGGTAGTCAAATCATTACTTACAAAGGGCACTACTCGCCGTGACCATCGGAAAATACTAGTTGTGGACTCCGAAGTCGGATTCACCGGAGGGATGAGTGTTGACGATACGTTCTTTAGACCATTGAACGAATCGACGTGGCGAGAAAGCATGGTGAAGGCTCGTGGACCTGTAGTGGCAACGATGCAGCATGTGTTTGATGCGGCATGGGCCGAGAGGGATGGCGGCGGTGAAGTTGGCGCTGTTCTATTTCCGGCAGTCCGCGAGGGCTCTTCGAGTGCGCGGCTGATTCTGTCGACACCTCGGCAGCCATGCGGTGAGCAGCTGTTCTTAAGTGCCATCCGAGGCGCATCCATTTCAGTTTGGATCACCAACCCTTTCGTCGTTCCAAGTAAGGAGATTAGCGCCGCGGTGATTAGCGCCGCACGACACTCTGTTGACGTCAGGCTCCTCGTTCCCGGTCGGTTCCACCGATTCCCGATGGTCCGTGATGCAATGAGAGGTTTCTACGATGCCTTCTTGAGTGCGGGAGTCCGGCTCTTTGAGTACGAAGCAGCAATGCTCCACGTAAAGACGATCGTTGTCGACGGTCGCTGGGCATCCGTCGGTTCTTTCAATCTGGATCCGCGCAGCTTTACCTCTAACGATGAGGCAGCTATTGCCGCATGTGATTGTCAGTTTGCGGAGGCGGTGGCTGCCGCGTTTACTAAAGACTGCGAGAGTGCTCAGGAAGTGCTTTTAGCCCGATGGCGCGAACGAGGTTTTGTCCCACGATTTCGCGAAGTGGCAGTGAAATTGTTACGAAGCTATTTGTAAGTATCCGGATTCGCCGTGAGGCAGAGGCGCCTACCCCCTCACAATCCCCCTCCTTGGATGCTTTTCGTTGATCCTTACCTTTAGCGCGCTGTCGGCCACCGCCGTGTACATCTCGGTCGTCGAGATGCTCCTGTGGCCGAGGAGGCGTTGGACGTAGCGGATGTCTACGCCTTCTTCGAGGAGGTAGGTGGCGACGGAGTGGCGGAACATGTGCGGGGTTACGCGGTCGCGGACTTCGCTGCGTTCGCCGTGGAGGCGGACCAGGCGGCGGATCATCTGGGGGCTGGCGGCGTCGCCGCGGGAGTTGACCAGGAAGGTGTCGGCGGTCGAGGGGGAGCGGTCGCGGGCGGTGCGGTAGTCGCGGAGCAGCGACTTGATGTCGTCGGGGACGAAGACGCGGCGCTGGCGGTTGCCTTTGCCGATGATCGTGATCGTGCCGTCGTCGACGTCCACGGCCGCGTCGAGCAGGCTGGCCAGCTCGCTGACGCGCATGCCGGTCGCGAAGAGGAGTTCCGTGGCAACGTACGCGGTCAGGTCGGCGAACGACGGCGGCTGCTCGTGCAGAAGGAGACGCCGAAGGTCGGCGCGGGCGATCACGCGCGGGAGGCGTTTCGGCATCCGGATGCGGATGCGCGCGCTTCGGAACGGATCCTCGGCCACTTGGCCGTCCTCTTCGAGCCAGCGGAACATCGAGCGGAGCGTGGCCAGGTGGCGCTTCACGCTCGACTCCTTCAGCGTGCGCACGTCGAAGAGGTAGCGGACGTAGTTGTGGATCACGCTCTTGTCGCACGCGGCGACCGCGGCGCGCTTGCCGAGGAACTGGAGGAAGCCGGCGAGGTCGAGCTCGTAGGCGCGCGTCGTGTGAGGGGAGAGCTTCCGGATCGACTGGCAGTGACGGATGAATGCGGACGCCGCGTCTCGGAACAGCACGTCAGTACGACCTCCCAAAATTGGTGAGTGGCGCACCTTACCCGACGCGGACGGCGGTGGCGACCGGAGTTACGGAGGGGTGGACGGCGAGCGGCGTCCGGCGCGTTTGCGCCCGCGAGCCGCCGTTCCGTGTTAGCGTTATTCCATCCACGGCACGGGAGGCTTCGATGCGCAAAACTGCGAAGAGCGGCGGGCTTACGGTTCGGGCGATTGCGGGGTCGAACAACGTTCTCATCGGGATCGATCTCGATCCCGCCAAGCGCGCCGGTTGCCTCGGATTCACGCTGCAGCGGTCGGACACCGGCACGCCGGCGATGCGGTTTCTGCCGAACAGCATCACCTTCGCCAGCACGCCCGAGGACACTGCGCTGGACACGGAAAATTCGCCGCTGCAAAAGTTCCGTTGGGGCGATTACACGTGTAAGCCGGGCACCGCGTACAAATACACGGTCACGGCGCGGTATCGCGACGGAAATGGGACGCCGGTCAAGCTGAAGGATGGCGACAGCGTCGAAGTGGACGTGACGACGGAAGATCCGACGCACCAGGCCACGGCGGTATTTTTCAATCGCGCCGCGGCGGCCAGTCAGGCGTATATCAAGAAATTCGGAGATAAAGATCCGACCGACTTGCCCGCGCCGAAAAATACGGAAGCCCTGGCGTGGTTATCGAGAGGTTTGGAAGAAGCGCTGCTCGCATTTCAGTCGCAGGCGACCGACAAGAGTTTCGGGTTGCATTGTGCTGTCTATGAATTTCAGAAAGAAAATTTGTTGGCCGGTCTAAAGGCAGCGCTGGATCGCGGCGTGGACGTGCAGATCGTCTACCACTACCGCCATAAGAGCAGCGCCGCAGATAAGACGTGGAAGAAGAACGAAGCGGCGGCGATCAAAGCCGGCTTGGCGGCCGTTTCCACGAAGCGGACGCAGAATCCCGGCGTGATCATGCACAACAAGTTCATGGTCCTGTTGAAGGACGGCAAGCCGATCGCTGTCTGGACGGGATCGACGAACTGGACCGAGGGCGGCATTTATGGGCAGCTCAATGTCGGGCATGCGGTTTATGACCCGAAAGTCGCGGAAACGTATGAAGGCTATTTCCAGCTCCTCAAGAAGGATTTATCGGACAAGGACATGAAGGAGGGCGTACGCGGCCTCGGCGCGGTGCCGTCGACCGTGCCCGGCCCCGGCGTGCTGCCGATTCTCTCGCCGCAAAGCGACCGTACGATGCTCGAGCTTTACGGCTCGATCATGGCTAACGCCCAGTGCGTGCTCGTGTCGGCGCCGTTTGCGCTCGCGGATGAGATCACGAAAGTGGTCATGTCGGTGCCTCCCGGAAAAATGAACTATCTCCTCGTCGACAAGGAAGGCTCCCTCGGCGACAAGAGCGAGATCACAGAAATCGAGAAGATTCCGGCGAACAGCGTGGCATTCGCGGCGACGCTGCCGTCGAATCTGACCAGTTTCCAGGACAAGTTGCTGAAAGACAGCGCCGAGAGTTATCACCACGCCGGCGTCCATATTCATTCCAAGATCATCGTGGCCGATCCGTTCGGCGACGATCCGGTGCTCGTAACCGGTTCGGCGAATTTCTCGACGAATTCGACGATGCACAACGACTCGAACAGTCTGCTGGTCCGCGGCGACACGGCCATTACCGACATCTACGCGACGGAGTTCATGCGGATGTTCGAGCAGTACCACTTCCGCGGTGCGAAGAAGAAGGCGGACGACAAGAACACGGTCATTACGCTGTCGGACAGCGATGCCTGGTCGGATCGCTACTATGTCGACGGCAGCGAGGACGCGATGGACCGGATGTTGTTCGCGGGGACGCTGCCGCCGATTGCACCGGAAAAACCGCAGGTTCCGGCGGCGCCTGCGCCGAAACCTCCCGCTCCGAAGCCGCCTGCTGCGAAGCCGCCTGCTCCGAAACCGCCTGCTCCGAAGCCGCCCGCTAAGAAAGCGCCTGCAAAGAAAGCGGCGACCAGGAACGGCAGTGCGAAGAAAGCTGCGTCGGCAAAGAAGAAGGCAGCAAAGAGGGCCTCGTCAAAGAAGGCGTCAACAAAGAAAGCAGCTACAAAGAAAACAGCGACGAAGAAGACGGCGTCGAAGAAGGCAGCACCGAAGAAGAAGTCAGCGTCGACGAAGTCCGCCGCGAAAAAGACATCGAAGAAGGGCGCATCAAAGAAAGCGCCTGCGAAGAAAGCTTCGAAAAAGGCTCCAGCGAAGAAGAAGCCGGCGAAGCCTCCTTCGAAGAAATCTCAAAAGCGGAAACGCTGATTTCGTAGCGCCGTCGGCTCGACGGCTGGACCGCCGGCGGCTCGCCGGCAGTCCAGCACTTCGTTCCCCGACGCGCGTAAACTTCGCCCATGCAGGACATTCGCGCTTCGTTCGCCGACTACGCCGCCTATCACCAAACCAAGGGGAACAAGTGGTTCCATCGCCTCGGCATCCCACTGATCATGCTCACGCTCCTCGGCATGCTCGCGCGCGTGCACATCGCTGACACCGGACGCTTCCGCATCGACGCGGCCGTAATCCTGATCGCCATCGCCGTCGTCTACTACCTGACGCTCGAGTGGCGCCTGGCAATCCCGATGCTGATCGTTTCCATCGCCTTCTACCTGATCGGCGCGTGGCTGCCGATGTCGGTCAACGTCTCCCTCTTCATCCTCGGATGGATCTTTCAATTCATCGGGCACAGTGTCTACGAGCACAAGCAGCCGGCGTTTTTTCGCAACGTCGTCCACCTGCTCATCGGGCCGCTGTGGATCCTGAATGACGTGATTCCGGTGGTGAAGTAGCTACCTCTTCTTCAGCATCGAATCCAGCTCCGCATCGCGCGGCACCGCGATCCGTTGCGGCTCGCCGCCGTCGGTGGCAATCTCCACGAGCGGGATGCGCCGCCGTCCCTTGCTGTGCGCGATGACCTTGTCCTCCCCTTCCTTGTCATTGTCGATGTCGATGTAGTCGTACTTGACGCCGGAGCGATCGAGGTGCCGCAGCGTGCGCACGGTGTCGCCGCACCAGTCCGCGCCATAGACGACGATTCGTTCAGCCATGAGTAATCCTCCGGCTGATAGTTATTGCGAATTAGCTGCCGGAAAGGCAGTGGTCAGGGGCCAGTGGTCAGCGGTCAGTAAAAGTATTTCGAAGCGACCTCAAGCTCACTGACCACTGACCACTGACCACTGGCCACTAATCCACTCTTTTCACGCACGCCCCCACGCGCGAAAGCAGCTCCTCGATGTCGAACGGTTTCGGCAACAGATCGAACGGAATCCCTTTCAGTTTCTCGTTGATGATCGACGGCGACGCGGCGCTGGTGATGATCACGCGCTTCAGGCGCTCTGGCGCGTTGCGCGCCATCGCCGTCATGAACGAAAAGCCGTCCAGGTTCGGCATCATCAGATCGAGGACGATCACGTCGTAGTCGGCGGCGGCCATCTTCGAGGTCGCTTCCAGCCCGTCGCCGGCGATGTCGACCTTGTATCCCTGACGGAGCAGCACCAGGCGCACGAGGCGGCGGATCGAGGCATCGTCCTCCACGATGAGGATGCTGCAATCCGAGGAGGGCTTGTCGCTCACGGTTGCTCCGGCAGCAAAAAACGCTCCTACGTACAATCGCGCAATGCAGGCGTACGGATCGGATCGCGTGCGCGCCGACGATGGCGAGCGCGTCGTGCTGCTGTCGCGCATCCCGAAAGCGTGGACGCCGCGCGCGCCGAAGACGCTCACCACCGCCGAGTTTCCGGGGACGGCCGTGCTGTGGGAGGAGCGCTACTTCGAAGTTGTTTCCGCCGAGCCCTTGCCGCAGGGCGGCGTGCGCTACGTGCTCGAGCCGTGGCAGGAAATGCACGCCATGCGCACCATCGATCACTACGACGACGCGCACGAGGCGGAACGCTTGGCGGACTATCGTGCGCAGCTCGCGCGCGAGACGAAACGCAAATCGGCGAACGCGTTGGCGGTGCTGGCCGGCCATCTTCCCGCCGGCGTGCAGGAGGAGATCGGACGCGAGCTCGGCATCAATCCGATGCGCCTGACCATCATCTCCGCGCTCGGCGTGTACGCGGTCGTGATCGCGATCGTGATGTGGATCGTGCGCGACATCATGGCGGAGGCGCCGCTGCCGGCGCCGCTCGTCATCGCCGCCGGCTACCTGTTCGTGGAGTCGTCGTTCCGCTTCGCCGTCGCCTGGATCGTCGGAAAGCCGGCCGGTTCGGCGATCGGCGTCATCGGCTATCTCATTTACTACTACACCGCCGCGAATCGCAGCCGCGCGGTCTCGCCGTACGCGCGCGAAAAAGGGCTGACCGTTGCGATCGGCGAGACGCCGGCGGAACGCGCCGAGGCCGATGCGCTGCTGATGCGGCAGGCGCTGGTGACGCTGCTCAGCCCCGCCGATCAAGCTCGCGTGGCGGCGCGATTCGGCTACGACTACCGGCACGAATCATCGCTGGTCGCCATCCTGATTTTCTTCTTCGCCGCGATCGGAATCGCCACGTCGCTGCATCGCGGCGCGGTGATTTCGACGATCGCCGCGTCGATTCTCGCGGCCGAACAACTCTACCGCCTGGCCATCCTCCGCAGCCGTCCCGCCGGCAGCATTCTCGGCATCGCGGCGCGGCCGTTTGTGCGCAAGTGGCTTTAGATCGGGATCGGGTACGGCCTTCGCACCGTGCAGCGCGTGCCCGAATTGCAATTCGATGGGCGTCGCCGTGTCGTCATCGAAGGCGCAACGCCTTCGGTGGACGAAGGCCGTTTTCCCGCCAAGCGCGCGGTGGGCGACGTCGTGCACGTCGAAGCCGACATCTTCGCCGACGGCCACGACCTCATTTCCGCGGTAATGCTGCATCGCCACGAGTCGGAGAAGACGCTCACGGAAACGCGCATGACCGCGCTGGTCAACGACCGTTGGCGCGCCGATCTCACCGTTGACCGACTCGGCATCTACTACTTCACGTTCGAGGCGTGGATCGATCACTTCCTCACGTGGCACCGCGATCTGAAGAAGCGTCCCGACGCCGATCTCGACGTCCAGCTTCGCATCGGACTGGAGATGATCCGCGCCGCCGCGCAGCGTTCGAAGGATCGCGATCGAAAACGTCTCGAACATTACGTGGCTGCGCTCGAAGGCGACGACGACGCGCGCGACAAGGTTCACGCGCTCGCGAACGACGAGCTATTGGAATTGATGCAGCGAAACGCGGAGCGGAAGTTCGCGACGCGCTACGCGTGCGAGCTGGCCATCGAAGTCGATCCGCGCCGCGCCGCATTCAGCACGTGGTACGAGCTCTTCCCGCGCTCCGTCGGAACGTTTCGCGACGTGGAAGCGCAACTGCCGCGCATCGCCAAGATGGGATTCGACGTTCTCTATCTGCCGCCGATTCATCCGATCGGAACTACGTTTCGCAAAGGACGCAACAACAGCGTCACGGCGGACGAGGGCGACGTCGGCAGCCCATGGGCGATCGGCGGCGCCGAGGGGGGACACAAGGCGATCCATCCGCAGCTTGGATCGATGGAGGACTTCAAGCACCTTGTCGCCGTCGCGCGCGAACGCGGAATCGAGCTGGCGATGGATATCGCGTTTCAGGCGTCGCCCGATCATCCGTATATCACCGAGCACGAGAACTGGTTTCAGAAACGGCCCGACGGCACGATTCAGTACGCGGAGAATCCGCCGAAAAAGTATCAGGACATCTATCCGTTTCATTTCGAAACCGAGGCCTGGTCCGAGCTTTGGAAAGAGCTGTGCGACGTCTTCCGCTTCTGGATCGACAAAGGCGTGCGCATTTTCCGCGTCGACAATCCGCACACGAAGCCGCTGCCGTTCTGGCATTGGGTGATTCGCACGGTCAAGAAACATCATCCCGATGTGATCTTTCTGGCCGAGGCCTTTACGAGGCCGAAGATCATGTACTGGCTGGCGAAGGCGGGATTCTCGCAGTCGTACACGTATTTCGCGTGGCGCAATACAAAGTACGAATTGACGGAGTACTTCGAGGAGATCACGAAGCCGCCCATCAGCGACTTCTTCCGGCCGAATGCGTGGCCGAATACGCCCGACATCCTCACTGAGTATCTGCAATACGGCGGACGGCCGGCGTTCACGATCCGGTTGATGCTCGCGGCGACGCTCTCCGCGAATTACGGCATTTACGGTCCGCCGTTTGAACGGTTCATCGGTACTGCGCGTGACCCTGGCGGTGAGGAGTATCTCGACTCCGAAAAATACGAGGTCAAGCAGTGGGACTCCACCGGCGACGATCTCAGCGAACTGATCGCCGCCGTCAACCGTATCCGCCGCGACAACCCACCTCTGCAGCAGAATGAAACGCTGAAGTTCCATCCGACGACGAACGACGAAATCCTCTGCTACAGCAAATCAGCAGGGACTGACGTCGTCCTGACCATCGTCAACGTCGATCCGCACAACACGCAAGCCGGTTACGTGGAGCTCGATCTGGCTGCATTACACCTCGACGCCAATCGCCCGTTCCAGGTGCACGAGCTGCTCTCCGGCGCGCGCTACACGTGGCACGGCACGAAGAACTACGTGCAGCTGAATCCGCACGTAGTCCCAGCGCACATTTTCCGAATCCGGCGCAAGGTGAGAAGTGAGAGAGATTTTGAATACTTTTTGTGATGTCACAACAGAGCGCGCGTCGGGCCAGTCTTGTCATCCTGAGGCTGGCGAAGCGCGCCGAAGGATCTCAAGTTACGCCGTACGTGCTAAAACCCGGCTTCGGTGCAGACCGCGCAACTGGAGATCCTTCGCCGTCCTCCGGCGCTCCGCCGCGTTGCGGCTACGACGCCTCCAGCGGCTCAGGATGACAAACTAATGGACGACCTTTGGTACAAAGACGGGATCATCTATCAGACGCACGTCCGCGCCTTTTTTGATTCCAACAATGACGGCATCGGCGATTTTCAGGGGCTGACGCGCAAGCTCGACTATCTCCAGGACCTCGGCATCAACATCATCTGGCTCCTGCCGTTTTATCCGTCGCCGCTGCGCGATGATGGGTACGACATCGCCAATTACACGGCTGTCAATTCAAGCTACGGGACGTTGAATGATTTCAAAACGTTTCTGAAGGAAGCGCATCGCCGCGGACTGCGCGTGATCACGGAGCTGGTCATCAATCACACCAGTGACCAGCATGAGTGGTTTCAGAAATCACGCCGCGCCAAGCCGGGCTCGCCATGGCGCGATTTCTATGTCTGGAGCGATAACCCGGCAAAGTACAAAGACGCGCGGATCATCTTCAAGGATTACGAAACGTCGAACTGGGCGTGGGATCCTGTCGCAAAGGCTTATTACTGGCATCGCTTCTTCTCGCACCAGCCCGATCTCAATTTCGACAATCCGGCCGTCCACGCCGCGCTGATCAAGGCGCTCGATTTCTGGATGGACATGGGCGTCGATGCGTTCCGGCTTGATGCGATCCCATATCTCTTCGAGCGCGAAGGGACGACTTGCGAGAATCTGCCGGAAACGCACGACTATCTGAAATCGTTGCGCGCGCACGTCGACCAGAAGTATCCCGGGCGGATGCTGCTGGCCGAGGCTAATCAGTGGCCGGAGGACTCGCTGCCGTATTTCGGGGATGGCGACGAATGCCACATGGCCTTCAATTTCCCGGTCATGCCGCGCATGTACATGGCGCTGGCGCAGGAGGACCGCTTTCCGATCATCGACATCATGGCTCAGACGCCGGCCATTCCGGACAACTGTCAATGGGCGATGTTTTTGAGAAATCATGATGAGCTGACGCTGGAGATGGTTACGGACGAGGACCGCGACTACATGTGGCGCACCTACGCCTCCGACCGCCAGGCTCGCATCAACCTCGGCATCCGCCGCCGGCTTGCGCCGCTGATGCAGAATCACCGCGGCCGTATTCACCTGATGAACGGCCTGCTCTTTTCATTTCCGGGGACGCCGATCATCTATTACGGCGACGAGATCGGGATGGGCGACAACATCTACCTCGGCGACCGCAACGGCGTGCGCACGCCGATGCAGTGGAGTCCCGATCGCAATGCCGGATTCTCGAAGGCCAATCCGCAGCAGTTGTACATGCCGGTGATCATCGACCCGCAATATCACTACGAGCAGGTGAACGTCGAGCAGCAGCAGAGCAGTCCGTATTCGCTCTTGTGGTGGATGAAGCGCCTGATCGCGCAGCGCAATCGTTTCCAGGCGTTCGGCCGCGGCACGATGGAGTTTCTGCATCCCGAGAATCGTAAGATCCTTGCGTTCATCCGCCGCTACCAGGACGAGACAATCCTCGTCGTCGCCAATCTCTCGCGGCTCGTGCAATGCTTTGAGCTCGATCTCTCGCAATTCGCGGGAATGGCTCCTGTCGAACTCTCCGGCGGCACTCGTTTCCCTGACATCAGCGACAAACCATATTTTCTCAACCTCGGGCCGTTCGCATTTTACTGGTTCACGCTCGAGCGCCAGCGCACGGAAACAGTGCTCAGCGGTGAGGAAGTCGTCTCGCTTCGCGCAGCGACTTTCGAGGAAATCTTCTCCGACCGCAATCGCGCCGCGCTGAGCCGCGCGCTGGAAACGTATGTGCGTTCGCGCCGCTGGTTCAGCGGCAAGGCGCGCACGATCACGTCATTGCAGGTCACCGAAACGGTTGCTCTTCCGAATGACGCCGGTCAGCTCACCTTCCTGCGCGTCGACTATGCGGACGGCGAGCCGGAGACGTATCTCCTTCCGCTGGCCATCCTTCAGCATCGCCGCGCGCAGGAGCAGGAGACGGCCATCCCGACGCTCATCGCCCGCCTGCGCGACGGCTTCCTTCTGTACGAGCCGGTGACCGATCCGAAATTCACGGCCGCGCTGCTGGACACGATCGCTCGCCGGCGCATGCTCAAGGGCGAGCAAGGCGCCGTCTCCGGCACCGCATCCCGTCCTCGCGAGCTGCAAGGCGCGGCCGGCCTCAGTGCGCAGGTGCTCAAAGCGGAACAGAGCAACACTGCTGTTCTCTACGGCGACCGCTTCTTCATGAAGCTCTTCCGCCGCCTCGAGCCGGGCATCAACACCGACCTCGAAGTGACGCGCTTCCTCAATGAGGAGACGTCCTTTACGGGCACGCCTCGGCTCGAAGGCGCGCTGCAATACGAAACGGCCGCGACGAGCGAGCCGACCACACTCGCCATTCTGCAGCGCTATGTGGAGAATTCCGGCGATGCATGGACCTACACCGTCGACACCTTCGGCCGGTTCTTCGATTCCGTTCTGAGCGATCCAGCGGCAGCGGAGCGGCTGGCGAAAGCTACGCCGTCGGAATCGTTGCTCGCGATCGCCGACAAACCGACGCCCGAAATCGCGCAACAGACCATCGGCCTTTATCTCGCCGACGCCGAAATCCTCGGGCGCCGCACTGCGCAGATGCACCTCGCGCTGGCGTCGCGCGACGATATCCCGTCATTCGCGCCGGAAGCGATCACGCCGCATTATCAACGTTCGATTTACCAGCACATCCGCTCGCAGGCCGTCCGCACGTTTCAACTGCTGCGCCGCCGCGGCAAGGGCATTCCGGCAGCGGAGGAATTGCTGGCGCGTGAGGAGGAACTGCAACAGCGCATACGGCGGATCCTCGACGGCCGCATTACAGGACTGCGCATCCGCACGCACGGCGATTATCACCTCGGGCAGGTACTGCACACCGGCAACGACTTCGTCATCATCGATTTCGAGGGCGAGCCGTCGCGGCCATTGAGCGAGCGGCGCATTAAACGCAGCGCATTGCGCGACGTGGCCGGAATGCTGCGTTCCTTCCATTACGCGCCGCACGCGGTGCTTTTCGAACAGTCGCAGCATTCGGTGATCCGTGCCGAGGATGCGGCGACGGTCGAGAGCGGCGCGAATTTCTGGTATCGATGGGTGAGCGCCGCCTTCCTGCGCGCATATCTGGCCGAAAGCGGCAATGCCGCGCATCTGCCGCAATCGCGCGAAGAATTGCAGGTGCTGTTGGACGCGCACCTCCTCGAAAAAGCGCTTTATGAAATCGCTTATGAAATGAACAACAGGCCCGACTGGGTGCGCATCCCGCTGCGCGGCGTATTGGAGCTTCTGACATGATGAAAATGATCGCGACAGTCATGTTTCTGGTCACGGCCAGCGCAGAGACGCCGGCGACCGACTTCACCCTGGAGCTGCATCGAGCCGGGATCGTTCGCGTCGGCGAGAACGTCGACGTCCTGTATCGCGCGGTCAACGGCCAGGCGCAACTCGTCGATTTGAAAGCCGAGGGCGACTTCACGCCGCTGCTGAAACTGACGATCGACGGACGCAGCGACGCCCTGCGTGCATACATCGGCGCAAACGAGCGGCAGCTCATCGTGCGCGGTATTGATGTTCGCGATCCGCGATTTCGAACCGCGGCAGGCATTCACGTCGGCTCAACTCTCGGCGAGCTTCGAATGGCTTACGGCCTGCTGGAAAAAACCGGCGGCGAAGGAACTGTGGGCGCGCGCGTCGAATCGCTTTCGATGACCTTCGACCTCGGCGGCGACGTCTACGGCAACGATCGCTACCGCGCGCGGGATTTGAGCGACGTGCCGGACGACGTACCGATCGTCGGCATCTGGCTCAATTGATATTCTCGCCGCGATGCGCATCCGCTTCATCTGCATTCACGGGCATTTCTATCAGCCGCCGCGCGAGAACCCGTGGCTGGAGGCGGTGGAGACGCAGGATTCGGCGGCTCCGTACCACGACTGGAACGAGCGCATTACGGCGGAGTGCTACGGCCCGAACGCGTCGTCGCGCATCCTCGACGCGCGCGAGCGCATCGTCAAGATCGTCAACAACTACGCGGCCATCAGCTTCAACTTCGGACCGACGCTGCTGTCGTGGCTGCAGCAGGCGCAGCCCGAGACGTATGCCGCGATTCTCGACGCCGACCGCGTCAGCCGCGAGCGGTTCGACGGGCATGGATCGGCCATCGCGCAGGCCTACAACCACGTGATCCTGCCGCTGGCGAACGCGCGCGACCAGCGCACGCAGGTGCGATGGGGCATCCGCGATTTCGAGAAGCGATTCAAGCGAAAGCCGGAGGCGATGTGGCTGCCGGAGACCGCGGTCGACGTCGCCTCGCTCGAAGCGCTGGCCGCGGAGGGGATTGCGTTCACGATCCTGGAGCCGCAGCAGGCCAGGCGATGGAGAGCGATCGGCGAGGACGACTGGACCGAACAGAAGGGTGCCATCGATCCGACGATGCCGTACCGCTGCAATCTTCCGTCGGGACGTTCCATCGACATTTTTTTCTACGACGGCCCCATCTCGCGCGCGGTCGCATTCGAGCGTCTGCTTGCGCGCGGCGAGAATCTCGCGCACCGGCTCCTCGGCGCGTTCGGCGAAGGGCGCACGCATCCGCAGCTCGTCAACATTGCCACCGACGGCGAGACGTACGGACATCATCATCGCAACGGCGACATGGCTCTCGCCTACGCGCTCGACTACATCAACGAACAGAAACTTTCGCGCGTGGCCAACTACGGTCAGTTTCTGGCCGACGTGCCGCCGACGCACGAAGTCGAGATCGCTGAGCGAACTGCGTGGAGTTGCAGCCACGGCCTCGGGCGATGGGAGCGCGATTGCGGCTGCAGCACTGGCGGCGGCGAAGGGTGGAACCAGCAGTGGCGTACGCCGCTTCGCGATGCGCTCGACTGGCTGCGCGACGAATGCATCGCCATTTTCGAGTCGCGCGGCGCGGCGGTGCTGCACGATCCGTGGGCAGCGCGCGACGACTACATCGACGTCGTCCTGGACCGCTCCGATGAGAATCTGGAGCACTTTCTGGCGAAGCATGCCAGCACGGACAACAACACCGTCACCTTGCTCGAGCTGCTGGAGATGCAGCGCAACGCCATGCTCATGTACACGAGCTGCGGCTGGTTCTTCAACGACGTCTCCGGCATCGAGACCGTGCAGGTGCTGCACTACGCCGCGCGCGTCATCCAGCTCGCCGAAAAAGTTTCCGGACGCAGTCTGGAGCTGGAGTTCCTGCGCCGCATCGCCGCGGCGAAGAGCAGCCTGCCGCAGCATGGCGACGGGCGGCAGATTTACGAGCTGGAGGTGAAGCCGACGCGCCTCGATCTGCGCCGCGTGGCCGCGCACTACGCGGTAGCGTCGCTCTTCGACAACTTCGCGCACGACGATCGCGTTTACTGCTATCGCGTGCGGCAGAACGATTTCGAATCGTTCCGCGCCGGCCGCGCGCGCATGGCAATCGGCTCGATCACTGTCACGTCGCAGATTACGCGCGAGGAAGCCTCCTTCGAATTCACCGTCATCCACCTCGGCGAGACCGAGCTGACCGGCGGCGTGCGCCCCGCGGCGATGCCCGAGCACTACGACGCCATGAAGCGCGACCTCAGCGAAGACATGCGCGTGAACGGCATCTCGTCGGTCATCCGTGTGCTCGACGAGTATTTCAACGAGCCGCTGCTGTCGATCCGCGCGCTGTTTCGCGACGAGCAGCGGCGCATCCTCAACCAGCTCTGCGACACGACGCTCAGCGAGGCGGAGAGCGCGTTTCACCAACTGCACGAGCGCTACGACCCGCTGATGCGTTTCCACGCCGCGCTCGGCGTCCCGCTGCCGAAGGTGTTGCGCACCGCGGCGGAGTTCGACGTGAATATGCAACTGCGGCGGATGGCCGCGAGCGACGAAGTGCCGTTCGGCGAGCTGGAGTCGCGCCTGCGCGAGTCGCGCGATGAGAAGGTGTCGCTCGACGACACGACGCTGATGTCGCTCACCGCCGCGATCGAACGCGCCGCCGCCGACTTCTCGCGTAACTCCGACGATCCCGAAAAATTGGAGAACTGGGCCAAGCTCGTTTCGATCGTTCGCGACGCCGGCGTCGACGTCGATCTGCGCCGTCCGCAGAACGATTACTACCGATTGAAAAAATCGGTGCGTCCGGTCATCGCGGCGACGGCCGGCAACGGCTCATCGTCCGCAAATCGCTGGCTGCAACACTTTGACGCCCTCGGCGAAAAACTTTCGATCAGTCCGGAGGCGAGAGGGTGAAAGGCGAAATGTTGAATGTTGAATGGTCAATGTTGAATGTTCAATGGATCCCAGCCCCCGGTCATTCAACATTCAACATTCAACATTGAACATTCAACATTAATCAGATGACCCATAGATCGATCCACGAACCCAAAAAACCCACGCGCACGTCCGGCGTCCTCCTCCATCCGACCAGCCTGCCGGGACGTTTCGGCATCGGCGACCTCGGCGACGAACTGCTGGCGTTCCTCGATTGGGCGCAGAGCGCGGGGCTGCGCATCTGGCAGGTGCTTCCGCTCAACGCGCCCGGCTACGGCAACTCGCCGTACGGCTGCCTCTCGTCGTACGCTGGCAATCCGCTGCTCATTTCTCCGCAGCGGCTCGTCGAGAACGGATTGCTGCCCGGTGATGCGCTGGATGACGTTCCGACGTTCGCCGAGGATCACGTCGAATTCGATCGTGTCCATGAGTTCAAACAGAAGTTGCTCCGCCAGTCGTTCGCGCATTTTTTCGAACATGCCTCGGACGATCAGCGCCAGGCGCTGGCCGCGTTCAGTCACGACAACGCATGGCTGCCGGAATGGACGCTCTACGCGGCGTTGAAGGAAAACCACGGCGGGAAGTCGTGGACGGAGTGGCCGACGGATGTCGCATCGCGCGACCGCGATGCGCTCGCCGCTGCGCGGCTCCATCTCGCGGACGAGATCCGGTTTCAGGCCTACGTCCAGTGGCTCTTTTTCGCGCAATGGTTGGCCGTGCGCGAAGCCGCGAATGAGCGTGGCATCCGCATCATGGGCGACATCCCGATCTACGTCGCCGGCGACAGCGCCGACGTCTGGGCCAATCGCGACATTTTTCAACTCGACGACGACGGTGAGCCGAACGTCGTCTCCGGCGTGCCGCCCGATTACTTCAGCGCCACCGGCCAGCGATGGGGCAATCCGCTCTATCGCTGGGACGTTTTGCGCGAGACGCATTTCCGCTGGTGGGTTTCCCGGTTCCGCGCCGCGCTCCGTTTCGCCGACATCGTTCGCATCGATCACTTCCGCGGTTTCGCCGCCTACTGGGAAATCCCGGCCAGCGAGCAGACGGCGATAAACGGCCGCTGGATGCCTGGCCCTGGCCGCGCACTCTTCGACGCGTTGCGCGACGCGCTCGGCGATCTCCCGCTCGTCGCCGAAGACCTCGGGCACATCACGAAGGACGTGCATGAGCTGCGCAAGGCCATCGGCGTCCCCGGCATGAAGATTCTGCAGTTCGCATTCGCGCAGCCCGACAGTCCGCACCTTCCGCATTGCTACGATCCGAAAACGGTCGTCTACACCGGCACGCACGACAATGACACCGCGCGCGGATGGTACGAGGAAGCCGACGCCGCCGAGCGTGACGCAATCGCGTCGTACCTCGGCGTCCGCGATGCGAACGACGTGGCCTGGAGCCTGATCCGCGCCGCGTACACGTCCATCGCCGAGACGGCCATCGTCCCCGTTCAAGACATCCTCAACCTCGGCACCGAAGCACGCATGAATCGCCCCGGCGCCGAACACGACAACTGGTCGTGGCGCGTAACTGCCGGCGCGCTGACGCCGGAGCATGCCGAGGAGCTGCGCGAGCTGGGCGAGGTATCGGGTCGGGTTTGAATCAGCGGACTGGACATCTCGTCGGCGTAGCCGGCGTAAGGACCGTAGCCCACGGTTTCAACCGTGGGTCAATGGTGACGCTCCGATTCGTGAGCGCGCTTTAGCGCGCGACAGAAAGCTTTCTTTCGCCCGCTGAAGCGGGCTCCCGAAGACCACACGCTCGATTCCCACGGGTAAACCCGTGGGCTACGGTTCTCACGCCGGCTACGCCGACGACGCGTAGTGCGTCCTGATCTACTAATCGACTAATCCACTGATCTACTAATCCACGAACGTGCGAGAATCACGCTCACTCGGAGGGATCGTTCATGCGTCGAATTCTGCTGGCGTCACTGATCGCGTTGCTGTGCGCATCGATGGAAGCGCAGATGATGACCTGCGAGTCGCCGCAGGGTGCGTATCGCGAATGCCGCGTCGGGTCATCGGGCGTGATCACGCTGGTCGGCGAATTGAGCGAAGGGCGCTGCGTCGAAGGAGCTACGTGGGGCACGGTGTCGGCCGGCGTGGTGTGGGTCGATCGCGGCTGCCGCGGACGTTTCCTCATTCGCGACAGCAACATGACGCCGGGCAGCCGGCGCGTCGTCTGCGAATCGACGAAAGGCGACCGGCAGGTATGTCCGGCCGATCTCGTCCAGGCCTCCGATCCCGGCGGCGGCGTTTACCTTCTGCGCCAGCTGAGCGCCGCGGCCTGCAACGAAAACGAGACGTGGGGTTACGACGCCGAGCGCGATCAGATCTGGGTCGAGCAGGGATGCCGCGCCGAGTTCGTCGTCGGCGCGCGCTTCGATCCGAAAAAAGTCATCGAGCCGCTCGACAACCTGCTCACATGCGAGTCCGTCAACGGCAAGCGAACGCAGTGCACCGCCGACACTTCCGGCGGCGTGCGCATCGTGCGTCCGCTATCCGATGCCGCTTGCCGTTACGGAAAGCAATGGGGTTACGACGCGAAGGGCATCTGGGTCAACGACAACTGCCGCGCCGAATTCGCGGTGCGCGGCAAGCCGAAAGCGGTCGTGACGACGCTGGCCTGCGAGTCGCTCGACGGGACGAAGGTTCAATGCCCGGTCGATACGCGCTACGGCGTTGCGCTCGTCCGCCAGCTCGGCGAACACTTCTGCGTCCTCGGCCGCACGTGGGATTTCGACGCCACCGGCGTATGGGTTTCCGAAGGATGCCGCGCGCAGTTCGCGCTCGGCGGCTATCGGCTGCCGTCGCCGAATGTTCCTCCCAACGCCTCGAAAGTGATCTGCGTAGGGAAGGACGATCAGCGCGTCCTCTGCCCGGCCGACGCCTCGCATGGCGTCGGCCTCCTCCGCCAGCTGAGCGAATCCGAGTGCATCCTCAATCACACCTGGGGCTACACACGCGACGGCATCTGGGTGGAACGCGGATGCCGGGCGGAGTTCGCGGTGGCGAAGTAGCGGCTACGCGAAGATTTCGTCGAGCTGGATTTCGAGCGTTGGGAACAGCGGTGACGTGAGCGTTTCGTCGCGCGATAAATTCGCGGCGATCTCGTAGCGTCCGGCTACGTTGCGGCGAAAAACGCGAACCGTATCGCGCGCGGGATCTATAATCCAGTACTCGCCAACTCCAGTTCGTTCGTAGAGCGCGCGCTTGGTGACTTCGTCGTATTTTCGATTCGACTCCGAAAGAATTTCGACGAGCAGATCCGGCGCTCCCTGAATATTTTTGGTCGTGATGATCTTCTCGTGTTCGTTCGTGATGAACAGCAGGTCAGGCTCAACGACGTCGTATGGCGAGAAAACGATATCGAGTGGTGCGTGGTAAAGCCGTCCCACAGGATGTTGCCGGAGGTAGATTCCGATCTCGACGATGAGGTTATAGGAGACTCGCTGATGCTTCGTAACTGGTGATGCGTTCACGTAGTGCTCCCCATCGATGATCTCGTGGCGGAGACCGTCCTCAGGGAGGAGGAGCAAGTCCTCATACGTCATCTTGGTGGATGTCTGCGGCGCCATAGCGAAAAGTCTACGCCTTCTCGAGAACCGCGACTGGAAAATGGGCGAACAGAGAGCGGAGCGTGAGCTGATCGCCTTCCAGATTCTCCCCGGTGAAGAGATTGCGCCAGGAGCCGGGGATCGGGATTGAACCTTCGGGCCAGAAGTCGCCGATGGGGAACGTTCCCGGTTTGATGCGGCTCGCGAGGAGGCGCGGGACGGCGACGACGATCGCGTCGTCTTGGAATCGGCGCGTAAACGCGACGATGTTCTCGCCGGCATCGATCGGCTCGTAGCTGCCATCGCGGAAAAGCTCCGCGTGGCGCGATCGCGCGTCGAGCACTTTCCAGGTCACGAACATCTTGATCCGGCTGTCATGCCAGCGGCGAAGGAGGGTTTCGATCGAGAGCGAGTTTTTTTCGGACGCGGCCTTCATCTTTTTCAGCATCGCGCTGCGGCTCGCGTAATCGACGGGGCGGCGATTGTCGGGATCGACGAGGCTGAAATCCCACAGTTCAGTCCCTTGGTAGAAGTCGGGAGCGCCGGGCGCAGTCGCTTTGAGGACGACCTGCGAGAGTCCGTTGAGGAAGCCGTAGAACGCGACGCGCTTCTGGATGCGGACGAAATCTTCGCAGAACGCCGTGTCGCTGAGGATGGCGTCGGCGAAGGCGAGGAGCGATTCTTCGTATGCGGGATTCGGCGCGATCCAGCTCGTGTGCGTCTTCGCTTCGCGCGCCGCTTTCTCGAGGTACTGCTTCAGGCGATCGCGGACGGAGGGCAACTCTTCGTCGTCGAGCGGCCACATGCCGATGAGCGTTTCGTAGATCAGCAGTTCCATGTTCGCGTCGGGGATTCCGTTCGCGCGATGCGGCGCATTCATTTTCGACCAGCGACGTACCTGCCGTTCCCACTGCGGCGCGATTTCGGACAGCACGTTGATGCGCGCGCGAACGTCCTCGCTGCGCTTCGTGTCGTGCGTCGCGGTCGCGTTCATCGTGTGCGGCCACTGCTGCTGCATCCGCGCGGCGCGCGCGTGAAACTCGGCCAGGCCGTCGAAGTCCGCGCCGCGTCCGGGATTGCCGCCGACCTCGTTGAGGGAGATCAGGCGGTTGTAGTTGTAGAACGCCGTGTCCTCGACGCCCTTGGCCATGACGCGGCCGGTGAACTGCTGCCAGCGCATGACGAAGGCCAGCCAGTTCTCGCGTTCCGAGGAGACGTAGCGGGGCGGATCGACGAGGAGAACGCGTTCGAGGAACGTGAAAAGCCGTTCGTCGATCGCCGCGCCCGCGCGGCGTCGCGCCTCGGCGATCGCGGTGCGGATCGATTGCGTATCATCGTCATCGACTTCCCCCTCCCGAATGTACGTCCGGTACACGCGCATACACGCCGTGACCTCGGTGAGCGCCGTCGTCAGATCGACCGGCGCGAAATCGCGCGCGTTGCGGTCGGGCATGGCCACGGCGCCTAGCTGCTTGCCCAAAGCGCGCATCTCGCCGGGAAAAAGTTCGTGGATGACCTGCTTCTTGCGTTCGTAGCAGATGTCGTCGAACGTCGCCGTCACGCCGGTGAAGTTGCGGTAGAAGCGATCGAGCTGCTGCAGCCCGTTCGCATCGACGAAGAGCGCGTTCACGGAGTCGAGGAAGTCGTAGCCGGTCGTGCCGCTGACCGGAAACTCGCGCGGCAGCTCCTCGCCGTGTTCGAGAATTTTTTCGACGACGACGTAGAACGAATCGCCGCCGGCAGGCTCGTTTGCTAGCCGCAGTTGCAGCTTGCGCATGTGGCCGATCGGATCGTGAAGGCCGTCGATGTGATCGATGCGCAGGCCGGTCACTTTCCCTTCCGCGATCAGCTCCAGCGTTCGCCGATTGCGCGCCTCGAACACCTCGGGATTCTCGACACGCACGCCGACCAGATCGGTGACGTCGAAGAAGCGCCGGTAGTTGATCTTCTCGCTGGCGATGCGCCAGTAGGCGAGCCGGTACCACTGCGCGTCGAGCAGCGCGTCGAGAAAGTCCGCGTCGCTGTTGATGCGTTCGATGACGGCGTGAAGTGCCTCGCGGAACGGCTCGTCCTGCTCGTAAATCCGCCACAGCGTTTCTTTCAGGAACTTGCTGTTCGGAACTCCGCCGTCGTCCTCGACCAGTTCGCGTAACTCGATGGCAACGCCTTCGCGCGGCAGTGACTCCACGCATTCGCGCAACACCTGGCCGTACGAGCCGGGCGCCAGCGGCAGCCGCTTGTCGTAGTAGGTGAAGAAGAAACCGTCGACGTCGAAGTGAAGCTGGATCTCGCGCGACTCGAGCGCCTCACCGTACGGCTTCCCCAGGATCGGGAGGAGGACTTTGCTGACGGTCTGGCCGCGCGTAGTGACGGGCGTCCAGTCGATGTCGAAGTAATGGAGGAAGCGCGAGTGCTCGCCGTTTTCGAGAACGCTCATCCACCACGCGTTCTCGGGACTGGCGGCCATGTGATTCGGGACGACGTCGAGGAGGATCCCGAGGTTCCTGCGTTGCAATTCGGCATGCAGCGCGTTGAAATCGTCATCGGTCCCAAGCTCGGGATTGAGCGCGTTCGCATCGACGACGTCGTATCCATGTCCGCTGCCTTTACGCGCTTTCAGGATCGGCGACGCGTAGATGTCGCTGATGCCGAGCTCCGCGAGGTAGGGCGCGATCTCCCGCGCATCGGCGAAGGTGAAGCCGGCGTTGAACTGGAGGCGGTAGGTCGCGCGTGGGACACGGTACATCTCGTTGCGGGTGCTGCGAATTGGGTGCCGGGGGACGGTTTCACGCGGAGCCGCGGAGACGCGGAGCGGGTTTTCTCCGCGTCCCCGCGCCTCCGCGCGAAAAGCTTTATCTTTGCAACAACGCAAATGCCTCGGCTTGCAAGGCGATGCGGTTATCGGCGAGGGCAGCCCCTGACTCGATCACAATCCTCCACGATCCGGACAACTCAATCTCCCGCTCGCGATCGCTGAAATTGAACGCCAGCAATGTGTCGCCGCGTCGAATGACTAACGTCTGCTGCTCGTCGTCCGCCTGCGTTTCGACCGCATCGAGATCGAGCGAACGCAGTGCGGGGATTTCGCGGCGGAGGCGGAACAGCTCGCGATACAGATCGCGCAGGCCGGATTGCTCTGCACGCGTGAGTTTGGAGCGATTGAACGTTTCCTCATCGTGCGGATCGGGCGGCTCGCCTTTCCATTCGAAATCGTCGAACTCCTCAGCGCGGCCTTTGCGCACGGCCTCGATCAGCTCTTCGTCGCCGTGCGAGGTGAAGTACTGGAACGGCGCGGTCTCGCCGTGCTCCTCGCCCATGAACAGCATCGGGATGAATGGCGAGAGCACGACCGCGGCCGCGGCCAATCGCAGTTTGGCCGGCGACAGGATTTCGGACAACCGTTCACCGAGCATGCGGTTGCCGACTTGGTCGTGGTTCTGCGCGAAGACGACGAACTGTTTGCCGTCGCGCGTTTTCGGCGGCGCGCCGTACTTTCGCCCGAGGTACGGCGAGTGCTGGCCGGTGTAGAGAAAGCCCGCGGTCAGAGTGCGCGCGAGATCGCTGGTGCGGCCGTAATCGGCGTAGTA
>Ga0157369_10002409_pt1 | contig 22468 bp, 18 predicted proteins | sample C25metaG_FD_113461 | JGI IMG/M metagenome (GOLD analysis project Ga0157369, IMG submission 113461) | Corn rhizosphere microbial communities from Kellogg Biological Station, Michigan, USA - C2-5 metaG | ecosystem: Host-associated > Plants > Roots > Rhizosphere > Soil | place: USA: Michigan...
CGTTGTCGGGCAGTATAGAGACCTGTTGAGCGGCGGTGAGATCGATGGCCCTCAAGACGTTTCGCCAAACTCTGGCGCTGTCCAACGGCGGGGACTAAAGAAGGTCGCCGTATATCGCGACGAAAAGGGCGTATTGCACGAATTCTCTGCTGTGTGCCCCCATCTCGGCTGTGTTGTTGCGTGGAACGACGTTGAGAAAAGCTGGGATTGTCCATGTCACGGATCTCGATTTGATGCACTGGGAAAAGTGTTAAACGGGCCAGCGATCAGCGACCTGTCACCAGCTGAATAATCTGCAAAGCGGCGTGGTTCGCGCCGATGACGCCGTTCTATTCGTGGACAGGGTCATTTCTCTATCGCCGACACAAGAAATGTGCCTACGATCGAAAGTCACCGAAGGGAGGCTCCCGCTTGCTCAGATTTCTCCTAGGGTTTATATCAGCAGTGGTTTTGGTTCTGGCAGCGATATTTTGCTATGTGCGCTTTGGATTTGTCGACCCACGCGCCGATGCTGAGCCAAGTTCGCTGGAGACAAAACTTGCAATGCCGGCTCTGGATGCCTCGGTGGATCGGCGCACACCCGACATGAAAAATCCTATTCAACTCAATGACGAAAACCTGCTGGCAGGCATGAAGATCTATCAGTCAGCTTGCGCGGGCTGCCATGGGGATATTTCCCACCCTCATTCAGCCTTCGGCGATTCGTTCTATCCGCGCGTGCCCCAGTTCGTTGAAGATCCGCCAGACATGCCGGAGAATCAGAACTTTTTCATCATTGAGCACGGAGTCCGCTTGAGCGGCATGCCAGGGTGGAAAACGAGCCTAAAGGAATTCCAAATATGGCAGGTGACTACCTTTTTGACTCATATGGACAAGCTGCCTCCGCAAGTCTTGGCTGCCTGGAAAACTGCATCGGCTGAACCAGGAGCGGGAGCTTCCGCAGATGCGGGAACGAAATCCCACTGACGTCCGTTCTGTAGACGTTTACAACCAATCACTCGACTTCAAGCATCTGATTTCGTCGAGTGCTCATGCCGTATTCACCGTCACGCTGAGCTGAAGCAGTTAGATCCACAATCGAGAAAATGGAAGAGACGATGCCTGGCGACCCTGCGGTTGCCAAAATTAAGCGTCGTGTGATTCTTCTCCTCTCCGAAAAGCTACAGCCAAACAGACGCCTGAACATGCTTCTCGTAGCTAGACTTCAAACGGAATGCGACTGGCGCATCGTTTCAGACAAGGTTCATTCTCTGATCAGCGAGGAAGTGCAGAGAAGCTGAAATTATCTTGCCCTTAATAGACTGCCGCTTCGGCGGGCTGAGCAACTCTTGAACGAGGCTTCGCTTTGGAAATGAGTGATTTAGATCACTCACTGGGCCGATCTGGTGATCGTCCAAGGCAGAGAGTTGTATTTCAGTGATCATTCGGGCAATAGAATTCGATTAGAGTCTCCGCTAGTCTGATTCTGCGGAGGAAGTTTATGCAAGATACGGCCAAAGCTTATCGGGTTGCTTTCGAAACAGCAAATCTGGAATTGACTTTGATCCGACTGCGATGTCGAAGCTCCCGCAAGAAAAACAACGAATTGAAAGTGCATTTGCGAGCAAGCCCCAAATGGTGCGTAATGTAATTCTCGTCGACCGTTCAAATAGGCGGAGCGGGTCGAAACGCGAACCCTGGCAAGGGCAATCCCAGGTTTTCTCAGTATCGTTCCAATCCACAATGCACCCGAGATGAGGACATACTGCGGAGCATTTATGCAGGTTCCCTTGCTGTCGCGATATACGGCGATCTTCTTGAGGCCCTGCCTCACTAATGCCCCCGGTTCCCGCCCAATTTCTCGAACTCGATCAATGTCTCCTACTACATTCGCATGGTCGCCGTACTGCGCAACGACATTAAGGTTCTCTTTGGCGAAATCCGGCTTAGCACGCAAGTGATACGCGACGGATCGTAAAGCGTCGCCCATTCGTTCTCGCGCCCCTGGATGAGATCTGTAAGAAGAATTCGGCGATCGTGCAGTGTATCATCCGTTCCCGGAATCACCCGTGACGACGTAAATGTCATTGTCTACCGGATTTGGTCCGATGAAAGCCAGCCCGTCCACCGGCTCCACAATCTCTCCGGACCAGGCAACTTCTATCTTCTCGACCATCGGAAACCGTTGCCGCGTCCTAATCTCCAGATGCTCAAACCGCTCATTGCCATCATCCGCCAGTCCCGTCTTGTGGTCCTCCTCCTCGCCTCCGACGATCACCACTGCGTGCCCGTCTGCATTCTGCAACCGCACGTATGGGTGTCCGCGATTGTCAGCTCGTCGTCTACAACCAAGATTCGCATATGCCGCTTAATAAATGCCTCCGGGACACTTACTGATTCGGAAGCGGTTCAGCGCAGCGAAGTTGCATACCAGATGGAGCGGAGCGAATTGCACAACGGCTTTGAATCGGATCGCTCGGAGATAGTAGCTGATGGTGGCTGCCCGCGCCATGGTCTTCACTAAATGAGTAAGAGCTGGCTCGGCTGCAGTTTGCATGGGTTTGAAGAATGCCGCAAAGTCAGAGTTTCGGTTCAACTCTGGGGGCGCCTGGAGTTTAAAACCCGATAAGTCCATGGGAGGCGTGTTTGCTTTAGCAGCACTGTGCTGGATTTCGCGTTCGACGAATTCACCTCGATATTCATAGGATCTGCTACGACGGAGTTCATATCGTGCCGCTTAGAAGCGGATCGTTTCCATTTCAACCTTCCTGATACTGGTCTTCGCGGTGAACAGTCATCGCAGATCTTAATCCAGATGAGCCTAATCGGTTTCTCGTCCACCGGATGGAAGTGCTTGCGTTTGCTTTGTGCGAGTCAAAGAACTCGAAAGCGAAGTATTGGGTAGCAGACCTGACGAGATGCGCGTCCGAAGCGCTCACGACGATTTCGGCAAACAAAAACCAGATCGTCCTTCCAACAACAGCGCAGCAAGACCTCATCTCGAACTATGCACTTGAGATCTTGCGTGCCAACGTTCAGGTAGTGGAGAAACAACAGGCCTCGACCAGAAGTTCCCGGCATTGTTGAGTTCACAGAGACCCTGACGCATCGAATCGCGATTCTCGAGCGGCCCGGGCGGCATACTCGATAGCCTTGTAGCCTGGTCGTTGGCTATCGTTCTACTGATTGCGATACACTGATTGGCAATAGGATTCCTTCGATCATTGGGGAGAAACCCGAGTGATGGAAATCACATTGCATGGATCGATGATGTGAGAGCATCCATCTAGACTTCCCAACCGATTCAAAATGCGGGGAACGGCTTTCCCATTCCACCCCCTGCAATTTCTTTACTGGGTTGCAGGGGGAACACATTCTTTTCTACCTGGAGGCTCTTGATGAGGGTCCGAGTGTCTTCGTTCGTGAAACTGTGCTGGTGAAAGGTGTGTTGAAAGGCATGGGGCTGGAAGCACCGTTCGTCGTTCGGGCAATAAGATCTCGCCGCGCAAACTCGATGTCTGGGATTACATCCAACCTGTTATTGACCAAGCGCCATCTGGTATTCCCTTGGGTGCCCATGATATCAATTTTGACGGTCGCAAAATGCGAGTCAGCAAGACAGCTCATGGCTGGATATCAGCAAGTCTAGTCACCGCCTGCAGAATCATCCTATGTACCGAACTGAACTCAAAATCGATTACGACAACGAGATGAGCCCGGTCTTAGCGACTTGTGCCGCATGTGGCGAAAAAATGCCTTCACCACCTGAGGATCTGAAGGACTCCGCTGAAGTCATCTCATGGCTTTCCGGTAAGTATGTCGAGCACCGCATCGTCAAGCACTCGCACGACGAGAGAAGACGAATCAGACGAGATTAGCTGGATCCGAGTGACTGCCGGAATCTCTGCGAACCGATCGAGGTGGTGGGGTGCGGTACCAAGAGACAAGCCCAGGATCGCACCTGTGCCGATTGCAATAATCCGTCGGTAAGTCCCTCAGACAAGGCAGACTTTATCTGTCATCCCATTCCCGCGCTGGTGTAGGATGGCCTCGTAGAATCAGTGGGGATTGATGGCATCTGCCCTGGCCTCTCCAGCATCAACACTTCCACTCAAAGTGGATGACTTAGTCAACAGCTTCGGCACCGTGAAGGCTGTCGCAGGCGTGTCGCTCGAGCTGCGCGCAGGCGAGTGCCTCGGCCTGCTTGGGCCCAACGGTGCTGGGAAAAGCACCGTCATTCGCGGTATCGTGGGGCGCGTCATTCCCGATGCCGGCAGCATTGCGATCTTTGGCAATCCTGCGAGCTCCGCTGCAGCGCGTGAGGCCTTGGGATGGGTGCCGCAAGAACTCGCCGTGTATCCTCGTCTCAGTTGCGAAGAGAACTTGATGTCTTTTGGGCGCTACCACGGCCTATCTGGCGCCAAGTTGGCGGAGTCTGTGGCGTGGTGTCTCGACTGGGCCGCGCTACAAGACAGAGCAGGCGAGCTGGCGAAGAATCTCTCCGGTGGAATGAAGCGGCGGCTTAATATGGCGGCGGGCATCATCCACCGGCCGCGCGTGGTGCTGATGGATGAGCCGACTGTAGGCGTGGATCCACAGTCGCGCAATCGGATTTTTGAAATGATCGAAGCGCTCCGTGCCGGAGGAACCTCGATCATGTACACGACCCACTATATGGAGGAAGCGGAGCGGCTCTGCGATCGCATCGCCATCATCGACCACGGGCGTATCATCGCTCTCGGAACAAACGAGCAACTAGTGCACAGCGCCTTTGCATCGCGAAGCCAGGTGACAGCGCGATTTGTTGGGAATTCACCTGAAATTGCCGGGTGGGTTGAGCGTCGCGGCGGCCATATGGGGGACGGCACCGCACATTTCACGATTGAGAGCTCCACGGAAATCGCAGGCCTGCTTGCAGATGCAGAAAAGGACGGGCTTGAGTTGGCGGATGTTTCGTTGCGCCGGCCAAATTTAGAGTCTGTGTTTTTGCACCTAACAGGAAGGGAGCTGCGCGATTGATCTTTGCCATCGTTCGTACCTCCATCGCAGGATTGCGCCGTGACCGCCCTTCGCTCGCACTTAGTTTTGTTCTTCCCATTACCTTCTTCAGCATCTTCGCATCGGTGTTTGGCGGACAGCACAGTTCGACACCGAAAGTGAAAGTGATCGCGGTGGATGAAGATCAGAGCGCCGCTTCGCGCCAACTGGTGCAGGCGCTCAAACGCGAAACCTCTCTGGTGGTAAGCACGCAGTCGGAGACGAAAGGCAAGTCGTCGCAGACATTCACGGCAGCGAGCGCAGAAGCTGCGGTCAAGGCAGGCGACTTTCCCGTTGCCCTTATCATTCCGAACGGATTTGGCGAGCATCCTGTATCGTTCGGTCCGGCTCAAAACGGCGTGCAGATTCAATTGCTGAACGACTCCAGCGATATGATTGCGCCCCAGGTGGTGAGCGGACTGCTACAAAAGGCTGCGATGACGGCCATGCCCAGCAAAATGGCCGAGCAGGGGGCTCTGTATACGGGCAAATACGTTGGCGGGTTCACTCCTGAACAGCAGAAGCGCATGGATGAAAGCATGGCGCAACTGCGGAAGTATGAGGATGCGCCGGCGAAGAGTGAGCCCGATGGGAGCAGTTCCGGTCCTGGAGATTCTGAGTTCGGCGGAATCATTTCGGTGCAGTCGCGCGCCGTTGTGGGCGAAAACAAACGTAACCCGATGATTTCGTTTTATGCTGCAGCGATTGGGGTGATGTTTTTGCTCTTCACGGCCAGTGGCTCAGCCGGTGCCTTGCTTGACGAAGCCGAATCGGGCACGCTAGATCGCGTTTTGAGCTCGCACGTAACGATGACAATGCTGCTAGGTGGCAAGCTGGTCTTCAATACCATGCTAGCGTTCACGCAACTGATCGTGATGTTTCTCTGGGCTCGGGCAGTCTTCCACCTGGATTTCTTCGAGCATATTCCTGGGTTCGTGGTGATGGGATTGTGCACGGCGTTTGCGGTGGCTTCCTTTGGAATGTTGCTGGCCAGCATGTGCCATACGCGAGCGCAGCTGGGTGCCGTCTCGACGCTGCTCATTCTGACGATGTCGGCGGTAGGCGGCAGCATGTTCCCGCGCTTCCTTATGCCGCCTGCGATGCAAACCGCCGGCCTGTTCACCATCAACGGGTGGGCCATTGACGGGTTTACTAAAGTCTTTTGGCGCGACTTGCCGCTCTCAGCGCTTTGGCCACAGGTGGCCGTGCTCCTCGGGATCGGGACGACGCTGTTTCTTATTGCTCGCCGCATCGCTCGTCGGTGGGAATTCGCTTAAGAGCAACAGGCGACAATTGTTCAGTTCTGAGCAAATGGACCAGCCCGGCAGAAGTTGATCCACGACCAGGTTTCCAGAAGCGGGCTTGGGTCCCGTTATCAATCGACAGGACCGGTCCTCAGACTCAAAAACTTCGCCGAAGTTTTCGCCGGATTGTGCGCCTTACATACATTGCCAAGTCAGCTCACGCTGTTCGAAATGGATACAAAGTTGACCGACTGTCATCGCGATTGAATTGGCCCGTGAGTTGGCCAGTTCACTTCAGTAATCAGACTGTGCACTGCGGAACGAGCTTCCTCGGCGTTTGGGTATGGTTGAATGGTCTCGATGACTCTCTTTCGGTAAACGCGTCCGCCAGCGGGGCCTTTCTCGGACCATCGAAATTGCCAAACGTCAGGTCCATCTAATCGGCTTCTAGTTGCTAGACTACCAAGTTGCATTTGCATCCTCCTAGCCTGCTGGTGCAGGGCCGGGAAGATGTTCTCCGATTAAGATCACCACGGTCACCGGTGTGCCAAGATACCGTTTTCAACAGTGGACCAGAAGCCCAATGTAACTACCTTGCGGCGGCAGTGTTCTGACCGAGTCATTTGCAGGCTCAATGATCATGTCAGCCAAGCCTTCGATGACGCATGGACTGACCGGAAACTCACTTTACCCCGCTCCGACCGGAACAAGTTCCTTAGAGGCCTTCCAGAGTCGCCGGTTGATGAAATCAGGTGCGAGGCGCCGCATGAGTGCGAGCAGATTGGACTGGCCAGGCCGGATCTCAAGCTTACCCGCCTTGAAGCCTGCAAAGGATTGTTTGAGCAACTCGTCCGTGCTTATCAGAGCAATGCCCTCGTCCTCGTGCATCACTGTTGTGAGTTCAGTCTTGACCCCTGGCGGCATGAGATCGATCACCTCCACGCCGGTTTCCTCCAGCTGGAAGCGGAGCGACTGGGTATAGGAGTGAACCGCCGACTTGCTGGCACAGTAGATCGGCGCTGACGGCAGCGGCACGAAAGCGAGGGCTGAGGATACGTTGATGACGGTGCCCTTGTTGACCGTGAGAATGTCGATGAAAGCTGAGGTCATGCGAATCACACCGCTCAGGTTGATGTTCACCTCGGTCATCAACCCGTCGAGGTCGGCGGCTGGCGCCTTGAGGTTCTTGTGGAGCATGATGCCCGCATTGTTCATCAGAACGTCGAGCTTCGGATAGCCGGCCTTTACGCGCTTTGCAAGGAAGGAGATTTGAGCAGGATCCGCGACGTCACTCTGGATGGCATGGAGCTTTGGATACTTTGCCTTTAGCTCATCGAGCACCTTTTGGCGCCGACCAGTTACGATGACCTGGTTGCCAAGTTCGAGAAATCTGAGTGCGAAAGCCAAGCCGATACCGGCAGAGCCTCCAGTGATGAGGATGGTGCGACCGGTGAGTTTCATTTGATTCCTTTCGTTACGAGGTGGTCCTGGCATCGCCAAGGTTATGAGCTACCGGATCAGTTCACGTCCGCGGAGCGTCGCCAGGACGTTGCGTGCAGCAGCTCCTTTGTGGCTATGAATGTGCCAGCACGGCCTGCGTCTCATCGCTCGGAACTGGTGCCGGTTTTACTCCAAACCAGATGGAATAAAGTGCAGGCAGGAACACAAGAGTCAGCACTGTACCCACGGCAGTCCCCCCAATTAGTGTGTATGCCATCGATCCCCAGAAGACGGAGAAAGTGAGAGGAATGAAGGCCAACACGGCAGCGAGCGCTGTAAGGATTACGGGGCGTGATCGCTGTACCGTTGCCTCGACTACGGCGTGATAGCTATCAAGTCCCTCCTTCTCATTTGTTTTGATTTGGCCGATCAGGATCAGTGTATTGCGCATCAGGATGCCAGCTAGCGCAATTAACCCAAGGATCGCATTGAACCCAAATGGCTGATGAAAGAGAAGCAATGTCGGAACGACGCCAGCGAGACCGAGAGGCGCCGTAAGGACGACCATGAACATCGCCGAGAACGACCGAACCTGGAGGATGATCACCGTGAGCATCAGCACGATCATCACGGGAAATACCGTGGCCAGTGCTCGGTTCGCTTTTCCAGCTTCTTCTATGTTGCCGCCCATTTCGATCTTGTAGCCCTCGGGCAGGCTTGCGATGATCGGCTGAATCGCCTTTTGAATCTCTTGAGAGACCTGTGGCGGCTGAAGGGATTCGTCGATGTCACTCTCTACCGTAATCGTCGGCAAGCGATCACGACGTTTGAGGATCGGATCTTCCGGACGAATCTCGACGTGCCCGATTTGACTCAGTGGAACAGCCTTACCCGCGTGATTCATCAAAGTCATATCGTTCAGCTTTCTCGGATCGAAGCGGTCGGTCCCGGCGCTTCGAGCAACAACCTCCACCGTTCGAATATCCTCACGCACCTGCGTGATTGGCGCACCGGTCAGAAGAAACTGGATCTGCTCCGCAGCGTCGTGGGACGAAAGGCCGATTAGGTGTAGCCGTGCCTGGTCGAGCACAAAATGCACAGTGGGCGCGCGTTCCCCCCAGTCCAAATTCACTTGCCTGGTGTGAGGATTTGCCAGCATGACCGCCTGTACCTTGGCCGCTATGGCACGGTCCTTGTCCAAGTCCGGACCCATGACGCGAAACGCTACGGGCCACGGTGAATATGGCCCAAAGACAAGCTGCGATGCGCGCACTCGGGCTTCTGGCGCCAGGCCCTGCTCAATCTGCTCACGCAGCCTGAGCTTAAGACGATCTCGGTCCTTCTCGCTGGCAGTGAGAACAATGATTTTGGCGAAATTGGGGTTAGGGAGTTCGGGATTATATGAGAAGAAAAAGCGCGGAGCGCCCGCTCCGATGTATGCCGTAACAATCTTCGCCTCGGGCTGCTGGCGCAGCCAGTCCTCTACTTTCTTTGAACTCGCATTGGTGGTTTCGATGCTGGTGCCTTGTGGCATCGTCACCTCGACCAGGAGTTCAGGTCTATCGGATTGAGGAAAGAACTGCTGCTTGAGGAGTCCCATACCTGCAACCGAGGCAAGAAAGATGCCCACAACAATGCTCGCCACAAGAGCTTTCCGGCGTACCGCCCAGGCAATCACACGGCGGAGTCTCTCGTAACCGGGCGTTGCGTAAATTGCTGCGTGACCGCCGGGCAGGGCTTTGATTTGGGGCAGCATCTGCACGCCGAGAAAAGGAGTAAAGGTCACCGCGACGATCCATGAGGCGAGCAGTGCAAAGCCCACGACCCAGAAGATATTTGCGGCATATTCGCCCGCGCTCGATTGAGCGAAACCGACTGGCATGAGGCCAATAATGGTGACAAGCGTGCCCGCAAGCATGGGAGCAGCGGTATGACTCCATGCATATCCGGCGGCCCGAACGCGGTCCCACCCTTCCTCCATTTTGACCACCATGATCTCGATGGAGATGATCGCGTCGTCAACCAATAGTCCGAGGCCGAGGATCAGCGCGCCGAGCGTGATGCGATCGAAGACCCTTCCGGTGCCAAGCATGATGACGAAGACGCCTGCCAGGGTCAGCGGAACGGCTGCTGCCACAACGAGTCCTTCGCGCCAACCAAGGCTGATGAAGCTGACGATCATGACGACCGCAAGGGCGACAAAGAACTTCAGCATGAACTCATCCACTGCTTCGCGGATATTGACGGCCTGGTCCGTCACCTTGCTGAAGGTGATGCCCGCAGGAAGATCGTTGGAAATTCTTTTCTGTTCGGCTACCAGAGCTTTACCGAGGTCCAGGCCGTTCCAACCCTCCTTCATCACGATGCTGAGCAGCAAGGCCTCTTGGCCGTTATGACGAATAAGGAAGGTTGCGGGATCTTCGTACCCGCGCTTCACATCCGCAACGTCGGAGAGCTTCAGGGTGCGCCCGCCAGCGACGATTGGCGTGTCCCGAATCTTCTCAAGATCATCGAGGGCTCCATCCAGGCGAATATAAACCTGTTGAGCTTGCGTATCGATCGATCCAGATGGGGTGACCGCATTCTCGCGAACCAGGGCGTCGAAAATATCTCGTGCGCTAACTCCAAGCGTCGCGAGCCGCGGGTACGAGAACTCGACAAAGATACGTTCCGGCCGTTCTCCAACAATGTCAATCTTCTTTACACCTGGGACCTGAAGAATCCGCTGCCGAAGAGTCTCTGCTTCACGGGTAAGCTCGCGAGGAGGAAGGCCTGGAGCCTCGACCGAGTACAGGGCGAATGTTACATCCGAGTACTCATCATTAATGAAGGGACCATACACACCCTGAGGCAAGTTGTGTGCCTCATCGCCCAGCTTTTTCCGAGCCTGGTAAAACTCTTCCGCGACATCCTTCGGATTGGTATTGTCTTTGAGACTTACCATCATCAGGGCCAAGCCTGGACGTGTAAAGGTCTCGACCCGATCGTAATCGCGCAACTCCTGCATGCGCTTCTCCAGCGGTTCGGCAACGAGATCCTGCATCTCCTGTGCTGTTGCCCCTGGCCATACCGCTGAAACGGTAAACACCTTGATGGTGAAGCTCGGGTCTTCTGCGCGTCCCAGTTTGAGGAAGGCAAAGATGCCGGCGGCGGCGATCGCAATCAGCAGGAACAGAGTAATCGCCTTTTCGCGCACTGCGAGAGCCGACAAGTTCAAGAACTGCGGTACCCTCTGTATCTGTTCTGACTCATGGTGCTGGCTCATTGAATTCCCCCCCCCGTCGTCTCCACCCGCACCCGTTCGCCATCGTGCAAGAGATGAACTCCAAGTGCCACGATGTTCTGTCCCGAGTGCAGATTTCCGCTGATAATTGCCAGTTCTTCATCGAGCTGGTGCACTTGCATGGGTTGAAATGCGACCGTGGACGCAGACTGGTTCAGAACCCAGACACCAGGCCCCTTCCCTCGATCGCAGATGGATGAGGCTGGCACTTGGAGGGTGTCGGTTCTTGCATCGCTGTGCAAATGAACCGTAACGGTTGCTCCCAATGGTGCGTTCGCGGCAGCCCCTTCGAGAACATAGCGTGCCTCAAAGGTACGGGTCTGCAGGTCAGCGGCATTCGAAAGCTGCCGCAGTCGCACTGGGACGTTTGTCGTGCTGCCGTAGAGGGTTGCAAGTGCGGTTGATCCAATCGCCGGCCTCAACGTCTCGGGCAGGTCCACTGCGGCCTCTCGCGGACCGGAATGCGCGAGCTTCACCACCGTTTGCCCGGCCGCTACAACTTGCCCGGGCTCGGCCAAGGTTTCGATAACGACACCATCCGCATCAGCAACAAGTTGCGAGTAACCTTCCTCGTCTCTCGCCACCTGTTCCTGGGCTTCGGCTGCAGCAAGGTCAGCTTGCGCCGCATCCGATGCGGCCTTGATCTGGTCGTAGATCGCAGCGGAAACCGCGCCGCTTTTTACCAAAGGACGATACCGGGCCTCATCGGCGGAAGCTTGAACAGCTCTTGCCTTGGCCGCAGCGACGATCTCTGATCGCGCCGTGATGGCATGGACATAGTCAGTTCGGTCGATCGTCAGGAGCAGTTGTCCGGCATGGACGAACTGGCCCGCGTCGACTAACCGCCTCGTGACCTTGCCAGGGAGTCGGAAGCCCAAATCGCTCTCCACGCGCGCTGAAACTACGCCGGTGAATGCGGGATCTGCCCCGGCCGAAGAGCCTACTTTGACTATTCGAACCAGCTCCGGCTCAGTTCTTGGGTCCAGTTCACGCTTGTGACTGCAACCAGCCAAGAGGACCACAAGGGCGAAAATGGCAAGGACGGAAGTGAGATTGGTGCTTTTCATAGGACGTTCCTTCTTGATGGTTTCGATTTCGGTCACTGGAGCCAGCCTCCCCCGAGAGCGCGATAAGAGCCGACGGCTGCGCGCGCCGCACTCTCCCTCGCTACGGCCAGGTCGTCCCTGGCGACAAGCAACTGACGATCCGCATCGAGCACGGCCGTGAGGCCGATGACACCCGCGGCGTAGGATTCTTCCGAGCGGTCGCGCACGCGCTGCAATTCAGCAATCTCATGAAGGATTTCATTGCGTCGATTCTCCGACTGGGCCAGAAGACTGAAGGCGTCTTCGACATCTTCCGCCGCATGAAGGACGGAGCTTCGATACTGGAGCAAGGCTTCAGCATTGGCGCCTCGCGCTTCCGCCACTTCCGCAGCTACGCGACCGAAGTCGAAGAGTCTCCAACGCAGACCTACGACACTGATAGGCTGAAATCCCTGCTGCTCGAAAAGGTGTCCCGGTGCGAGTGCCTGAGATCCGACGATGTCTGAAAATGAGAGCTTTGGATAATATTCGGCGAGGGCCTGGCCAATGCGAGCGTTCGAGGCGGCAACCGTCCGCTCGGCAGCGATGATGTCAGGTCTCCTGCGTAACAGATCGGTAGGTGTCCCAAAGCCGGAGATCTCCGGTACCTCGGGAATGGCGGCGACAGGCGTCAACTCCGCTGCGTACGTTCCTGGCTGGGCGCCCATCAGAACGTCCAGCCGGTTCAGCTGTACCTCCAGAGCGACTGTGAGCAGTGGAATCGTCGCCTTCGCTTGCGACAGCACCGCCTGTGCCTGTGCGAGCTCACGGTCCGAAGCAACACCCGCATCTTTGCGCTGCTGCACGAGTTCCACAAGATGGCTGTCAGTGGCGATCTGGTCTTTGGCGAAGTTCAAGCGCGCCTGCGCGCCCCGTATCTGCATGTAGGCATCAGCGGCTTCCGCGGCCACTGTAATGCGGGTTCCCGTTCGGGATGCCTCCGCCGCTTGAGCCTCGGCAGTAGCGGCTTCAGCTCCTTTTTTCAAACCGCCGAACAGATCGGTTTCCCAACTTGCCATGAATCCGAGATCGTAGTAATTCTGACCGCGGTTATAGCCGGGCATGTGTGCGGCGAGGCGGCCCGTCATGCTTTCCGTTGACTGGTAAAGTGTGGTCGTCGAAGCGTAGAGGCTCCCTGATGGCAGGCGCTGCGCTCCCGCTCCACGGGCAGCTGCGTGCGCCTGTTGTACCCGCGTCATGGCAGCGGCCAGGTCAAGATTCTGGTCCAGGGCTCGCTTCACGATCTTTGTCAATTCGGGATCATGGAAGCCCGTCCACCATTGGTCCAGGGGCCGTGTTGGCAGGGAGGCGGGACGAGCTTCGATGGAGGGTGCGTTGTGAAAGGGCTGCAGCTTCACCGTCGGGCGCCGGTATTTTGGCCCCACAGTGCATCCGGTTATGCTTGCAGCTAATGCGAAGGCAAAGCCGATGTAGAGGACGAACTTTTGCGCCGCAGATTGAATTGAATCGGAAAACATGGGATGCGTCCTTACTTGAACGAAATAGCGTACACGTATAGTATGGTGTACATGGATAGAAGGATTCAGAGTTTTAAACACGAAACAACGAAACCTGCAAAAACGAAGGGATCGTTGCAAAATCGGAGGGACCGGTATCGCTCTGAACTGCGCGCCGAAACCTTGTCGACCGCCCGAGAGTTGATTCGGGAGGAAGGCTATCAAGGGCTAACAATACGCAAGCTCGCGCAGCGGATGGAATGCTCGCCGATGGCGCTCTATTCGTACTTCGCGGACAAGCAGGCGCTCCTGGCAGCACTCGCTCTGGAAGGATTTGAAAAAGTCGCCAAGCGGTTCGATTCCACCGCTCACCGTGATCCGCTTGTAGCGGTCAAGAAGATACTGCTGGACTACATTGCATACGCCGTGGAGAACCCCAACGAGTACAGGATTCTGTTCCTGTCGGTCGAAACTCTCGGAGAACTGAAGCTAAGCCGCGAGGACTTGCAGGAACGGAATCCTGCTTTCGGAGCGTTATTCAAGTGCGTGGAAAGGTGCATCAGAGCAGGCGTGCTTAAAGGTGAACCGTTCGCTGTGAGTACAGTACTATGGACAGCCGCCCATGGGGCGGCGTCCGTGCTGATCACGGCGCAGAAGTTTCCGTTTGGCAGCCGTCAACTATACGCTGAGGAGGTCGTCGCAACAATATTAAGTGGCGTGCAAAATCGGGTGATCGAGCGAATATGAATCCAAACTTCCGCAGGTTAGGATAAGTGACGCCAAGTTTAAATATGACCGCCTCTGTACCATCACGGCAGAGATTGCTGCTTCGCGGCCAGTCGTCTTCGCTCCGAGACATGGTCGAGGTGCACAGCGGATGTCAGCGGTCGGTCTGCACCTCAGCACCCTGCACTTCAAAGTGCCGAGCGTACGTCCCGTGTCCTATCACCCTTCAAACAGGATGACGATGCCGGGCTCGCCCGGTCAACTGATCGAGCTTTCGATTGAATCCTTCGTGCCTCACGGGATATGCACCAACTTCACTTTCAACATCCCGACCTTGGTTTTGGGAAGGCCTGGTTGAAACAGTTCATCTCCATTGATTCTGCGGCCAGCAATCCACTTTCCGTTCTCATAGCGTTCTTCGTGAACAGAAAGCTGCCTTCAATCTTTCTTCAAGCGTGGTCACTTGCATCGGGCTGGATCAGCGGCCTGCCGCAAACGATGCAACCCGTCATGTGCTCGGCGTAAGGGAACGTGATTTGTACAACTTCGATTCGGCATCCCACACGTGAAGCTGAAATCCCTGGATTCTATAGGGTCCGAGGGCGTGATCTCAACCGCCCTCTCACACGCGACGAACCATCCCCACGTTCTCAACTCGCTGAACACGTCTTCGGAGAAGAAGCCCTTCTGCACTATCTCAATTCATGGAGCCCTCCTCGAGGTATTGCAGGGCCTCGAAGCGAAAGCAATACTTGATTGATTCCTTAATCTCTAAACAACTTATATCGGGGCAATTCCTTTCGCCCAGAAGGAACTCGATTCAGCTTGTCTTCTTTTTCACGAGATGGCTCTTTGCATACTGCAAGGGAGGGTATATAGCCAGGCAAGTGGAACGGATGGTCCGCTTCGAAAACTCTTGGCTGTGCGGCCACTCCGGATGTCATCAATCGCACTATGAATGGGCGATCCAATCAGCTATCCGGTCACCGGACCATATCAACGCAATAGCTTTGATTCTTCCGCCAGCAAACCTGAGCGCAAGCTGTCCTCGGGATTGCATGCATGTCTACGCTCCAATGGGTCCAAATCCACTTCATGCGTCACGGGTCCCCCCATCAGAAAACAGCGGTGGCAAATGAATTCGATGTTGCCATCTGGTCTGAAGCGATGAGAAAACCCACTGTCCACAAAGTGCCCCTCGGGAAAGAATTCAAAGTAGCAGAGAAATTGCAGCTAAGGAACTCGGGTTTTTCCTAGGTTGTGCTATTCCCGTACTGCTCGTTCCGGCAGTGCTGAGTATCTTCTGGACTGCTGCGACCTGATCTATCTCTTCCCTGATCGACTGGTCGTGCAAGCAGAAAAGTGCCAGTTCAACCCGGTCGTCAACACCCAGCTTGTCATAGATTTTTCGTAGATAGTTTTTGATGACCTGTTCAGAAGTTCCCATCTCATAAGCAATTTCCTTGTTGCGCATGCCCCGCGTGACACCCGTGATGACAGCCTTCTCCCGCGGGGACAGGTGCATCTGTGTGCGTGGGTTCAGGAGTGCAGCCCCTTGTACTCGGTAGGCTTCGAGGATCCAGTTCAGTGCCTGATTGTCGATCCAGGTTTCACCTCTAGCAATGCGTCTCACACATCGCACGATCAGATCGGGAGATATGGACCGAGAGATAATACCGCGAATGCCGTGGCGAAATAGCTCGACAGTATGTCCTTCTTCTGCCGTCACGCTTTGCACAATGAACTTGGCGGCGGGCGCGGTTCGCAGCAGTTCCGCAATCACACTAGCGCCTGCCGTGAGAAGCTCCCCTTCAACAAGGACAACATCGGCCGGATGTCGTTCAATCGATACGCGGAGTTGTTCCAAAGAGCCCGCTTGCGCGACTAATCGAATATCGTCTTCAAGCGCAATGACCTTGCTGATTCCAGTGCTGTAGATCGCCTGGGAGTCTGCGAGAATGAGTCGGATCGCATTTGGATTGTCAGGGCCGGTAAGAAAATCGTGTGCTTCCATTGTGCAAAGATAAGCGGGTACAACCGATGGAGACACCCCCCAGAATATGCACCGTTGGTTACGTTTGCGTTAGAAGCATGATGCAGAGTCATGAACTCTCAGCTACCGACGATCTCTTCTGAATGCCTCACCCTGCGATGACTTATGTACTGCTGTGACAGCCACAGGAGCGGAGCTTGCATGTCTGCACACGGCCGAGCATCTTCTCGCCGCAGCCTGTGCTGGTCGCACAGATTGGCCTCGTCCTGCCGATAGAGAGTCCTGTTCGGATCAACTTCACACCCCATTCCTCAATCCAGCCCGCCAAACGCTGGTGAGCGAGGCTCCCTTGTCGGATCACTTTCGGCAACATGCAGACTGAATCAATTGCGAAACCATGCAATCCGGGGAAAAAAGTTTACCCTCCTGATAGTTGTAGCGAAGATGTGATGTACATCCCAGCCTGTACCCCAAATATCCAGGCCAAGCTGGCTTCCAAGCGTCCTTCCTCAAAGGAGGGATAGCTATTCACGAACACGTTCGAGTACATAAGTAGATGCTCATGATTCAAATGAGGAGGATTTTTACACTTCAGCAGGCAATCGTTTCAGACGAACGGGTCGGATCTAAGCTAACGATTGGCCATCAGAAACCAGGTAGCTCTAAGATGCCCAAGCTTTCCAAATTCGGCGCTACTCAGGAGCTGCTCTTAAACCAAACGCTGAAGTACCGCCAAATGAGCAATATCGCCGAAGGAAACACACTCGGCTACATGTCTCCGGGCTCTCTTCTGCAAAAGCTGATTGTTCTGGTGGCGCTTGTTCTCATTTTACGTTCTGCCACATGGGCCTCGGAGCCACTCACTCTTACGTCGCTCCATGCCATACATTCGCTTGGCAATGCAGAAGCAAGCCGCGCGATTCCTGCGGCCTTTGAAGCCACTGTTGTTTATTCCCGAGGGTACGAAAGTTTGCTCTTCGTTCAGGAGGGCGACGACGCACTTTTCGTAAGCCCGCCCACGACCGTGGCCCTGCTTCCCGGCGACCGAATCTTCATCAAAGGTAAGACTCAAGGAAGCTTTCGGCCCCTCGTGGTCGCCAGTAGCATTACCCTACTTCATCACGGCAGCTTACCCCATCCCCAAGCCGCCACCTTCGACGAGTTGATTCGCGCACAGTACGACGCTCGCCTAGTTATTGTTCATGCGATAGTTCGTGCTTCTGACCTCGTGGGAAACATCGCGGCACAAAGGCGTAGTGCTCGGCTGCAGTTGGTCACCGACGATGGTCACATTGAAGCCAACGTTGATAGTGACAATGAAAGAGCGCTAAAAGGCTTGTTAGACGACGAAGTCGAGATCACGGGGGTGGCGGCAGGAAAGTTCGACGACAAGATGCAAGAAACCGGCGTCGTTCTTTATGTCTCGAATCTCGCGGACGTCAGGGCGCTCAAGCGCGTCAATACCAGGTTCGGGTCTCTTCCGATCACGCCAATGGATCAGATCCTTTCGAACTATCACGTGCGAGATCAATCGCGTCGGGTCCAAGTACACGGAACCATAACCTATTATCAGCCTGGGTCCGCCGCGGTCCTTCAGGATGGGTCCAAGAGTCTCTGGATCTCGACCCATACCCGCGAACCGCTGCAAATCGGGAATTACGCAGAGGCGAGCGGCTTTCCTGACGCACATGACCGAATGCTGATGCTGATGGATAGCGAAATCGGAGATGTGCATATCGCAGCTCCCATTGTTCCCCAGCCGGCAACATGGAGACAGCTGGCATTCTGGAACAGCAACCAACCCGATGGTCATCAATACGACCTCGTGTCAACTGAAGGCCAGATCGTCACAGAGGTGCGGGAAGCAACACAGGACGAGTATGTTCTGAGTTTCGACGGCAAACTCTTCAATGCGATCTATCGTCACCCACCCGGCGGCGTCACTCCTCCGCCAATGCGTCAGATTCCTCTCGGAAGCAAAGTGCGCGTCACGGGAATCTGCAAGATTCTGGACACAGAGGCAATCACCCCGGGAGAAGAGGTGCCCTTCGACATCCTCCTGCGAAATTTCGATGATATTACGGTCCTTGCGGGGCCTCCTCTCCTGAATATTCGCAACCTCACAGTGCTTGTCGGTCTTCTATTGACGTTGTTACTTATAGCTGCCGCCAGAGAATGGATCAGGGAACGCAAAGTGGGTCTTCAGAACGCCGCTTCCGCCTACATGGAACGGCAGCGCAGTAGAATCCTGGAGGATATTAATGGATCTCGCCCTCTCGCCGAAATTATCGAGCACATCACGGAATTAGCCTCTTTTAACTTCCGAGGTGCTCCCTGTTGGTGCCAGTTAACCGATGGAGCTCAGCTCGGCAACTTCCCGTCGAAGCCTGAAGCGTTCCGTGTCGTGACGGAGCAGATTCTTGCCCGGTCTGGACCGGCGCTCGGTTTCTTCTACGCTGCATTTCATCCCCACACTAAATCTAATTCCAGCGAGTCGGAGACCCTCTCGACGGCTGCTTCAATGGCAACGCTGGCAATTGAGAGCCGAAGGCTATACTCGGATCTGCAACACCGCTCGAAGTTCGATCTGCTGACGGACATTCACAACCGCTTTTCGCTGGAGACTTATCTAGACGAGCAAATTGAAATAGCCCGCGAGGATGCGAGCATCTTCGGGTTGATCTACATCGACCTAAATGACTTCAAACAGGTGAATGACGTCTACGGCCACCATGTTGGGGATCTTTATTTGCAGGAAGCGGCGACCCGAATGAAACATCAGCTTCGCGATAATGACATGTTGGCGCGACTTGGCGGCGACGAATTTGCTGTGCTGGTTTCGCGCGTGCATAACCGCGGGGAAATCGACGAAGTTGCCCGACGTTTGGGACGCAGCTTCGAAGCGCCATATGCGTTTGATGGATACGTCCTACATGGTTCTGCAAGTGTCGGCGTTGCCATTTACCCTGAAGACGGAACTACTCGGGAAAGTCTATTGAGCGCTGCTGATGCGGCAATGTATGTGGTCAAGCAGACCAAAAAACAATCCGTTCATATGCCGTTCGAAGCAGCTACGCCTCTTGCGAAGTCAGATCGTTTCTAAAGCAGATTCAGAGGTGCAGGTCACCTCAAGGTTCTGTTTGCAGTCGAGATATCGCTGGTGAGGATGGGCAGCACCTCTCACTCTCGGCGGATGGCGGTGGGTCTTGTATTCAATGAATGAAGTCAGAGACCAGCATCACCTTCGTTGATCGATTCGCTAACTCAACCAGGGATACACACTGTGAGAAAACCTGGAGCGGCACCGCTGAAAGTCGCAGGGCTAGCCGCGCTCGCTGCTGGGGGCCGCGATGTTCTTGTTGAGAGGCTGCGATTCGTAAATGGCACCTGATCTAAGCTGAAATTCTCCGTTTGCATCTTCTCATCGACGTTACTCGTACCCGTATGCCGCCGGTGGACGGGAAACAAGATCGCTGCTGAGTCGACAAGTTGTCGAAAAGCTTCTATTTGACAGCATTTAGGAGATTTGCAGGCGAGAGTCAATGGTCTTCCGAGAGCCCCAAATGCTCGAGAGAGCATGCTTCTCGACCATCGGTCCTACTCCCATCTGCATCGTACGTTTGCGGAGGTACGCCATGGAAAGTAGAACCAAGTTTCTAGGACATCCTGTCCACCCGATGCTCATTGTCTTTCCGCTTGGCTTGCTCGCCACTGCTGTGGCGTTCGATATCGTCGGCCTGATCCAGCACGATGCGAACTGGTTTCGAATTTCGTTTTGGATGATTGCTGCGGGAATCGTCGGTGGCCTATGTGCCGCTATCTTCGGATTAGTCGATTGGATCGCAATACCCGCAGGCACTCGCGGCAAGCGAATCGGGCTCCTACATGGAGCAACAAACATTCTCGTAGTCCTGCTGTTTATTGCCAGCTGGTTTATGCGCAAGGCAAACAGCGAGATCCCCTCCAGCGGTGCGTTAGTGCTGTCCTTTATCGCTGTGACGCTTGCGCTGGCAGGTGGCTGGTTAGGTGGCGAGCTTGTCGACCGACTCGGCGTCGGCGTGGACGACGGTGCAAATCTGAACGCCCCAAATTCTCTTTCGCATGCTTCCACCATAGCGACGACTGACTATCCCGTACGAAAGGCGAGTTGAACCGCAAGCTGCTTTATTCGGGAGCGGAGATAGGGCGGCGCGTCGGCCCGTGAGTCAACTGCGGACTCGCCATGCCCTCCCGTGACCTGAAGGGAAGAACAGGGCCAAGTTCAATCGGAGACCTTACAGAATACTTCGATGTAGATGCCCTTCTAGATCGAGCAGGAGAATCTCCGCCAGAGCACGGGCCTTTCGCTGAGAGCGGAGAACTTGCGCCTCCGAATATCAAACAACCTTGACAAACATCAAAGCTTCATACCTTTGTACATGGAGCAGACAATGGCTCGTGATAAGACAAAGCGCGGAACGGCCGATCGCTCGAGAATTGATGTCAACGAGGAATACGAAATTCGTTATTGGACTAAGGAACCGGGCGTCAGTGCTGAGCGTCTTCGCGAACTCGTGGCGAAACACGGCATTATGGTAGCGGACATTCGCAGAGCGCTCGACAAATGACGAAAACACAGTCGTGAACTGTCGGGCGTGGCTCGCCATCGTGCCCCTGACCTGCACATTGGCATGCGGACGACCTCCTGCGCGGGCAGATATACCGCTTCTATCTGGAAGGGATCGATCGGCGGAAGGGCGGCGGGCACCAGACTCTGCTGCACCTCTCGGGCAGCGCTAAATTCGACGCGTAGACGAGTGCCCTCATGCGAGTGCGATAACGCTTACGACGGGAGAGGATTTACGCGATGCCAAGTTGATCGGTAGTGAAAGCCGGCCTCGTCGTCAATTCAGGCATCATCGCCGAAGCGTAAACGGACCCAGCGGCGGGTCCCCTCCCTCTGGATGAGCGGTACGGCCTGATATCGCTAATCAACCTTCGCGCGACTTGCCACAGACCCCATGGTCGTCTCAAGTACTATCCTCCGCTTCAAGAACCCTCAGCCATTCGGGCACCGCTGAGGCGTTCAAAACCGCGTTTGAGGTATTCCCCAGGGTTGGCCCCGACAACTGCACCGTTGCGACTCAGGGAATCAGCATCGAGAACCTGTGACGTTCACAAAGCGCATGAAGGCTAATTGTCCGCTGAAATCTCGGAAAAGGCAGAACATATCCCTGTAGATGCCACGGGGCTCCTCGACAAAAGCGGGCAGCAACAACTCGACGTCGGCGCGGGCTGCCGGCGGCGATTTTCGATTATATGTACAGGTCTCAAAAACGGCATTCTCGTTAGCCGGTTTCCGAAGCTTTCCGCATGGGGTACCCGCTTGAATTCGCCCCACGCTAAGCTGCGCTATTCTCCAAAGCAATGGCACGGGGAAACAGGATGTTGTTTTCCAAGTGGATGTGCTGGTGCAGATCCTGCTCGAACTCTTCGAGGCCCACATAAAATGCGCGGAATGTTGGGCAGGCACCCTCGGGAGGCCTGTAGTCCTGGCTCAAGTTGCGGATCTCGGCCATAAGATTCCCAGCAATTTCGTGATCTTTGGTCATCATCGCAATCGGATGGGATATCGATCCGAAGCAATTCCGTGGTTGAGTCCCATTCCCGGACGCGTATCGCTCCAGCTTGCCAATATAGGGAAAGAGCACAACTTCCTCCTTACCTTGGTGCGAGATCAATTCTTCGCCGAGTTCCGCCAACTTCGACTGAAGCACAGGGAGTTCCTCTCGAGTGTCGCCGTGACGGTTCACAACTTTGGCGGCTAATTCATTCAGGCGAGGTACTTCGCGGGTGACATAAGCGTGGTGGGCATCAACTATGTGCGCGGTCAGGCTCGCAAGAGACTCTTTTACCCAGTCTCTGTCTCCGGGAGTGGAAGCGGCTGCAGTGGTTCCCAGAGAAGCAATCACCTCATCGACATTGAGATTTCGTGCAGCACACGCCTCAGCAAGCGGCACCCGGCCTCCGCAGCAGTAGTCAATTCCATATTTTTCAAATACACGAACAGCCGCCCGATTTTCCATCGCAATGTCGCGTACAGTTTGGGTTGTTGTGGACATAGAGGTCTCCTTCAATTGTTGAAGGTAGAGGGACGCCGGATCAAGCTGCAGGGACTTTTGTCACAGTGCGACGATTTTAAGCAATCCTCGCGTCCCGCTCCAGCCGAGAAACAACATTTGTCA
>Ga0157369_10002410_pt1 | contig 22461 bp, 20 predicted proteins | sample C25metaG_FD_113461 | JGI IMG/M metagenome (GOLD analysis project Ga0157369, IMG submission 113461) | Corn rhizosphere microbial communities from Kellogg Biological Station, Michigan, USA - C2-5 metaG | ecosystem: Host-associated > Plants > Roots > Rhizosphere > Soil | place: USA: Michigan...
AAGCCGTGCCCTTGTTACAAAGCGCTTCTCGTGTCGAGTCACCGGTCGCTCGGACTTTGAGCGATGTTGAGCGAAGCAAAAGCAGATTCTTCGCTTACCACCCTCACGCTCCGCCCCAAAAGAGCAAAGACCGCTCTCTGGGGGCCCTTGAAGAAAGCGCGTGGGGCCCCGTGCGCTCAGAATGACAGGCTAAGGGGAGAAGAGCGTCCTTCAGGGGGCTAAAGCCCGCACTTTTTCTATCGCCGCTTTGCGGCCCGGCTGAAGCCGTGCCCTTGTTACAAAGCGCTTCGGAGATCGAATTATCGGCGACACGGAAGTTGACGAATTTTCGAGAACTGGTGCAAGAGCGAAAAAGTATCCACTCAGGGGCCTGAACGATCAGTGTGCATTCGGGCGTCGCTACGGGGCTTGCGAGGCTCCCATCTGGGAGCTGATGACGCCGGTGCCGGGAACGTAGCCGGGTTGCCATTGGGCAATGGGGGCCTGGTGGTGACAGTCGAGGCAGGTGGTGCTGGCGAAGCGGGTAGCGCAGGAGGGGCAGATGCCGCCGGTTTCGAAGGTGTCGAAGCGGGTGTTGCACCTGTTGCAGGTCCAGTAGAGGCCGAGAGGCGGGGCGGTGTGGCAGCTGGGACAGGCGAATCCCTGACGGCGGGGAAGGCTTTCGAGTTTGCGGAGGGCTCGGGCTTGTTTGAAGCCGCTCCAGCAGTTCATGGCGGCGTAGGCGGCAATGAGGCCGGTCCATATGGACCGGAGATAGATGGCGAGGATGAACAATCCAGCCACGCCGAAAAAGCCAAGGAAGGCCGCGACCATGAGGCTGCGGGCGCGGCCGAGCGGGAACCAGAGGAGAGAGCGCAGGATCTGGCCGCCGTCGAGGGGGTAGATGGGAAGGATATTGAAGACGAGGAGGACGATATCGGTGGTGAGGATGGCCCCGAGCAGGCGGTATTCGTTGGGCATGGTGTAGCGCCAATGCGCGGCTCGTGCAAAGGAGAAGGCCGGGGCGAGGATTGGGAGCAAGGCGACATTGACGAGGGGGCCGGCGGCGATGCTCCACAGGGTGGCGCCGGGGCGCTGGGGCGGGTCAACATAGGCTACGCCGCCGAGGGGCCAGAGGAGGATGGTATCGGCTTTGCCGCCGACGGAGCGGCAGGCGAGGGCATGGCCGAATTCGTGCAGAAGAACGATGGCGAAGAGGGCCAGATATTCGAGGACGTTCCAGAGGACGGAGGTGTAGGTGCCGTTGCGGGCCTGGATTTCGTATGCAGCGACCAGGAACCAGGTCCAGTTGAGATAGACGGTGATACCGGCAATACGAAAGATGCGAAACGAACCTTGGCCGCTGAACATGAAGGTAGCTTAGCGGAATAGACAGACGCCGGTCGCGGTAAAAGCGAGGGAAGGCAGGGGTGCGGAACGTTTACATGGAAAGATGCTAACCTTGTTTTTTACGCAGGACGGCCAGGGCAGTTGCAGGACTAAAACCAGGACAAAAATATGATGGTTGGGGGGCAGATGAGGATTTGCCTTTGACCAGTAATGGGCATCACTGTGCAAACCTAGCTTTCGTCGAGTAGGATGTGTTTTCCATGCCGAAGTCTATTGATTTTCGTCCAGTTATTCTTGCGGGTGGGAGCGGAACGCGGTTCTGGCCGCGGTCGCGCCGCGCACGAGCCAAGCAGGTGCTGGCGCTTGATGGCGAGCGCTCGATGATCCAGCAGACGGTGGAGCGACTGAAGCCACTCGCTTCGCAGGAAAAGACGTGGGTAATCACGAATGAGTATCTGGCGCACGAGATAGCGGACCAGTTGAAGGGCGTGCCGCGGCAGCAGATTATCGAGGAGCCGGTGGCACGGAATACGGCGCCGGCTTGCGGGCTTGCGGCCTTTCTGATTGAGCGGCAGAATCCGGATGCGGTGTTGGGGGTGTTTCCCTCGGATCACGTCATTGCGGATGAACCGAGATTTTTGAAGGCGCTACAGAAGGGAATCGGGCTGGCGGCGGCGGGAGACAACATCGTGGTGCTGGGGATCGAGCCGACACGGCCGGAGACTGGGTACGGGTACATTGAGACCGGGGAGCACTCGGAGGAGAAGGGCGCGCTCCGGGTGCGACGGTTCACGGAGAAACCAAATCTGAATCGTGCCCAGGAGTTTGTGGCGGCGGGGAACTATTACTGGAATTCGGGAATGTTTCTGTGGTCGGCGAAGACGCTGGCGAATGCGGTGAGGGAGCACCTGCCGGAGACGGCTCCGCTGCTGGAGAAGATCGCGAATTCGTACGGGACGGCTCAATTCGAGGAGGTGTTTCGCGAGTGGTATCCGACTTGCGAAAACATTTCAGTGGACTATGCGGTGCTGGAGCCTCGGTCGGCGAAGGGGGAGCACGCGTCGCACTTGTATTGCGTGCCTGCGGAATTTGCGTGGAATGATCTGGGATCGTGGGCGTCGCTCTATGAGTACCAGATGGAGACGCGACTGCTGGGCGATGGCGATGGGAATGTCGCCGAGACGGATGGACATCTCACGATCGAGGCCGGGAACAATTACATCTACAGCCCAAAGAAGTTTGTGGCTCTGGTGGGCGTGGAAAATCTGGTGATCGTGGATACCGAGGATGCACTGCTGATTGCGCACCGCGAGCACTCGCAGGATGTGGGCAAGGTAGTGAAGGAACTGGGGCTCTCGGGGCGTGATGAGCTGATCTAGAGGTGTTGTTCGCGGCTGATTGATCCCGGCTTCGATTTTACCGAAAAGCAGATTCTTCGTTCACCACCCCCAGACTGAAGAAAACGTCTGGGGCCCCGTTCGCTCAGAATGACAGCAGTTTGATCAGATATGCAATTTACGAAGAGATTGCGTGAGGGTGTGCGTACGGGCGAGATCACGTGCACTGTGCGGATCTGGACGCGGCTGCAGGCGCGTGTGGGCGGGCGGTACAAGATGGAAGAGGGCGAGATCGAGGTGGATTCGATTGAGCCGATCGGGTTTCCGGATATCACTCCGGAACTGGCGCGGGCCTCGGGGTTCGCTGGAGTGCTGGATCTGCTTAAGGTGGCGAAGCATGGGAAGGGCGAGAAGATCTACTTGATCCGGTTTCATTATGTGCCGCCGCGGAAGACGAGATCGAAGGCGCGTGCGACGTAACCGACTGGACATTGAATGCCCGAGGGGCGTTGCGAAACACCAGGGGCTAAAGTCCTGCTTTTCGTGGTCTTCCGACCCGGCTAAAGCCGTGCCCTTGTTACAGAGCATCCCAGTAAATCATCGAGATCGAGGCGAATCGTCAGTTGATCTCAATTTGCATCTGATTTGCATCTGAAGGAACAGGGCTTCGTTCGTATCAGACGAGCGCGGGTGCAGTGCGCCCGGTTGCCGGGGTTTGGCTCGGTGCTGGATTATGGATATTTCGGCAAGGAGAACGACTTAGATCAAGATGGCTCATCCTCAAATCAAGTTTGGAACAGATGGCTGGCGCGGTGTAATTGCCGATGATTTTACATTTGCGAATGTGAGAACGGCGGCGGGTGCGATTGCCGCTTATGTTCATGCGCAGGAAGATCCGGCGAAGGGAATCTGCATCGGGTACGACACGCGGTTTGGATCGAAGGCGTTTGCGCGGGCGTGCGCTGAGGTGGTGGCTGCGACTGGAATCAAGGTGGCGCTGGCGAATGACATTACGCCGACGCCGGCGCTGAGCTTTGGGGTGCGGGAGCGCGGGGCTGCGGGCGGAATCATGATTACGTCGTCGCATAATCCGGCGCAGTGGAATGGAGTCAAGTACAAGGCGTGGTATGGAGGGTCGGGAAAGCCGTCGATCATTGCGGCGATTGAAACGTATCTGGATAAGCCGGCTCCGAAGGCGAAGCAAGCGGCGGCGATTGAGGAAGTGGATTTTCTTCCGCCGTATCTGAAGGCCATTGAGAGCTTCGCGGATCTGAATTTGATTGCGAAGTCGGGGAAGAAGTTTGCAATTGACTCGATGTATGGAGCGGGGCGGACGATTTTGTCGGAGATCTTTACGCGGATCGGCGTGGATCATGTGCAGATTCGCGGGAATCCGGACCCGCTGTTTCCGGGGATAAATCCGGAGCCGATTGAGCCGCATATTCGCATGCTGGGCGAGACGTGCGTGAAGGAAAAGTGCGATGCGGGGTTGTGTACAGACGGCGATGCGGACCGCATTGGCGCGACAGATGAGCATGGAAATTTCGTCGATCCTCATAAGATTTTTTCGGTGCTGCTGAGCTGGGTATTGCGGCGCAAGGGATGGCCGGGCGCGGTAACGCGGGCGTTCAACACGACGAAGATGCTGGACCGGATTGCGCAGAAGCACGGGCGGGAGCTGATCGAGCATGGGATCGGGTTCAAGTTTGTGTGCGACTACATGCTGGAGCGCGAGATTGTGATGGGCGGCGAGGAGTCGGGCGGGATCGGGTTTCAGCGGCATCTGCCGGAACGCGATGGGCTGCTGAATGCGCTGCTGCTGGCGAACGTGATGGCCGAGGAGAAGAAGACGCTCGGCGAGCTTGTGGCCGATCTGCAAAACGAGTATGGCGAGCATCAGTATGGGCGCATCGATCTGCATATTCCTGATGAGCTGAAGAATGCGGCGATTGCGCGCGCGAAGGCGCTAAAGACGGGCGATACGGCAATCGGCGGGATGGCGGTTCTGCGGCAGGAAACGCTGGATGGGGTGAAGTTCTACCTGGATAATCCTGAGGCGAAATCGAAACCGAATGCGGCGGAGACGTGGATTCTGTTTCGCGCGAGCGGGACGGAGCCGCTGCTGCGGATCTATACGGAATCGACGTCGAAGGAGGCAGTGGGGAAGCTGCTGGAGAGCGGACGAGCCTTCGCAATGGGAAAGTAGCGAAGGTGGGACGAAGTATGTGTCTCCCGGGTGCCCAAATGCGAGGCACCGGGGCACCCAATATCGTGAGAAAGTGGAATTCCCAATGGCACCCGGGCCACCGCCGATCGATTGCGGGTTCCCTCAGAATGGAGCAGCCACTAACAATTGGTTCAGCCCATAAACTCGGAGGGCTGGCGCGTCATGGTCTTCGGGGTCAAGATTGGTAACGTGAGAGAGGAAATTACCATGCGCAACGCAACCATGCAAGATTCTCCGGAGTCAAGGAAATCGGTCTTTCGAAAACTAGTGGATCTATATGCCGCCGGAGACGTTTCGGCTCTGGACCAAGTGGTTGCGCCCAACTATGTCGGGCACCCGTCAGCGGGTGATCGCGATCTGGAGGGGCTTCGTCAAAGCATCCTTTACTTCCACAACCTCTTTATCTATACCAAGGATTCCTTTCACATTGAGGATCAGCTGGTCGAGGGCGAGAAGGTGGTTACCCGTATGACCGCCAATGTCCAGATACGAGAAACCGGGGAACCCGTTACGCTGCTGGGTATCAACATCGCTCGCATTGTTGACGGCAAGCTGGTGGAAGAATGGAACACCTGGGAACAAACGAAAGCAACCGAAAGACTGAAACCATCCGTACTGAGTGCCTAGCGCATCTCTGCAGCACCCTGAGGCCTCATTCGGAAAGAAGCAGTCAGGTCGTAGTCGCTAATTCGGGCAGGCTCGGGCACATCACCGGCGTCTCTAGCTTGCTGCAGGCGGTGAAAACAACTGAAGGTGAGGAAGTGGAAATTCCCCGTGTGTTCGAAGCGGATCAGGCCTCGTGTCATCGCCGGTTAGCCTAGACTGAATGGCAACCCATGTCGAGACGGCGGGACGAAGTATGTGTCTCCCGGGTGCCCAAATGCGAGGCACCCGGGGCACCCAATATCGTGAGAAAGTGAATTGGCACCCGGGGCCCGCCCGCGCGTTTTTTTGCTGCTTTTCGGCAGGACTGAAGTCGTGCCCTGATACCTGGTGGCTGACGACGAGTTGTCTATTTGGTTGCGGGGAGACTGCCGGCTGCGGATTCGAGTTCGCGGGTGGGAGTTGAAAGCGGGATCTCTGCGTTCACACCGAGCCAGGCAAGTCCACCGGCGAAGGCAAGCAGGGCGGCCACCAGAAACGATGCGGACCATCCGAAATGTTGGGCGAGCCACGGAGTGAGCGTGGTGGTCAGGGCTCCGCCAATCTGGGCGCCCATGTTCATGATGGAAGAGACGACACCGGCATTCCGGCCCGCAATGTCTGCTGTCGCGGACCAGTAGGGACTTTGGGCGATGTAAAGAGCGCCCACGCCCGCAGCCAGTATGAGTGCAGCGCTGTTTGCGGTGGCGGCGTGAGAGCCGGCGATGAGCAGGCATCCACATAAAATGAGGCCTACAAAGGCCGGGGCAGAGCGGCCGAACCGCAGCCCATGCCGCGCGGCGGTCCAATCGCACAGCACTCCTCCGAGAAGGCAGAACGTAGTCATTGCCGCAAACGGAATCATGGAGTAGAGCGCGCTCGCCTTCAGATTGAGGTGTCGCGCCTGGGCCATGTAGAGGTAGAACCACCCGAGGAAGATCCATGCGACGTAGCCGAAGCAGAAGCATGAAAAGGTCAGCAGGATCATGGATCGGCTGCGCACGATGGCAGCCCACGGAATGGGCGGCTTTGACGAATGATCGTCCCGGATTCCGGCGCGGATGGTGGCAAGTTCTTCGCCTGACACCCATGAATGTTGCTGGGGAGTGTCGCGGGCGATGACGTACCAGATTCCCCCGGCGGCAAGGCCGATGGCCGCGCTCAACCAAAAGCCCGAGCGCCAGCCATATGCAAGGATGATCGCGGTGAGGATGGGAGGCGTGAGCGCAGAACCGGCTCCGACTCCGGCAAAGATCACACCATTGACCCGACCTCGCTCGCTGACGGGAATCCAGCGAGCAACGAACTGGTTGGAAGTCGGATACATGACCGCCTCTCCGACGCCCAGGGCGAACCGGACGCAGATCAGAATCGAGAGGGCTCCGGGAATGGAGGGGGGCACGGCGGCCGTAGCCAGGGTGAAGACTCCCCACCAGAGGACGCCGAGGGTGAGAGCGCGCCGCGGACCGAGGCGGACGGCGATCCATCCGGCGAGTAGCTGCGACATTGCATAGCCGACGAGGAAGGCGCTCATGACCCAGCCGAGGCGTACGTTATCGAGCCCGTACTCGCGGCTGATCTGTGGCCCGGCGATGGAGATGTTGGTGCGGTCGAGGAAGGCGATGGCGCTGAGCAGGAAGAGCCAGAAGACGAGCACGGCGCGAATTGGGAATCTGTTCATTCCTATGCAGTCGATGCAGAGATGCCGCATACCTGTGTGCGTGGGAGGGCGGCGATCCATTTGAGCTTCTCAACAAGGGAACCACGGAGTGTGCTCGAAAGTCCATCGCTGGTGTGATGTGGGCGGTATTGCAACTCGGGGTCGATGCCTTAAACTCGTGCTTCAGGTTTTCAGGTAATTTGCTTTCAAAGATGCAGGAGGCTCCTTTGGCCGAGTTCCAATCGTTTGTTCCACCCGACCAGCATCCGCCGGAGTTCACGGTACGGGCGCTGGTGCTGGGATCGATCTTCGGCATCATCTTCGGCGCTGTGACGGTGTACGTGGGTCTGCGCGCGGGACTCACGGTGGCGGCCTCCATTCCGATTTCGGTGCTGTCGATCAGTATTCTGCGGGCATTCGGGCGTGCGTCGATTCTGGAGAACAACATTGTTCAGACGACGGGGAACGCGGGGCAGTCGATCGCGTCTGGTGTGATCTTCACATTGCCGGCGCTGGTGTTTCTGGGATTCGATCTCGAGTACTCGCGCATTTTTATGCTGGCGTTGATCGGCGGATGGCTCGGAGTGCTGTTCATGATTCCGCTGCGGCGTCAGCTGATCGTGAAAGAGCATGGGTCGCTTCCCTACCCCGAGGGCACGGCATGCGCGGATGTGCTGATCGCGGGAGAGAAGGGCGGCTCGCTGGCAAGCCGGGTGTTTCTTGGATTGGGATTGGGCGGACTGTACACGTTCTTCCAAAATGGAAATCTATTTCGGGCATGGCCCGGGTCTCCGGGATACGAACCGGATCTCGGCGCGCAGCACGTGCTGAAAGGCGCGGCGATCAACGCGGATGCGACTTCGGAGTATCTGGGGGTGGGGTACATCATCGGGACGCGGGTGGCGGGAGTCATTTTCGCGGGCGGCGTGTTTTCGTGGCTGGTGGTGATGCCGCTGATCTACTTCTTTGGTAAGGCGCTGCCGCAGCCGGTGTATCCGGGGCAGGTTCCGATTGCGCAGATGGGACCCAGCGATTTGTGGGCTGCTTACATCAAGCCGATGGGTGCGGGAGCGGTGGCGGCGGCGGGTCTGATCACACTGCTGAAGACGGTGCCGACGATCTGGAGCGCGCTGACGATGGGTTTGAAGTCGATGAAGTCGGGGGCGGAGGCTGAATCGGCAAAGCCGATTCGCACAGAGAATGACCTCTCGATGAAAGTAGTGATCATTGGCTCGCTTCTGATCGTGGCCTGCATGTTTATCTTCCTGGAGTTCAAGCCCGTGCCGGGCGCATTCGTCGGCTGGGCAGCGAACCTCGCGGCGGCGCTGCTGGTTGTGGTCTTCGGATTTTTGTTTGTCACCGTGAGTTCGCGGATTGTGGGGCTGGTGGGTTCGTCGGCGAGCCCGGTATCGGGTATGACGATCGCAACGCTGATGGCGACGGCAGCGGTATTTCTGGTGCAGGGTTGGACGGCTCCGGCGTATGGGGCATTGGCGATCACGATTGGCGGCGTGGTGTGCATCGCGGCATCGAATTCGGGCGACACGTCACAGGATTTGAAGACGGGATATATTGTCGGATCGACTCCGAGACTGCAGCAGATTGCGCTGATGATCGGAGTGGTTGTGTCGACAATCGTGATCGGGTCGACTCTGAACCTGATGAATACGGGCTTGCAGGAATTTCAGGCATCGCCGCAGGCTTGGGACATCAATGCAGCGCACGCCGGGGTGTCGGTCGAGCAGGACAAAAAGCATCTACCTGCCGAGATCCGGGTGGTGCAGGCAGACCAGACGACCGTGGCGCACCAGACTTCGGAATACGTTCTGCTGAATGCGATCGGCTCAACCGAGTTGCAGGATGGCAAATATCTCTATTCACCTGCGTCGGGAAAGATCGAGGTGCACTGGATCCAGGGGATCGGGAGCGCCAGCGCACCGGCTCCTCAGGCACGGCTGATGGCGACGGTGATCAATGGCATTCTGAGCAGGAAGCTGCCGTGGGGGTTGGTGCTGCTGGGCGTGTCGCTGGTAATTGCGGTCGAACTGCTGGGGATAAGGTCGCTGACTTTCGCGGTGGGGGCGTATCTGCCGATTGGAACGACCCTGCCGATTTTTGTGGGCGGTGTTGTGCGCTGGATGGTGGACCGGGCGGCAGCAAGGGCCGGAGATGCCGAGGCGGAAAGCGACATTTCTTCGGGTTCTCTGTTCGCGTCAGGACTGATTGCGGCTGGCGGTATAGCCGGACTGATTGGCGTGGCACTGAAGGCTGTAGAAGCTACTTACATGGAGAACCGCGACATCCTGAACTTCCCAAGGGGAACGATCCTGGACCACACATGGGTGTCGGTGATTGGCTTCGGGATGCTGGCCTACGCACTTTATTACTTCGCAAGAAGGCCGCTGAAGAAGTAGCTCCAGCGGCCTGACGTGCTCTCTGCGGGTGCGTAAGTTCTAGTGAGCGAAGTGAATCACTGTGATGAAGTGACGGAAATGCCAGAGGGCATAGAGGGCCAGCCCCAGGCCGCCTTCGAGGACGAATGCTGCCCGGATTCCCCGAGCGCATCCGAGGGCGTCGCGTTTTGACTCGGTAGATTCAACTTCAGTGACGCGGCAGAAGGCCGGCGAATCGCAGATCGAGATCACATTGTTGTTCATAACGGACGACTCGGTTGAAACGCGGGGCGATGCCGCTGACGTGGGCCGGAAATGGAAGACGGTCTGCGTATGCACGACGGAAAACTCCCGCCTGGAGGGTCTCGCGATGGAGATTCGTCGACCCCTTCAGGACCTTAATACTGGTTGCTCACTAGCGGATAAAGCGATTCTCCCGCTACCTGTTCTGGAAATATGTGATTTATATCACTTCATCATGTTGGAGGGAACGGCAATTATTTGCGGAAAAACGGTACGCAAGTGGGATGGGGGCAAATTGGGCCCGGGATTGAACTACAAATGGGTCATTTTTGATCCAAGAAGGAACAAACCTCAGTGTGAAACCTGCTGAGTTCCGGGCCTTCTATCATTGAATTGATCCGAATTTTCAAGGTCAGAGATGGAGTAGAAAGTGGACGATCTTGCTCAGCAATTTGCCAGCGACAACTACGCAGGGATCTGCCCGGAGGCCTGGGCAGCCATGGACAGCGCCAATCGCGGCCATGCGACGGCCTACGGCGATGACCAATGGACGACACGGGCGGCGAACGCGTTTCGGGACCTGTTCGAGGCGGAGTGCGAGGTTTTCTTCGTTTTCAACGGGACAGCGGCGAACTCGCTGGCGCTGGCTTCTCTTTGCCAGTCATATCACGGGGTGATCTGCTGCGATGCCTCACATGTGGAGACCGACGAGTGCGGCGCACCGGAGTTCTTCTCCAATGGCTCGAAGCTGCTTGTCGCCCCCGCTGTGGATGGAAAGCTGACCCCGGCATCCATCCGTGAGCTGGCAACAAAGCGGCAGGACATTCACTACCCGAAGCCGCGGGTTGTCACGATTACTGAGCCCACCGAGACGGGATGTGTGTACTCGCTCGCGGAGTTGCAGGCGATTTCGGCGGCGTGCAAAGAACTCGGTCTATCCCTGCACATGGACGGAGCCCGGTTTGCGAATGCATGCGCGAGCCTGGGGTGCTCGCCGGCTGAACTGAGCTGGAAGAGTGGCGTGGATGTGCTGTGCTTTGGCGGCACGAAGAATGGGATGGCAGTAGGCGAGGCGGTAATCTTTTTCGACAAGAAGCTTGCGGTTGATTTCGACTATCGCTGCAAACAGGCGGGTCAGCTTGCGTCGAAGATGCGTTTCCTCGCCGCGCCATGGGTGGGCATGCTGGAAAGCGGTGCGTGGCTGAAGAATGCCAAGCACGCAAACGAGTGTGCCCGGTATTTCGCGGACCGTGTACGGAGAATCGGCAATATGGAGGTCGTCTCAGAAGTAGAGGCCAACACCGTATTCCTGAATGCGCCCGAAGAGGTCCTGGAAGGACTGCGAACACGGGGATGGAAGTTCTATACCTTCATCGGAGGTGCGGCCAGGATTATGTTCGCGTGGGATTCAGATCGGAGGCGCGTCGATGCGCTGCTCTCGGATCTGGAAGAGTGCGCCGGTATCGAAGTAGCTCCCGTTGTCGCGACGGTCACGGCGAACTAGCGCGCCAGCTTCACATTATCGGAGCTTCGCTTTCGAAAGACGATTTTCAGTTCATTGCGCCATTGCTCGCTCAGAGCGATCAGTTCCCACTCCACCTCTGGCGAGAAGTAGCGAAGGACCGGCAGGTTTGCGGGGTGGATGCGTAATGCCGGAGCCGACAGAAGCATCCGCGGTGGAAGCTCCGAAACTTCGGCATCAGGAAAGTACCCATCTCGCTCGAACGCGGAGAGGGGACGGTCGCGCATCGAGGTATGCAGCCTGTCGGAATTGAGCGCGCGGACGCGTATCCAGTAATCCAGCGCCTGCATCGGCAACTGCAGATCTTCGTCGGCTTTGAGTTCAATGACGCAGAGCCGGCCGATTCGATCGAGTGTAAGCAGATCGAGCATGCCTCTGTCGCCTGATGACAATGCGGGAACCTGCGAGTAGACGATATCGCCCCGCAAATTCGGCAGCAGGTCAGCGACTCCGGCGCGGAACTCGGATTCAAGCCAGCGCTCCGGCTGGATCCTGAACAGCGGGTCATTGTGCATACCGTCGCGATGGCGGCTCGCGAAGAGGCGCGCGCAAAGCTCGCGACAGAGAACCTCAGTCTCGGGAGTCAGCGGAGTCTCGTTTGCGCCCGCACCGAAGCTGATCTCCTCCCGGTGCGTGAAAGAGTGCGTTGAAGCTGCGTGGCGGACCCGCGCAAACTCGAGCCCGTGCAAGAGCAACCCGACCTCAGCCGCGGAGCGAGGACGAACTTCGATTCTTGAACTTGCGCCGGGCGGGAGCAAGTTCATTAGTTTGCGGATCCCAGCGCCGCAACGGTCCAGAACGGCGTCTGGCGAAAATGCATGGACAAGACCGACGGTCTGATTGCCGCTATCGGTGAAATCGATCTGCTGCAGCTCCTCCGACCGTTCATCGAGAGAGTACAGATGAAACTCCGCCGCTGCGTGATTCAACCAGGCCATGCGCTCAGCCGTGGTTCGCCAAGCCCCTGCAGGCACGATCACCTTGAGGCCGCCGAAATGGCGTCGGGCTTCGGATTTTTGCCTGCAGCAGTCGAGCCAGAGGATTCCAAGTGTAAGAATCCCGTCGATAACTGCGGGAAACTCGGCCTGGCTCACTCCAATGACCGCATCCGCTGAAGTGCCACGCAACAGCCTGCCGCGCACATACGCCGGCCCGAAGCTGTGCTCCAGATCCATGGCTGAGCGGAATCCGTCGATCTTTGCGCCCAGGAATGTACGGGTAAGGACCCGCTCCACAAGGCGCTGGTAATTGCGGCGGGCGGAATCGCGTGCTGTGGGCGTGCGCCGATCGCTGGAGGAGACAAGTTCGAGAGCCTGCGGTTTCGGCGCACCCATTCGGCGCGTAATTACCCGGAGAGACTGGGCGCGGTGCTGAATGTCAATCACAGTCCGGACAAGGTTGCGTTCGTCGCTCCAGAGTTGCAGGAGACAGCGGCCGTGCGACTCGGCAATCGAGTACTTCGCGAGACGCATATCGAACAGGACGCGACCGTCTTCGAGAAGAGCGGCAGACGGATGACTGGCTAGATAGCCTTCGAGGGTTTCTGCGAGTGAGGCAGCGGAAGGTGCTTCAGGGCCCGGCAACACGGAGCCTACCAACACATCCTGGAACGCAGGTTGGTGATGTGCGCCGTATGATGCCGCGAGTGCCAGGCGTAGAGGGCCAGCACGCCGACAAGTTCCTGTTTGCCAAGCTCCGGATGGTTGTAGCCGCGGTGAAAATCAGCTTCGGAGAGCGATTCAAGCAGCGCAACCCAGCGCTCGTGGAGAGTCGAGATCATGGCGAGCGAGCCATCGATCGGGAGTTTGCTATCGGAGAGGCGAGCCCAGGCAGCCTCATCGTAGGTCTTCACGGTCGGCCACTCTTCTGTGAGCGCAAGTTTGAATCGAATGTAGGCGTTTGCATGGCTGTCGGCAATGTGATGGACAAGCTGGCGGACGGTCCAGCCGCCGTCCCGATAGGGTGTGTCGAGCTGGGCATGACTGAGGCCGCTAACGGCCGCCTGAAGATTGCCGGGGAGCATCCGCAGTACGGAGATCTGTTCGGAACGAACGGCGGGTTCGGACGAGGTGGGCGGAGTGAATCGGCCTATGGGGTAGCGAGGATCGTCCTGTGCTGACATGTCTTGCTTGACCAGGAGTTCTTAGTGACCGGTGTTGTGCTTAGGAACTTTATGTTTCTGAATCTGCTTGAGGTGCGGATTCTTCTGGTGGATGGCCTTGGGGTGATCGATGACCCGAGGATCCTTGTGCGGCTTCTTATGCCGGGCAAAGGCCGGAGTAGCGGCGCACACCGCCAGCAACAGCACGGCAACTGCAAATCTCTTCATGGGTGGAATGTAGCACGAGATGAGAGCCGGGGATAGTATCGGAGGTCACCAGCGCATCTGCCACGGAACGCCCTGGAGGCCGCGGGACCGGGGACTGGCCCACAGTGGAGGTGGGCCAATCGTTCGGGTGAGGTTTGTTCGGCCAGGCAGGCGCCTAGAACGGCGGATGCGAAGACTAGGCCTTGCGATGGACGTGATGACGGTGGTGATGGTGACGATGATGCGTTGCGGCAAACGCCGGGGCAGCAAACACCATGACCAGCAATGCAGCAGCAATGAGCTTTTTCATGGCCTGAATGTAGCACGATGCGAATTGTAAAAACGCAGCCGGCGTCCTAGTGAATCAAGTGAGGAAACGATCTGTGCCAACTAACGGGAAATCGTCGGAGGCGTAAACTGGAGATAGTGATGAACCTACCCGAGACCTCCCCGCAGCAGAGCCACAGACGTTACTTTTTCGAAAAATTTGGAATCACCGAACGGCTGCTGGAGCGGTGCCTCGGCGAGGCCCTGTCTGCAGGCGGCGACTATGCAGATCTCTACTTCGAATCGGTGACCTCAACGTCACTCGGAGTGGATGAGCAGATCGTGAAGTCCGCGAGTACGGGGACAAGTGCGGGATGCGGGATCCGGGTGATTTCAGGAGAGCGGACCGGGTACGCGTATACGGATAACCTGAATGCCGACAGGCTGTTGCACGCTGCAAAGACGGCGGCGCTGATTGCTTCAGGGCCGGCGAAACAGCCTATCCAAGGATTCACGGAGACCAGGTCGGGCGATCTGTATCCCGTGCCGTTGGGCGGGTTCGATCTGGACCTGGCAGCAAGGCTGGAACTGATTCTGCGGGCGGACCGGGCAGCGCGTGCTTTTGACAATCGAGTTGTCCAGGTTCGCGCGGGATATAGCGAGGAGTTGCGGCGGATTCTGGTGGCGGGTTCGGATGGATCGATTGCCAGCGACACTCAGCCTTTGTGTCGGCTGAATGTGTTTGTGATTGCCAACGACGGACAGGTGACCACGAAGGGATCGGCGGGAGGCGGCGGGCGCGCGGGGCTGGAGCAGTTTGCGGGTTCGAAGAGCCCGGAGCATCTGGCGCAAGAGGCGGCTCGGGGGGCGATTCTGCAGCTTGGGGCTGTTCCCGCACCGGCGGGAGAGATGCAGGTGGTTCTGGGGCCGGGGTGGCCGGGGATTCTGCTGCACGAGGCTGTGGGGCATGGGCTCGAGGCGGATTTCAACCGCAAGGGGACTTCGGCTTTCTCCGGCCTGATCGGGCGGCCGGTGGCAAGCCCAAAGGTGACGGTGGTTGATAACGGCACGATGCAGGGGAGGCGCGGGTCGCTGAACGTGGACGATGAAGGGTCGCCGACGCAGGAGACGGTGCTGATTGAGAATGGCGTGCTGAAGGGCTATCTGACGGATAAGCTTTCGGCCCGGCTCACGGGGGCGGCGAACACGGGGTCGGGAAGGCGCGAGAGCTACCATTGCATTCCCATGCCACGCATGACGAATACCTACATGCTGGCGGGCGAGGACGATCCTGAGGACATTCTGCGCTCGGTGAAGCACGGGCTGTACGCGGTGAATTTCGGCGGCGGGCAGGTGGACATCACGAACGGGAAGTTTGTGTTCTCGGCGTCTGAGGCTTACCTGATCGAGGACGGGAAGATTACGGCGCCGGTGAAGGATGCGACGCTGATCGGGAACGGGCCGGAGGCGCTGAAATACGTGTCGATGGTGGGCAATGATCTGAAGCTGGACGAGGGGATCGGGACCTGCGGCAAAGATGGGCAGAGTGTGCCAGTCGGCGTGGGTATGCCAACGATCAAGCTGGATCGGATGACGGTGGGCGGGACGGGGCGCTAACTCTTGCCTCCATCGTCAGTGGGCAACTAGCCATCTGTCGACGCGCTGCTTCGCTGCTTCAAGTTCTGGCGCGCTCATATGCTGCGCAACGAGGTCACGGGCGTGCGAAGCCTCCTCCTGATGTGACCCGCTCCACGTTTTTGCGGACAAAGCAAGCCAGAAGTAAGCTTCCGGCAAATTGACGGGAGTTCCCTGCCCATTGGCGTACATGGAACCGAGGTTGAACTGTGCCCGGGGTAGACCCTGTTTCGCGGCCCTCTCGTACCAACCGGCAGCGGCCATGTAGTTTTTGGGGACGCCTGTGCCGTTGTCGTACAGAATGCCGAGGTTGAATTCCGCTTCGGCGTCACCCTTGTCGGCGGCTCGACGATAGAGGTCTGCAGCCTGCGCATAGTCCTGAGGAACCCCGAGACCTCGTTCGTAAAGAGTTCCAAGGTTGTACTCAGCTTCAGCAAGGCCCTGCAGCGCGGCTTTCCGATACAAGCCTGCAGCCTGCTCCGCACTCTTCGGAACACCGATTCCGCGCTGATAAAGAAGTCCCAGATGCAATTCCGCGGAGGCGAGATTCTGTTCGGCCGCGCGGCGATACCAGAGCACAGCTTTGGAGTCATTCCGCGGCACGCCCGTGCCTGTTTCGTAGAACTTGCCCAGCTGATCCTGCGCCTGCGCGAGCCCATGATCTGCGGCCTTCTGGAGCCACTCTGCAGCTTGCGTGAAGTCCTGCGCGACGAGGATGCCGGAGGCGTAAGCCTCCCCGACGGCGAGCTGTGCCTGAGGATCGCCGGCTTTCGCCTTTGCAAGCAGAGCAGGATCCATCTTCTTCTGGGCGGTTGCGATTGAGATCTCAACTGCGAGAAGGCAGGCGACGGTCCAACGCGAGGAAAAGAAGTTCATGATGCCTCTCAGTGGAACTGATCAACATACCAAAGCTCGCCGGAGCGCCGTTGTGATCCGTGGTATTTGACTCAGGAGACAGGGCAGAGATGCAGCGTTATCGTGCAGTTTGTTAAGGTTGACGCATGCCCGATGCAGTTATCCTCCAAGCCGACGCCGCCGTGGATTTCGAGTCTCTTGCAGCTGATGTTGTTGCACAAGCTATCAGGGGCGGGGCCACTGATGCTGAAGTGATTGTGCGCGAGGGAGATGAGTTCAGCGTGAACGTGCGCATGGGCGAGGTGGAGACGCTAAAGGAGTCTGGCTCGCGCGCGCTCGGGCTACGCGTCTACCGCGGGAAACGCACGGCATCGGCATCGACCAGCGACCTGACTGTAGATGGCATTCGGCAGGTGGTTGAGGGCGCGATGGCGTTGGCCAAGGTGACTGAGGAGGATCCTTTCGTCGGCTTACCAGAAGCGGATGAATTCGGCGCAATCAAAGAGGATCTGCACCTCTATTACGACGATGTGTATTCGCTGCTGGGAGCGGAGCGGATCGAGTTTGCCCGTCGGGCTGAAGCCGCCGCGTTAGGTGCGGATAAGCGCATCACCAACTCTGATGGCGGAAGCTTCGACGCGGCGACGGGGATGAAGGTGCTGGCGAATTCGCGGGGCTTCGTGGGGAGCTATCGATCGAGCTATGCGGGAGTTTCGGCAGCGCCTCTTGCGGCTGACGAGAACGGCCACATGCAGCGCGACGGGTGGTGGTCGAGCGCGCGGCGGATGAGGGATCTGGAATCGCCGGAGTCGGTAGGAGCTGAAGCGGCGCGCCGGACAATTCGCCGGCTGGGCGCTCGTCGTGTTCCCACGCAGCGGGTGCCGATTGTGTTTGCGCCAGAGGTGGCGCGGTCACTGATCGGGTCGGTGTTCGAAGCAGCATCAGGGGATGCTATCTGGCGGCACGCGTCGTTCCTCGCGGGCAAACTGGGCGAGCAGATCGGGGCGTTGACGCTGAATATCATCGACGACAACACGATGCTGCTACCCACGGGTGCAGGCGGATACGGCACTTCGCCGTTCGATGGGGAAGGGCTGCCGTCGCGCCGGACCGTTGTGCTGGAGAATGGCGTGCTGCGCAATTACATGCTGAACACCTATGCGGCCCGGAAACTGGGCATGAAGTCCACGCATAATGCGTCGCGGGGACTGGCCGGGGCGCCGGGGATTGGGCCGGGCAATCTCTATCTGGAGCCGGGAATGCAGACGCCGGAGCAGATCATTGGTGAGGTTTCGGGCGGACTTTACGTGACGAGCCTGATGGGTTTCGGGACAAATATCGTGACGGGAGACTACTCACGCGGAGCGGCGGGGTTGTGGATTGAGAATGGGGAGCTCACGCATGCGGTCGAAGAGATCACGATTGCAGGCAATCTTGGCGAGATGTTGATGAACATCACCGCAATTGGAAGTGACCTCGTGTTCCGAGGGTCGGTGGCGTCGCCGACGTTGCGGATTGATGGGATGACGATTGCGGGAGCTTGAGCGGAGTTAGCCGCGCTTACGCGCGTGTTCGCGAGCCGGCGAGATGGCGCACGGGCTTGGCGGAATGCCGGTTCAGGATTTAGCAAGTCAGCCGCGCTTCGCGCGTTCGCAAGTCAGCGAGTTCTCGCAAGGCGAAGTTTGAAAAAATCGAGCGAAAACCCGATGCAAAGTATTGCCTTCGATCCTTCGGATGCTAAGGCTGCGCTTTCGCAACTGCCGCAGTCACCGGCGGTGTTTGCGCTCTATGGCGCGGAGGAAAAAGACGAGCCATACCTCGGGCGGACGCCGAATTTGCGTGGGCGTCTGGAACGTCTGCTTCAGCCATCAGCGAAACATCCGCGGCGTCTGCAACTCGCGGGGCGTGTCCGGCGGATCGCGTTCCATCTCACTGGTTCCGATTTCGAGTCGCTCCTCATGCAATTTGGAATGCTGGAGAAGTTCTACGGCCCGAAGGCGCTGGAGAGAATGCACCTTCGTGCTCCCGTGTTTGTTCGTTTCCTGGGGAACAATCCCTATCCACGCGTAACTGTGACCAACAAGCCGAGCCAGCGAGAGGCTGACTGGGCGTATGGTCCATTTGCGTCGCGCGCTGCAGGGGAGCGATTCGCGGACGAGATGCTGAAGCTGTTCCTGCTGCGCCGCTGCACGGACGATCTCAACCCCGACCCCAGCCATCCGGGATGCGTGTACAGCGAGATGAAGATGTGTCTCGCCCCCTGCTACAAGGGTTGCAGCGATGAGCGCTACGCGGAAGAGGCTGGCGCAGTGCAGCAGTTTCTCGCGAGCCGGGGGGACAGTAAGCTGATCGTGCTTCGCAGTGAACGGGACAAAGCATCCGAGGATCTGAATTTCGAGGACGCAGCGACCCTGCATGCGCATGTACAGAAAGTGGAGGCTGTTCGTGCTCTGGCGCCGGAACTCGTGCAGCCCATGAGCAGTTTGAGGGCTGTCATTCTGCAAAGCTCGGCGAATCCCGATGAAGTCGCGGTGTTCCTTTACCAAGATGGCCGGTTGCGCGGCCCGGTCGCGTTCTCCACCATTGGCATGCGGATACAGAACGAGCAATCGGGCTCGAGTTCCCTCTTCGCGCAGCCAATGGCGCTGGAGGCGGTGCCGGAAGAACTGGGATCAGGGGCCAGGGACCAGGGACCAGGGACTTCGTCGGAGGTCGAAAATGGAGATGCAAATCCAGTGCGCGGATCTACTCCCGCGAAGGTTCCGAGGACGATGCTCGAGGCGCGGATGGAGACTGTGCTCGCCGAGTTAAACCAGCAGTTAGAACCGCCCAACTCAACCGTGGGGCAGGGGCATCTGGCGCTGCTCAAACGCTGGTACTACCGACCAGAAGTTAAGCGAGAGGGCGAGATTGTCTTCGCGGACAGCGAGGGGACCTGGCCTATTCGGGCTCTGCTGCGTGCGGCGGGCCGAGTGACCGCAACGAAGCTGGCAGCGCCGAAGCCGCAGTGAGAAGCGATCGAGTGCGACCGTCAAAAGCAGGTGAAACGACGCTCGTTGCATATGTTTGACTGATACACTTTTCGGGACACTTCCTGCTCGAGAGGACTGCATCAAAGTCGCATGGTTGAGTTGCTTCCATCCATATTGTCAGCGGATTTCGCAAGGCTGGCAGACGAAATAGCCGCAGCCGAGCGCGGCGGCGGCACGGTAATCCATGTGGACATCATGGATGGGCATTTCGTCCCCAACATCACCATTGGACCGCCGGTGGTGAAGAGCCTGCGCAAAGCTACGAAGCTGCCGCTCGATTGCCACCTGATGATCGAAAACCCGGACGAGTACATACCGGCCTTTGCCGAGGCAGGCGCGAACTGGGTGAGTGTTCACTACGAAGCGTGCAGGCATCTGCACCGGACTCTGCAGTTGATTGCGCACCATGGTATGCAGCCGGCAGTGGTGCTGAATCCGGCGACGCGGGTAGAGCTGATTCGCGACATTCTGCCCATGGTGCACCACGTACTGATCATGAGCGTGAACCCCGGGTTTGGGGGGCAGGAGTTTATTCCCTTTGCTCTGGACAAGATCCGGCGGCTGGGCCAGCTGAGGCAGGAAATGGGGCTGGCATTTAAAATCGAAGTGGATGGCGGGGTGGCTCACGACACGGTCGCCCGGGTCGTCCAAGCAGGAGCGGAGCTGTTGGTTGCAGGCAATGCTGTCTTTGGCGAGGGTAACGCTGAACGCGACGCCCGTGCACTGCTGGCGTCAGCTCGCAAAGCTGCTGGTGAGTAACCAGGTCGAGAATCCGTAAACAGCGGCAGCTTCCCCCTGTCGCACTTTTGAGGTGGTATGAACCGGTTGTCGAGAAACATAGCTGCGTTGGCGCTGGCATCGCTGGTGCTCTCGGGAGTCGCTGCCGAGGCGAAGAGAGAAAAGCAACCCAAGCACAAGAAGAATCAGGATTTAAGCGCGAATCCGCTGGCGAATGTTAAGTCCAAGCAGCCCGACAAGGAGCTGTTCGACAAGGCTATGATCGCCATGAAAAAGGGGCGCTATGACGTGGCCCGTCTCGACTTGCAGACCATGCTCAACACCTATCCGGATTCCGAGTACAGGATGCGTGCCAAGCTTGCGGTCGGCGATAGCTGGTTTAAAGAAGGCGGCACTGCCGCTCTGACGCAGGCCGAGGCTGAGTACAAGGATTTCATCACCTTCTTTCCCAACGCACCGGAAGCTGCCGAAGCTCAGATGAAGGTGGGCGATATCTATTACCAGCAGATGGAGAAGCCCGATCGCGACTTCAACAATGCTGAAAATGCCGAAAGGGAATACCGGAACATGATCAACATGTTCCCGGACTCTCGGCTGATCCCCCGGGCCAAACAGAAGCTGCGCGATGTGCAGGAAGTTCTGGCAGAGCGCGAGACGCAGATCGGGATCTATTACGAGGCGAAGGACAACTATCCTGCGGCAATTGCCCGCCTGCAGACGGTTGTAGACACCTACCCGCTCTATTCCAAGAGCGACCAGGCACTGCTGGCGATCGGCGATGCCTATGCGGGTGAAGCACACGCCGTGCAGATGTTGCCGGGGCTGAAGGGCGACATTCGCGAGCGCCTTCACACGCTCTACGAGGATAAAGCAGCAGCGGCCTACGCCAAGGTGATCACGCGGTATCCCATGGCTCCCCGCGTGGAAGATGCCCGGGACCGTCTTGTCGCGATGAATCGGACGGTGCCTGAGCCGACAGATGCGGCAGTGGCGGAGAGCGATGCCGAGCAGAAGAGCCAGCGGCCGCTGCGCTTCACGGACAACATTCTTGGTGTGATTAAGCACGGGCCGACGGTGGTCCAGTCTGCGCACGTTGGCGAACCCTCCCTCGACGATCCAAAGCGAACCATCGCCCCCGAAGTGAACAAGGACAACGCGCGCCTCTTTGAGGAAGCGGCCAGGGCCAACGGCGCAGGTGCTGAGCCTGCAGCCGTCAAGCCAACCGGTCCCAACGAGCCTCCGCGCAGCGATGCACCGTCAACCGCGCCTCTGCAAATGACAGCTCCCGCAGGCGGTACCGGCGTCGGTGTCTCTATTGTGAATGCCCCGAATGGCGAAGCATCGGCGACCCCGGCCGAGGGCAGCGGAAACGAAGCTCCCGCTGCTGGCAACGGGAACGGTAGCCCGCTGGTGAAGTCCGTGGGGCCGACAGATTCATCCTTGCCTGCGGTGGAAAAGCCTGCTGAGGCTCCGGATCAAATCAACGGCATCCGCCCCGGAACCGGCCAGACGCAGACGGCCGTCACCGAGAAGCAGAAGAAATCGAAGGCCAATCTGGACGAGGAGTCCTCGAGCAAGAAGAAAAAGAAGAAGGGCCTGGGCAAACTCAACCCGTTCTAGAGGCAGGGGACAGGGGACGAGGGAACGAGGGAACAAGGAAGCAAGGGAACGAGGTGAAGGCCGCATCCTCCAATGGGTGCGGCCCTTTGCTTTTCACGTTCCAGAGTTTCGCTTGCAGCAGCTGCCCCGAAAGCCGCCCTTACATCTGCTAGAGTTGAAGTAGCCCCATCCGCCTGAAAGCCTTGTGTGATCAGGGTTTCCGGGCACTCCCGGGAGCCACGATACAACCCCATGCCTCACGATCTGCCCAAAGCATACGACCCGACGGCCATTGAAGATCACTGGGCGGAGTACTGGGTTCGAGAGAAGCTTTTCTCCCAACCCACGCCTAAAGACGGGGGGCCGGAGAGCCAGCCCTCGTTCGACATTCTTCTGCCGCCGCCAAATGTGACCGGCAATCTGCACATGGGTCACATGTTCGAGCACACCGAGAGCGACATTCTGATGCGGTGGCATCGGATGCGGGGCGAGCGGGTGCTCTGGATTCCAGGCACGGACCACGCCGGAATCGCCACTCAGATGCTGGTGGAACGCCAGGTTGTGAGCGAGGGCAGCACGCGGCAGCAGATGGGGCGAGACGCCTTTATCAAGCGCGTGTGGGAATGGCGCGAACACTATGGCGGCACGATCCTGAGCCAGATGAAGCGCCTGGG
>Ga0157369_10002411_pt1 | contig 22451 bp, 24 predicted proteins | sample C25metaG_FD_113461 | JGI IMG/M metagenome (GOLD analysis project Ga0157369, IMG submission 113461) | Corn rhizosphere microbial communities from Kellogg Biological Station, Michigan, USA - C2-5 metaG | ecosystem: Host-associated > Plants > Roots > Rhizosphere > Soil | place: USA: Michigan...
AACTTCTCCGAAGACATCATCTTCAAGGGCGTGACCGTGCAGGGCATTAACGGCCGCCTGATGTACAAGACGTGGTACCAGATGACCGCGCTGCTCAAGGCCGGCAAGCTCGACCTCCATCCGGTCATCACCGACCGCTTGGCGATGAAGGACTTCAGCAAGGGCATGGAACGGCTGAAGACCGGCGAAGCCAGCAAGATCCTGCTTTATCCCAACGGGACGCACTAAGACTCACCACAGAGACACAAAGGCACCGAGAAACAAGAAGTCAAAGTCTCTGCGCCTCGGTGTCTCTGTGGTGGATTTGTTTTCACTCCCCTCGCTGGGCCCGCCTGAGGCATAATTTCGCGCACAGGAGCCGCTATGACGATGCAGGAGTCGCACCTGACGCTGCGAGTCAAGATCGAGTCGAAGCCGGACGGCGGATACGTGTCCACCTCGCCGAATCCGCAGCTCAACTTCGAAGGCGCTACGCGCGAAGAAGTCGAGAACAAGGTGCGGGCGCAACTGGTCCAGATCCTTGGGCCGCAGGTTGCCGGCATGCTGCCGCAGAACTTTTCCGACGGGACAGCCGTCCGGGAGCAGGTGGCGACGCCCGACAAGATCAAGATGAACATCAAGAAGTCGTTCAACATCACCGTGAACAAGGGCAATGGGAGCGTCAGCGAGTTCTCGCACACCTTTGGCGCGCCGGCTTCTTCTTCGCCCGACTTCGTCAGCTCCTCGTCGTCCTCCGAAGAGGACTTCGGCCCAGTGCGCCGCACGGGCGACGGTTCGGCAGCCATGCTGATGCTCCGTATCTTGATCGCCGGGATCGTGGTCCTGGCGATCCTGTTCCTCATCCGCCGCTGATACCCAACCCTGACTCTCTTGATAACCACGGAGGCCACGGAGAACACGAAGTTGCTTTTGCATTCATCTCCGTGATCTTCGTGTTCTCCGTGGTGAGCCCTGCTTCCTTTGCTTTCCGAGCAGGCGGCGCTAGACTGATTGGTTTGTAAATCCTCCGTTCTTCCGCCTGATGGCGGCGAGGTTCCCATGTCCACGACCACCCGCATTGATCCTCTTTCTTACCTTGGCGAACAACTGGCAGACCTGAAGCAGAAGGGCACGTACTTCCGCCTGCGCGTGCTGGAAGACGAGCAGAAGCCCGTCACCACCTTCGACGGCAAGAAAGTCATCAATCTTGCCTCCAACAACTACCTCGGTCTGACGACGCATCCCAAGCTGCGCGAGGCGGCGCTGGAAGCCACGCGCAAGTACGGCGTCGGATCGGGTGCGGTGCGCACCATCGCCGGCACCATGTCGCTGCACATGCAGCTCGAAGAGAAGATTGCGCGCTTCAAGAACGTGGAAGCCTGCGTCGTATTCCAGTCGGGATTCACCGCGAACGCGGGCACGGTGTCGGGAATCCTCGGCAAGGAAGACTTCATCGTCTCCGACGAGCTGAACCACGCGTCCATCATCGACGGCGCGCGGCTTTCGCGCGCCAAGATCCTCGTCTTCCGCCACAAGGACATGGCGCACGCCGAGGAACAGCTCGCGTCGATCAAAGGCCAGCCCGGACGCAAGCTGCTGATCACCGACGGCGTCTTCAGCATGGACGGCGACATCGGACCGCTGCCCGCGCTGTGCGACCTGGCAGAGAAGTACGGCGCCATCATGATGGTTGACGACGCGCACGCATCCGGCGTGCTCGGCCGCAACGGCCGCGGCACCGTCGATCACTTCAAGGTTCACGGCCGCGTCGACGTGCAGGTGGGAACGCTGTCAAAGGCCATCGGCGCGCTCGGCGGATACGTCTGCGGCACGCGCGACCTCATCGAGTTCCTGTATCACCGCGGCCGTCCGTTTCTGTTCTCGACCTCGCATCCGCCGTCCGTTGCAGCCACGTGCATTGCTGCGTTCGATGTGCTCGAGCAGGAACCGGAGCGCATCGACCGGCTATGGGAGAACACGCACTTCTTCAAGAAGGAGCTTGGCGGCTTCGGCTTCAACATCGGCGGCAAGAACACACCCGCCAGCGAGACGCCGATCACGCCCATCATCGTCGGCGAAGGACGCTTGGCGATGGAGTTCAGCCGCGAGCTGTTCAAGGAAGGCGTAATGGCCACCGGCATCGCGTTCCCGACCGTCGCCGAGGGCAAGGCGCGCATCCGCACCATCATGACCGCGACGCACACGCGCGAGGAGCTTGACCAAGCGCTCTCGACCATGAAGTCCGTCGGCAAGCGGCTGGGAATCATCTAGCGGCGTAGCGCCGGGCGTCCTCGCGCATTCCGGCGAGCCCTCTGGTTCTGTAGCGCCGGGCGTCCTCGCCCGGCGAGTCGCCGCGCGACGGTGCTCGCGCAGACTCGTCAAACAACCGGGCCTCTCCACGACGGCTACAATTCTCGACATGTTAAGTGTGTCCGTTCTAATTCCTGCAATCTTGTTGGCAGTGAATCTGGTGCAGCATCCCATCCCACCGTCCGCGTGGCAGGCTGCGGGTCGCGAAGTGCGCCGCATTCCGCCGCGCGACTTCAAGCAGTTGCCACCTGGCATCGTCTCGCAATTGGAACGTATGAATTGCGCGATCCCACAGAGATGGGATCACTTGCCGGACCAGCCATTACAAAATGTGATCAGCGGTGAGTTCGCGCGCAAGGGACAGCGCGATTGGGCAGTACTGTGCTCGGCCGCCGGCAAATCGTGGATCCAGGTTTTTTGGGGCGGCCCGGAAAAATGTGCGGCCCGGGTAGGCGAATCGGATGATTTCTTGCAGGAAGTCGAGCCCGGCAAGATTGGCTACGCTCGTCAAATCGCGGCAGCGGACGAAAAAAACATTCTTCACTACCAGAAGGAAAATGGCGGCCCGCCGCCGCCTCGGATCACGCATCTGGGTATCGACGATGGTTTCGGCGAAAGCGGCTCGACCGTCCGGTATTGCCAACGCGGCCGCTGGCTGGAGTTAATGGGCGGCGACTAGCGAGCCCAGTGGGAATCCTAAAGTCTATTCCCGCTCGTAGACAAAGATGCTCTGCGGCTTCTCCTGCCCCACCAGGCGCGTGGTCACCGTCAAGGTCTTGAGATCGTTGGAAAGCTCGATCTGTCGTGTGCCGGTAACTTTGCCTTTGGATTTGTCCGTGATCTCAAGGTTGCGCTCGTTTACGCGGCGGGCCGAATAGACAGCGCCCGTGTCCGCGCCCTTCGCATCGACGTCCGGATGATCGTGCCCATCGAACCTGATCTTCTTAGCCACGTCTTCGTCGGAACGCTTAAGCGACAGGCCGTCACTGCCGTCCGGCTGGATCTGGAGTTCGATCTTCGCGTTCACTTTCGCGCTCTCGCTGTCCCATGTGCCCACGAAGCCGGAGGCTGGATCACCCGCCGTCCGGTCGTACACATAGGGCATGAACAATTTCGAGCCGTTGGGCAAGGGCGTCGAGAACAAGGTCAGAGCGTCGGGCAGGTATTGCGTGAAATCGTCTTTGATTGTTCTGCCGTCTTCGGAGAGCGTCCAATCCGCCGTGAGCAGCGTGCGGCCCTTCATCTTGCGGACCACCTGCCAGTTGTTCGGTCCTTTCACCGTGATGGAGAAGGTGGTTCCGCTCAGCGCCGGCTGGTCTGTCCCATCGGCCACGATGGTGTCCACCTGGCCGGGACCAAAGGTGAGGACGTACCGGTTTGCACCTGCTGCCTCAACCTTCATTTCGTCGTAGAGTTTGCTTTTCGACGGGTTGACCTTCCATTTGCCGGCGAAGGGATCGTCCGCCGCCCATAACGTGTTCGTAAACAGGCCAACAACCAGCAGCAATCGAGAAATGCGGTTTAACATTTCGCCTCTCCGGAGTTCCAGCTCTCCTGAACTTCTTCAGACGGCGGACTCCTGATGGCGGTTACCGACTGCGGCGTCCAAAATGTTGTGACGTTCTACTTCTTTGCTTGGTACTCGCCGACGTCGCCGCGGAAGCCGACCTCGAGCCGGTTCCAGCCGTTGATCGCGACGATCGCCATCGTGAGCTTCACCATCTCTTCGTCGCTGAAGTGCTTGCGCACGCGCTCAAACACGTCGTCCGGAGCGCCGCGCTCGGGCAGCAGCGTGAGCGTCTCGGTCCACTCCAGCGCCGCCCGCTCGCGCTCGGAATAGAACGGCGATTCCTCCCACGCGCTCAACAGATAAATGCGCTGCTCGGTTTCGCCGGCGGCGCGCGCGTCTTTCGTGTGCATGTCGATGCAGTAGGCGCAGCGGTTCAGTTGCGACGCGCGGATCTTGACCATCTCGACCAGCTTCGGGTCGAGCCCCGACTTGTGGACTAACTCTTCCAGGCCGAGCTGCGCGCGAAAGGCGGCAGGTGAGACGTTCTTGAAGTTAATTCGCATGATCAAATCTTAACGGAACCCGTGACGAGCCAAACACTGTCCGCAATCGCGACGCTCCCGCAGCCGGTTTCTGTCAACGACTCCCATTACTTCGACGCGTATCCGCGGTCACCGCATCTGAAGCGCCCTCGCGTTATTCTCCCAGGACGATACCCACACTGGGTACCGTTCTGGAACCAACGCTCTTTGACAACTAACTGATCGGCCGGGATCCCTGGCCGCTAAGTCCTTTAGATTTCGGGATCGACGGGATCAATCCCGGGGCACCCCCGGTGGGTCCGTAACTCAGGGATCGCGCAGGGATCGACAGGGATCGACGGAGCTAAGTCCTTTAGACACAGGGATCGATGGGAGGGGGTACCCCGGCATGGGCGCCGAGTTTCAAATCGGATTTTCTGCTGCCGATTACGACTCGCGGTAAACGACGTTTCCACCGACGATCGTCGACACAACTTTCCCGGTGAGCGGCCATCCGTCAAACGGCGAGTTGTGGGACTTGGAGCGCGACTTGCCCGCGTCGTACTTCCATCGGCGCTTGGGATCGAACAGCACGACGTCGCCGAAGGAGCCTTTCGCCAGCGTGCCGCGTCCTTCGAGCTTGACGATGCGCGCAGGGTTCGTGGAGAGCAGCTCGATCACGCGCGCGAGCGGCAGTTTGCCGCGCCCGTGCAGCAACGTGATGGTGAGCGCGAGCGCCGTTTCCAGCCCGGTGACGCCGAAGGGAGCCTTGTCGAACTCCTGGCGCTTTTCGTGGAGTGCATGCGGAGCGTGGTCGGTGGCGATGGCATCGATGGTGCCATCGGCGCAGCCGGCCAGCAGCGCTTCGCGATCAGTCGCAGTGCGCAGCGGAGGATTCATCTTGAAGTTGGTGCGGTACTCGCCCACGTCTTCATCGATCAGCGCCAGGTGATGAGGCGTGACCTCGCAGGTGACCCGCACGCCGAGGCGGCGTCCTTCGCGCACGGCGTCGAGCGCGCCCGCGGTCGAGAGATGCGCCACGTGGATGTGCCCGCCGGTGTCGCGCGCGAGCAGAATGTCGCGGGCGACGATGTTGGTCTCCGCCTCCGGCTTCATGCCGCGAAGTCCAAGGCGAAACGCGGTCGCGCCCTCGTTCATCATGGCGGCGGCGGTCATCTTCGTGTCCTCGGCGTGCTGGATTACGGGAAGGCCGGCCTCTTTGGCAGCTCGAAGGGCAGCATCCATCAGCCCTTGATCAAGGATGGGCTTGCCGTCATCGGTGACCGCAACCGCGCCCGCGCGCCGAAGCGCGCCAAAGTCCGTGAGCTTTTCGCCGGCGCTGCCGACCGTCGCGGCTGCGATGGGGAAGACGTTGACCACAGCGCCGCGCTCGGACGCCTGCATCCAGCGAGTGAGCGCGGGCAGATCGTTGATCGGGTTTGTGTTCGGCATGCAGCAGACGGAGGTGAATCCGCCCGCGGCCGCAGCGGCAGTGCCGGTCGCGATCGTTTCTTTATGTGTCTGGCCAGGCTCGCGAAGGTGAACGTGCAAGTCGATCAGTCCGGGAGCGACGATCAGGCCCTTGGCGTCGATCATCTTGTCCGCGCCTTTCATCGCCCCGCCGACTTGCGCGACGCGGCCATCGCGGATCAAGACGTCGGCAACGGCGTCATGCTTGGACGCCGGGTCGAGGACGTGGCCGTTCTTGATGAGAAGCGAACTCATAACTTCTTTTCCACGTCGTTGGTCATTGGTCGGTGGTCCTTGGCAAGAGCTCGATGCGTTTTGGCCAAAGACCAACGACCGACGACCAACGACCTCTTCATGCCGCCCCCAGTGCCCGCGCCAGTATGGCCATGCGGACGGGGACGCCGTTGGCGACCTGTTCGAGGACCATGGACTGCGTTCCGTCGGCGACGGCGTCCGTAAGTTCCATGCCGCGGATCATCGGGCCAGGATGCATGACGAGTGCGTCGCGGCGCGCCAACTTCAGCAGCTCGGGCGTGACCTGGAACTGCGCGACGTAGTCGTCGGTGGAGAAAGCGCGTCCGGCGAACCGCTCTTTCTGCACGCGCAGCAGCATGATGACATCACGATCTGTGACCGCTTCCCGCAGGTTGCGCGTCAGGCGCAGGCCAGGCACGAGCGTAGCGGCGATATCGGGAACGAGGTCGACCGGCCCACACAGCGTGATGTCGGCGCCGAACTTGCTCAGCAGGTGGATGTCGGAGCGGGCGACGCGGCTGTGGTAGATGTCGCCAATCACGGCAACGCGCAGGCCTTTCAGCGTCTTCCGGTGACGGAGGATGCTGAACGCGTCGAGCAGCGCCTGCGAAGGGTGCTCGTGCATGCCGTCGCCGGCGTTGATGATGGGAATGTCGAGGTGCCGCGCGAGCAGGTGTGGCGCGCCCGAAGACGGATGCCGGATGACGATCAGGTCGGCGCCGATCTGGCGCAGCGTGAGGCCGGTGTCGATCAGCGTCTCGCCCTTCTCGATGCTGGAAGCGGTGGCGTGGACCAGGTGAGTGGTAGCGCCGAGCGTGTGGGCGGCGAGCTCGAAAGAAACGCGGGTGCGCGTCGACGCCTCGTAGAACAGCAGCACGATGTGCTTGCCGCGAAGCAGATTGCGGGGCTTGCGCGGGTTCATACGCCGGGCGAGGTTCAGCAGGGAAACAATACTGTCGCGGTCGAGCGGTTCAATCCCGAGCAGCGAGCGCGAAGCTTTCATTCGATGAGGGCTTTAGCTTGATTTTTCAACCAGCAGGACTTTTTCCGCGTTGTCGATTTCCTGGAACTTGACTTCGATGATCTCGCGCTGCGACGTCTGCACCACGCGGCCGATGAACGCAGCCTCGACGGGCAACTCGCGATGACCGCGGTCGATGAGCACGCAGAGCTGAACGCGGCTCGGACGGCCGTGATCAAACAGGGCATCCAGAGCGGCGCGGGTGGTGCGGCCGGTGTAAAGGACGTCGTCGCAGAGGATGACGTTCATGTTCTCGACTGCACAGCCGAGCTCGCCTTTCTGCACTACCGGCTTGGCCCCGACGGTCGAGAGGTCGTCGCGATAAAGAGTGATATCGAGGGTTCCGACGGGCACCGGCGTCTTCTCAATGTTGTTGATCAGCTTGCCCAGCCGCTGTGCCAGCGGGACACCGCGCCGCTTGATGCCGATCAGGGCCAGCTTCTCGACGCCGCCGTTTTTCTCGACGATTTCGTGCGCCAGCCGGACCAGGGTGCGCTCGATCTCGGAAGCCGACATCAGCTGCGCCTTTTCGCGCAGGTTGAATCCCTTTGTCGTGGGTGTAGACATTGGCCGCATGATACGCGTCCGCGCGGCGTGGCGGCAAGGGATTGAGTTACGAGTTACGAGTTTCGAGCTGCGAGATAAACGCCGTCTTGTTTTAACTCGAAACTCGTAACTCAGAACACGAAACTCACTCGTGATCGCGCTTCTGGAGCGAGGCCCACAGGCCGCCGCCGATCACGCCGAAGATCACGAACATCGCCAGGAACAGCAGCATCGCCAGAATAACGATGAAAGCGATGCCTTCGGGCGTGAGCAGCGCCTTGGCCATCTCCCGGACCTGGGGATCAGGATTCTGCGCGATGGCGTTCTGGATGGCGTCGTGGAGGGCTTGGCGAAGCTCGTCTTTCGGGGCTACCACCATCAGGATCGACTGGATGACGGCGAAGATGCCGAAGCCGAATAGTCCCGCGACAGCGCCCAGGCGCGCGCCCATCGAGCTGGTCAACTGCGCCAGCGGCTGTCTGCGGCGATACAGTCCTACGCAGATGGCTCCGCCCAGAACCATGCCGAGCACAAAGCCCGCCTTAAGAATGGGGGCCATCAGGATGCAGAGGAAGGCCGCCGTTCCCCCTGCGATCGCGGCAGCACGCAGCGCATAGGGCCACGCGACCTGGCCGGGCAGGACCACGCGCGGCACAACGGGTCCAAGCGGTCCAACCGGGTCCGTGACGAATTCAGTGGGAGCCGGGGAGACGCGGATTTGCGGCGCGGCACACGCTGGGCAGAAGCGCACGCCATCTTCAACAGGAGCGCCACACTGATGGCAGGGATGTTCCACAGATCAGAGTAAATCAATCGCCGGAATCGCCGAAATCGCCGTAAGCGCCGGAATCGAAAAACCGCCGTTCGGCCTTTTTGCACCGACGGCACCGGCATGACGTGGTGAACGAATCTGCACGCAGCGGCCAGATATCTTGGAATTCCGAACGATTTGAGAACTGCGTCTCTCGAAGGTTCGGAAATTTGCGGCGATTACGGCGGTTACTGCGATTTCGGCGTTTCTTACATACTGTCGCCTTTGCCTCGGGTCTGGACGTAGACCAGCGCGAACTCGCTGCCTCCGCCGTTCGGCTTGACCGAGACAACGTGCTGGCGATCGGTGGTACCGACCTTCAGCTCGGTGCCATCGCTGTCGATGTTGATGTTCACGCCATGGTGCTCTTGGCCGCAGGTGAGCTCGCGCGAGTCGCCGCCGACGCGCTCGGCGCCTCCCTCGTTGTAGTGGCCCTTGCATTCGAGCACGTGACCAAAAGTCTTGAGCTGGTCACGGTAGTAGCTGAGGACCTTCTCCGGCGGATCGGCGGTGCGGAATTTCACCGCCACCACCTTGACGCCGAACATCGAGCTGTCGATGTTGACGTTGGCGCTGTCGTTCCCGTGTTCTTTCTGGACCTGCGTGGAACCAGGGTAAACGGCAATGCCGGTTGCCTTGGGATCGACGTCGTGCGCGTTCACATGAATGCTGCCGAACGGCGTGGAGATATCGACCTTCTTGGCCTCGCCATTTTCGCTGCGCGACTCGCGGACGGAGCATCCTCCGAGGAGAATCACCAGTCCGGCAGCGGCCGTCAACGTGAGCAAACGCGCAACATGAGTTCTATTGGTCGGATGGATTTGCATTGGTCCCTCCTGCGGAAGCCTGTAATTCACGATCGATGCCGAAGCCGCGTGCGGCGATGTTCGGGATCGAAACCGGCAGTTTTCCGCGAATCGGAATTTCGCCGAACAGAGCCTTGACTGCGCCTGTCTCCGACACGGTCGCGTTGGAGAACGCGCACAGGTACGTTTGGATCTCAGGAAAATCCTGCGCCAGGTACGGACTTCCCATGGCCACCACGGCGGTCTTGGCGGCGTCCCGTTGCAACAGGGACTTAACCAGGCCGGCTGTGGCCGTGTCGAGCGAAAGCGCCGCCACCATTTGTCCGTTGATGTTCACCATCTTGCCTGCACTCGGCGTGACGTAAGCCGCAATCACGACGCTCTGCGCCGCGTCGGCTGCCGCCAGAACCTGTTCCGTCATGGCGCCGGCCACGCGAGAATCCACGAACGTCACGTTGACGTCGGGCACGCGGGTGCGCAACTCTCGCGCGAACTCGCGGCCGTAGTCGGTGCGCATGTCATCGGTCAGGACGAGCGCGAATAGGCGCGTCCCAGCGGCTCCTACTTGTCCATACGTAAGGCCGGTGGAATTGGTTCCCGCAATTCCCGCGGACCGCTTGAGCGGCAACACCTTGCCGTTGTCCCGAACGAGGGTCACGGCTCGATCTGCCACCTGCTGTCCCACCGCCATGCTGTCGGGCTTGCCGACCAGCTCGTCCACCTTTTCGAGATCGATGAATCGGGCCTTGTCGAGCCCCACGGAAGCCTTGGCGCGGAGGATCTTGATGACGGAAGCGTCGATCCGCGATTCCGGAATCTCGCCACTCTTCACCGCTGCGAGCAGCGCGTTGTACGCCGCTTCTACGCTGGTCGGCTGGAGGGCGATGTCGGCGCCCGCTTTGACGGATTCGACGGTCGAGCGGCCGCTGTCGGGCTGGCCCGGCTTGGCGAAGAGCCGGTTAAGCGCGTTCATGTCGAGCGCGTCGGTCACCACGATCCCCTGGAACCCGAGCTTCTGCCTGAGCAAGCCTTCCACCACGACAGAATCGATAGTCGCGACCTTGTTGGGATCGGATTCGAGGGCAGGAATCTGCATGTGCCCGATCATGACCGCGTCCACCCCGGCATCGATCGCGCGCCGGAAGGGCGGCAGTTCAATGCTCTCCAGGTGGGCGGCGTTTCCTTCCACGCGCGCCATGGAGAGATGCGTGTCGGTCGACGTATCGCCGTGTCCGGGGAAGTGCTTTGCGGTGGCGAGCATGCCGCCTTCATGCGAGCCGTGAATGTAAGCCGCCGTGAGGTCGCCGACCAATGTCGGGTCTTCGCCGAAGGAGCGTGTGTTGATGATGGGATTCGCCGGATTCGAATTGACGTCGCTGTCGGGAAAGAAATTCCAATGCACGCCGATGGCGCGCGATTCCAGCGCGGTGATTCGGCCAAACGCCTCGGCGTCGGCTTTGCTATGCGCCGCGCCGAAAGCCATCGCGTGCGGGAACACGGTGCCGCCGTTCAGACGCATGGAGAGCCCGCGCTCGAAGTCGGCAGTGAAGATCAGAGGGATGTCGGACGCCGCCTGCAACGCGTTGGTCCACGCCGCAGCTTCGTACGGATAGTTTTTATAGAGAAATGGACCCTCCGCCTTCACGGTGAGCGTGATGCCGCCGAGATGGTACTTCTGCACCAAGTCGCGAAGCTTCAGAAACTCGGGGCTGTTGACGTTCATGAAGTCGGCCGGTTTCAGTGGCATGATCATCTGGCCGACCTTCTGCTCCACCGACATCTTCTTCAGCGTCTTTTGCGCCCATTTCTCGCCGTCGCGGTCGAGTTGCACTGGGCGCACCTGCTGGAACCGGTCTTTGTCCTTCGCCGCAGCCACAGTCGCGGCGAGCAGGAGAATGATAAGAATGCGTTTGAGCATGGGGTAACGATAGCAGAGCAGGTGGAAGAGACAAGGGAAGGATTCTGTCACGCGTTTCAGAGATTCGAGGCAACAAGATCGATTGCGCGCGCCTGGAGTTCGGCGTCGTCCCCAAATCCCGTAATCCATTGCACGTCCGGTTCGCGACGGAACCATGTGATCTGGCGCTTGGCATAGTTGCGATGGCTTTGCTGTGCCGCCCACACCGCCAGCTTGCGATTGATTTCGCCGCGCAGGAATTGCACGGTTTGCGCATAACCACAGGAGGCGAGCGGACGGGCGTCGTCGCCGTGGCGTTCGATGAGCCGACGCGTTTCTTCGACCAATCCCGAATCGAACATCTTCGCGGCACGTTCGTTGAGGCGTGTGTAGAGCGCATTGCGGTCGGGATTGAGTCCGATCTTGAGCACGCGGAAGCCTTGCAGTGGATCGCGCCCGCGCTTCCACATGTCGGTCATGCGTTCGCCGGACGATAGGCAGACTTCGATCGCGCGCACCAGCTTGGGCGTGTCGTTGGCGTGGATGGCGGCAGCTGCGTCGGGATCGAGTCGAGTGAGCAGGCGGTGCAAATAACCGGTGCCCTTTGCCTTTTCTCGCGCGCGCAGGCGGTCACGCAGTTCTTCCGAGCGTGGTGGGCCCTCGAACAACCCTTCGAGCAGCGCACGGAGATAGAGCCCGGTGCCGCCAGCGACGATCGGAAGACGTCCGCGGCGCGAGATGTCGCTGATCGTGTCTCGCGCCATCCGGGCGTAGTCGCCGGCGGTGAACGGCTCGCGCGGGTCCACGATGTCGAGCAGATGATGCGGCGCGCGGGCGCGCTCTTCCGCCGTGGGCTTGGCGGTGCCGATTTCGAAGTCGCGGTAAACGGCGACGGAGTCGCAGTTCACGATCTCGCCGTTGAACCTCGAAGCGATCGCGAGCGAAAGCGCCGTCTTGCCGCTGCCCGTCGGACCAACGATGACGACCAGCAGGGGATCGCGCGACGTCACTTAGCACCCCAGGGCAGGATGCCGCCATAGCGGACGAGCACGACGGCCAGGATGATCAACCCCACCACGACCAGCCCGATCGTCTGCATCCGTTCGCCTCGCATACGACAAAACCTAACACAGAGGCGTTGAGACGCAGAAAAAGCAACTTCTTTATCGCGGATTTACGCGGATGAACGCTGATCAGAGGATCGAAGGTAAGGATTTCGTTTTGAAAAGGTGTCGACGGCACGAATCCTGCCGACGGTCGCGGGATCCTTCGGCCCAGAATCGGGCCTCAGGATGACAGGATCAAAAGAAGATTCACGTAATCCGCGTAAATCCGCGGTAAGTATTTGCATTGTTCTAAACTCAAACCACCGTGCCGAATGAGATCCAGTCCGTGGTCTATCGCTTCGACAACTTCGAAGCGGATGTTCGCGCGGGCGAACTGCGCAAGCACGGCATGCGGCTCAAACTTAGCGGGCAGCCTTTCCAGGTGCTCGTCCTGCTGTTGCAGCGCGCGGGCGACGTGGTGACCCGCGAAGAATTGCAGCAGGCATTGTGGGCGGCAGACACTTACGTCGACTTCGATCATGGGCTGAACACAGCCATCAACAAAGTCCGCTCGGCGCTTGGCGACTCCGGTTCCAGCCCGCGGTTCGTGGAAACGCTGGCGCGACGGGGTTACCGGTTCATCGCGCCGGTCGAAGTAACGGAAGCAGCGCCGGGTCGAACTGCCGAACCTGCCGCGCCGCCGTCGCCAAGCACGGGTACGGCGCAGGCAGACGCGCTGCCGCGTCCGCCGCGAGCGCTCGTTCGATCGCTGTTTGCGCTCGCGCAAGTCATGTACCTGGTCCTCTACGTGGTTGCGTTGCGCCACTTCGGCGGCGTCGAGCGCGAAGCGGGACGCTTCAGCCAAGGACACGGCTTTGCAGTCGCGATGGCTGTCCTGATCCTTGCCGCAGCAGGAATCCCGGTGCGGTTCTTCCTCCTGTTCGCCGCCGCCTTCGACTACGCGTCCCTCGGCGCAAAGTTCCGCAGGATGTTTCCCGCAATCCTCGTCCTCGACGTGGTGTGGGCGCTCACGCCATTTCTGCTGGCCGACCATATTGGCTTTGGGCTCGCCTTTGCCGCGACCGCCGCACTGATTTACGTGCCGTTCGGCGAGCGGACGCTGGTGCAGATGGCGTACCAGATTGCAGATTGACGATTGCAGATTGAAGACGAGCTGGTACGCGATCTGATGTTTCAATCTGCATTCTGCAATCTGCATTCTGCAATCGAACCAGAGAACCTGACCGATGGAAGACGCCTTATCGCATTTCGTTCTTGTCGGGGTTGTAGAAGAAGTGGAACCGCAGCGCGAGGTAGTCGCCGCGAAACTCGCCGGGTAACGGCGGGAAGGGATTGGACGCGGTGATGCCGCCCCAGGCAGCGCGGTCGAGCGACGTGTCGCCGCTGCCTCCCGAGAGTCTCATCCCGGCTACGTGTCCATCCTTGGTGATGGCGAACTCGATGGAAACTCTGCCTTTTTTCATCAGCGGCGCGCGCGCAATTTCTGGGATCAGCAGGTACCAGTTCTGTTTGACGTCATGCAGCACGCGGCTGAGGTAAGGTCCGAAGTCCACACCCATCGTGTCGCTGAGGACTTCCATATTGCCCTGGACAGCACCGCCGCCGGATAGACCGAGGCCATAATCGCCGCCGCCGCCCATGGATCCTGAGCGGTTCGACGCCGTCGCGCGCGCGGCCTGGTCGATGAGCGATCCGGCCGACATGCCAGGATTTGCGAAGACGTTGCGGGCCGCCTGCGCGCGTCGTTGCAGCTCAAGCTGCGACGGCTGCGAGTCCTGCTGCTGCGGAGGAGGCGCGGACTGCTGCTGCGGTTGCGGTTGCTGTTGCGGCGACGCCTGCGCGACCTGCTGACCCGCGGCCGGCGAGGGAGGTGGCGCGCTCACGCCCGGCGCTCCGGGACGCGAGCTGTCGAGGATCTTCTTCAGGTCGTCATGATTCAGCTTGGGCGTGCGCGACATCGCGATCCGATTCTTGTCGGAGATGATGTTGGTGTCACGCGGGGTCGGCACACTTTGCCGGTCGGGCGCCTGCTCGAGGTACGTGAGCTCGCGGTTGTTGAGTTGCTCGGCGGGAGTGAGCAGTACTACCGCCTGTCGCGCGGGCATGAACTTTGGACCGAACAGCAGCACCGCGATCACGATCATGTGCAGGATGACCGAAAGCCACAGCGCTTCGCGGCGTCGCGAGCGCGTGAGTTCGTCCTGCAACTGGATGATCAGGATGGGAACTTTGTGCAGGTCTTCTGGCCGGATGACTTCGTCGACGATCGGATCAGGCGGAGGCAGCGGAGGCGTGGGTTCGCCGCCCGGATCGCTCAGTCTGATGGAAGTGATCGGCATTCTGTAGAACGCACCAGCAGCCAGGCTCTTGCGATCGCGCGGGCGATCCGGCTTCGACCCCATGCAAGCCGGAACCGGGCTCGCTGGGTCCCCGGTTAGCGGGTGAGTAGAGTTCCATTCTCTCACGAAGCGGAGCGCTGCTGCGTAGGGCTATCACCGTAGGCGTGTCGCCGAAGGTACGATGCGAACTATCCGAAGCTTAGACGCGGAAAGGGCCGCAAACGATGCGGAATCAATGACCTGCGGCGGGAGAGTCAATCTTGACTCGGCGCATGTGCTGGTCGATTTGGGAAAGAATCTCGAGCGCAACGGCGAGCGCTCGGCGTCCATCCTCGAGCGGCACGGCCGGCGTGGAGCGATTGCGTACCGCGTCCACAAAGGCGCGCAGCTCTGCCAGCAGAGGCTCTTCGGATTGAACCTGCGGACGCGACGGCACGATGCGCATCCCCGGAGGCATGGCGACCGGCGTGAAGTCGGCGATCGGCGCGCTGGCAAAGCTGGTTGCCGGCTCCACGGTCAGCGCGAACACGTCCTGCTTGGAATAGTCGAGCGAGATGTACTGATGCGGCTGGAAGAGTCGCAGCTTGCGCACGCGCTCGGTGCTCACGCGGCTGGCGGTGAAGTTGGCCACACATCCGCTCTCGAATTCCATGCGCACATTGGCGATGTCCACCTTGGCGGACAGGATCGGAATGCCCACTGCGCGGATCTCGCGTACCTCGGACTTCACCAGCGCGAGCACGATGTCGAGATCGTGGATCATGAGATCGAGGACGACGTCGACGTCCAACGCTCGCGGCCCGAAGAGGCTCAGACGATGGATCTCGAAGAACATCGGGTTCTTGACCAGCGGCAGCGCCGCCCGTACCGCCGGATTGAATCGCTCCAGGTGTCCGACCTGCGCAACGCGCTGGTGCTTGGTTGCGAGCGCGAGCAGTTCGTCGGCTTCGGCAATCGTGGTCGCGAGCGGCTTCTCGATGAGCACGTCCACGCCGGCCTGCATGAGCGATCGCGCAACCGCGAGGTGCTCCGTGGTTGGAACAGCCACCGAGGCCGCGTCGACGCCGAGCTTGGCGGCGATCATCTCGTCCACAGAAGCAAAGATCTGCGGCGGCGTGCCGCCCGTGGCTTGCAACTCGCGGTAGACCTCTTCGGCATGCGCGCGATCTCGATCGACGAGCGCGACGAGCTCGACGCCTTCGTCTCGCATCGCGCTGTACACGCGGGCATGGTTGCGGCCGAACGCGCCCGTGCCGATCACCGCTACACGAATTGGTTTTTCAGGAGGCAAAGAGCTATTTCACCACGAAGGGACAAAATCCACCACAGAGACACGGAGGCACAGAGAAGATAAAGATCAAGAGTCCTCTGTGCCTCCGTGTCTCTGTGGTGGTTTTTGCTTTAGTCGACGACAATCGCGATGCCGTGCGCGTTCGCCTGCTGCACGATGGGATCGCCGTCGATCAGCAGCGTCTTGCCGGCGTCGATCGCAAGACACGTCGCGCCGGCGGCGTGCATGGTTTCGATCGTCGCCACGCCGATCACCGGCACGTCGAAACGCATGTCCTGGTTCGGCTTCGCGACTTTGACGACCGTCAACTCGCGGCTGAGCGTGCTGGCGTCGCCTTGGAGAGCCGCCATGATCTCACCCGCCCGGCGAATCGTTGCGTCGGTGCCTTCCATAGCTTCAACCGCGACGCACGCGGCTTCGGCAATCACGACCGTCTGGCCGATGTCGTACTGCGAAAGATGACGGGCGACATCACGTCCATAACGGACGTTTGCCATCTCCGCCTCCGACGGCGCGCGTGACGTGAGCACGCCCGGCTTCGCCAGTAGCGGTTCGAGCAATTCGGTGGAGTTCATCAGCGTGATGCCTTCGTCAGCGAGCACTTTCGCGACGGCGCCGATCAGCGAGTCGGTATTGCGCGTACCCAGCGAGAGCAACAGCTTGGCGAGACGCCAGTCCGGACGGATGCTGGAGAAGATCTGCTTGTGCTTGACCTGCCCCGCCATCACCGCGCGCGTGACGTTCTCTTTCTTGAAGGTTTCGATCAGCTTGGAGAGTTCGCCCAACGACATCCAGTGGACGTGAACGCGGTTGGCGTCGGAGTGGGAGATCGTCTCGTCGGTTTCTTCCGTAATCGCGGCGACAACAACGTCGAGTCCGCGCGCCAACGCGGCATCCCGGACAAGAAAAGGGAAGCGCCCGTTGCCGGCTATGAGACCGATGCGTTCTGAAGTTGTCGTCAAAGGACCTACTTGATGAATCCCCGCTCCGATTCGTCAATGAATCGAAGCAGCATAGCGACGTCTTCTCCCAGGTCGCCTTCCGCCTTCAATTTCTCAATCGCCTGCGTCGTGTTCAACTTCGATCGCAAGAGTGTGCGGAACGCGTGTTGCAGCTTCTTGATCCGCTCTTCGCTGAAGCCGCGGCGCTGGAGCCCGATGGTGTTGACGCCGTAAGCATGATTGTCGCGGTCGGCGCTGGTCCGCGAGAACGGCAGCACGTCCTGGGTCGCGATGGTTCCTCCGCCCAGATACGCGTGCGCCCCCACGCGCGCGAACTGGTGCACCGGCGAGAACGCTCCCACGGTCGCCCATTCCTCCACCGTCACGTGTCCGGCGAGTGTGGCATTGTTGGCCATGATCACGTGGTCGCGGACGTGGCAGTCGTGCGCGATGTGTACGTACGCCATGAACAGGCAATCGCTGCCGACGGTCGTCACGCCGCCGCCGCCGGTGGTGCCACGATTGATAGTGACAAACTCGCGGATGACGTTACGGTCGCCGATCTCCAGCCGCGTCTTTTCGCCCTTGTACTTCAGGTCCTGCGGATCGCCCCCGATGGAGACGAACGCGGAAATCCTGTTCTGGCTGCCGATCTTCGCCGGTCCCTTGATGACGACGTGCGATTGCAGATCGCAGTTCTCACCCAACTCCACGCCCTCGCCGATCACGCAATACGGGCCGATGGTGCAGCTCGACGGCACCTTTGCGCTGGCATGGACGACGGCAGTGGGATGAATCATTTGTCTTCGATCTCAGGCGCCCGGCTTCTTGTCCTGGCGCGGCACGAGCGCGCAGGAAAGCACCGCTTCGGCGGCCAGTTGGTCGCCAACGTACGCATGGCCCTGCATCTTGGCGAAATTGGCGCGCCATCCAAGCACGGTCACTTCCAGCCGCAGCGTGTCGCCGGGCAGCACCGGCCTGCGGAAGCGCGCATTGTCGATTCCGCTGAAGACCATCAGCTTGCTGTCGCGGTCTTCGATCTCGCTCAGCAGCAGCACGCCGCCCGCTTGGGCCAGCGCTTCCACGATCAGCACGCCCGGCATGATGGGAAAGCCGGGGAAGTGGCCCATGACCCACGGCTCATTCGCCGTCACGTTCTTGATGGCGACGATGCGCTCCTTCCGTTGGTGCTCGACCACGCGGTCGATCAGGAGGAAGGGGAAGCGGTGCGGCAGGATCCGCTGGATATCGACGTTTTCCAATCCGGCTTTGGCCGGCGGGGCTTCGCTCATATGTCTTCTGTAATGAAAACGCAACAATTATAGTGGATGGCAATCAGCAAACAGCCTTCCGCCGTCAAGAAGCGCATTTGTCCTGAGGTTCCGAAATGCCAAGCAACAGCCCAAAGTCAAAGAAATCATCCATCGTGGCCGAGTATCTCGATCGCGTCTCCCCTCGCCACGACGCCATGCTCGCCACTCTGCGCGAGCTCGTCGAGCTCGAATCACCCAGCCACAACAAGGCGGCCGTCGATGCCCTTGGTCAGGTCCTCGGAAAGAAATTCGAAGAACTCGGCGGCGAGGTGCAATTCCACCCGTCGCTGAATTTCGGCAACCACATCCAGGTGGATTTTCCCGGACGCGAAGCTGGCCGCAAGCCCATCATGCTGCTCGGCCACTTCGACACCGTTTGGGACGTTGGCACGCTCAAGCAAATGCCATTCAAGGTCGAGGGCAAGAAGGCTGCCGGCCCCGGCATCTTCGACATGAAGGGCGGGATCGTGATCATGATGGAAGCCATCCGCGCCGTGCAGGAATTGCGCGGCGCGCTGCCGCGTCCCGTGGCTGTGCTGCTGAATTCCGACGAAGAGGTTGGCAGCGACTCTTCGCGCCCGATCACCGAGGGCTTGGCGAAGGAATCGGAAGCGGTGCTCGTTCTCGAGCCGTCCGGCTCCGACGGCGCGGCCAAGACCGCGCGCAAGGGAGTGGGCGACTACACGGTCCGTGTCACCGGCGTGCCGTCGCATGCCGGGCTCGACTTCGAGAAAGGGCAGAGCGCGATCGTCGAACTCTCGCGCCAGATCCTCGCCATGACGAAGTTCGTGGACCTCAAGCGCGGGATCACCGTGAATCCCGGCGTGATCCGCGGCGGCACCAGGACCAACGTGGTCGCAGCCGAGGCTGAGGTTGACGTCGACATCCGCATCGCCAAAATGTCGGACGCGAAACCGCTCGAACGCAGGTTCCGCGGGCTGCGTGCATTTAACAAGAAGTGCAAGCTCGAGGTCGCAGGCGGTATCAATCGCCCGCCGCTGGAGAAGACGAAGGCTTCCGCGGCTCTCTACGATCTTGCGCGCGGGCTGGCCGCGGAAGGCGGATGGAAACTGCGCGAAGTCGCGGTCGGCGGAGGATCGGACGGGAACTTCACCTCCGGCCTCGGAATCCCGACACTCGACGGCCTCGGCGCGGTGGGCGACGGCGCTCACGCCAAGCACGAGCACGTCGTCATCACCGAACTGCCGCGCAAAGCGGCGCTCATTGCGGCGCTGCTGGAGAGGATCTAACGCATGCATTTCATAACGTTCGTCATCACTTGCCTGGTGGCGGTCGGCGCAACCGGACAGCCCGACGCTAAAGCGGACCAGTTCCTGCGGTTCGAATCCGTCTGGAACCAGGCGCACACGACCGGGGAATCGGCTGCGCTCGAACGGCTGTGGTCTGACGACCTCGAGATTGCCGTACCGCGCATGCCGGTAATGTCGAAGTCGCAGGCGCTGGCCTTCGCGCGTTCCGGCCGCATGCACTTCGAGAAGTATGAGACGTCGGATGTGAAGGTGCGACTCTACGGAGAAACTGCCGTCGTCACCGGGAGACTACAGCGTACGCGCACCATCGAAGGCAAGCAGACGAGCGACGACTGGCGATTCACCAAGGTTTACGCGCGGCAAAACGGTGAGTGGAAGGTAGTGTCGTTTCACGCTTCCGAAGCGCCACCGCAGCCCTGACCGCCCCGGATTGCTTTGACGCCCTTTGCAAACCAACCTAGAATAGAAGCACGAGCACCGGCTCAACCTTGGAGGCTGTACATGCCCGGAAAACTGGGACTTCCCGAACTTCTCGTCATCGCCGCGATCGCCCTGCTCATCTTTGGACCGAGCAAGATCGCCGATCTGGGCAAGGGTTTGGGAGAGGGAATCCGCAATTTCAAGTCGGCAATGAAGGACGGCGAAACGCCGGCTCCTCCGCCGGCCGAGAAGAAATAACGCCGCTGCTCTCCGTCACAGGTACCGTCTGCGCGTAAGCAGGCGGTACACCAGCGCGACGGGGAGCCCCACCACGTTGGAATAGTCTCCTTCGATCCTGGGAATCCATCGCGACGCCCATCCTTGGATGGCGTACGCTCCCGCCTTGTCCATTGGTTCGCCGGTGGCCACGTAGGCCGCGACCTCCGCATCGCTCAACTTCACGAACTGCACGCGCGTGGTCTCGTGTGCCACGTCTTCCTCCGCGCCGCCCGGCGAGATCAGGCAGACGCCGGTCGTCACCTCGTGCCAGCGACCGCTTAACTGGCGCAGCATGGCGGCTGCGTCGGCCGCATCACGCGGCTTGCCGAGGATCCGGTCGTCCACGCAGACATCGGTGTCTGCGCCGAGCACGAACGCCGCAGGACGCGTCGCCGCAATTGCCCGCGCCTTGTCGCGCGCCAACCGCCGCGAATAGTCCACCGGCGACTCGCCCGCCTCGCGCTGCTCATGCAGATCGGCGATCTCGACGGCGAACTCGATGCCCGCGTTGCGCAGCAACTCCGCCCGGCGCGGAGACGCGGATGCCAGGATCAACATGCCAAAAACCTACGATGGCAAATGGCAAATGGCAAATGGCAAAAACACAAACCTGGCCATCACTTCCTCTGACTCTGCGGCCATCCGCCTAAATCCGCGGTTGCTATTCGTCTTCCCAAATGAAAAAAGCCGCTCTTTCGAGCGGCCCTTTTCGCGGATCGCACTTTCTAGGCAGGACGCTTCTGGCGCTCATCGCCCTGGTTCTGGCCTTGATTCTGACCCTGGTTCTGGCCTTGGTTCTGTCCCTGGCGGTTGCCCTGCTGCTCCTGATCGGAGCCCTGTGTAGGCTTCTTCTGCTGATCCATGTTCTGGCCGCCCTGGCCCTGGCCGCCCTGGTTCTGGTTGCGTTCGTCCATGATTTTCCCCCTTGAATTAAACACCTACAAACCTTGGATGTGAGTTCGTCGCATCCGGGCTGGCTCGAATCGAGCGGCAGCTTGCGAATCGGGCAGGAGCTCGGCTTGGATTATTGCCGGTTGCCTTTGTATCCTCTGTGCCTCTGTGTCTCTGTGGTGGGTTTGTTCTGCATCTGAATCGAGGTGGATACGGCAGTCCTGGAGCACATGCACGGCGCCACCGTTCGCGGCGCCGAAACCGAATTCCGCGTCTGGGCGCCGTCGGCGAAACAGATCACGCTGCGCCTGTCGTGCAAAGGACAGCCGGAGCGCGACGTCCCCATGTCGCGCGACTCCGACGGAACCTTCACCGCCACCCTGGCCGCTTCGCCGGGCGACCGCTACTTCTACGTTGTCGATGGCGGCAAGCCGGTGCCCGATCCCGTGTCACGATTCCTGCCTGAAGGCGTGCACGGCCCGACCGAGATCGTCGATCCGGTTGCGTTCGAATGGCACGATGAAGGCTGGCGCGGGCGCAAGCTCGACGACTACATCCTCTATGAGCTGCACGTCGGGACGTTCACGGCGGAAGGCGCGTTCGACAGCATCATCCCGCGGCTCGACTACCTGAAAAACGGCCTCGGCATCACCGCGATCGAGATCATGCCGGTGGCGCAATTCCCGGGCACGCGCAACTGGGGATACGACGGCGTGTCACTCTATGCCCCGCAAAACAGCTACGGCGGGCCAGCCGGTCTCAAGCGCCTGGTCGATGCGGCGCATCAGTGCGGCCTCGCGGTCGTCCTCGACGTGGTTTACAACCACCTCGGCAACGAAGGCAATTACCTGCGGCTCTTCGGTCCGTACTTTACCGACCAGCATGCGACGCCGTGGGGCGAAGCCATCAACTACGACCAGCCGGGATGCGAAGGCGTTCGACACTACATAGTGCAGAACGCGCTCTACTGGATCCGCGAATATCACTTCGACGGATTGCGGATGGACGCGGTTCATACGATTTCAGATGACAGCCCGAAGCACATCCTGGCGGAGATCACGGAACACGTCGAGCACCTTGCCTCGGAACTGGGCCGCGACGTCGTGACCATCGCCGAGACCGACGAAAACGACGCCAGCAAAGTGCGCGCGCGCGAAGAGAGCGGATATGGGCTCGACGCCGTGTGGAGCGACGACTTTCACCATTCCATCCACGCGTTCTTCACCGGCGAGCGCCAGGGTTATTACCAGGACTTCGGCGCGCCGCTCCAGATCGCGCGGGCGCTGAATGAAGGATTCGTGTTCCAGGGTGAGCCGTTCAAGTTCTGGAATGGCCGCGCACGCGGCACGCCGTCCGCCGACATGCCGCCGCAAGCACACGTGATCTGCTTGCAGAACCACGACCAGATCGGCAATCGCGCGAAAGGCGACCGGCTGACGTCGCTGATTCCGCGCGGCGCGCGCTTTGTGGCCTCGGCGCTGCTATTGCTCGCGCCCGAGACGCCGCTGCTCTT
>Ga0157369_10002412_pt1 | contig 22451 bp, 18 predicted proteins | sample C25metaG_FD_113461 | JGI IMG/M metagenome (GOLD analysis project Ga0157369, IMG submission 113461) | Corn rhizosphere microbial communities from Kellogg Biological Station, Michigan, USA - C2-5 metaG | ecosystem: Host-associated > Plants > Roots > Rhizosphere > Soil | place: USA: Michigan...
CGGGCTCGCCATACTCTTTCACCTGATAGCCCTTCCACTTCGCGCCTTCCGACAAAATCAGCAGCGCGTAGTTGCTGGGGTTGTTCTTTTTGTCCGTCATGATCAGATCGATCATGCGGTCCAGGTCGAACTCGTACTCGGGAATACCGCAGCGTATCGACGTGGCGTAGGCCGTATAAAGCGCCGTATATCCGGCGTCCCGTCCAAACACCCGGAAAATTCCAATACGCTCGTGCGAACCAACGGTAGTCCGCTGGCGCTGGATCGCATCCATCGCGCGCGAGATCGCCGTTGAAAACCCGATACAGTATTCCGTGTTCCGGACATCGTTGTCCATTGTTTTCGGAATACCGATCACATTGAAATTCTGTTTGTCGAGTACAGCGGCGTAGCTGAGCGTATCGTCTCCGCCGATTGCGACCAGGGAATCGAGTTGCAGCTTCTCCAAGTTCGACAAAACCCGTTTGGTCATGTCGTAGGTGGTTGTCGTTTCACCATTCTTCGTCGTCTGGCCGGCTGGAAAATCCGCCGGATTCACAAAAGCCGGAAGCTTTTTCATCTTCGACGGGTTCGTGCGGCTCGTATGCAGAAAAGTGCCACCCGTTCGATCGATCCGCCGCGTATTCTCGCGTGTGAGCGGCAAAATATAGCGCTTCACGCTCTCAGGATCGTCAAAATTCAGATCCGTGAGGCCCTTCCATCCTAAGCGAATTCCAGTTACTTCGTGGTCATCCGATGTGGCGCGATATACCACGTTCTTGATCACGGCGTTTAGACCTGGGACGTCCCCGCCACCGGTCAAAATGCCGATTCGTTTGCCTGCCATGACTCTCCCGTCTCGACTATTTTAGCGAGAGAGGAATTAGCCTACACCCACCAGGCCGCGGCGGGTTGTTCACGAATCATGATCTGGTTAAGAAATTCGGCCGCTTTAGTAAGGCCTTCGTCCGCCGACATCAGCGAATCCTCGTGCTCGATAGAAAGCACGTAATCGTAGCCATACATCCGGAGTGTCGAAATGAATTCTTTCCACCAGCCGTATGGATGGCCGTAGCCGCAAGTGCGGAAGATCCAGCCGCGGTTGCGTTCGTCGGTGTATTTCTTGGTATCGAGTACGCCTGTCTTGGGCAGATTGTAGTCGTAGATCTGTGTGTCTTTCGCGTGCACGTGAAAAATCGCGTCGCCCAAGACGCGTACCGCCTTAATCGGATCGATGCCTTGCCAGAACATGTGGCTCGGATCGTAATTGCATCCCACGCTCGAGCCTGCAATCGAGCGCAGCTTCAGCATGGTCTCTGGACTATAAACGACGAAGCCGGGATGCATCTCAATCGCAACCTTTACTCCGTGATCCTTGGCGAATTTCCCGTGCTTCTCCCAAAAAGGAGCAACCTTCTTTTCCCACTGCCAGTCAAGCATCTCGAGATACTCGGGAGGCCAAGGACAAGTCACCCAATTCGGATACTTCGCATTCTCTGAATCGCCGGGGCAGCCTGAAAAATCGATAACTACCGGCACGCCCAGCTTCCCAGCCAGTTCGATGGTTCGTTTGCTGGTCTCCACATAACTCTTGGCGACCGACTTGTTGGGATGGAGTGGGTTGCCATGGCAGCTCAAGGCACTAATCGAAAATCCTTGGTCGTCCAGCTTCTTCTTGAACTCTTTCAGCTCTTTCTGATTTCGCGCCATCGACAATTTACAGTGGGGATCGCCAGGATAGTTACCCGTGCCAAGCTCAACTGTCGAGATATTGAGCTTTTTCAACTTCTCCAGAACTTTCTCTAACGGAAATTGCGCCAATAACGCAGTAAAACAGCCTACTCTCATGAGCGAAAGCGTATCACAAGCCATGAGGCCGCTATCAGAAACCCGGCCGCCGCTTTGTACTCCTCATTTCGCCAGTATCGTTTCCATGAAAATCGCGTCGGTTGTCCTTGCCATTTGGCAACGGGAAGAAAACGCCTTACCCGCTCCGCATACATCGCATACTCAGGGAAAATGGCCCGCAAGTGCTGTTCTTCGAGTTCAATCGCGGGCAGATAGACGACTAAGAACACGACGGCGAACAGCACGCCCAACCAGACAGAACGTGCCGCGATCACCATACCTAGCGCGGCAATCAGCGTTCCGGCATATAGCGGATTACGCATGTATGCATATGGTCCCGATATCGCAAGCTGCTCGTTCTTCGCTAAATGACCCGCCGCCCATCCGCGTAACCACAATCCCCCGACCGCGATGGACAAACCCTCGATAAGTGACGCGCGCGTCGGCGCCGGTAGCCATGCGAACACGATTAGCAATAAAAAACCGCTCGCCACGCGGAAGCGCTGCACGAAATCGGAATATCGCTTGGGGAACAGATAATGCGGTTCGCTCACGAAGGGCTCACCACGATCGATCGAAGAAGTTCCTCCGCCACACGCTCTGCCGGAATCTTCGCCATGCTCTCAGCCACTTCTGCATGACGCTTGTAGGTCGTTTGCGCGTCCGGTGCACGCAGTACCGCTATGCGGCTCTTGAACGGGCCGTTCTGAACTGGATCGGTAGGCCCAAACAATGCCACTCCCGGTTTGCCCAATGCCGACGCCAGATGCAGCGGCCCGCTGTCTACTCCTACAATCCCTATCGCTCGCCGAGTCGCGTCGATCAAGCCACTTATGGAAGATGTATGCACACACAAATGCGCAAAGTCTCCGAGCTCGCGTTCACGCCCAGCCGGCACGTTCGTCACGAGTTCCAATCCCTGCGCGCGAAGCCGCTTTCCTAATTCTTCGTAGCGCGCTAGCGGCCACTGCTTGCCAACCCAACCAGCAAGCGGACTCGTCAATATGAAAGGTCCTGCGGGCAACGTTCCTTCGGATCGTCCGGGCGGAAGCCAGGAGTCTTCGGTCAGCAACCTCGCACCCGCCGCCTCAGCCAACTGGAGGTTCCTCTCGACGCGATGCGGGCCTCTGGCTTCAATCTTCCTGGTGTAGAACAGAGCGGCCAGCGGTTCTCGCGCCAGCGAACTCGACAGCCCGAAGTAGACTTCAGGTCTGGCCGATCGGCCTGCCAGCGCGGATTGAATCAACCCTTGGAAATCGATCGCGATCTCTGGCCGAATGGCCCGCAAGCGCCGCCACGTTTTCGCAAACGCTGCGGGGCCTTCGCGGTCGAATGGAACCAGTTCATCAATATTTGGGTTTCCCTCCAGCAGTTCCCTCCATTTGCGCGCCACCACCCAAAAAATGCGTTTCTCCGGAAAACTCTTTTTGAGACTTGCCACGGCTGGCAGCGCGTGCAAAATATCGCCCATCGCCCCAAGGCGTACGGCCAGAATCGAATTCATCCCTGGCTCTGCCGGTTAGATAGGCCCTGCCGCTCGAAAACGAACTTGACAAATTCCTCCGAACGGGCCGGATCCTCAAATGCGTTGGATTCCCCGACAGCGTGGCGCCATTCTTCGCGGCGCGCGATCGAAACGAGCCGGACCCGCCGCAAGCCGGCAATGAGCGCCGCCCGCGCCTCCGCTGTCAGTAGTGTGCCGGGTTCATCCAACACGATCGCCGCCAGTTCACTGTCGCCAATGCCCATTTCCGTCAGACGTTGCGCTGCCTCTGCCGTCAATGGGTCGAATAGTCCTGCTATCGCTCGCCATTTGCCCGACACCATCCGACGGCGCAGCTCTTCCAATGGCACAATCTTTTCCCGCGTATCCACTTATCTGTTGGCTCTCTCTATTCCTACCAAGTTAAGCGCGGCCTGCGCCACGCGCTCCGCGCTCACTCGCGTCATACAGCGATGATCGATCGGGCACTCGCGCAATAAGCACGGGCTGCACTCAACCGGCTCGCGTATAACACGGCTCTGCTCACCGGTAGGACCGGTGGCTTCTTCATCCGTCGCCCCAAAGACGACCACCGTAGGCACCCCTAAAGCGGACACAATGTGCATCGGACCCGAATCGTTCGTCAGAAAAACGTCGCATGCCGCCGCCATTTCGATAAATTCGCCCAGCGCGGTCGAGCCGGCTAGGCTCGCACACTGCACGCTGGCAGACTCGATTCGCGCGCGTACCATCTCGCAAATGCCGGTTTCCTGTTGAGATCCGAATACTGCAACGGCGGCGCCGCGGTCCCTCGCGACTTGGATCGCAGCCTCCGCAAAACGCTCCGGCAACCAGCGCTTCGCGCCACCGTAGGCCGCGCCGGGGCTGACACCAACAATACGCCGCAAACCAAAAATTCGTTGCAAGCGTTCGCGCCCGACCGCGGCAGCCGCGGCCGCGCCGTGCAATCGAATCGCTCCATGGAGCGGATAATCGTCAATCAGCCGCGCGCGCTTCAACAATTCGAGATAGTAAAACCGTTGATGTCGCGGCGTCTCACCGCTCAACGGCGTCGGAATGGGATGAGTCAACAGCCATCCTCTTCCGTCCCGCGCATAGCCAATTCGCACCGGGACACCGGCCCAGCGCACAAGCGCCGCCGCCTCGAACGCATTCTGCAATAGGATAGCCGCGTCGAATCGCCGTCCACGCAGCCCATTGGCAGTCCTGCGCTTCTCGCCAATTCCTGTCCAGCCGCGCGCCGCATCGTAAGGAATCAGTTCGTCGCAAAACGGCTCCCGTCCGTACAAGCCCGCCACCCACGGTCGCGCCAATATCGAAATCTGGGCATCCGGATAGCGTTCCCGCAGCGCCTGCAACGCCGGTATGGACATGACTGCGTCGCCCACCCAGTTTGTTGCGCGAACTAGTATGCGCCTGTATTCCATCCCCTTCTCTACATGAATTCTAAATTGGCGCGTTTTCTGTTATCCTATAGGTCGACAATCGACTAGAAGGAGGACGGCCATTTGGATCTTCTTCAAGGCACCCTCGACCTGCTCGTTCTACAGACTCTGGCGTCCGGCCGAGCCCATGGCCACGCCATCGCCCAGTCCATTGAACAGCGATCGAGAGAAATTCTGCAGGTCGGGCACGGCTCTCTCTATCCGGCATTGCAGCGGCTGCTGAGGCAAGGGCTTATCCTCGCCGAAGACGGCCAATCCGACAACAATCGCAGAGCCAGATTCTACCGGCTCACGCCAAGAGGCCGGCGGCAGCTTTCCCTCGAAGCCTCGAAATGGCAGCAATTCTCGACCGCCATCGGCTACATACTCGCGCCGCCGGCCGACGAAACCAACTGAAAGGAATCTGGCTATGACCTGGTGGAAACGGCGAAGCGATCGTTTGGATGATGAAATCCAAAAGCACATAGAGTTCGAGATCGAGCAAAACGTTGCGGCCGGCATGTCGGCCGCTGAGGCACGCTCGGCAGCATTGAAAAAATTCGGCAATGTCTCCCTGGCTAAGGAAGAGTCTCGCGAAATCTGGGGATGGCTCTGGCTCGAGCGGCTGTGGCAGGATGTCGTCTACGGCCTGCGCGGTCTGGCGCACAGTCCGGGCTTCACGGTTGTGGCCTTGCTGTCGCTCATGCTCGGTATCGGCGCCAGCACTGCCTTGTTCAGCGTCGTCTACGGCGTTCTCATTGCACCTTATCCCTACCAGAAGCCGAACGAAATTTGGGCTCCGGCTATCGTTAGTCCGAAAGAGCCATCGAACGGCTGGCGCCAGTATCCTCGCCGCGAATTTCCCGCAATTCAAAAGCTGCCGGGCGTCGCGACAGCGATGGCGACGACGTACGAACCAACCCTGCTCACCGGCGATGGCAGCCCGGAAAGTTTCTACGGCGTCCTCGTTACATGCAATGCATTTGAATTCCTCGGAGTGAAACCCCTTGTTGGCCGTACAATTCAGCCGTTCGATGTTCGGCCGGACGGCACGCCGGAGCCGGTAGTCGTCCTGAATTATCAGTTCTGGCAGCGCATATTCAATGGCGACGCCGACGCCATTGGCAAAAAGTTGATATTGAACGATGTGCCGCGCACCGTAGTCGGCGTGATGCCGCCACGCTTCGGCTGGTTCACCGACGACTCGTTCTGGATGCCGATGAGCGTGGACTTGACCGACGAAACGCCGCTGAACGTCATTGTGCGGCTACAGCCCGGCGTAAGTAAAGAGGTGGTTGAGCAGCAATTGCAGGGCCTGAACTTGCGCCTGGCCGCGGAAAAACCGCAGGACTTTCCCAAAGGCGGTTTTCGAACTTCCCTACTGAACTACATGGACATCACGGTCGCCAGCGGCGCCATGAAATCGAGCTTGCATCTTTTGCTGGTCGCGGTCGGATTTCTCTTGCTCATTGCTTGTGTCAACGTAGCCAATCTACAACTGGCTCGCACCACAGCCCGCGCGCGCGAAATCGCAGTGCGATTATCGGTCGGGGCCAGCCGCCCGCGGCTGGTGCGCCAATTACTGACCGAAAGTGTTCTGCTGTCGGTATTGGGCGGAGCCCTGGGCGTCCTGTTCGCGATCGCGGCCACGCGCGCGATTGCCGCGCTGATGCCGGATTTCTACAAACCCAACGAAGCCCGCATCACGATGAATATTTACGTCCTTTTGTTTTCGCTTGGTGTGTCGCTCCTGACGGGAATCCTCTTCGGCCTGACGCCCGCGCTCCGCTGTTCCCGTCCCGATCTGGCCGGAACTTTAAAGGATGGCGGAAGAGGCTCGGTAGGGAGCGCCGGTGGACAGAAAGTGCGTGGGTGGCTGGTGGCAGCGGAAGTGGCGCTTTCCGTGATCCTGCTCGCCGGCGCGAGCCTCGCAATCCGCAGCTTCTCTCAGTTGACGCGGATCGATCCCGGCTTTCAGCCGCAAAAGACCTTGATGGTAAACGTCCCCCTTCCGCCCAAACGCTATGCCACGCTCGAGCGTCGAAATCGCTTCGCCCGTAGCTTGCTCGAAGGCGTTAGCGTCCTACCCGGTGTCGAAGCCGCAGCTCTCGGAAACGGTGGTATGCCGTTCGGCGGCCCGCGATCGGCTTATTCGATCGATGGACAGCTCAGGAAGGAAGATGGTCGCATCGTAGTCGGCTTTATCAGCAACGACTATCCGCGAACTCTCGGAATTCCGCTCAAGCGTGGAAGGACACTCACCGCCGAGGAGGTAGCAGATGGCACCCATGTAGCGCTTATCAATCAAACCGCCGCCAAATTATGGTCGCGCGGAGAAAATCCTTTGGGCAGACGCATTCGACTCGATCTACTGAACAAGCCCGGGGGGTCGCAGCTCCTGATCCCCGCCGGAAGTACGTCTGACATCACAGTTGTCGGTATTCTCGGCGATACCACCAACGCGGGTTTGCGCGAGGCGACCCTACCGGCAGTATATGTTCCTTACACTCTACTTGCACCTCCAACCCGCGTGCTGGCAGTGCGAACGTTTGGTGACCCTCTGAGTGTTCTGAACGCCGTACGGCAGAAGCTGCGAGATCTCGACAAAGACCAGCCGTTGGCACGGCCCATAACCCTGGAACAGATACTCGGGTTTCAAACCGTGCAGCCGCGTTTCAACATGGCGCTCTTCAGTTGCTTCGCGGCGCTTGGCCTGGCGCTCGCCGCGATCGGAATCTACAGCGTGATTTCCTACGGTGTCGCGCAGCGCATGCACGAGATCGGCGTGCGCATGGCACTCGGTGCAAGGCGCGGCGACGTCCTTGTAATCGTGCTTCGCATGGTAGCCAAAGTTGCGGCCGTTGGACTCGCTATCGGCCTTTGCGGAAGCATAGCGCTCGAGCGCGTCGTGCGCTTCCAGGTATTCGCAGCGGCTTCGTTCGATTTCGCTGCGCTCGCCGGAGTAGTTCTCGTGCTTTCCGTCGTTGCCCTGCTCGCCGCCTGGTTACCCGCCAGACGCGCCGCCGGACTGGATCCGGTTACGGCACTTCGGCACGAGGCTTAGAGAGCGCTCAGAAACGCAATCAAATCTTGTTTCTCCTGTGAAGAAAATCCAATATGGAAGCGCGTGTTGTAGAAGTCCACAACGTCTCCGAGATTTCGCGCCGATCCGTTGTGAAAGTAGGGGGCCCGGCTTGAGAGCCCGCGCAGCACGGGACCTTTGAGCCTCCCGATGTCTTTCCAAGCCCCGGTAATTAGAGCACGTCCAGGATCGGTTGTTCGAATCGTTTCAGACGTTGTCTTGTTCTGGAGAGTAAACACCGGCAGATAACTGACGTCTAACGGGCTGTCGGTGTCTCCCACGCCGATGTTCAAAGGTATAGGTAAGGAGTGATTACCAATAGCCGGCGAATCGTGGCACGTTCCGCAAGTGCCCGGTATCGATGCCGTATTCAAGTCGTCGTTCAGCCCGGCCACTCCAGTGATATCGATCGCCTTCGAATTAAAAATGGCTTCGCCTCTGGCGATGCTTTCGCGGCGCGTCCGAGCTTGTCCGAAGAAATCAAATGGAACGCTTGCAACATGTGTCCAGCTATCGAACAACTCGAAAATTGTCGCAGTGAAAGGAATATTTTTCGGATTCCCATCCAGCGGGTCGTTGATCCCAATGAAAAAGTTCGGCATAGCATGCTGAGCCAAATAAAGCGGCCCGCCATCCACCGCTCCGCCGTTTAAGGCACCCGCCTGGTAATCATAGGCCTGTGCAGTGATCAACGACATCTCGAAATCGACGATTTCCTTTTGTTGCGCCGCCGTCAAGGGAATCGAGCCTTGGGCGTGGCCGCTGGTGGCATCAAGGGCCTGATGTGCCAGATCGGCTAGAAGGTCAGTCGGATTCGTGGCATAAGTAATCTTCTGGGTGCCCGTTTGCGGGCTTGACTCACGCGCATCCCACATGATGGCGCTCTGAAACCGAAGGTTTGTGCTCGGAATGGGCCGCCTGTAGAGGGAGAGAGCGGAGGAGCTATCGCAACCATACGGATTCTCCACACTCGTCACTGTAAACTCGGCGTTATTCGGCACTGGAAGTTCGATGCGAATGAGCCCTCGGTCCAGCAACAGACTGTACGCCTTACGTCTCCCGGAGAAAGTGCTGGTGTCTACATGCTCGTTGCAGTTTGATCCATCCACCGTTCTGAAAAGCGGGTCTTTGCCGAGCGTCAGTTCGAAGCGCAGTTTCACCTCATCACTCGACAGGCTCCAACCCTGCCCCGGCCTGTGGCAGGTCCCACAACTCCGTCCGTTTGCGCCTAACGGTTGAAAGAACGGCCCGGACAGACTGATCGGCCCGCCGGCCATGTTATATGTCTCGAGAAAGCCCGTGGAGTTCAAAAACGGGAACAGGTTTGGCAGAGTCTCCGCGGCCGCCGGGGACTGCGACACAAGGGTCCCGGCGGCAGCCAATAGCGCGACACATTGGCGCCATTTCTTCATGAGCGTTTTCTCCTGACGACACCTGCAAGTATCGGCCAAAAAGTTACACATAAATACACTTTTTGGTTTCTCAGTACTAAAACCGCAAGCCCATCCGCGGTCCTTAAGCCGCCCGGATCTAAGGTAGATCGGAGCGAATCGTAAAATGGAACCGGGAATGAGCAAGTTCTACACTCGCTCCGAGCTTCTCGCACAGCGCCGGGCCTGGAAGTCGGAATCGAAGAAGGTTGTATTTACCAATGGCTGTTACGACATCCTGCATCCCGGGCACATTCGTTTGCTGGAGCGCGCACGGTCTCTCGGTGACGTTCTCATCCTCGCGCTGAACACTGACTCTAGCGTCCAGCGGCTCAAAGGCCCCACTAGACCCTTTTTTGATGAGCGCTCTAGAGCCACATTGGCTCTACATCTGGAAGCGGTAGACGCTGTCACCCTATTTGATGAAGACACGCCGCGCGAGCTCATTGCCGCGGTTTTACCTGACGTGCTGGTGAAAGGCGCGGATTGGGCACATTTCATCGCCGGGCGCGAGGAAGTCGAAGCGGCCGGGGGCCAGGTATATGCGCTGCCTCTTGAACCCGGATATTCAACGACTGACATCGCGGAGAAGATTCTCTCGCGGCCGCATACGGCGTGACCCATCCCGCCACCCGAGAGTTTCTGCAGTCCGCCGCCAGGCAACCCGCCTTTCAAAGTCTGCTTCAATCCCTAATCCGCTCTGAGCACGGCCCATTTTCCGTTTCCGGCCTCGTCAACACTGCCAAAGCGCTCTACATCGTCCTGCTGTACCAGGCCACCGAGAAACCCGTCTTCGTTCTGGTCGACGGCAACAAGCAGGCCGAAACGCTGCTCGAATCCATTGAAGTCTTTTTCAATCTGCTGTTCGAAGGGCGCGATCTGCCCGCTCCTCAGCTTGTCCCGGCTTTGGATGTGCTGCCGCACCAGCGGCTGTCCCCTCACAACGAAATCGAGGAAAAGCGCGCCATTGCCTTGTGGCGGCTCTCCACGCAGCGAGTTCCCATCACCGTTGCACCGGTGGCGTCCGCCCTACTGCGTACTGAATCCGCCGAATTCTACCGCCAACTCGCCCTCACGCTGCGCACTGGCGACGAACTTCCGCTCGAAGACTTAGTTCAACACCTGGAAAGCATCGGTTACGAGCGCCGCGAGCCGGTTGAAATGGTTGGTGAATACTCCATTCGCGGCGGCATCTTGGACGTCTTTCCGGCCGAGAACTCACGTCCCGCGCGCGTCGAATTCTTTGGTGATGAAATCGAATCTATTCGCCAGTTCGACGTTGCATCGCAGCGCTCGATATTAAAGGTCGCGAGCGTTCCGCTGCTCCCTCTTGCCGAATATCCGCGTTCACGCTCACTACTTCGTCAACTCGCCGAAGCTGCCGACAACCTGGATCTCGAATTATCCAATCCCGGCGAGACGTTTCCCGGCTGGGAATTTTTAGTTCCGCTGGTGCGCCCCCGATCGCATAGTCTTCTTTCTCTCAGTGCCGATTCGATTGTCGTAATGGATGAACCACTCGACATCGCCTCCGCTGCCGATCGACTTTGGCAGCGCCTCGAAAATCCCGAGCGACCTGCGCTGCTCTCGCCCGCCGAGAACTTTCTTGCCTGGACTCAATGGAACGAGAATCTGAAAGATCGCACCACGATCAGTTTCGAACAATTGCCGCTCACAGGTGCTGCACATTTCGATATTCCGACTAGGCCCTCGCTGACCTTTCAGGGAAATATTCCCGTCGCTCTCGCAGAAGCTCGCAACCTGATTCAAGCCGGCAACCGCATCGCGTTCTTCGCGCCTTCGACTGGCGAAATCGAACGCCTCGCCGACGTGCTCCAGGAGTACGCCCTTCCTTACCAACTGGGTCTCGAATCCAGTACGGGCGCCAGGTCAGCGCTCACTGAGCGCGCCTATCACGCGGGCGCGCTGGCAAGCACGTTCCTGATCAAAGGCCATATCCGCCGCGGCGCCGTGCTGCTCGATTCGCAAATCGCTTTCATTGGATCGGAAGATCTCTTCGAGACCTCGGATCTAATCGCGCGTCAGCCCTCCAAATCCCAATTGGCTGCATTCGCCGCCGATGTCGCCGACTTAAAACCCGGTGATTTCGTGGTCCACACCACGCACGGCGTGGGACGATTTCTCGGCATCCGCGAGTTGCCGCAGGGCGATCAGACCGGCGATTTCATGCTGATCGAGTACGCTGCTGAATCCAAGCTCTATGTCCCCCTTGCGCGCCTCGATCTCGTCCAAAAGTATCGCGGCGCCGGTGAAGGCGCGCCTTCGCTCGATCGCCTCGGCGGCGTCACTTGGGAAAAGACCAAATCGCGTGTAAAGGCCAAAATGCGCGACATGGCGGATGAGTTGTTGAAGCTCTACGCCCAGCGCCGCATGAGCAAGGGTTTTTCTTTTTCGCCGGATAGCAATTGGCAGCGCGAATTCGAAGACGCTTTCGAATATGCTCCCACCAAGGATCAGCTGAACGCCGTCGCCCGCATAAAGGCGGATATGGAAGAAGAGCAGCCGATGGATCGCCTGCTCTGCGGTGATGTTGGTTTCGGCAAGACCGAGGTGGCCATGCGTTCCGCCTTCAAAGCGCTCGGCGATGGCAAACAAGTGGCAGTCCTCGCCCCCACCACCGTTCTCTCGTTTCAACATTACGAGACATTCCGCCGCCGCTTCGCCTCTTTTCCGATTCGCGTCGAGTTGGTCAGCCGTTTTCGCACCCCGAAAGAAGTGAATGCGACACTCGAAGATCTGGCCGCCGGCAAGGTCGACATACTTATCGGGACGCATCGCCTGCTTTCGAAAGACGTGATCTTCCACGACCTTGGCCTGCTCATTGTCGACGAAGAACAGCGTTTCGGAGTTCGCCACAAAGAGCGGCTCAAGCAGCTCCGGCACAACGTGGATGTGCTCACGATGAGCGCCACTCCCATCCCCCGTACTCTGCATATGTCGCTGCTGGGCTTGCGTGACATGTCGGTGATCGAGACGCCGCCGAAAGATCGTCTGTCAATCAATACGGTCGTAGCTCACTTCGACTCCAACCTCATTAAGACAGCGATTGAACAGGAGCTGGCGCGCCAGGGCCAAGTCTACTTCGTCCACAATCGGGTGGACACCATCTTCATGCGAGCCGCTTTCATCCGGGAAATGCTTCCCCAGTGCCGCATCGGCGTCGGCCACGGACAAATGGGGGAGACCGAACTGGAAAGGGTTCTCCTGGGATTCATGCGCCATGAATACGACGTGTTCGTGTCCACCACCATCGTCGAAAATGGCCTCGACATTCCCCTCGCCAATACGATGATCATCGAAAACGCCGAGCGCTACGGCTTGAGCGAGCTTTACCAACTGCGCGGCCGAGTCGGCCGCTCGAACCGTCGCGCTTATGCCTATCTACTGATCCCTGCGGATACGCAATTAAGCGAAATTGCACGAAAACGTCTGGCGGCCCTGAAAGAATTCAGTGACCTGGGCGCTGGCTTCAAAATCGCTGCGCTCGATCTGGAGCTGCGCGGGGCGGGTAATCTGCTCGGCGGCGAGCAGCACGGTCACATTGAAGCCGTAGGCTACGACACCTACGTCCGTCTGCTCGAAGAAACTGTCAAAGAATTGAAGGGAGAGGAAGTACCGGTCGAAATTCACGCCAGCCTCAATCTTGGACTGGAGCTTCGCATCCCGGTCGACTACATTTCGGACGACGCCCAGCGCCTGCGTTCCTATAAGCGGATCGCCGATGTGAGCGACGAGGAGCACGCCGCCCGCATTGCCGAAGAACTAAGCGATCGTTATGGACCTGTCCCCGAAGAAGTGTCGACCCTTCTACGCTTTTCGGCTCTCAAGAGCCTTGCCCAGCGCACCGGCGTCGAATCCATCGATCGGCGCGCCGGCGTCGCCAACATCAAGTTCCATCAGCAATCCAAAGTGGATCCAGTCAAACTCATGACGTTTGTCCGCACGCTGGACGGCGTACAGTTCACACCCGCGGGCGTACTCAAAGTCCCATTGCGCGCGTCTATCGCAAATGCGGCTGGCCTCATAGAGGAATTAAAGAATGTCCTGCTCGAACTCACCACGTCCGAGCCGGTTGCATCCACTTGCTAACGGTAAGATTTGATTTAAGATAAATCAAATTGTTGCCATAATGAAGAGGAAGTCATGAAGTATTACTGCGTTGCCTTGTTTGCCCTTACTGCTGTGAGCCTAAGCGCCGCGGACGCCCCCGCCGTGGTCGACCAAATTGTCGCCAAAGTGAATGGCGATATCGTCAGCCAGAACGAGATTGCCCGTACTGCGAAACAAATGGCAGACGAACTGAAGACGCAAGGCGCGAACGGATCGCAACTTCAAGAAGCCTTGGATGAACGCGAAAAGGACATTCTGCGCGACCGGATTGACCAACTCCTGCTGGTGCAGAAGGGGAAGGACCTGAACATTAACGTCGATTCCGAAGTGAGCCAATACGTCGCCAAGCTACAGCGGCAGTCTCATATCACCGACACCGAAAAATTTCATGATTATGTCCGCCAGCAATCCGGGATGACGTACGAGGATTTTCTCGCGGAATACAAGAAACAGACCGTCACACGCGAGGTGATCGGCCAGGAGGTAGGCCGCCACATATCGATCTCCCCAAAGGAGGTTCAGGATTTTTATGACGCCCACAAGTCGGATTTCATACGCGAAGAAAAGGTCTACCTGAGTGAAATCCTGATTTCGACCGACGGAAAAGACGCTGCCGGCATGGCCGCCGCCGAGAAAAAGGCGAAACAGATCTCAGCCGATGCCTCGAAGGGCCAGCGTTTTGCTGATCTCGCTCGCGATAATTCCGACGCCAGTACCGCGAAGGACGGCGGAGCGCTCGGCGGCTACAAGAAAGGTGACTTAAATAAAGCAATCGAAGACGCTGTGTGGAACCTGCCACGGGGCGCCGTCACTCAGCCCATCAAGATCCAGACCGGTTATGAAATTTTCAAAGTGGAAGATCACACCAAGGCTGGGTTAGCCCCGCTTGCTGACGTGAAGAGCGATATCGAAAACGCTTTGTACGGTCCCAAGATGCAGCCAAGGATCCGCGAATATCTGACACGCCTTCGCCAACAAGCCTTCCTACAGATCAAGCCCGGATTTATAGATACCGGTGCCGCGACGGGTCAGGACACCAAGTGGCAGGATCCGGCTGTTTTGAAGCCGGAAACCGTGACCAAAGCGGAGGTGGAGGAAAAGACCCGCCACAAACGGCTACTCTGGGTGGTTCCTATTCCTGGCACCTCCACCACGGTGACGGGCAAGAGCAGCTCCCGCTAACACTCATGAAGTCTCCCTACGTCGGGGATCTGGTCCCGAACGAGGTCGCCACGGTGCAACTTCTGGTGCTCACGAAAGAGATCCGCCAGAAAAAAACCGGCGAACCCTATCTCACTCTGCATCTGGCGGATCGTACTGGCGAGATAGAAGCCAAGATGTGGGACAACGTCGCTGAAGTGCTCGACGGCTTTCAACGCGACGACTTCATCAAGGTGAAGGGTCTGGTGCAGATCTACCAGAACCGCGTACAATTCACCGTCCATCGCTTACGGCGTTTGGAAGAGCACGAAGTCGATTTGGCCGACTACTTTCCGTGCTCCGAGCGCGATCCCGAAGAGATGTTTCGTGAGCTTCGCGGGATTATCGCTGGCTTCTCTGACGCAAACCTGCGCGCTTTACTCGACGCCGTCTTTAGCGACCCCGAACGCGTCCGCCTTTATAAAATGGCTCCCGCCGCCAAGAGCATCCATCATGCCTGCCGCGGTGGTCTGATCGAGCACGTTCTTTCCATGTGCGCGTTGAGCCGGGTGGTCGGCGCCCACTACAGGCAAGTCGATGTGGACTTGCTCATCACCGGGGCCATTCTGCACGATATCGGCAAACTCGAGGAACTTTCCTACGCCCGCAGTTTCGGCTACAGCTCCGACGGTCAATTACTCGGTCACATTGTCCTCGGTCTGCGTCTGCTTAACAAAACTTTCGAATCGTTGCCCGATTTTCCGCCACGCCTGCGCACGCTAGTAGAGCACATGGTGTTAAGCCATCACGGCGAACTCGAATTTGGATCGCCGAAAACTCCCATGTTCGCCGAGGCTCTCCTTCTGCATCATCTCGACAATCTCGATTCCAAGATGGATGCGCTGCGCGGCGCACTGAAACGGGATCGCCAGATCGAGGGCGAATTCACAAATTGGATTGCGCCACTAGAGCGCGTGCTTTTGAAAAAAGAGGCGTACCTGCACCCGCCAGCACCAGCGGCGCAGCCAGCCTCCGCGCCAGTACCAGCCGAACGGAAGCCCGCCCCGGCGGCCACCCCTTTCGGCGAGAAATTGCAAGCCGTGCTCGAGTCGCAAAAATAGCGCTGAATGTTACCATTGGAAGTTGTCAGGCCCCGGGCTTCGTGCAATGTGCGGTCGTAAACCCCGCTAGGTCCGGAAGGAAGCAACGGTAGCGATTTAGCTCGTGTGCCGCGGATCACCCGGGGTCTGGCATGAATGCTCCTCCTTCCATACCACCCATGTATCAGGTCATCGCCAGGAAGTACCGTCCACAAGGGTTCGATGAGCTGATCGGCCAGGAACACGTACAAAAAACTCTCGCGAACGCGATCCAGAGCGGCCGCATCGCGCATGGCTATATCTTTTCCGGCCAGCGTGGTACCGGCAAGACCACCGTCGCTCGCATTCTGGCCCGCTGCTTGAATTGCGTTCAGGGGCCGACCGCCACGCCCTGCGGAGTCTGCTCCGCGTGTGTGGAAATCAGCGCAGGAAACTCAGTCGACGTCATCGAAATAGATGCCGCTTCGAACCGCGGCATCAATGAGATGCGCGAGATCCGTGAAAACGTGCGCTATCGTCCTGCGCGCGACCACTACAAGGTCTTTATTGTCGATGAAGCGCACCAGATCACGAAGGAAGCTTTCAACGCCTTATTAAAGACACTGGAGGAGCCGCCCGAGTGGGTGGTCTTCATCCTCTGCACCACCGAAGCCAACGAAATTCCGAATACCATTGCCTCGCGTTGCCAGCACTTTACTTTTCGTTCGGTCGATTTTGCGGAAATCATGAACCGCATGAAATTCATCGCCGCCGGAGAAAGTATTGAAGCAAGCGACGAGGTTCTTTCCGTTCTGGCGCAAGCCGGGGAAGGCAGTGTGCGCGATTCACTCTCCGCCATGGATCAGGCCATTGCCTGTTGCGGAAAAACGCTACGAGTGGAGGACGTCCGCGGTCTACTGGGTTTATTTGATAGCGAAGTGCTCTTGGCGGTCGCAAATGCGATCCAGCAGCGCGATAGCGGTCGCATGCTATCAATCGTCGAAGATCTCGAACGCAACGGCCAAAGCTTACAGCATTTCGCGCGCGAGTTGTCACGCTATTGGCGAAATCTGTTGGTAGCGAAAATTTCGGGTCAATCCACACGCCTGATCGCCGCCTCCGATCCCGAACAGAAAGCCCTACTCGAAACCGCCGGTGCTTTCAGCGAAGAGGACCTGACCCGCTACCTGCACCTCACTCTCGAGCTTTATAAATCTCTGCAGACTTCCCTACAGCCGCGGTTACACCTGGAATTGGGTCTTGTGAAGCTCGTGCAAGCCGGCCGTCTCCGGTCGATCGAGGACGCCCTCTCCGGTCTCCCACAAGCGAGCATAGCCACGCCGCCATCGACGCCTAAAGCACCTCCATCGGCGCCGCCAAGAGCGTCTGCGCCGAGCAGTCCGCCGGCAACCGGAAATCTGAAACAGGATCTCCATCAAGCCCTCGCGAAAGAGAAGCTCGATATCAGCGCCGACGCGATCGAGCAGGCCGAGGTGGCCATTCAAGGCGCTGAGGTTGTTTTAAAGGGTCCGAAGTCGCTCTCCTTCGCCCTAAAGGACAAGTCCATCGAACGTCTGGCCACCCAGATTCTAGGCAAGCCCGTACGAATCCGTTTTGAAGCCACGGCTGCTGTGGCCGCGGCCCCGGTCGAAAAGGCGCCAGCCCCCGAAGAATCCGAATTGCGCCAGCGCGCTCTTTCGCATCCCGGCGTGAAGCGTTTCCAGGAATTATTCCCCGAAGCACAAGTCCGCACCGTGCGAAATTTAAGTGAGTAGAGAGGTATTCATTTGTCCATGAAAATGCCTGGCGGCGGCAACATGCAAGCCATGATGAAGCAAGCTCAGCAGATGCAGCAGAAACTGCAGGAGCAGATCGCGGCCATCCGCGTCGAGGCTTCGGCCGGCGGCGGCATGGTCAACGTCAAAATGGACGGCCACAAGAACGTGCTCTCGGTAAAGATAGATCCCGAAGTTGCAGGCGACGTTGAGATGCTGCAGGACATGGCGATGGCCGCCTTCAACGAAGCAGCGAAGAAGGTGGACGAAGAGGCGCAGGGCAAAATGGGCGGCATGCTCGGCGGCTTGGGTTTGCCACCTGGCTTGTTCTAGATGGCGGAGTTCGCGGAGCCGCTGGCCCGGCTCATTCAGGAATGCAAGCGGCTGCCGGGAATCGGCCAGAAATCCGCGCAACGTATTGCCTTTCACTTGCCTCGCACGCCCCGCGAAGATGCGGAAAACCTGGCGCAGGCCATCCTCGACATAAAAGACAAACTCGGCGTCTGCGAAAACTGCAATAACATCAGCGACGGAGAATTGTGCCTATTTTGCCGAGACCCGCATCGCGAGCAAGCACAAATCTGCGTAGTCGAAGAGCCGCATAATATCCCGCCTATTGAAACAACCCGAGCTTTCCGCGGCCTGTATCACGTCCTGCATGGGGCAATCTCACCGCTGCGCGGCATCGGGCCTGAGCAGTTGCGCATCAAGGGACTGGTAGATCGACTGCACCAGAATCAGATCGAAGAAGTCATCCTTGCAACGAACCCCACCGTCGAAGGCGAAGCGACTGCAGTCTATCTCTCACGCTTGCTCAAACCTCTGGGACCGCGCGTCACACGCATCGCCATGGGCATCCCAGTGGGCAGCGACCTGGAATTTGCCGACGAAGTGACCATGTCACGCTCGCTCGAAAACCGGCGCGACATGTAGGCGCTGCCAGTACACTGAAAAGTAAGTGCTGGTCACGATTTCTTCTCAGCCGCCGCGGCCCAAATGGCTCCGTGCGCCGGCGCCCGTTGGCGGGAACTATCGCGAGTTGAAAGAACTCGTTACCCGCCTCGGTCTGCATACGGTCTGCGAGAGCGCCGCTTGTCCGAATGTGGGCGAATGCTGGAACCGCCGTACAGCCACCTTCATGATTCTCGGCAATGTCTGCACCCGACGATGCGGGTTTTGCGCGGTGCAAAAAGGGCCGCCGCTCGCCGTCGATTTCGATGAGCCGCGCCGCGTGGCCGAAGCTTGCGCCGCTCTCGGTCTGCGCTACGCGGTCATAACTAGCGTGAATCGCGACGACCGCAAGGACGGGGGCGCGCAACTCTTTGCGCTCACGATAGAAGCCATTCGCGAACGTATCCCTGGCTGCAAAGTCGAAGTGCTGGTACCGGATTTTCAGGGCTCCCATCCCGCCATGGACATCGTGATGCGCGCCGCGCCCGACGTGCTAAATCACAACACGGAAACCGTTCCGCGGCTTTACCGCCAGGTGCGTCTCGGCGCGCGCTACGAACGTTCACTCGACATGCTGCGGTACGCCAAACAAACCCGCTCGCAAACGCCCATCAAATCGGGGCTCATGCTCGGACTCGGCGAAACGCAGGAGGAGGTGCTGCAAGTGATACGCGACTTGCGCGATCACGATGTCGACATCCTAACTCTCGGCCAATATCTGCGGCCTTCCCCAAAACATCTGCCGATCTACCGATACGTACCGCAGGGAGAGTTTGACGACTATAAACGTTTCGCGGTTGAGCTTGGCTATGCGCATGTCGAAGCGGGACCGCTGGTGCGAAGCTCCTATCATGCCGACGCTTCACTGCACGGGCAGGACGAGAACAGCCTCGCAGCCGGGTCCATCGAGAGCGTTGCGTAAGCTCAACGATCCATTGTGCACTTCAGCAATTTGCCGGCTCAACACCAACCCAATGCCCGACCCGCCGCGCTTGGTAGTGAAGAACGGTACAAACAGGTTGGCTGTATTCGATAGTCCGGGCCCTTCGTCGCGTACCGTAATGGACACGTTCGCTGGTGTATGAGTGTGGTGAACGAAGACACGGCCGCCGGTAATTTGCGCAGCATCGACGGCATTCCGGATCAGGTTGATCAAAACCTGCTCTAATTGATCGGCGTCCGCTTGAATGGTCAATGGCGCTGACTCTTCAAAGAACACGGCCATACGTGTCTCGATACCCGTGGCACGCCGCAAGATCGAATTGACTTCCACGGGTCCGAGCTTGGGCGGCGGCAATTTCGCAAGCCGTGCGTAGGAGCTCATGAAACGGCTCAATGACTCGGACCGCGACGCGATCACGTTCAGGCCGCGCGACATATCGTCGCGCCAGTCGTCCGGCAACTCTTCGGTCTTCGCCAGATTCTCCAAACTCTGCGCGATCGATTTGATTGGCGTGAGCGAGTTGTTCAATTCGTGTCCTAGCACTCGCACGAGCCGCTGCCAGGCCTGCAGCTCTTCCTCGCGCAGCGCGCGCGTCAAATCTGTCAATACCAGTAACTGGTGCGGCACGCCGCCCTCCCGGAACTGGCTTCGCCGAATGGCCCAGCGACCTACGCCGCCCGGGAACGAGCGCTGAATCGTCTGTTCGGACTCACCAATCAGGAATTCGGCCAGTCCGAGCGAAGTGGCGTCGCGCGCCAGCAGGCGCTCCGCAGGCTGCGCGAGTAGCTTCTCACCGGCACGGTTCACCAGCCGCAACGACTGTTGTGGGTCGAAGGCGAACGCTGCTACCTCGATCTCTTCCATCACCTTTCGCAGCAGCGCGGTCGCTTCGAGAGCGCCCAGGCGCTGGTCGCGCAACGTAGCCGCCATGGCGTTCACCTGCTGCATCACTTCGCCGAGCGGCTCCTTCGGATCGTCGACGCGCGCGCGTATCGAATAGTCACCTTCGCGCAGAGCCTCCAGCAGATTCGCAAGGGTACGCAGCGGCCCGGCGATGTGCCCGTGTGCGGCAAAGCAGAAACCGAGCCAGCACAGCACAATCGCAATGTTGACCGTCCATTGGACTCGCGCAGGGACACCTTCAACGGCCAGTATGATGGCGCAAGCAATGATGGCAGGCAGCCCGCCGGCCAGCGCGAGCAGCAGCACACGCTTGTCGTGGCTTAGTCTGAACCTGAAGGGCACCGGTTTAGAGGGCTACATACCAAAGCGCTGCAGACGCCGGTACAGCGCGCTGCGGCTCAAGCCGAGTGCGTTCGCGGCATGACTGACGTTGCCACCATAACGGGCCAACGCTTTCTTGATGAGAAATCCCTCCACATCCTCGAGGCTCATGTCTTCGAGACGCGGCGAACCCGCGACACCGGCACGCAGAGCCAGATCGCCCGCTTTGATGCAGTTAGCCTGAGTCATCAGGACGGCACGCTCCACGACGTGATTCAGCTCCCGCACATTTCCCTGCCATGGGTGATCGTGCATCGCCTGCATCGCGTTCGGATCGAAGCCACTGATGTTCTTGCGGTAGCGCCGGGCGTGCTGGCCGAGAAAATACATCGACAGCGGACCGATATCTTCGCGCCGCTCGCGCAGCGGCGGAATGTGAATCTCGATGGTATTCAGACGGAACAGAAGATCCTGTCGAAAGCGTCCGCTCTGCACCTCTTCCGCTAGGTTCGCGTTGGTCGCCGAGATTACGCGTACATCCACACGCTTGGTTTTGGACGAGCCTACTCGTTCCATCTCGCCCACCTCGAGCACTCGCAGAAGCTTGGCTTGCAGATTCAGCGGCACATTGGCGATTTCATCGAGGAACAGTGTGCCCGTGTCGGCCAACTCGAAGCGCCCTACACGGTCCATCTTTGCGTCGGTAAACGCACCCTTCACATGCCCGAACAGCTCACTCTCGAAAACACCTTCGGCCAGACCCCCCGCGTTCACCGTAACCATGGGCTTATTGGCGCGTCCGGAGATCGCGTGAAGCATGCGCGCCACAACTTCCTTACCGGCGCCCGGTTCGCCGGTGATCAGGACGTTGGCATCCGATGGCCCCACGCGCGAGATCAGCTCGAGCACCGGCTGCATATTTGGCGCTTGCGCGATCATGGGAGGCATGTTGTCGCCGCGCAAAAGCTGATTTTCCGCTTCGAGGCGCTGGCCACGTCGTACGGCCTCGCTCAGCTCTAACTGGGTGCGCACGATACTCGCGAGGCGTTCGTTTTCCCACGGCTTCTGGATAAAATCGCGCGCACCGCGCCGCATGGCCTCGACAGCCAAGTCGACGCTGCCCCATGCCGTCATCACAATCACGGGCAGCATGGGGTCGAGGGCCTGAATCTTCGCGAGAAGCTCAAGCCCTTCCTGGCCCGAGGTCGTGTCGCGGGTGTAGTTCAGATCGATGATGGCCGCGTCGTAATCGCGATTCTCAATAGCTTGCAAAGCCTGCTGCGGCGATTCGACGGATTCGATCTTGAATCCTTCCCGCTTCAGCAGCAGACGCAACGCTTCCAGCACATCGGGCTGATCGTCGGCAATCAGGATGCGCATCTGTGATGCCGGAGTTTTCATGTCAGGTCAGTTGCGGGTGATCCAACCGTCCTCGATGTATATGATGCGGTGGCCGTATTCGGCGTTTTTTTCGTTGTGCGTGACTTGAACGATGGTCGTGCCTTCCTCGTTGAGCTTTTTGAAAAGCTCCATGATCTCCTTGCCCTGGCTCGAATGCAGATTGCCGGTGGGCTCATCGGCGAGGATCAGCTTCGGATTGGCAATCATTGCACGCGCGATGGCCACCAGCTGCTGCTGGCCGCCGGAAAGCTGGTTAGGATACAGGTCCTTCTTGGCGACCATCTTGAAGCGATCGAGCGCGTCGCAGACGATACTCTGGCGTTCCGATTTTTTGATATTGCGATACGAAAGCGGAATATCCAGGTTCTCGTAAACCGTAAGCGAATCGAGCAAATGATAGCTTTGAAAAACGAACCCAATATAGCGCTTGTAGACTTCCGACCGGTCTTTCTTATTCAGCCGATGGATGGCGTGGTCGAAGAAATGATATTCGCCCGTCCAGGCCGAATCGTGCATGCCCAACAGATGCAGCAGAGTAGA
>Ga0157369_10002414_pt1 | contig 22442 bp, 27 predicted proteins | sample C25metaG_FD_113461 | JGI IMG/M metagenome (GOLD analysis project Ga0157369, IMG submission 113461) | Corn rhizosphere microbial communities from Kellogg Biological Station, Michigan, USA - C2-5 metaG | ecosystem: Host-associated > Plants > Roots > Rhizosphere > Soil | place: USA: Michigan...
CCCGACGGGCTTCTCGCCCGCGATCAGCGCGTCCAGGATGTCGCGGCGGTTGGCATCGCCGATGGCATTGCACACATCCGCGGTGGTCGCCGAGCGGGCCATCTAGGCCATTATATTCCTATATCGGTATGTGTCAAGCGGGCGATATCGGATTGCGCGGAGCCGTTGTAGCGTCGAAGCATGACGGCAGGACGACTCCCGGCACCGCACGCTCACCGGCCGACGCGCGCGACCGCCGCCGTGCTGGGTGCGCTGGTCGTGGCACTTGCCGCCGTGGCCGTGCTGCACCTGCGCCACCAGTCCGTGCTGCCGTACCGCGGCCAGGCCGCGGCGCGATTCCTGGAGCAGCGCGGCCAGGGGAACGACCGGGTCGTGCGGGCCCGATGCAGTCAGACGGCGTGCACGGTGTGGCTCGAGCCGATCGGCGCCGGCGCCGTGCCGCGCGCGCGGATGTTCCAGAACCTCGCCGCCGACGCGAATTTGCTCGGCAACCTGGAGGCGCCGGGGGGCGCCGTCTTCGCCCGCGATTGGCGGTTCGTCCTGTCCGCGCCGACCGCCACCCTCACCGCCGAGTGCACGCACTCCCAGGTGCACCGCCTCGTCGGCGAGATGACACCGGCGCTGCTCTCGCACACCTGCCGCACGAGCTGGCATACGGCCTGAGCCGCGCAGGCGCTCAGCGCACCGGCCGCCGCTCGAAGCTCACCCTCGCCCACGCGTATCCGCCGAGCGCGATCGCGGCACACCAGGCGACGGCGATCAGGCCGGTCTCGCCGACCGGGCCGCCCATGAGCAGCGCCCGCACGGCGTCGATCACGGAGGTGAAGGGCTGGTGCTCGGCGAACTGGCGCAGGCCGGACGGCATCGAGCTCGTGGGGACGAAGCCGCTGCCGAGGAACGGCAGGAACATCAGCGGCAGCGGCAGGTTGCTGGCGGTCTCGGGCGAGTCGGCGACCATGCCGAGCGCCACCGCCAGCCAGGTCAACGCGAAGGCGAGCAGCGTCAGCAGCCCGGCTGCGGCCGCCCACCGCGCGGGCCCCGTCTCGGGGCGAAAGCCGACGGCGAGCGCGACGGCGGCGACGACCGCCATCGCCAGGATCGTCTGGATCAGGCTCCCGACGACGTGGCCGGTCAGGAGCGAGCCGCGCGAGATCGCCATGGTGCGAAACCGGTTGACGATGCCCTCGGTCATGTCGACGCTCACCGAGACGGCCGTCGAGACCGACCCGGCCGCGGCGGTCATCACGAGCACCCCGGGCGCGAGGTAATCGATGTAGCCGCCGTCGCCGGGGACGACGCCGCGGAGGCCGGCGCCGAGCGTCCCGCCCAGCACCTCGTCGAAGAGGAGCAGGAAGACGACCGGGATCGCGACCGTCGAGATCGTCATCGACGGGTAGCGCAGCGCGCGCCGCAGGTTGCGGCGCAGCATGGTTGCCGAATCGGTGGCTGCGTGGGAGAGGCTGCTCACGGCAGGCTCCTCTCAGATGTGGCATGTGGGCCCGTGAGGGCCAGGAACACGTCGTCGAGCTCCGGCATCTGGACGGACAGCTCGGCGACCTCGATCGCCTCGGCGTCCAGCCGGTCGAGCAGCGCACGCAGGCTGCGCACGCCACCGTCGCTCGGCACGTGGAGCGTCAGGCCGTCGTCGTCACGCTCCGCCGGCCCGATCACGCTCGCTGCCCGGGCGAGCGCGGGCGCGTCGGCGAAGCGCAGGTCGATCGCGCCGCCGGGGACGAGCCGCTTGAGCTCCTGGGGCGTCCCCTGGGCCACGATCCGGCCCTTGTCGAGCACCGCGATGCGGTCGGCCAGATGGTCGGCCTCGTCGAGGTACTGCGTCGTCAGGAACACCGTGACGCCGTCGGCCACCAGGTCGCGGACGATCTGCCACGTGCCGCGGCGGCCGCGTGGGTCGAGCCCTGTAGTGGGCTCGTCCAGGAAGATGACGCGCGGATCGCCGACCAGCGTCATCGCCAGGTCGAGCCGGCGCCGCATCCCGCCGGAGTAGCTCGCGGCCGGCTTCCCGGCGGCCTCGACGAGATCGAAGCGCTCGAGCAGCTCGGCAGCGCGCCGGCGGCCCTCATCGCGGCCGAGGTGGCGCAGGTCGGCCATCAGGACCAGGTTCTCCTCCCCGGTGAGCAGGCCGTCGACGGCCGCGAACTGGCCGGTCACGCCGATGGCACGCCGGGCCGCATCGGGCTCGCGGCGCAGGTCGAACCCGGCGACCGTGAGGTCGCCCGCGTCCGCCGGGAGCAGGGTCGAGAGGATCTGCACCGTCGTCGTCTTGCCGGCGCCGTTGGGGCCGAGCAGCGAGAAGACGGTGCCCTCGGCGATGTCCAGGTCGATCCCGTCGAGGACGACCTTGTCGCCGTAGGCCTTGCGCAGCCCCGCGGCCGTGATCGCGGAGCGGGTTGTGATCGGGGTGGTCATGCTGGGCCCTTCCGTGGTCTACGCCGCGGGGGCGCGGCGGATGCTGATGTCTCCGAAGGAGGTGCGAGCACGCACCTCGACGGTCTCCTCCTCCGCGGCGGGGCGCTCCGAGTCGGCGAGCTCGTTGGTGACGCGGCCGAAGCGGGTGTCGAGGTCGAGCCAGGCCGCCACTCCGGGGCGGATGCCGACGTCGATCTTGCCGGCGGCCGTCTCGGCCACCACGGCGCCCGACGTGACCTCGCCGAGGTGGATGTCGCCGTTCGCGGTCTTCGCCGTCACGGTTGCTCCGGCCTGGTCGACCGAGATGCTGCCGTTGGCCGACTTGATGCGAAGCTCGCCGCCCACGCTGCCGACCCAGGTCTCGCGGTTCGAGCTCTTGATCACGGCCGAGCCGTCGACGGTGCCGACGCGGATCACGCCGGTGCCGGTCGAGGCGCGCAGGTCGCCGGCTGCGTGGCCGACGCGGAGATCGCCCGCCCCGGTGCGGATCTGAACGGCGCCGGCCTCGTCGACGTCGAGGTCGCCGGCGCCGGTCGTGAACCGGAGCTCGCCGAGCGCGCCGGTGCAGCGCAGGGCGGCGACGCCGGCATCGCCCTGGATCCCCGATCCGGCGGGAAGCGCGATGCGCACGTCGATCGACTCGCGGCCGCCGCGCGGCATCCAGCTCCGCCACCCGCGCGGACCGCGGATCACGAGCCGGTGGCCGGAGAGGTCGACCCGGGTCTGCTCGGCGGCGGAGACGTCGCCGGGCTTGGCCGGATCACTCGGGAGCACCTCGACGACGGTGTCCGTGCGCTCGGACGCCTCGATGGAGATGTCGCCGACGCCGAGCTCGAGGTCGACCGTGATGGGCGTGGGCGTCTGAAAGGTGGGCATCATGGGTGTCCTTCGTTCTCTCGTGGTTCGGGTCAGCGGGCCCAGCCGGTGTGGCGCTGGGACGTCTGGGGCACGCGGCGCGCGGGGGTGTGCTCGGCGTCGGAGCGCCCGAGGGCGGCGGCGGTGGCCCGGACGAGCCAGGCGTTCACCGACAGGCCTTCCCGACGGGCGGCACGCTCGACGGGCGGTTTGAGCCGGTCCGGCATGCGTACGTTGATGCGCCAGAGCGCGCCGTCCTCGTCGTCGGCCGGGAGCGGCGGGACCGCGGGCTCGGGCGGGGGCTGGGAGATGGGCTCGCCGGGGGGCGGCGTGACCACGAGCTCGGGCTCACGCCCGCGCAGCCGCAGCTCGACCGACCCGGGTGCGAGCTCGACGGTGATCTCCTCGGCGGCAGCCGAGAGCACCTGCTGGAAGTTCAGGAGCAGCGCCGCCTCCAGGGGCGCGACGAGCCGCTCGGCGAGGGCGCGAGCGTCCTCACCCCCGGCCTCGGCGGCCAGGAGCAGGTGATGGCGGACGTCGTCGACGTATGGTTGCACGTTCATGGCATCATTTTGGCACAACTCTGATGCCAATACAAGGCCATATGAATGCCATGCGCCGGTGGTCACGATCAGCGCGAACGGCGCTACCGGGGCCGGCACGGCCTCCGGCGAGGTCATACGAACGGACGGCTACATCCTCACGAACAACCACGTGATCGCCGGCGCGGCGAACGGCGGCAGCGTGGACGTGCTCTTCTCCGACGGCACGAGCGTGCCGGCGACCATCACCGGCCGCGACATCCTCACCGACCTGGCGGTGGGTCGCGACCGGCGGCCTGGCCGCCAACGCCGGCATCCAGCCGGGCGACGTGATCACGAAGATCGACGGCGAAGACGCGACGAGCAGCCTCCAGCTCGAGACGTCACGCTCACGAAGAGCCCCGGCGACACGGTCGACATCGACTACTGGCGCGAAGGCCACACCGCGACCGCGACGGTTACCCTCGGGAGCGCTTCTCAAACGTGATCGAGCTTTCCTTTTTCCGGCGCGACGCGGGACTAGAGTCAACGCCGTTCGAGCGGCCAGCAGACCGTCCCGGCCATGGCCTGGCCGCCTCCACAAAGAGAGGGGTTGGTGGAGATGGGTTGGCTGTCGCTGGACCGGGCCACCGGAGTGCGCCGTGGGGTGGTGATGGCAGGTGCGGCGGTGACCGCGTGCCTCCTCCTGGCGGGGGCCGCAAGCGCGCACACGCATCACGCCCAGCGGGCGTGGGTCTCGCCGCGGAGCGTGGGTGCGCTCGACTGCAACGGGATGAGCCCGATCCAGTCGACGATCGAGTCGGCGAAGGCCTGCACGGATATCCGCGGGATCCTGAACAGCACGAGCCCGTACATGGACGACAGTCACTTCTACGACAACGGCCGCTACATCGGCCACGACGAGCCGGACACACGGTTCCTGTCGGGGCTCCGCGGCTCCGGCAACAACGTCGTCTTCCGCGAGACGCTCGGCCGCGATCCGAACGGCGCTCCGACCGTGCAAGTGCCCGGACGCGACCGCACCCACTGGGTCGAGCTGTCGGTGGCGCCGTGGTTCTCGATGGCGCTCTGCAACCAGTTCTCCTACCCGCTCACGCCCTGCAAGCCGATGAGCGACTCGAACGCGCCGGGCACGGTGAACGCGCCGGTGCCTCCGGGCGTGTTCCCGGGTGGCGGCAGCTCGTTCCTCGAGATGCAGTTCTACCCGCCCGGCATGGCGCCGTTCATCGACAACGTCAGCTGCAACAACCGCGCCTGGTGCGCGTCGCTGCACATCAACGATCTCGAGTGCACGACGAACTTCGCGAGCTGCAACACGAACTGTGAGGAGCCGACGAACTTCGCGTTCATCCAGACCAACGGCGTCCCGACGGGACCGCCGAGCCCGCAGCTCGCGAACACGGCGACCAACCTGCCGAACGGCCACACCCTGATGATGCATTCGGGCGACCGTCTGGTCATCCACATCTGGGATGCGCCGGTGCCCGGCCACCACGGTCAGATGGCGTTGAAAACGTCGATCCACGACCTGACCACCGGCCAGTTCGGCTGGATGCAGGCCTCGGCCGCGAACGGCTTCATGGCCACCAACATCAACGACTGCAGCGGGACGCCGTTCAACTACGAGCCCGAGTACGCGAGCTCGAAGCCGAAGAACATCGTCCCGTGGGCGGCCGACCAGGTCAACGTCAGCACGCAGTTCGAGATCGGGCACTTCGAGCCGTGCACGCGCGTCACCCAGCCGATCGACGTCACGACGATCCCGTTCCCCGGCCTGGCCGGATTCCCCGACACCACCTGGAACCGCTGCCACGGCCCGTACGAGAACTCCGCTCCCGCGGGCGCGGAGAAGACGGAGCCGGGCGACGCGTTCTGCTACCCGCGAGGTGACACCCACGGTGGCAGGGTCGCGCCGAACGTCGTCACGGGGTGCGTGGACGACGTCTTCCAGAACGGCGATCTCGACTTCGACGGGACGTCCTACTGGGCGAACTGGCCGACGTCGACGACGCCGAACCGGTGGCCGTCCACGTTCCTCCAGCACTTCCCGACCACCAACGGCCACGACTACGCCGCGTTCCAGATCCAGACCGACGCGGCGCTCAGCGAGGCCAGCTGCAGCTTCCCGAATCCGTCCGGGTGCCAGGTGCCGCCGCCGGCGGCGCCCGGCAAGTTCTACCCGTACTGGACGCTCACGAAGTCCTGCGTCTGGGAGTTCGGGAACATGACCAACGGCAACACGTTCGGCAAGCAGGCCCAGTACGGGTCGATCAAGCCGCAGCTCGGATACGCCCAGCTGCTCGGCCCGATCATGCCGAACCGCTGCGCCGCATAGCCCGAGCGAGACGGCGGCCGCGGGCGCGAGAGCCCGCGGCCGCCGGCCGCTCGTTCATCTCATCTGGACGAGCCCCGAACCGGCACGAGCGCCGAGGATCGGGCACATGCCGGCCGGCAGTGAGACCGAGCACCACTCGACCGTGCGACGCGAGCTCGGGCGGCTCGCCCTCGGCGAGGGCCGCGAGGTGGCGGCGACCATGTACGGGACGGTCATCGTGATGGCGACCCTGACCGACGCCTACGCGACCGAGAAGCACCCCTTGAAGCTCGCGGTGGTCGTCCTCTCCACCTCGCTCGTGATCTGGGTGGCGCACCTGCACGCCGAGAGCCTGGCCCGGTCGATCGCCGAGGAGCGCGGGATCACCTGGGCCGACACCCGCCACGTCGCGCGGCGCGAGCTCGGCATCCTGCTCGCGGCGGCGCCACCCGCCCTGGCGCTCGTGCTCGGCGCCGCCGGCATCATCGAGGAGACGACCGCGGTCTGGCTGGCGCTCGGCCTCGGGGTGGCGACGCTGCTGGCGGAGGGGATCCGCTACGCGCGCGTCGAGCGGCTCGGGCTCGCCCGGGCGCTCGTCCCGATCAGCGTGAACGTCGCGCTCGGGCTCGTGATCGTCGCCCTCAAGGTCGCGTTCGACCACTAGATGATTGATTCCACGCCATGTGTGTCCTGGGCAGCCGCAGCCCCACCCGCGAACCGCACCCCGCCAACAGCCTGACGTCCAGGCGCGCAGAGGTGTGGAATCAATCATCTAGCCGAGGCCAGCGCGGCCCCGGCCGGGCGTCGTTACTCCGCTTCGCCCAGCGGGTACCCGCGGTGCATGCCCGATTCCACCGATCCCACCCACGGGCGGCGCCGACTCGCCGACCGCGACCGCGAGGCCGACGCCGGCGAGCGGCGCGAGGAGTACCGCCGAGGCGAATGGTCGAAGCCCGGAGATCCCGCCGACCGCCGCCGCGCCGAGGCCGTCGAGCGTGAGGCCGAGAAACCGAGGCCGGGCACCGGCGACCCGTGACCCTGTCAAGGCAGATCCGGAGCTAGGCGCGTGTCCGGAAGCCCGCTGCAGCCGATCGACGGCCCCGAGATGAACGCCGCCGTCGAGGCCGAACGGCGGCCATCGGACGGCGCGGAGCCACGCCGCGTCCGGGTCGACGTCTCGGCGTGGGCGATCGCGAAGCTGATGGCGGGATTGCTCCTGCTGGGAGTGGTCGGAAACCTGGCCCATCAGATCCGGGACGTCCTCGTGTGGGCGGCCGCGGCACTCTTCCTGGCGGTGGCGCTGAACCCGCTGGTCGCGCGCCTCGAGCCGAAGCTCGGCCGCACGGCCGCGGCGCTCGTCGTCTTCCTCGGGTTCATCGTCCTGCTCCTTGCTGCGCTTGCCGCGTTGGTCGCGCCGTTCGTCACCCAGGTCGACCAGCTCACGACCGGCCTCCCGAACGCGCTCCAGGACGCCAGACACAACCACACATTCGCCCGCCTCGACGAGCGATTTCACCTCGTCGAGCACGCCCGGGCGCACGCCGACGCCGTCCCCGGCTACGTGTTCGGTACCGCCGGCACCGTGCTCGGCGGGATCGTCGCGGTGACGACCGTCCTCTTCCTGATGGTCTTCCTGCTCATCGAGCTGCCGAACCTCGCGCGACTCGTGCTCGGCCAGCTCCAGCCCGCGCAGCGCGAGCGGGCGGTCGCCATCGCCCAGCATGCCAACCGTCAGGTCGGCGGCTACGTCTTCGGCAACCTGGTGATCTCGGTGATCTGCGGCGCCGTCACCTGGGTGGCCCTCTACCTGCTCGGCGTGCCCTATTCGCTTGCGCTCGCGGTGTTCATGGCCGTCTTCGACATCATCCCGCTCGTCGGCGCCACGATCGGCTCCATCGTCGTGATCGGGGCAGCGTTCCTGCTCACCGGGGCGACCGCCGGCATCGCGATGTTCGTGATCGTGATGGTCTACCAGCAGATCGAGAACCACGTGCTCCAGCCGCTCATCTACGGCCGCACCGTCCAGCTCTCCTCGTTGACCGTGCTGCTGGCGGTGCTCGTCGGCGGCGCGGCGCTGGGCCTGGTCGGGGCGCTGCTGGCGATCCCCATCGCGGGGACGCTCCAGGCGGTCGTCGGGGAGATGCTCGAGAGCCGCGCCCAGCGCATCCGCCGGGACGGGCCGAGCGGCGAGGAGGCGGTCGAGGCGTAGGCCCAGGCCCCACGACCGCTCTCAGCGGTCTCACAGCAAGCGCTTAGGCTGGCTTCACCTGCCGCGGCGATGCTGTGGACCCATGACCCAAGAAGACCCGGAGCAGATGGTGACGGCTGGCGGCGAGCGTCCCACCCGAGGATCGCTCGAGCGGCGTCTGGCGCTGCTCAAGCGGTCGGTGATCGTGGTCGCCGTTGGGTCGTTCGCGGCGGTCGCGTCGCTCGCCGCCGAGCGGACGGCCGCGCACGGGGCGAGCACGCCGTCTCAGCAGACGAACCACGTAAACCAGTACCAGGACGGGGGCGACGACTACTTCGGCTACGCGCCGTACGGCGACGATTCCGGGTCGAGCGGCTCGCTCGGCTCGGGCGCGGGGGCACCTCCCGCGGCGGGATCGCATGCGTCGTAGCTGGACGGTCCCCGCCGGGACGGTCGCCGAGCGCTTCCCGGCGATGGGCTGCGAGGTGCTCGTGATCGTGCCCGCCGACCGGGTCGCCCACATCGGCACCGTCTCGGCGCTCTTCGCGGAGTGGGAGGCGCGGCTGAGCCGGTTTCGCCCGGACAGCGACCTGTGCCGGTTGAACGCCGCAGCGGGCCGGCCCACCTGGGTGAGGCAGCCGCTGCTCGGCGTGCTCCGCCGCGCGCTTCGCGCCGCCCGGGCGACCCGCGGCGTGTTCGATCCGACGCTGGCCCGGGAGCTCGAGGCGCTCGGGTACGCCACGACGTTCTCGGAAATCGGGGACCGGGCCGCGGAGCGGCCCGTGCCGGCGCGCGCGGCGAGCTGGCACGACGTGCGGCTCGGCCCGGGCGGCCTGGTCAGCCTTCCCGCCGACCTGGCCGTCGACCTGGGCGGGATCGCCAAGGGGATGGCCGTCGACGCGGCGCTGGCCGCCCTCCGCGCCGAGGACGTCCCGTTCGCGCTCGTCTCCGCCGGAGGCGACCTCGCGGTGCTCGGGGAGCGGCCATGGCCCGTCGCCGTCGCGGCCGCCGACGGCGAGGCCGTGCTCTCGCTCGCCGCGGGAGCGCTCGCGACCTCGAGCACGGAGGAGCGCCGCTGGCGCACCGCACACGGCGAGATGCACCACCTGATCGACCCTCGCACCCGCCGGCCGGCGACGAGCGATCTCGTCCGCGTGACAGTGCACGCCCCGACGTGCGAGGCCGCCGAGGTCGCCGCCAAGACCGCGCTCATCCTGGGATCGGATGAGGGCGTAGCGTTCCTCGAGCGCCACCGCCTCACCGGACTCCTCAGCACGCCCGGCGGGTCCTACCGGGTAGGCGCATGGCCCACGCAGACGGCGGGAGCGGCGTGAGCGCCTCGCACATAGCCTGGTATACGGTGCGCGCGAGCGGCTACACGGCGCTCGGGCTGCTGACGCTCTCGATGGTGCTCGGGCTGCTGCTCAGCCTGAACATCCGGTCGCCGCGCTGGCCGCGCTTCCTGACCAACGACCTGCACGGCTTCACGACGCTCGTTGCGCTCGTCTTCCTCGCGATCCATCTGGTTGCGACGGTGCTCGATCCGTTCGTGCACTTCGGCCTCGCCGGCGCGCTCGTCCCGTTCGCGAGCGGGTACCGGCCGATCGGCATGGCGGCCGGCATCGTCGCCGCGTACCTGATGCTCGCCGTATGGATCACGTCGCGGCTGCAGCGGCGGATCGGCTGGCGGACGTGGCGGCAGCTGCACTACGCGGTGTTCGCGATCTACGTGCTCTCCGTCGCCCACACGCTCGTCGCCGGCGAGGACGGCTCGACGAGCTGGGGCCGCTGGATCGTCGTCGGAAGCGTCGTGCTCGTCGCCACCCTCACCGCGCTTCGGGCACTGGGCGGCCGGGCCGTGCGCGAATCCATCGGAACGCGTGAGGGTCTCACATCGCGCCGCGTCCCGCATCCGTGAGTTCTACCGGGCGGCTCTCGATGCTGGGCTGGGTGTTCACGGGCATGGGCGCCACCGCAACCGCCGTTCCCAAGTTCGTATGCGACCGCTTCGGAACCCCTGGTCCCGTCATCCCCTGGGGACGATGTGTGGCCTCCGGGCGCGACCTAGCGTGAGACCGGATCAGACGAATTCCTCAGGGAGGTCACCATGGAACGAAACGCCTGGAGCGGATGGGTCGGGTTCGCCGGCTGGCTCATGATCATCACCGGCGCCGTCGACGTGTTCGAGGGCCTCATCGCGATCATCCGCCAGCACTACTACGTGCTCGGCGCGAACCAGGTCATCATCTTCAACGTCAAGACCTGGGGCTGGATCGCCCTGATCTGGGGGATCCTGCTGATACTGACCGGCTTCGGCCTGCTGTCGGGCGCAAGCTGGGCACGCTGGGTCGCAATCGTGATCGCAAGCCTTGCGATCATCCTGCAGCTCGGGTTCCTCGGCAGCTCTCCGTACTTCCTGTGGACGCTGACGGTGATCGGGCTGATGGCGATCGTGCTCTACGCGCTCCTCGTTCGGTGGAACGAGGCGATCGGAACCAGATAGGTCTCCGCCTGCGCCCTCGGGACGCTCCTGGCCGCCGCGCTGGCCGTCACCGGCCTCGCGGCGGCCGGCTGCGGGTCGGGCAGCGGGCAGGCGGGGTCGGCGCGCTGTCGACGCGATCGGCTCCGCGGCGCCGAGCGGCGGGTAGTCACGACACGGATCGGAGGAGCCACGCGTGGACGGTGCGGGCCACCGCGGGGCCGGCGTCCGCCAGCAGGTCGTGACCGCCGCCCTCGACGAAGACGGCATCCGCCTGCGGGATCGCCGCCCGGAACCGCTCCGACGCGACGACGTTCGCCTCCCTCGTCTCGGACGGTTCGCTCGCGAGCAGCAGGAGCACTCCCAGCCCCGAGCCGGCAATGGCCGGCCAGGTCGAGCTCACTCGGTCCACGCCGAGCGCGGTCATCGCCCACGCGCGCGCCTGCGGGCTCGCGATCGGCGTCCAGCGGCCGCCGGCGTGGCGGAATCCGGCGCGAACGCCCGCGCGCATCGCGGGCGTCAGCGGCCGGCGCACGCCCTCCTGCTCGGCGGCCTCGAGCGCCTCCTCGGTGTCCACGGTCAGCTCGGCGGTCGCCGCCTCGAAGCCGGCGATCAGACCGGCGACCTGGTGGTCGGAGCCGATGCCGGGCGGAACCTGGTCGGGATAGTCGACATGGCCGACGTCGAGCAGCACGAGCCCGCTCACCGCATCCGCCGCCCGCGCGGTCACGTGGCAGGCGACCACCCCGCCCCACGAATGGCCGACGAGCACGGGCCGGTCCAGGCCGAGCCCCCGGATCCGCTCGGCCACGACCGCCGCGTAGCCCGAGACCTCGTAGTCGTCGCGCGCAGCCACGGGCGCGTCGCCGAACCCGGGCGCGTCGAGGCCAACCATCCCTGCGCCGCAGGACTCGTTGAGCAGGCCCGCGAGCTCGGTCGCATACCGGCCCGACGTCAGCGCGCCGAGCGCGTGCAGGAACACGAGCTGCGGGCCGTCGCCCTCCGCCAGCCGGTGTGCTTCGAGGTGGACCGTCACGTTCAGCGCGCAACTCTAACCGCCGTCCGGCGGGCCGCCCGCGGCGCCTACGCCGTCACGCGGAAGCGCACCCAGGCGGACGTGTTCCCGAGATGGGCGGCGTCCCTGGGGAAGGTGAAGCGGATGCGCTGCGGCACGCCGACCACGGCACGGCCGTTGTAGTACACGACGAGCGAGAGCTTGCCGCCCGCGCCGGTGCGTTGCGAGCCGCTGACGAGCGTCCGCCAGACGCCGCCGATGCGGGCCTCGACCCGTGCGCTCACCGCGTGGCCGCCGAGCAGCGGCGTCGACGACGCGAGGAACGTCGGGCAGCCCGTGTGGCGGGCGCCGGCGCACGCCGCGGAGTAGTGGTAGAGGCGCACTCCGGCGGCGGTGCGATACCCGCCCCTGGCGGCGGCATGGACGACCACCCGCACCTTGACGAGGCGCGCGGCCGAGGTGGTCTGGCCGTGGCTGCCGTCCCCACCCCACACCGCGGTGTAGGTCGTGTTGGCCTTCGGGCGCACGGTCACCGTGAGGTTGCCCGCCGGCCCGACCGTGCCCGTCTTGACGAGGGCGCGGACGCCGTTCGCCGGCTTGCGGTAGATCGAAACGACGTGGTTCGACGACGACGTGCCGAGGTGGGCCGTGATCGACACGGCGTGACCGGCGACGATGGCCGCAGCGGAGGTCTTCAGGCCGACCGAGCCCCTGGGCAGCGTGACCGCCGCGAGGACATGCAGGATCACGCCCGTCCCCGACGCCCCCTGGGAGACCGCATAGAGGCGCGAGCCGTCGGCGCTGAACGCGAGTCCATGCGGGTAGAGGGTGTCGTTCGTGCTGCCGAAGTCCCACTTCGTCCTCACGGTCGAGTTGCCGGCGGGGAACAGCCACACGTCCGGGTCGTAGTAGGACATCGTGCCGCCGGCGATCAGCGAGCCGTCGGGCGAGACGGCGACCGAGTTCGGGTACGGCTGCGTCGGATAGACGCCGTCCGCGGTCAGTCCCGGGAGCGCGAGTGCCAGCAGCTCGTAGGGAGCGCCGCTCGCGACGAGCACGTCGGCGCCGTTCGGGGTCGCCGTGATGTCGTTGATCGCGTCGGCGTTCTGGGGCGCGAACGTGGTGCCGAGCTGCGTCGGCGCCGTCGGATCGGTCACGTCGTAGACGCGGATGTAGGCCTCGCTGAACACGGAGACGAGCCAGTCGGGATGTGCCGGCGTCGTGGCCAGCTCCCCGTCGGCCAACACGCCGGTGTCGGTCGTCGTGGGGGTCGCGCCGAGCGTGACCGAGACGAGGTGGTTCGACGTGTTCGTGTACCAGAGCGCGCCGCCGGCCTCGGCGAGGTCGCAGGTGCCGTCGATGTTCGGCGCCGAGATGCTGCCCGTCTTCGCAAGCGTCGCGGCGTCGATCTCGTCGATCACGCTCCACCCGCACCTGGCGACGTAGAGCGTGCTCCCCTCGAGCACCATCCCGCCGGCGCCGGACTCTCCTGTGATCGACTTGACCGCGCTGCCGTCCTCGTTGCGGACGACGATCGCCGAGTCGGACGCCGCACCGGTGACGAAGACGTGGTTGGTGGCGGGATCGACGACGATCCGGCCGAGCCCGTGCAGCGGAAGAGCCGTGCCGGGGACGCTGGCCGCGGCCGACCCGCCGAAGCCGAGGAATGCGAGGAACGCCGCTGCAATGAGCGGCCGGGAAAGGCGATGTAGGCTCAAGGGGGGCTCCTGCCGTGAAACGAATGTGCTAGTCCCAGGATGCGAAAGCCCAAGGTTTGCGTCAAGCACCTCTCGCCGTCAGCCCACGCCTGCGACCGCCTCGAGCAGCTCGTCGACGACCGCGACCGTGAGCGGCTCGTCCACGAACTCCGCGACGCGCCCCTCCTGATGGCGCCGCTCGTCCGCGGTCGTGTCCGGGTCGAGCCAGATCCGGCAGGCGATCTCGAGGATGTGGCCGAGCTGGGCGATCGTCATCGAGAAGTCGGCCCGCGTCCGCACGGTGCCGGGGCCGCCGGCCTCGCGATAGCTGCGGTAGACCGCGCCCCCGCGGGTGCGATCGCGGATCCCGAGCTCGAAGACGACGCCGGCGACCTCCTGCCCGGGGTCGGCGAGGCCGCAGTTCTCCCAGTCGATCACGCACAGGCCCCCCGACGACGTCCGCCGGAGGTTCTCGGCCCAGAGGTCGCGATGGCACGTGCGCAGCCTGGCGGAGGGGGTCAGGTGCGCCTCGAGGGCGACGAGGTCGTCACGCAGGCCGGCCACGCCGGCCGCGAACGGCGCATGCGCCGCCGCCAGGTCGCCGACGAGCCGATCCCAGACGGCGGCGCCCACCGGCTCGGTGTACCAGGGGTGCTCGGGCCGGCTGCCGGCGAACGGCGTTCGGTGGATGGCGGCAACGACACGGCCGGCCTCGGCCGGGTCGATCCCGCGGTCGACCGGGAGCAGGTCGACCCACTGGTAGACGCGCACAGGCAGGCCGCCGATCTCGGCGTGCCAGGCGCCGCCGGCCGCGCGCATCACCTCGGGGGCCGGCACGCCCTCGGCCCGCGCGGCCGCCTGGAACGCCGCGTCCTCGCCGTCGAGGTCGGGCTCGCCGAACGACGTCTTCACGGCGAATGCCCCGCGCGAGGTGACGAGCTCCTCGACCCGTCCTTGCTCGCCCCGCTCGACCCGGCCGGTGAACCTGGCCCCCTCGCCGAGGGCGAAGGCGCCGGCGACGTCGGCGGCCCGCCGGGCGTCAGTGGTCACGCGCTCGCGTCGTCGAGGTGCTGCAGGAGCTCGTAGGCGGCCCGCTCGACCTCCTTGTGGCGCCACTCGGCCGCGCGGTAGAGGCAGGCGATCAGCCCCATCCGGTGGAGACGACGGAAGTCGCCGTACACGAACGCGTACCGCGCCTTCGTCCCGTCGTTCGCGCCGTCGGTCAGGCCGAGGTGCCACGCGGAATACTCGTCCCACGAGTGGGAGGCGAGGTAGGCGGTCTCCTCCTCGGCCCCCGGCTGCACATCGCCCCACGCGCTCGAGAGCACGTACTGGCGCTTGTCGATCAGCTCGCGGGCGTGCGCGACGCCGCGCTCGTTCACCGCGTAACGGGCCATCGCCGCATTGTCACACGCCCGACCCGGCGTCGGCCGGCGCGAGCCGCGGGATGACCCGGACGCGCCGGCGCAGGAGGACGAAGGCCGGCAGGCACAGGAGCAGGATGACCACGTACGCGGCCTGGGTGGACGCCGCCTGCGCCAGCGCGCCGACGAGCAGCGGGACGATCGTGAACCCGCCGGCCCAGACCGCGCCCATGAGCCCGGTCGCGGTGACGTGCGAGACGCCCGCGGCATCCGCGCCGGCGGACGAGAGCGGGAACATCGCCGCGCCCACGACCGCGAAGAGCGGCCCGCCGACGACGAGCACGCCGAACTGGACCGCGGCGGACGGCTCGAGCGCGAGCACGAGCGGGATGACGACGGTGCAGGCCGCGGCCGCCGATCCGACCGCGGGCGCACCGAGGCGGTCGACCAGACGGCCGGCGGGCGGGCCGACGGCGGCGCCGAGCACGGCGCCGATGGCGAGCGCGATCCCGATCTGCGCCACCGAGTGGCCGAGCGCGCCCAGACGCAGCGGGACGAGCAGGTCGACGGCCCCGAACGCGAGCAGGTCGACCATGGCGATCGCGAGCGCCGCGCCGGCGGCGGGCTGGCGGGCGCTCGAGACGAGCCCGTCCCACACCCGACCGGCGGCGACGGCGTCGCGCCCGGCCGGCGCCCGGTAGGAGAGCACGACGCCAAGGAGCGCCACCAGCGCCACGAGGCCGAACGCGACCCCCTGCCCGGACCAGCCGGCCAGCGCGCCGATCCCCGGGCCCATGACCGAGCCCGCCGAGAGCATGCCGGTGACGATCCCGGACTCGCGGCCGCGGTGCCCGGCCGGCGCGTTCTCGGTCACCCAGGCCATCGACGCCGTCCAGATCGACCCGCTCGCGAGCCCCTGCACGAACCGGGCCAGCACGAGCACGAGCGCCGACGGCGCCCAGGCGAAGATCACCGTGGCCACGGTCATGAGCGCCGCCGACGCGAGCGTGATCCGGCGTGCGCCGAGGCGCGGGACGAGCGCGATGCAGCCGATCGACACGACCGGCACCGAGATCGGGTAGGCCGCGATCACGACGCCCGCGCCGAGCGTGCTCAGGTCGAACCGGTGCACGTAGTGCGGCAGCAGCGGCAGCACCGCGAGGTAGAGGGAGGCGTCGACGAACATGAGCACTCCCACCGCCACCGTGATCCGCCGCGAGCCCGACACGACCATCACGGTACTTCAGGCACGGCGGGCCGAGCCGCCGCGCACGCGTGGAGAAATTCTGGTGAACACCCCTCGACGCGGGCTCGTGACTTGGGGAACATAGAGGCGACTTTCCCGTTTCCGAATCGAGGGGGTAGGCATGTCCGGCATCACATTCGCGCGCGCGGCACTGCGAGGGAAGGGCGCCGTCGTCCTGGCGGCGCTCGCCGCAGGGGTCGTCTCCGCCGGGCCGGCGGCGGCGGACACGTCGCCGCCGACCGCCGACATGGGAGTCGTGTCGATCCACGCCTCCCGGCAGACGGCTGCGCACGGTTCGCAGGTCACCTTCACGGAGGTCATCCGCAACAACGGCCCCGAGACGGTCGAGATGGACACGCTGCCGCAGATCACCGGCGGCGCGCTGGTCGGAGAGGTCTGCGACCTCGGCATCTCGCCGGACACGCCGAACTGCGAATACGGCGACGTCGCGCCGGGGACGAGCCTGACCACGAAGTTCATCGTGCGGGTGACCGCGACGCACGGCACGCTCACCGTGCGCGGCGGCGTCGTCTCCGAGAGCGCCTTCGAGGACGACAACCCGTTCAACCAGTACCGGACGGCGTCGGTCCGGATCGGCTGACCCCTCGGCGGGCCGCGTCGCGCTGCGGCGGCTCCGCGGATCGCGCCCCGGCGGCGGCAGCGTCGCCGGGGTAGGTCCGCCGGGCCGGGGGCACACGCTGCTCATGTTCTCGGACATCGTGCCCGGGGCCGGAGTGCGCACGCTCCCCATCCGCTTCCTCGACGACGTGGCCTGGCTCCCAGCCGGGCCGGCGGCGCTCGCGCGCATGGCGGACGCGGTCATCGTGCCTCCGGCGCGAGCAGTGCGACCTCCGCGCCGCCCTCGCGCAGGTGCGCCGCCAGGCCGTGGGCGTGCTGCTGGACGCCGCCGGGGACGTCCATCGCATACGGGCACACGACGGCGATCCGAAGCCCGCTCACATCCCTGACCGCCATCACCCACGAACTACCCGCAGCGGGCGGCCGCGAACCGGCCGGCACGTCGCGGAGCGCGGCGGGCCGGCCGGCGGAGATCAGCGAGCGCTGGGCTCGACGACCATCAGGGTGTTGCCGTCCGGATCCCGGAACCAGAACATCGGGGGGACCGGGTCGCCCATGCGGGAGACCTCGTCGTCCACGTCGGCGCCGCGGGCGCGGAGCTCGGCATGGGTGGCGTCGATGTCATCGGTCGTGAGCGTGATGCCGGTCTCACGCGACGTCGGATCGTCGGTTCCGGGGCGCGGCGGCGCGAGCGCGATTCCCGTCGTGCCGTTCGGCGGGTAGACCTCCACCCAGCGGTACTGGCCACCGAAGGGGATGTCCGTGCGCTTCTCGAAGCCGAGCACGTTCTCGTAGAACTCGATCGCCCGGTCCTGGTCGGCCGCAGGGACGATCACGAGGCTGATCGCTCCGATGCGGCTGGCGGTCTTCGTCATCTGAGTCCTCCTGGAAAGCGAGTGTCGAGAGTAGGACCGGCGCGCGCCTTCGAACTCATCGCGCGGAACCCGCCGTCCTCAGGCAGCGTGGCGATCGTGCTCGGCGGCGCGGTCGCCCGGTTCCCAGCCGGCGATGCGGCGGGCGCCGCGGCCGTGCGTGAAGAAGCTGATCGACCAGCGCAGGAGCACGACCAGCCGGTTCTGGAACCCGATCAGGTAGGCCAGGTGCACCCCCAGCCACAGCGACCAGGCCGGGAACCCGGAGACGTGCACGCCCTTGATGTCGGCGACCGCCTTCGAGCGGCCGATGGTGGCCATGTTGCCCTTGTCGCGATAGCGGAAGTCGGGCCGTGTCCGCTCGGCCGCCCGGGCCGCGATCAGCTTCGCCGCGTAGTGGCCCTGCTGGATCGCGACCGGTGCAAGCCCGGGGAGCGGCAGGGCGTTGCCGGCGCGGTCGTGGACGACGACCATGTCGCCCAGCGCGAGCACCTCCCGGCGCCCGGCCACGGTCAGATCGGCGCCGACCGGGATTCGCCCGGCCCGGTCGGCCTCTACTCCGGCCGCCGCGGCCAGCGTCGCGGCGACCGGCGCGGCCGTCACGCCCGCCGCCCACACCGCGGTGCGGGCGGGCACGCGCTCGACGCCGCCCCCGGCGTCGCGGATCGCGACGTCCGTCGCCGTCACGTCGACCACCGTGTGGGACACGAGCGGCGTCACGCCCAGCTTCACGAGCGCGCGCTCGGCACTCGCCGAGAGCGACTCGGGGAACGCGCCCAGCACGCGGTCGGCGGCCTCGAGCAGCAGCACGCGGGCGGCCCGCGTGTCGGCCGACCGGAAGTCGCGCTTCAGCGTGTCGCGGCCGAGCTCGGCGATCTGGCCGGCCATCTCGACGCCCGTCGGGCCGGCGCCGACGACGACGAACGTCAGCCACGCCGTCCGCCGCTCCGGGTCATCCTCCACCTCGGCGGCCTCGAACGCGCCCAGGACACGAGTGCGGATGTCGAGCGCGCCGTCGAGCGACTTCAGCTGCGGCGCGTACGCCTCCCACTCCGGATGGCCGAAATAGGAGTACTGGGAGCCACCGGCCACGACGAGGGTGTCGTACGGGATCGCCTCCGCCGTCGCGCCGTTGGCCAGCCGGCCGAGCATCACCGTGCGGGCGTCGAGATCGAACCCGGTGGCCTCCGCGAGCACGACCTTCGCGTTCGGCTGGCGACGGAACACCCAGCGCAGCGGCGGCGCCACCTCGGCGGACGAGAGCGCCCCCGTGGCGACCTGGTAGACGAGCGGCTGGAACAGGGAGAAGTTCTGCCGGTCGACCACGGTCACGTCAACGGGCGCACGGCGCAGACCGCGCACGACGCGCATCCCGCCGAACCCGCCGCCCACCACCACCACGCGGTGCCGGGCAGCGGCGTCGGAGGCGGGACGCGCGTCCACGGTCAGGCCGCCGCCCGGCCGCGGTCGAACAGCATGCCCCGCGCGTATGCCGTGTCCATGTACTCGCGCACTGCCTGGATCTTGCCATCCCGCACCGTAAAGGCACCGATGCAGAAATTCTCGTACGGCTCGCCGCGCAGCGTCCGCGCCCGGCTCGTCCACTCGACCACCGCCCGGCCGCCGTCGGCGACGATCGCGGTGATCTCGAGCCGGATCGAGCCGGGCTCGTAGTTGGCGAGCGCGCCGGCCAGGAACTCGTCGATGATCGTGTCGCGGCCGGTCCACGTCCCCGACATCGGCATGTCGCCGAAGAGCTGCCAGGTGGCGGACTCGGCGAAGAGCTCGCGGACGGTCGCCCCATCCCCCGCCGCGAGGGCGGCGACGTCGCGCTCGACCACGGCTCTGGTGCTGCGATGTTTCGTGATGTCCGTCATGCCGCCAACGTTGCCCGTACCCGATCCGCCGGGAAAGACGCGTCGGGCATGACTTCAGCGCCGCGCGGCATCGCCGGCGGCGGCGCGCCAGCGGGGCTCGCCGGCCACCTCCTCGGCGGCGTCCGCGGCACCAGCGCGGGGCGATCACCGCGTAGTCTGCCCGCGGATGGACCGCGCGGCAGTTCTCGAGGCCTACGACGAGCAGATCCGGCGGCGGCCGCAGCCGGAGGGGCGCGACGACCGCGTGGAGGCTGACGGCGCGGTCGTCCGCCGGCTCTCGGGTCCGGACGGCTGGAACGGGGTGCTGTGGTCGCGGCTCGACGCTGCGACCGCCGACGCCGCGATCGCGGCCCAGGTCGCCCGCTTCGCCGAGCACGGGCATCCCTGGGAGTGGAAGCACTACTCGCACGATCCCCCGCCCGACCTGGCCGGGCGGCTGGCGGCGGCCGGGCTCGAGCCCGAGGAGGCCGAGGCGCTGCTCGTCGCCGAGATCGCCGGGCTCGACCTCGCCGCGGCGACGCCCGCGGGCGTCGAGGTCGTCGTGGCCGGCGACGCCGAAGGCATCGACCTGGTGGTCGCCGTCCACGACGAGGTGTTCGGCGTCGACGGGGCCGGCCTGCACCGCGCGCTGCTGGCGGCGCTCGAGCGGCCCGACCCGCCCGCGCTGGGCGTCGTCGCCCTGGCGGGAGGGCGGCCGGTCGCAGCCGCCCGGGCCGAGTTCCACGAGGGCACCGACTTCGCCAGCCTGTGGGGCGGCGGCACCCTACCGGAGTGGCGCGGCCGTGGCATCTTCCGCGCGCTCGTCGCCCGCCGGGCGGCGCTCGCCGCGGCGCGCGGGTACCGCTATCTCCAGGTCGACGCGCTGCCGACCAGCGAGCCGATCCTGGCCAGGCTGGGCTTCGTCCGCCTGGCCACGACCACGCCGTACACGCACCCTGGGCGGCTCACGTGACGGGAGGAGGGCCATGGCCACGATGAAGGATCTCGAGGAGCTCGCGCTCGCCATGCCGCAGGCCACCAAGGAGGTATCCGGCGACGGGCGCCCGGCCTACCACGTGCACGGCAAGCTCTTCTGTCTCCACCGCAGCCGCCGGCCCGACGCGCTCGACCCGGAGACCGGCGAGCGGCTCGCCGACGTGCTCATGTTCCGGGTTGCCGACGAGGGCGTGAAGGAGCTGATCCTCTCGGACGAGCGCGGCATCTACTTCACAACGAAGCACTTCGACGGCTACCCGGCGGTGCTCATCCGCATCCCGCAGCTCGCCCGCATCGACCGCGAGGAGCTGCGCGACATGGTGGTCGAGGCCTGGCTGACCCGGGCGCAGAAGCGGGTTGCCAAGGCCTGGCTGGCCGAGAACGCCCTGCCGCCGGAGGAGTGAGCCGGCCTAGAGGGCGCGGGCCTCGAGCCGCTTCCAGCACCCGGCGACCCGGTCGCGCGCGGCCGTCCGCCGCTCCGCCTGGATCTCCGCGAGGGCGGCGCATGCGTCGTGTGCCGCGGGCCGGGAGAGCTCACGGTCGACCGCGGCCAGCATGGCCGTCGCGACCACGGCGTCCTGGTGTTCGCCGAGGACCCCCTGCAGCGCCTTCGCCCGCTTCGCGTAGCGGCGTGCTTTCCTGTCGCCACCGGCTGCGGCCAGCTCGGCGGCGTAGCGGCCGTTTCGCACGGCGCGGCGAAGCGCGTGCAGCTGCGCGTCGGTCGGGCGTCCGGGGAGCCTGCGGACGATCTTGCGGGCCCGCCGATGCTCGCGCCGGACGCCCCGCCGGAGCGATCCCGAGCCGGCGAAGCGCGGGTCGGCGACGGCCGTCTCGACCCGGTTCAGGGTGCTGACGTACCTGGGCTCCGAGAGGTCCGCGAGCAGCTCTCCCTGGGCACGGGCGCGGCGTGCATGCAGCGCCTCGAGCACCCCGGCCGCACCCCTGCGCTCGCGCTCCGGCAGGCGCTTGCGGTCCTCGTCGATCTGCGCGATCAGCACGTCCAGGTCGCGGGCGGGGGCGAGCGTCCGGCCGACCCGCTTGAGCGCGTCACGGAGGTCGTCGGCCCAGGTGCGGTCGAGCAGCGGCCTGCCCGCGCGGAGCTGCGCGCGCAACCGCCGGACCGCGCTGCGATGGTCGTGCAGCTCCTCGGGATCGGTGCCGAGCCGTGTCCCCGGGTCGCGGGCGAGTAGCTCGGCGTACTGCTCCGCTAGCCCGCGGGCCAGCACCCGCCGGGCGCCCTTGGCCTTCACCTTGACGCCGGGGCGCGGCCGTCCGCCGAGCGCCCGGAACACCTTCGGCGGGGCGTCGGATGCGCGCGCGCCGGCCTCGATCAGCAGTCGTTCGAGGCGTTCGAGGTCATCCTGGTCGCCGCCGACGAGCTCCACCTCGATCTCCTCGAACCGGTCGACGACGGCGTCGTCGGCGAGCACGTCCACGCGGTCGTCGACGACCTCCGCGATGTCCACGCCCCCGTCGGTCACGACGACACCCGACCGCTCCGTCCGCAGGGTCGCGACCGTGACCAGCGGCCGGCCGCGGTGGTGCGCGACGAGCAACGCCTTCACCTCACGAGGCACGCGCCGGCTGGGGGCGGGCCACTCGAGCTCCGCGCGGGCCGCATCGCGCGGCAGCTTGAGCTGCCAGACGGCCTCGTCATCCGACAGTCGCAGGCGGAGCGTGATCCCGGCGCGCGCGAGCCGCAGGTCGTCCGTGTCGTGGTAGATCGAGGTCAGCGTCCGGGCCGCGATCGGCCGGCCGTCGAGCTCGACCCTGCGCAGCCCCGGCCCGGGGCGCAGCTTCACCTCGCGCTCGGCTGCCGCCTTCATGCGGAGGCGTTACCAGGCTCTCGCCGGAGCCAAACATCGCGCTATGCGGCTGCGGCCTCGAGGTCGGCGATCACGATCTTGCGCATGCTCATCATCGCCCGCATGACTCGCTGGGCGCGGTCGGCGTCGGGATCGCCGAGGAGCTCGACCAGGCGCGTCGGCACGACCTGCCACGACAGCCCGAAG
>Ga0157369_10002416_pt1 | contig 22435 bp, 18 predicted proteins | sample C25metaG_FD_113461 | JGI IMG/M metagenome (GOLD analysis project Ga0157369, IMG submission 113461) | Corn rhizosphere microbial communities from Kellogg Biological Station, Michigan, USA - C2-5 metaG | ecosystem: Host-associated > Plants > Roots > Rhizosphere > Soil | place: USA: Michigan...
CCTTCGTCACCATCTCTGTCTTGATGGAGTTGTTGGATTCCAGGACGTTGTTCATGCGCTCCGTCAGGACCGCAAGCTGTTGGGACACCGTGTTGATAGTCGCTGTCTCATCCCCAGCCGCCATGATTCACCCGTCTCGTTGGTCTTCGGACATGAGACCGCCCTCACCCTCGATGTGAGGAATGAGGGCGGTCTCAGAAGGAACTAGCCTTACGGGGTCACATCCGCGACCACGATCTGCTCCGGGCGCGTGACGACCGGGAGCAGGTGCCACTCCAGGAGGAACTGACGCGCGGACGGGTCGTGCTCCTCCCAGCTCTTGGCGAACTTGCCCGTGAAGCCGTCCGGAGCCTCAGTGTCAGCGGTCGGGCCGCTGATCAGCTCGTAGGGACGGTTCGTGGTGAAGTCACCGAGGAGAACCTTGTCGTCACCGAGGAACATCGTCTCAGCGCCGGGGTCGGTCGGGTTGTCGGTGTAGGAAGCACCGGTGGCGTCGTAGACGGCCTCCTGCGGCTGCCAGTTCAGGCCCATGAAGCCCGGGAGCGTACCACTGGAGTAGTACTGGTCCTTCATGCGGTCGGACAGGAGGTACGCGGGCGTGGTGCCGTTGTTGGCGAAGGCGTCGAAGATGTAGCTGATCGTCTTCTCAGAAGCGAAGGCTTCCTTTGCGGACACGCGACCGTCGCGGGTGATGAGGCGCTTCCACGCACGGACATCGCCCATGATCTGAGCCGGGGTTGCGGTCGCCCACGAAGCGGCTGCGGTCGGCTTGTGCGACGGCAGGAACTTGTAGTCGATGTTCGCCTGCACGTCTCCGTAGTCGAGGACGAGCGAACCCTGGAGGGCCTGCCACAGCGAGAACTCCGCGAAGTTGTCGAAGCGGGTGTTGAGGTCCTGAATCTCGCGGAGGACGGCGCGCTCAGCGTTGGTCGCTGCGAGCTGACCCGGGGTACGGAGCCAGTAGAGGGTCGTCGGCTCGAAGACCTTCTTCTCGCGGAGGTAGACGAACGCGGCGGCTTCCTGCGAGCGGCCCAGGCGGGGCACGATGTGCGCCTCGCTGTTGGGGACGTTCGGCTTCGCGATAGCGCGGCTACCGCGAATCACGTCCCACTGAGCCGAGGGATACGGCCACGGCGTCTTCGGGGCACGGTTGAGGAGCGTCAGCTCTTCCGGTGCAGTGAACTTTTCCACAACTCCGCGAAGGACCGTGGGCTGAAGCAGTGAAATGTCAGGCATCGGAGTTCTCCTTTTACGTTGCCTACAACTACTAGGAATCAGCGACACGAGGAGTGCCCGACCTGCACCACTCCTCAAGGGAGTCACATGGTTGGTCTGGGTTTTTAGTTGTATGTGAGTCTAAGAAACTCACGGATTGGTTCTCCCCCTCCCCCGAAGAGGAGAACCGCACCGTCAATCGCTTGACAAGGTGTTGCTACTGCTTAGAACTTGAAGGTGTCCATTGCAGCGTTGGTCTTCGCGCCAAGGTCGGTGATCGCGCCAGCAGGAGCGCCCGAGTTCGCGGCGGAAACCACCGAGAGCTTGACGATACCCATGATCACGATGTTGCCCAGGAACTCACGGACGTTCGGTCCAGGAGCCGCGAGGCCGGTGTCCACACCCTTGCGGAGGATGCCGACAGCCTCACCGGTACCGCCAGAGCCGCCAGCGGCGTACTTGACGTACTTCTTGGTGGAAGTCTCGCGAGCGAGAACGGTACCGGTCGGGAGAACTCCCTGACCGGCCTTGAGGGTGACACCCTTCTGGGTGTAGCCCTGCATCGAGTAGAGAAGTTCAACGTCGGTCGAGACGTTGCCCTTCGCGTAGAACGGTGCCGGAATGATGTTTCCGGGGTATTCGGTCGCCATGTCTTAGCTCCTTGTCGTGTGATCGAGTGACGTTGGGATCAGGCTGCGGCGACGCCGTTGGCCGCGTTCGAGAGACGAACGATCTCGTTCTCCACAACCGAGTCGTGCTCGGTGTCCTTCGGCTGGTTGCCCAGCTCTGCGGAGAGGGCCACGAGGGGCTTCTCCGGGAGGATCGCCTCGAACTGCTCCGGGTTGGTGAGGAGGAGAGCCTGGTAGGCCTCCTGCTTGGCCGGGGTAATGAAGCCGTCAGAGACCAGCTTCTCGACGCGGGCGCGAGCCTTGTCCTCAGCGGAGGTCTTCTGAATCTCCGCGACCTGAGCCGAGAGCGCGATGCTCTTCTCAGCGATGCCGACGACGGCGGTGAGCACGTCCTCGTCCTTCGCCTGGCCGTTGGTCAGCTTGAGAAGACCGCTCTTCTCGATTTCCGCCTGAAGCTCTGCGGAGAGAGCGAGGGCGGGCTCGGTCTTTTCTGCTGCCTTCGCCTGGAGTGCGGGCACGTCGATGTCGTGCTCATCCTTCAGCGCGGCAAGCAGGTCGTCCAGATCAGTCATGGGAACCTTCTCCTTGGGTGTGGCAGAGGCCGTGAGGACAACTGCATCCTTGATACCTTCTGCTGAAGCAGCAAGAAGTTCTTCGTAGTCCTCCAGGTCCACGATGTGTGGCCTGTTGGTGACTGCGACGTGGAGGAGGGTAGGCCCCTTCTTCTGTCCGTCGCGAGTGTCGGTGTAGTTGAGGCTCATGAGGGCCGAAGCGCCGAGGTAAGTCTTCCCGAGCTTCTTGGCCTTCTCTTCGTCGCGTGCGTCGAAGTAGGCGTACAGCTTGTCGCCCTCCTTGCGAAGGTCAACCACCTCACCAATGTTCCGGTCAGGGTCTTCCGAGTGCTCGTTCGCGCTGTCTGCGACAGGAACCTGAACGATGTCGCACACGTGGTCGTTGAAGTTGGTGATGAGGGAGTCCATGAGCGCGTCATCGACATCGACCTTGCCACCAGCGACACCGGGGTAGTGCAGAACACCCTTGGAGAGGATGTGCTTGCGGAAGAGCTTTCCCTGAGTCGTGCGCGACAGTTCCACGAAGTCACTCCGTGGTCCTGGTGCGTAGACGAACTCGTTTGGATTACTCATAGTGTCTATTATGCAGCATGAATCGAAGAGCGCAACGACACTAAAACCCCGATTCTAGGAATTTAGCCCTGCTGCCTCCGCGAAAACCTTCTCCAGGCTGTAGCTCTTGGACTCGAAGTCGATGAAACGGTTCCGAGGCCCCGGTACCTTGCCCGAAAGGTCGTCCACCCAGTCCTCCCAGGAGATAGCCTCAGGACGCTCACGGACCACAGCAATGCCATAGCCGCGAGCGTCCTGGTTCTTAGCCGGGTAGAAGTCGTTGTCCTCGCTGAGGACTCCGAGAATGTGACCGTTGCGCTGCGCGTGCAGAAGATAAATCATGAAAAGAGTCCCTTCCAGTACTTCTCCTCATTGGGACGGAAGAAGTATGTTCCCTGGTCGGTGTAAGCGCGCCAGCCGCCATTTGCTTCCTCGATGGTGTGCACGGTCAAGGTGATGTCCTTGTACGCACTCACCCAGAGGGAGAGGAGGAACCCGTCGAGATTGGGTTCCACCCCCTTCGTCTTCGTCGGGTAGTCGGAGTCCTCTCCCGGGGGGAAGACGTGGATGCCGTTCGGGAACTTCTCTTCGACGGCCTGAGCCCAGTCTTTTACTTCCATGTCGCCTTCACCTTTGCAATTGCCTCGTTCACCTTTTGGCGCATGACGATCCGATCTTCGATCTTGAGCCCGCGAATCTCCTCGATGCCCAGCTTCTTGAGGTACTGGATCGCCTCGTTCCGAAGCTCGTGGTCATCGAAGATGATCATCTCCATGGAGTCGAGGAGCGCCGCCGCGTGCGGGACGTTGGTCTCGTTCGTGCTCCCGGAGAATTCGTTGATCGCGTCCAGGGGGTTCGAGGGCGACTTCGCCTCTCGGTCCCCGGGCTTCCCCCAGCCGTCGTAGCCGTACGAGAACGTACGAGTACGGGCCATGAGGCGGGGGTGGTAGATGAAGTTCGCGTTCGAGTTCATCGACCCCTTCTGGATGCGAGTGAAGAGGATGTGCGCGGCACCGTTCTGCTGGTCGTCCGACGAGCTGGTCTTCGACTGGAAGGAGCTGTAGAAGCGAAGACGCTCCTCCGTAGACATGGCCGATCCCGACTTGACCACCTTGAGGATGTCGTCAGGCTGGTAGGCCTGCGAGTAGAGCGAGGCGTCCGAGGACACCAGCTCGTCCACGTCGATGTCGAAGCGCTCCCAGTAGGGCTTGCCCGTCTCCATGGTCGGGTTCTTGAGGTTGCCGTGCTCGAACTGCGGGAGGTACTTCTCGTCCGCAATCAGAGCGTCGATCTTCTCAGCACCCCAGAACTCGGAGTACAGCTCGCGCCAGAAGTTGTTCTCCTCCGAGGCGCTGTACTTCTCACCCATGTCATCGATGAAGGTGTTGTGGTTGGACTTCTCCGCCGCCACCTTCGCGTCGAGCTTCGTGCGAGCCTTCGCGTAGATGCTGCCCGTCTTGTGCTTGCGGTTCTTCAGGACGCCGTACATCTCGTGCCAGTACTGACGCTCTGCGTCCTCCGGCTCTGCCGCCTTCATGGAGATGCCCATGGCTTCGAGCTGCGCGATGACGTTCTGGATGCGAGCCTGCGAGTCACCAGTGTTCGAGACACCCTCGATGCGGAAGGACATCTTGCCCTCCTGCGACTTCAGGGTGTTGGTGTGGTTCGAGTTGCGGAACCAGATCTTCTCACCGGTCGGAAGCTCGACCTCGTAGTCCTGACCGGAGACACCACCCTGGAGCTTCTGAGTGGTGAGCTTCTGCTCGAACTCCACCGTGTCACCCTGGAGGTCGTGGGACGAGATGAGGCTGATCTTGACGCCGTTCTCGTTCGACTCCTCCGAGGCGTTGAGGTCCGTCCAGCCGTTCTCCGTCAGGGAGCCCGCGCTGTAAGTCGATGCCGGGGAGACCTCGACGCCGGTCTTCGTAGTCTTGAGCCACTGACCGTTGGTGAGCTTCTTCAGCTTCTCCCCGGTGGTCGAGTTGACGTACGTGGACGAAGAGTGGTTGATCGGAGTCGTCGTGAACGGCTCCTGCTTCGGAGCCTTGACCTGCTCAGCCTTCGCCTTCTCGATCCCCTCAACCTTGGAGTTGTAGTAGTCGAGCATGAGCTTGTACTGATCGACATGGGTCATCGGAACGACCTTGCCGCTCTTGAACTTGAAGGCGTCCTCACCACCCAGCTTCGAGTTGCCTTCGAGGTCGTGGCTCCACTCTGCGAGGTCGCTCTCGATATTCTTCTTCGCGAGTTCGAAGCTCTCCATCTTCAGCTCGTTGTACTGACCGTCATCCGCGTGGAACGAGATGGTCTTGGCCGCACCGACGAACTGCATGGCGAACGTGTCGTAGTCCTCGATGTTGGCCGTGGACGACTTGTTCGTGTCGAGGTTCTTCGCGCGCTGCTCCAGCCAGCCCAGAATCTCTTGCTGCTTCTTCGGGGTCAGGTAGAACTCCCCGTTGACGTTCTGGGTGTTGTCCGAGCCCTTGTCGGTCCACAGCGTGGCGGAGCCGTTGAGGAAGTGCGAGCCCGCGAGCATCGTGCTCTTGCCGGATGCACCGAGCTGAAGAACTTCCTCGTGCAGACGCTCGTCGTCCAGGCCCGAGATGACCTCGCCCAGCGGGTTCACGGGAGGCTCAGGAAGCTCCCCGAGGCCAGCGTCCTCGTAGATCGAGGCCCACATGGCGTCGATGTCCTTGGGCAGGTTGTTCTTCCGGTGGAGGAACGCCTGGACCAGACCATCCATGTTGTTCGGCAGGGTCTTGCCGTCGATGGTGACGTTGACCTGGAAGGCCGGACGCCCTGCAAGGCCCTCAGAGACCATCTTGGACAGTCGCTCGTCCGAGACCTTGGACATCTGCACAGCGCGCTTGTGCGCCGCGAGGAAGGCTGCGTCAGCAATCTCCTTGGAGATGCTGCCGTTCTTGATGCCGTCGTACATCTGGTCGAACACCGTGTGGGCGTTCGTGTTCATGCCACCGTTCTGGTGGTCGAGGCCCTTCCAGTTGAAGACGTGCTTGAACGCGCGGCCCTTGTCGATACCAACAATGTGACCGTCCGGGAGGATGATCGCGTTGGCTCCACGAGTGTCGTCGTTGTCGAGCTGCCAGTCCAGCACGTGCTCCATGGCAACGTCAGCAGCCTGCATGGCCGTGATGTTGCTGTAGTCGAAGTTGACCATATCGCCAACGCCGCCAACGTCCTTCTGGAGCTGACCGTAGTGGCCGTCCAGCTCGACGAGCTTGGAGTCTGCCGTCTTGAAGCCGAAGAGCTTACCGAGCTGGTTTCCCAGGTGCTCAGACTCCGCGCGCCACTTGTCGGCACCGTCCCAGGGCTTGAACAGGAAGTTGCCGCCGAACTGGTCACCGTACTCGATGATCGCGTGCGTGGACTGCTGAACCGTCTGGTTCGGCTTCTTCGTGTAGACCGGGATCAACTGCTGAGCGTCGTACTCCTGCTTGCGCTCCTGGAAGAACTTCGTGACAGCAGCCTTCGAGGCCCACGAGCTGTACACCACGTCCGCCTGGGAAGCGATGCCCTGCTCCTTCAGGTATGGCTCCAGCTCGCTGTAGTGAGCGTTGGCGTAGTCCATCGCCTGCTTCGTGCTCCAGACGAGCGGGAACTTCGTGTCGTCGAACAGCGGAGCGTACGACTGAGCGGGCTCGATGTTCTCCGTCCACACGGGAGGCAGGGAGACGGGATCGATGCCCGAATCCTTGCGACCCTTTGCGGTGACCGAGAGCTTGTCAACGACCTTCTTCTGGTTCTTGCGGTGAGCGGTAACCCAGGCACGCTTCTCAGCCTTGTTCAGGTACGTGGGGTTCTGCATCTGAGCTGCGATGAGGTAGTTGTCCAGCTCCATGGCGGAGATGTCCAAGCTCAGCGGAGACCAGTTGCCCTCAGGAATCTCACCGGCGGGAACCTCGCCAGGAACAGCAGCCTGCCAGACGATCTTCTGCGTCTCAGTGTTGCCCGAGAATCCGGGGTGCAGGTAGCCAGCGGGGTGAGGCTTGCCGACAGCAGCGGAGGCCGTGACCTCGTACTTGTAGACCTGGGCCATGTCGCCAGACATGAAGGAGACGACCCACTGCTTCTTGTCCCACTTGTCGAGCTTGGCGAAGTTCTGAGCAAGAATCTTGCCGTTGCCGAACTCCTTCGAGACGACCTTCGCGAAGTTGTTCAGCTCCGCCACGCTGTTCGGGTTGCTGGGCACCGCGAGGACGACTGCCTCAGGGAGCTTGGCGTGACCGTTGGAGTCGAACTCGAAGAGGTTGGAAGCCTCGCTGTCGGGGAGGTCGAAGACGCTCGTCTCACCGAGCCAGTCTCCGAGCTTGACCTGGAGGAACTTGATCCCCTTCTCCATGTCGAAGGAGCCGTACTCCGCCTCGACCTTCGCGCTGAGGTCGGGGATGTAGAGCTGGTCCTGGAGCTGCTGGTAGCTTCCGGCGGTGATGTTCGACATGTCGAAGGCATCCACCTTCGCCTTGTGCTCCAGAGCCTCCGGGATGGTCACCGGGGCACCGAGGAAGTGCGCTCCTCCGAAGTAGCCCTCAGGGAGAACGGTGGTGCCGCTCGCGTCGAGAATCTGACCCTTCTTGAACGGAGTCGTGAGCTTCGACATGGGGGCGTCGTTGGTCTCCTTCTCCCCCAGGGCTCCGATCTTGATCTTGTAGTAGGAGGTGTAGTACGCGCCGTTGTCGATGTTCGCCTTCGTGAAGGCGAAGGACACTCCGTTGTCGGCGTTCCAGTTGCCGTTCTCGTCCTTCGTGAAGGTCGTCAGGCTCTTCGGGGTGCCCTTCGTGATGACTGCACCAGCGGGAGCGTCATCGACGAACTCAGGAGTAGGTGCCTGACCGACAGCGAACTTGTCGTTCTTCGTGAGCGGAGTGTGCAGCTTCAGCTTGCCGTTCACGACCTCGAAGACGTTCGTCTTGGGGTCGCTGGAGAGGCCGTTGAAGTAGATGCCGTCAGGAAGGTTCTCCACCTTCTTGGGGGCCTTCTTCGCGGCGGTACCGTTCGGCACGTTGGCGACAGGCATCTCGTCCGGAACACCGAAGTAGGTGTTCATGCCCGCTGCGTAGTTGGCCTTGACCTTCGCCACGGAGATGTTCTGAACGTCGCCATTCTTGTTGACGTAGACGCCGGTACCGTCGTTCTTCACGACCATGTACACCTTGCCGGTGGCCGTGGCGTACTTGCCCGGGGTCAGGCCGCTCTTGTTGAACTCGATTGCGTCCGGGGTGCCGTCCTCGCTGATCGTCGTCTTGCTGGAGACGGCCTCCGGGGTCTTGGCATAGTTCGGCTTCGACGAGTGCTCTTCGTCCTCCTTCGGGCCAGCGAGGAAGTACAGCTTGCTGCTGTCCACCATGGCGTCGTGAGCAACGTCAATCGGCTCTTCGAAGTCGTTGAAGAACGTCCACTCATCCTCCGAGGTGCGGCGGTAGTGGCCGGAGGAGTACTCACCGTCGAAGGAGTAGTAGACCGTGCTGCCGATAGGAAGCTCGTTGATGTCCTGAGCGGTGAGGTGGTCACCCTTCTTGTGCTTCGTCTGCTGCTCCGGGACACCCTTGTAGTAGAGCGGGACCGAACCGTTGGTGCTGAGGAGCCCGAGGGTTTCCTCGTGGAGCACCGTGCCGTCTTCCTTCGTCCAACCGTGCTCGTGAGACTTCGTGAACTTCTGTCCCCAGACGTTCTCGACGACCGACCCCATGGGTGCGTTGATCACCTGATCGTAGTTCATGGGCGTCTTGGACTCAGCTTCAGGCTCAGCAGAGGTCTGAGTCCAGAAGGTGTTCGGGCTGATGATCGACCACGACTTTGCAGCGTCCGCGACCTGAGTACTGGTGGAGTGGATGTCAGTACCATCCTTCTTCCAGTCCTTCTCGTCCACCTTCGTGTAGGTGATGCCGTTCTCCGAGACGATCTTCGTCCCCACAGGCTTCGCCGCCCAGAATTCTTCCTTGAACTCTTCCGGCTCATCTGCGACCGGAGCTGCGGGCTCCTCGAATGAGAAGTCAGAGTTCGGCTCCTTGGCGTAGTCAGCGAAGAACTTCGAGGCGTAGGTCTTCTTGGAACCAACCACAGCCTGCCACTTACCGTCCTCCTGCTTCGTGTACTTGAGGTCTCCGAGTTCCGGGTCGTGCTCGGTGGCAACCGTACCCACCGGAGCGTCGTCCCAGGTGGACACCTGAGTGAAGTCTGGAGAATCGTCAGGCTCAGCGAGCTTGGCCTTCAGCGCCGCGAGGTCTTGCTGATCCTTCGTGAGCTGCTTCTGCTCTTCCTCTGAAGGAACCTTGGGCTCAGGAGCGGAAACCGTGTAGTCCTCCGCATACTCAGCCATTTCGGCGTCGGTGAAGACTCCGCCCGCCTTGCCGTCCCACTTGTTGTCCTGAACCAGCGTGAAGGTGATATCTCCCTCTGGGGAAGTGGCCTTCGTGCCGAGCTTCTGGGAAGTCCAGAACGGTGCCTGCGAGGGGTCTTCCCAGACAGGCTTAGCCGTCTCCGGAGCCGTCACGGTGTGGTTCTGCGCGTACGCAACCATGTCAGCGTCATCGAAGGTGGTGGAGGTCTTGGCGCTCTTCCAGAGACCGTCTTCCTGCTTCGTGTAGGAAGACTTGCCACTAGGAGCCGTGGACTTCGTACCCACGGGGAGGCTTGTCCAGTACTCCGTGTCGGCCTTGCTCAGCTCGAAGTCCTCGTTCACCTCAGGAGCGGCGTCATCCGGCGTCTCCGACTTCTTGGCAGAGGCAAGCTTCGCCTCCAGGAAGTCGATGTAGGTCTGCTTCTGGACCTTCTTGTCCTTGATGAATCCGATGAGGGAGTGCTGGTCCTGCTTCGCGAGCGGGTTACCCGCCTTAGCCAGGATGCTCTTCACCTGGACGCTCGGAGAAGCCTTCATGGCCTCGATTGCGTGAGCGATGACCGTCTCCGGGTAAGACTCACCGTTCGGACCGCCGAGCTGCACGCTGACGGCATCCTCAGGGATCACGTCAGCAACCGTGGGAGGAATGTCGATGCCGAGCTTCTGCTTCAGCATCTTGACGACAGCCACCTTCGGCTTCTCGTCGGGGAATGCAGCCTTGGCCTCCGCCACGAGAACGTCACGGAACGTCGCGTCCTTGAACAGGTGCCCCTCAGGCAGGGAGTTGAAGCCGTACTTGACCTGGAACCCACTGTGAGCTTCCAGGGCGTCCAGAGCCTCCTTGGCCTCAGAGCCGACGACATCGTAGTCACCGATCTTGACATCCAGAGCGGAGTTCTTCGAGAGGTCTTCGACGGAAGGCACCTTGACCGGAGCGTCGGGAACCTCAGGAGCTTCCGGCTGCTTGACAGGCTCGTCCTGAAGCAGGTAGTCCAGCAGCTCTTCAGCAGACTGCTCCACCTCAGGCTCCAGCGGCGGGACAGCCTTCTCCTGGATGGTGGCCGAGCCCAGCTCGAAGGAACTCTCGAAGTCCTTCTCCTCGAACGTGAGTCCGGGGTACGTCTGCGAGACCCACACTCCGTTGGACTTCTTGACATTGGGGTCTCCGAGTACGGCGATGTGCGTACCGTCAGGCAGAGCGTCCAAAACCTCCTGAGAGGCAATCTTGTCTCCGACCTCGTAGTCCTCCACAGCCTTCGGGGCGGGCTCGTCCATCGGAGCGTTGTCGTTGTCCGGGGTGATCCCGAGGAGTTCCTTCTCCCAGTCGGCCAGCGGCTCAGCCTTGTCCTCGCCGTCCGGGATCATTGCGTTCTCGTCAGCGGCCTTCTTCTGAGCCTTCTCAGCTTCCTTGGCCTTCTGTGCAATCTCAGCCTGTGCGGCCTTCTCTTCGTCAGCCTTCTTCTGAGCCTTCTCAGCTTCCTTGGCTGCGGCTGCTGCCTGCTTCTCAGCCTTCTGCGCCTCAGCGGCGTCCTTCTTGTTCTGCTGCTGCTCCTGGAGCGTCTGCGCTTCCTCAGGAGTCGGGACAGAGAGCTTCTTGCGGAGGGTCGCCAGAGCACCGTTGCTGGAGGTCGGAGCCTTCTCCTCATCGGAGGTGAGGTTGGTCCAGGAGTCGGAGTCGTTCTTCTCCCAGATGATGTCGCCCAGCTTGAGGAGCGTGCCCTCAGGCAGGTTCTCAAGCTCGGTCTTGGCCTCAGCGGCGCTCATGGAAGCGAAGTCGATGTCCTCCGCAATCTGCTCAGCAGGGAGGATCGGCTGAAGCTCACCCGTGTCTACCTGCTCCTGGAGGTCCGAGTCCTCCAGGACGATGCCGAACTGATCCTCGATCCAGGAACCGTCATCCTGCTTCGTGAAGCTGGACTCGTCCGAGACGAGCTTGGAGCCCACCTGGAAGGCCTTGAGGTCGTTGGTGGACGGCTCGGAGTCGAACTCCTCCACCGAGTACTTGTCGTCGCCCTTGAAGTCGCCCTTGAACTTGGCGACGAGAGCTGCTGCGAGGTTCTTCGGAATCTCGACCTCACCCGACTGCACCAGAGCGTGAATCTTGTTGTCCGGGGTCAGCACGTACGTGAGGTCCGCGCCGACGTTGGCCTTGATCAGCTTGGAGCCTTCAGGCGCGTTGTAGGTAGCCTCGCCCACCTTGAAGGTGAGCGGTCCCACGAGGGTGGACTTCTTGAGCTGGAGGTCGAAGTCCGGAACCGGCTTCGCGGGCTTGGGAGCCTTCGGGGCTGCTCCAGGGTTGAGCGGATCAAGGCCCGCCTGCTTGCCGCCCTGGAAGTTGTTGTGTGCTCCCGCGCTGCCAGCACCGTTGATCTTCGTGAACGGGTTCGCTCCACCGATGTTCGGCTTGATGCTGGAAGTGAGGGCGTTCTTCGGAGGAGTCTTGCCTCCGGCGCTCGCCTCAGCCTTCTTGGCGTCGATGATGTCCTGGGTGATCGGGGCACCGATGGGGAGACCGTAGAACTTCGAGCCCTCCAGCGTGCGTACCTTCCGGACGCTCTTGCCCGCCAGAGCGAGGATTGCATCCTCAAAGTCGGTGAAGTCGTTCACAGTCTCAACCTATTCGTTGTATCGAAGCGCTCCCGGAATCTTGTCCAGCTTAGCTGCAACCTCGAAAATCTTCCCTTGTAGAAGAATCCCCGAGGAGAGAACCTTCTCGATTGTCAGACCACTGAAGCTGTACTCGTCAGTCGTGGTCCGGGCATCGAGAAGAATGGTTCTCAAACCTTCAGCTGCCGACCCGGCGTTGTCAAAGAAAAACCTAGCAGACTCAGGGCTCATAATTCATCTTCTTCCCGAACTTTTTTCGAATAGAACCGAGAGCGGCGACGACGGCCTTGAAGATCGCCAGCGGGATTTTCTTGATCTGAGCCGTCGTCATGGTGTCAGGAGCGAGGGTTGGCTCCTCGATGTCTACCTGCTCCAGGGCGTTCTCCAGCGACCTCACGATGACCGCCAGATAGCAGTGACAGCGCGGATGCAGCGGCGGTCCCTGGAGGTTGAGGTAGACCTTCTGCGGAGTCTTGAACGCCTCTCCGAGCTTCGCCTTCTTGCCGTGCAGGGCTCGACAGAACGGGCACGGTACGTTGCCGTTGTCAAAGTTGTTCAGCCAGTACTTCTCGACGATGTATCCGAAGTCCGCAAGCTCCTGGTAGGCGGACAGCACTGCATCCGTGTACCCACGCTCTGCTCCCACGCCTGCGCTGTGCTGGACGTTGAGGATCGCCTTCCGCTTGATCTTGTCGGCATCCTCGCCCTTCGCTGCCTTGAACTCACGGAGGTTGCGACGAACGTCCTTGAGGAGCGACTGAAGGTACTCGTTGTTGAACGGCACTGCCGGAGTCCAGTCAGGGATGTCCGAGGCTCTAGCGGCCACTCCAGGGCCTAGGGAGGCTGCTTGCCGGTATGCGGCACGGACGACAGCCTCGATGCGGTGACGGATGGTCTGAGCGTCGTAGAGGCCGTTGTCCCAGTCGGTGAAGGCCTGAGCAATCAGGTTACGGGCCTGATCGTCCAGGGCCTCCACCGCGTAGTGAGCCGCCTTGGCTGTCTGCAACTGCTCCGCGTACGAAGCCACTTCTACTTCTTCGCGTCAGGATCAACGTTCGGTGACATCTGACGGAGGACAGACTTGATTTCCTCCGGCGTCTTGCCAACGGCGAACTGACGGACGGCCCACGAGAGCTGTTCGGTCAGGCTCTTCACCAGAGCATCGTTGCTGAACTTCCGTGCCGCGATGAGCTGACGCTTCAGGGAGTTGAGTCGTTCGATGGTCACCGGACGCTCTTCGTCTCCGCCCTCCACGTCATCCGTGATGGTGGAGCCGATGGGAGCACCGTACTTCTTCGAGCCCTCGACCGTCTGGACCTTACGCGAGGCCAGCTCCAGCTTCTCAGCATCCTTCAGGAGGCCGTGAGCCAGGTTGATCAGCTCAGGGGAACCGCCGGAGAGGGCTGCGACCTGCTCCTCGAACTTGTCGAGCTGAGGATTCGGCTCTTCGCCAGGGACAGCCGCCGCGTTCTGTGCGTCCATCTGCTGCTGAAGCATCTCCTCCTGAGCGAGTGCTTCCTCTTCCTCGCGCTCAGCAATCTCGTCATAGTCAATCTCGAAGCCCATCTCCTCAGCCATGTGCTTCTCCAGCTCGCGCATGAACTCAGGAGTGACGTTGATCGACTGACCGGCGGAAGCGAGCTTGTCGAAGGTGCCTGCGATAGCGCCCTTCTGCTCGTCCGTCAGTGCGGCCCACGTGAACGTGGGGTACTTGCCGCCGGGGAAGTTCCAGTCGATGAGTCGCGGGATGATGTAGTGGTTGATCGAGTTGGCGATGTCGTCCATGATCGCTCGAAGCATGAGGACGAACATCTCGTCACCCGGCTGCGCGAAGTTGACGAGCGAGCCGCCGTCGTTCTGACCAGCGCCCTGATCCTTGTCGAAGAACCCAGCGAGAATCGACTTCGACATCTGGGAGTTGTGGTGGTTGATGTAGTCCAGGAAGTCGAAGTTGCCACCCTCCTTGAGGATTTCGACCTTGAACCCTTCCGGGTACATCATCCACTGAGCGAAGGAGAGGTTCTGGAGACCTGCCTTGAACTCCTGCTTCGCCTTCTCCGAGGCGTTGACGGGAACCTCACCGACACGAGTACCGACCGCCGCCCGCTGGGATGCCAGGTGAGCGAGGAAGTACGACTTCATCTTCTTGTCGTAGTGGTAGAACGCGCTCTGGAAGAAGCTGATCCCGTAGAACTTGCGCTCCTCCTCCTGAGCCGCGTAGTAGAACGCCTGCTCAGCCGGAATGAAGACATCGACGCTCTCGCCGTTGACGTGGGCACGCTGACGAAGACCGGCGAAGCCACCAGTCTTGTCGGTGACGAAGGTGATCGTCTCCGGAGGTCGGTATGCGAGCTTCTTGAGAGAGTACTTGCCCTTCAGAGGTCCGAACGTCGGTTGCCAGTAGACCTGCTCGAAGGCAGAGAATCCGTCGAAGAGTCCGGAGAGCACCTGGGACAGGAAACGGTGGAACGTGACGGACATGCCGCCCTGCTCCGGAGGAAGGTTGAAGACCTGATCGATGAAGTCTGCCTCAGCCTCTCCGCCCTCAGCAGGGACGAAGGTAGACGTGGACAGCGCGGCACGGATCGGAAGCGTCAGGAGGCGGTACAGGGCTCGTGCCTGCCCATCCATGCGCCGCATGGCGACGAGCTGACCCACGGTCGGGCCGGAATCTTCCCCCTGCTCACGCATGAGCTCGTAGAGCTGTTCCTCAGTCGTCTTGCCCTTGTACTTCTCCGTGGAGTACGGGGTGGAGAAGGGGAGGTTCTGGTCTACACCGAGAGCAACACCGAGAGCTTCGATCTTCGGCTTCTCAGCAGCGTGAGGTGCCAGACCGGCCTCAGCCTTGTTGGCCTTCTCAATCTCGTTACCAGCCATTGAGGCCAACTCCCTTCATTCCGATAGGCATTCCCATGCCGGAATTCGTGAATCCGAACCCGTCGAGCATCGTCAGGGGCTCGCCTACAGTGATGGAGTCTCCACCAATAGATACTATCGAACCATTTTCGTCTTCTTCGCCTCCAGAAACAAGCGCACCCACCACGGAGCATGCCAGAGCGTCAGCCTTGTCCTTGGAGCCGCCCGGAGGGTGATCCACCTTGCCGTTGACCCTGGAGAGGGATTCCAGCTCGATGAAGAGGAGCTGGTCGAACGGCATGTGGAGACGACCGTCGTAGACGACATCCTTCAGCGCCTTGTACACGTTGTCGTTGATGTCGGCGCTGACGCGCTCAGTCTCGATGCCGTGAGACTCAAGAATCTGCATGGAGTCAGCGGACTGGAACTGGTCGAAGGTGAACCGCACGACAGGGAAGCCACGCTTGATCAGCTCGTACGCGAGCATGCGCGCCCACCGGACCTGAATCTCCCGAGGCATCGGCTTAGCTGCGAGGGAAGCCTCGAAGGCAATGGTGAAGTCGTTCTTGATAACCGGGACGACCTGCGAACTGGTGACAATCTCGCCGTCCTCAGCTTCCAGGGTGACGACTCGATCCTCCCAGCGCTCGACGTGGGACATCGCGATGCCTGCGCGGTCGCCAGTGATAGCCATGTCGCCGTGCATCGCGTAGCGAGCACCCTGCTTCGGCTTGAAGTCGTCAGCGAAGTTGAAGACCGGCTCCCAGACCTTCGTCACCTCATCGGTGTAGGCCGAACGGACCTCGCCCAGACGGTAGTCGATGGTGAGCGGCTGGACCTCGTTGTCCACAGCGTTCTGGAACGCGTCCATGTTGCGGAAGTACGCGTCCGAGGAGCGCGAAGGCTTGCACTCGTACTTTGCAGCGGCGGCGGCGGGGTCGGTGTCGTAGTCCTCCTGGAAGTTGTCTTTCCCCTTGATGCGAGGGTTGACCTCCCAGGTAGCCCACGGTCCTGAGACGAAGTGGATCGACTTCTGGCCGTACTTCTCCAGCGAGGCCTTCCCCTTCTCGGTCTCCTTCTGGATCGTCGATCCGAGGTAGCGAGGGTAGGAGATAGCTACACGCTTGTAGGTGTCCGGGAATCGAGTCGAGGCAGAAGTCTTCAGCATCTCCAGGATGGACTCAGCGGAGGTGGAAGCCTCGCGAGCGCGCTTGCCCTGACCGACCATCTCGTCCTTGGCCTTGAACGCGTCAATCTCATCCGCGACGCCCAGCATGAGGTTCAAACCCTCCTGGCCTTCCGCGTCGGAGTGACCTGAGACGGCCTCAATGTTCTTGTCGTACTGGATGAGCCCCTGCTTCGGCTGCGCCTTGTCGCGGAACCAGCCCTGCTTGACTGCCTTCGTCATCGGGTCGAAGAATGCGCGGTTCGCCTGCTGCGAGTTGGCCGCGATGTTCAGGAGGTGGATCGAGTCGATTTCCGGCATGCCGTAGTACTCCTGCGGAGACCGGAGGCACAGCAGGAGGTAGGCGACGCGGAGGGATGCCCAACGGCACACCATGTCCTTGCCGGAGCCCTTACCCCACTGGAGGGTGATGATGTTCCGGAGAGCGATGTCGTCGCTCCAGTACTCTCCGTCATCGAACCCTTCTCGCATGAGCGGGTAGAGGTCGGGGTAGTAGATGCGCTCGATGTGACGAATCGCATCGGACTGACGATCTGAGAGGTTGACGCCCTTCTGACCGAGGAACTTGCTGTCCTGAATGAAGACATCCAGCGGTACGGGTTCCTCCTCGAAGATGTCCGAGAGGGAGCCCTTGGGAACCTCCTGGTACGACTCGAAGAAGGAGCTGAGCGGGCCTGCCACTTAGTCCTCCAGGTCAGAAAGAAGATTCTGCTCGTTTGCGGTCAGCTTGATATCGACATCCTTGTAGACCTGCTTGACGGCGGTCTCTTCTCCGAAGGTCACCTCGAAGGTCTTCTTGTCCACCGTGAAGGGAACCTTGATCAGGAACGAACCCTCCTTGGAGGCCCCGTCCTCGTTCTCCACGATGAGGAAGTCAGTCCAGGTCTCTCGGATGTATCGGTAGGGGTAGTAGGAAGCGGGAACGGCTTCCATGCTGTCGGAGTAGGTGCGAGGATTCGCTGCCTCCCACGCCTTGCGACGAGAGCGCTCTCGAACTTCCCAGGCGGTACGAATCAGATTCATGTTGTAGGACGGGATGTTCGAGAGAGCGATGAAGGTGGAGCCGTCGTTACGTGATGCCTTGACGACCCCACCTCCCTTAGCCTTGGCCTTGAGCGCTTCCCACTGCGCCACAGCCTTAGCGGCCTTCGCACGGGTATCAGCGTCAACGTCGTCACCGCCCGCTGCCCACTTCTTGACCCGAGACACCGCAATGGCGATAGCGGCAGAAGTGCTCTTGCCGTCTCGCTTGACTGCCTTGGCAATCTTGCAGATGTAGTCGGGGAGCGAGCCCGCGTGATCGACCCAGTTGTCCTTCTTGGCGGTGGTCGCGAGAGAGCAACCACCGGCTGAAAGAAGAATCACCAGATCAGTGTCGGTGAAGGCGTTGAGCATGATTACTTCCCGTAGTTCTGGAGTTCAGCCTTCGTGGTCTCCTCGTAGGAGCCGGTGAACCCGTTCTGCTGTGCGTAGTTGAACCACGTCTCCTTGTCGTCGCTCGTCTTCGGACGACCGAGGGCCTTGTCACCCTCAACGACAACATCGCCGTCGCTCTTGTCCTGGGTCTCCTCGACCTTGGACTTGTCCTCCTCAGGGAGGATGGTCTCGCTCTGGGGACCGGCGTCGGTACCCTCGCCGTGCTGGGGAACGCTCCCCTTCTCGTCTGCCACGTCCTGCTCCTCTGCGTGCTTCAGGGACTCTTCGTCTGCGACGGACTGCATGCCGCCGTAGCCTTCGGGAAGGGCGTCTCCACTGGAGAAGTCCTTGGCCTCCTCGACACCGGGAAGCGGCTCAGCGCCCTCCAGTGGGGTACGAGGCTCGTCGGTGGCTGCGTCAGCGTCGTGGGCAATCTGCTTGCCCACCTTGCCGTCGTCCGTGACCTTGTACGATCCGCCGGAGACCAGCGTCTCGCCGTCCTCCAAGGTGTCGCTCAGGACGGTGTTGCCGTCTGCGTCCAGCTTGACGATGGTGCTTTCGAAATGCTCGGTCATGATGCTCTCCTTAGAGGTCCGCTTCTGCGAAGCGCTGTGCGACGAGCTGTCGCAAGCTCTGTCGTTCCTTGTCGTCCTTGATCAGAGAGACGACTTCCACGACGATGCTCTGGACTTCCAGGAGCATCTTCTCTCGGAGCTTGTCGTCGTTGTTCGTCAGCATGCGGTTGAACTCCTGGACCATGCTGAGGAATCGAGAGTTGCCGTCCTTCTCTGCCGTGGCGGAGAGACTGCCGTCGTGCTCTCGGAATCGGAGCGATACGTAGGTATAGGCGATGCGCTCGATGAGGACGGTCTGAGCCGTAGTCATCGGAAGGCCAGCGGCCTCCTGACGCATCTTGGACACGATGCCGTTGTAGACCTCAGTCCAGTGATCCCCGTACTCCTTGGGGACGTTAAAGATGTCCGGAAAGGCGTCCATCTTGGAAATGATGTCCTGCGATTCCATGGCACACCTCGCTTACTCGTAGTAGTCGCTGATACCACGATACTGCAAGAAAGAGCCAGTCGTCTCAAAAAACTCTGGCCTTGCATGAACCCCGAAGGAGCCTATGTTCTGCACACGAGAGGCTTTCGGGACCATTGTCAATTTCTTGTTTTGAGGGAACACTCTCGTATCGAGGTTCCAATCCCATCCGGACTCATTGCCGGGGGAGCCGTTATAGGTGGAATAGTCGTGATCCCACGACGGCTCTATGAGGTCTTCCCAGCGGTCTCGCCAGGTACCCCAGACCCAGGGGGAGAACTTCGTCGAGCGGCGTACCTGCTCAGGGTGTCCGTCCTCGTGCGTGAAGGCGGTAACAGCTCCGATTTCAGGGTCACCCTGATACCGAGTAGCGGCCCAGTCGTGGAACTCCAGAACGTCGTCTGAGACCAGCAAGTCGTCCTCAGCACGGACAACGTAGTCGTACTCCTTGAAGAGCTTGGAGAACCAGACGTAGGGGTTCTCCAAGACGCCGTGAATCCGCTCGTTCACCTCAATCGGGTAGAACGTGTTGTTCTCCGCGTCGAAGATGTCGAAGTGACGACCCTCCTCCGGAGAAGGCTCCAGGACGACGAACATGTCCCAGCCCTTCGGGATGCGGGCGGCGTTCCACGACCTCAGCGTCTCCACGAAGTAGTGGGGTCGGTCGTAGGCCGTCAGGAACACCGCCCGCTTCTTCACTGGGTGGCCGTCTCTACGGTGTTGGAACGTCCGTCACGCTTGTGCCCCCAGTGGTGGACACCGATGGTCTCAGCGGGGTAGTCGAAGCCGTCTGCGTTCGACCCTGGAGCAATCTGCTTCCAGTGCACGGGGTTGAAGGTCTCCGTGGGGAAGACGTGGAGCTGGTCTGGACGAGTGGCGGCGAAGTCCGTCAGGAACGCGGGGCCGGTAGTCTCCACCATCTCTGCCGTGGGGTTCGCGAAGTAGCGCTCAGGCATGGCCCTGAGGAGGCTCCACCAGAACACATCGCCGTGCTGTGGTGAACCGATAGCCGCGTTGACTATGCGGCCGTCCTCGTGGTTCTCGTAGGACGCCCAGGCTCGAAGGGGAAGCTCAGGGAGCGGTCGGACGGGCTGGATATCGCAGTTGACATAGATGCCGCCAAACTTCTCAAGGATTGCGTATCCGAAGACATCCGCGACCTGGACGAAGTACTCGATGCCGTTGCGTCCGGCGTCACGCTCGGCAAGAGATTCAAGGATTGGGCGAAGCGCCGGAAAGAACTCAAGGGCTGTGATGTCCCAGTCGATGACTGTCCATCCTGGGTTGTACTTCTCCCACTGCGTTCCGTATCGACGATACTCATCCGGCATGTCCCTTCCGGCCCAGAAGCGGTGAATCTTCTTGACGTAGCTGCTGTTGCTCAAAGCTCTAGTTCCCGTTCTTCCGATAGTCAGCCAGCCAGGTGTCGTGGAACCACTTGACCGTTTCCTTGACCCCCTCTTCGAGGGAGATGAGAGGCACGGCGTTGAACTCTTCACCCAGGATAGCCCTTGTCCCCTTTTTTGAGGACACAACTGCGTCAGGAACTTCACCGGGGCGCATGGGAAGGGAGACGATTTCAGAGCGCTGTCCGGTCCAGCGGTACGCCTCGTCCTTCACCAGCTCTGCGATGCTCCGTACGTCGTACGACTCCCCCTCGTCAGGGCCGATTTCAATAGCATGGGGGGCCGCTCCGTTGTCAGCCGTGTACCGCAGAGCTGCGACGAATGTTCGAGCAACGTCGGACACGTGCACGCAATCGCTGATCTGGAACCCTCCGCCGTAGACCTCGATGTCGTCACCGAGAAGGGCACGGCAGATGAAGGAAGGCATGATCTTCCGAACCTTGCTAGAGCCGTACGGCGCTGCCACAGACTGACGTGGACCATAGGCGTTGACTGGTCGTACGACACTGATCTTGCCTCCCCTGAACTGGTTGTACATCTTGGCGTAGTCCTCGACCGCCGTCTTGCTGATCGTGTAGGAGCCTGCGCCGTGCTCGCGCATCCAGTGGTTGCCGACTCCGGCGTACACCACGGGGAGGTCGTACTGGACAGCCGCCTCGAAGACGTTGAGGGCTCCGAGGATGTTGGTCTGTGCAGAGGGTCGGGGATTCTGAATCGTCTCCTGAGTTCCCAGCACCGCCGCGAGGTGAATGATGCCGTCCACGTGAGCTGCCGCTTCGGTGACCGCAACCTCATCTCGGATGTCTCCGTGGAAGACCTCGACAGTGTGGCCCTTGGGGATGTCGTGGAGGAAGCCTGGGACCGAGTGGTCGAAGACGAGAACCTTGATCCCCTCATCCTGGAGCCGTTCGATGACGTGGGAGCCGATGAATCCAGCAGCTCCCGTCACGAGAACCTTGCGGAGTTTCATGGGTGCCTTCCTAAGCCTGCTGCTGAAGTTCAGCGAGCGTGAGTTTCTTCTTTTCGGGTGCAGGAGTGGAAGGAGCAACAGGTGTTGCCTGCTGTTCTTGCTGCTTACCCCGAGACAGAAGCTCTGTGATCAACATTATCGCAAGCTCCATCGATCCCCGAGGGTCATCTGCCACTCTGATCTTCGTCTTCACGTCCCAGAGAAGCTTGAGCGCTCCGAAGATCAAAGCCTTCTCGATCTTGGACGCTACGAGCTTGCGAATATCCAGTGCGGTGCCTGTCAGCTCGACATCTCCTCCGGCCTTGATCACCAGCAGGTCGCGGAACGTCGAGATGAGCTGCGAAGTCACCTGATGGGGGTCACCGACCACCTCCATGGAGGCTGAGACGAACTGGAAGATTTTCCCTTCGTCGCCGTCTGCCATGAGTGCGATGAGCTTCGGCCCGAGGTCGTAGTGACCGACGAGCTGTCGGTACTCCTCGATGGAGGCGATGCCTGCGCGCTCCGCCAGATCGAGATTCATGACGGCATCCCGGAGAGAGCCGTCAGAACGATTGGCGATGAACTGAAGCACCTCTGTGGGAGTGCTGAAGCTCTCCTGCTCAGCAATCCAGATCAGGCGGTTGAAGATGTCGGCAGGGGTGACCTTCTTGAAGGCGAACTCGATGGTGCGACTCTTGATCGTCCCTGGAATCTTGTCGGGCTCCGTCGTGATCAAGATGAAGACCGTGTTCTCCGGAGGCTCCTCAAGCGTCAGCAGGAGAGCGTTGAAGGCCTCCCGGCTCATGCTGTGAGCTTCGTCGAGGATGACTACCCGGTTGGTGCCACCTACGTTGTACTGAAGCGAGGAGATGAGCGTCCGCACGTCTGCCACGGAGCCGTTCGAGGCGGCGTCCACCTCGATGACGGAGAGCGACTGCTTCTGACTGATCGAGAGGCAAGCCTCGCACCCGCCGCACGGCTTCGTGGTCTCGTCGCTGGTGCAGTTGAGGGCCTGAGCGAGGATACGAGCTGCACTGGTCTTCCCGGTGCCTCTCGTGCCGACGAAGAGCATGCCGGAGGGGACGCGATTCCGCTCCACCATCTTCTCCAAGGTGACGGAAACGTATGCCTGTCCGACCATATGTCCGAAGACACGTGGCCGGTACTTGAGGGCTAGTAGGTTGCTCACTCGTCGATGTTGATCTTGAAGGAGGCACAGAAGGCGTCACGAGCCAGGAGGATTGCCTCGTTGTACGCGTCCTGCTCAGGAGTGTCTTCATCCTGGCCTTCTGCGTAGGCGTCCTCCAGCAGCTCCAGGAACTCGTTGACCCGAGCAAGCCATGCCTTCTGATAGTCCTCCATCTGGGCGATGGAGACGAAGTTGGGGTCGTCCGTGAGCACGAGACCGTCACGGCGGAAGAGCTGGAAGATGCGACGGGTGATGTAGTTCGCTGTGTTCTCGTCTCCGAGGTCCACTTCGAGGTCCACGCCGTCATTCATCTCGGAGGCCGCAAGCACGAGACGGTCGTGGATGAAGGTGGTCGTAGGTTCTTCCTGAACTTCACTCATTGAAGTAGCCCTCTCGTTCCGCGTTGAGGTCTTGCAGGATTGCCGTCTCTCGCTGTTCGCGTGTCTCTAGATGAGA
>Ga0157369_10002420_pt1 | contig 22427 bp, 19 predicted proteins | sample C25metaG_FD_113461 | JGI IMG/M metagenome (GOLD analysis project Ga0157369, IMG submission 113461) | Corn rhizosphere microbial communities from Kellogg Biological Station, Michigan, USA - C2-5 metaG | ecosystem: Host-associated > Plants > Roots > Rhizosphere > Soil | place: USA: Michigan...
CGACTACGGTCATCACGCGCTCCGCGACGGCGATGAAGTCGATCTCGGCGGTCTGCGCCTGAGCGCATTGGCCACCCCCGGCCACACCGACGAGCATGTGTCGTTCCTGATGCTCGACGGCGAACACCCCATTGGCGTCTTCACCGGCGGCTCGCTCATCGTCGACGCTGCCGCTCGCACAGACCTCAACGGGGACCACCGGGCCGACGAACTCGCCCGTGCCCAGTACGCGTCGCTACACCGGCTGATGACGCTGCCGGACGACGTCAACGTCTGGCCGACGCACGGCGCCGGATCGTTCTGCTCGGCTCCGCCCGGTGCGGACCGTATGAGCACAATCGGCCGCGAGCGCACCAGCAACCCGCTGCTGCAACTTCCCGATGAGGATGCGTTCGTCGCTGCGCTGCTCGGTTCGCTCGGCAGCTATCCGCCGTACTTCGGTCACCTCGGCGAGATCAACCGTCGCGGCCCTGCGCTGCTCACTGCACCGCTGCGCCTCGAACCGATGGCCGTCGAACGGGTCGCGAGACTGCGCGACGACGCAGCGATGATCGTGGACGCGCGCAGGATCACGGCGTACGCCGCCGGCCACATCCCGGGCTCACTGTCGATCGAGCTGCGGGACGCGTTCGCGACCTGGCTCGGCTGGCTGGTCCCGTTCGACACCGCACCGATCGTCATCCGCGACGCGGACCAGGACCCCGCGGAGATCGCCTGGCAGGCCGCGAAGATCGGCTACACCTTCGCCGGCGAACTCGACGGCGGCATGACCGCGTGGACCGCCGCACGCCTGCCAACCACCACCACCCGCCTGGTCACGCCCACCGACATCGACGGAATGCACGTGCTCGACATCCGGCAGCGGCCCGAGTACGCATCCGCGCATGTTCCCGGCGCGCGGCACATCGAACTCGGCGCCCTGGCGGCCGACGCGTCCACGGTCGATGACGAAGCGACGGTGCTGATGTGCGGGCACGGGGAACGCGCGATGTCCGCCGCCAGCCTGATCGAGCACGCAGGCGGCGCGACGGTCGCCGTGCTGGTGGGCGGCCCCGACGACTGGTCGACCACGCACAGTCAGTCGCTCGAGACCAGCTTATGACCAGAGCACTCGTCACTGGGACGGCGCCGCCCGCCCCCTCGTCGCGTCCTGTGCGGCTCGGTCTGCGGGCGAACCTGGCGCAGTTCAGCCTGCTGGTAGCGGTCAACGCGCTCGTCGGCGGCACCCTCGGGCAGGAACGGACCGTCGTCCCGCTGCTGGCGAAGCAGACGTTCCACCTGTCCGGTTACACCGCTGCGCTGACGTTCATCGTCGCGTTCGGAGTCGTCAAAGCGGTCACGAACTTCTTCGCCGGCACCCTGTCCGACCGTTACCGCCGCAAACCGGTCCTGGTTGCCGGTTGGCTGGTCGCCGTCCCGATCCCGCTGCTGCTCATCTACGGGCCCAGCTGGTGGTGGATCGTCGCGGCGAACGTGCTGCTCGGCGTCAACCAAGGTCTGACCTGGTCGACGACGGTCATCATGAAGATCGACCTCGTCGGCCCAGCACGTCGTGGCCTCGCCATGGGGTTGAACGAAGCCGCCGGGTACGGCGCTGTCGCCCTCACCGCCCTGGCCACCGGTTACCTCGCCTCTGCCTATGGGCTGCGACTGGCGCCATTCCTGCTCGGCGCCGCCTACATCGCTCTCGGGCTCGGCCTTAGCAGCCTCGCCGTCCGCGAGACCCGCGGCCACGCGCAACACGAAGCCGCGACACACGTCTCCGCCGATGCCGCGATGCACGGCGAGCTCACCACCTGGCAGGTCGCCATGCTGACCTCCTTCCGCGATCGGGCGCTGTCCGCGGTAAGCCAGGCCGGCATGGTCAACAACCTCAACGACGGCTTGGCCTGGGGGCTGTTCCCGCTGCTCTTCGCCCGACATGGCCTGTCAGCCGGGCAGATCGGTGCGCTGGCCGCGCTCTACCCCGCCGTCTGGGGGGCTGGTCAGCTGGTCACCGGTGCGCTGTCGGATCGGATCGGCCGCAAATGGCTCATCGCCGCCGGAATGGCAGTGCAGGCGGTGGCGCTCGCATTGGTCGCGGTCGGGACCACTTTCGGCGTGTGGGCCTTCGCGGCGATCCTGCTCGGCGCCGGCACCGCGATGGTCTACCCGACGCTGCTCGCCGCTGTCGGTGACGTGGCGCACCCGGCTTGGCGGGCCCGCGCCGTCGGCGTCTACCGGCTCTGGCGCGACGGTGGGTTCGCCGTTGGCGCCCTGCTCGCCGGCGTGCTGGCCGACGCCTACGGCATTCCGACGGCGATCGGGGTGGTCGCCGGACTCACCGCGGCCTCCGGTCTGGTCGTCGCCGTGCGGATGTATGAGACGCATCGCACACCGACGACGGGCCTCGCCGCCGCGCTACCGATGGGATAGTCACGCGGTGACGTCGTGCTGCAATGCCCGCGGCTGCGACCGGATGTTCAACGACCGGTTCGCCCGGCGAATGGCCAACCGTTACCGCAAGAAGGGCCTGGACAAGACGGCGCAGCGGATGGTCGACCTCATCGCTGCGAACGGTCTCGACGGCGCAACAGTGCTGGAGGTCGGCGGCGGTATCGGCGGAATCCAACTCGAGCTGCTCAAGCGCGGTGCGGCCCGCGCCACCAACCTCGAGCTGTCGGAGGCGTACGAGGCGCAGGCGCAGCAACTGCTCACCGACACCGGGCTGACCGAGCGCGTGCAACGTCGCATCGCCGACATCGCCACGACACCGGACGAGGTCGAACCCGCGGACATCGTCGTCCTCCACCGGGTGGTCTGCTGCTACCCCGACTACGCGAAACTGCTCGGCGCCGTCGCCGACCACGCCCGCAGACAGGTCGTGTTCAGCCACCCGCCCCGCAACACGATGTCTCGCATCGTCATCGGGACGCAGAACCTGTTCTTCCGTCTCCGCGGCAGCGAATTCCGCGTGTTCGCTCACCCGCCCGACGCGATGCGTGACGTGCTGGTCGAGCACGGACTGCGACGAGCAACCGTGCGCAGGACGGTCGCGTGGCATGTTGCGGCAGCCGAACGCTGACAACCGGACCACCGACAGGCGATGAACCAGCCGGGACACTGCCGGCCGCTGGCTGCGACGCCGACGTCTCCGGGTACGGCGTTGGCCTCGAGTTCGAGGCCACGACCGCCGCGACGTACGCCAAGTCCTAACACGGACCGATCTCGTCGAGAAGGCCAGCGATTGCTGAGCTATCGATGGCAATGGCCGACCTGCGCACCAGCCTCTCGGCGGCGGGAGCATCTTCCATCAAGTTGATGGAAGGGTCGCGAAGCCGTCGGTGGGGCAATCGCTTTTCGTGCGGCCCGGACGCAACGGCATCGGTGTGCAAACGCGCAAGCTGATGGAAACCGATGAAGACAAGGGAAATCCGACTTCCGGGCGGAGCGAGGTGACGTTCGGGCGGATCGTCGTCAACCAGAACGGCAGCCGAACGTTCACCGAACGGTTCTCCAAGACCGAGGACGTGCGCACAGTGCCCTGCCCGGCACCGGTGATGGATGCGCAGTGGGCACCTCCCGGTGGCGGCTACCGCGGTGGATCACCCCGGCACCCGGTGGCGCTACAGCACCGGTTCGCAAGTGCGACAGGAACCCGAGCTTTCGCTGAACACCGAAAGAAAGTGTTCGTGCACACGGCCGGAGCCGGGCCGGACGTGGTGTAGCGACAGCTATCGGCGGCGCTCGCTCAGAGCTGACATTACCGCGCGCTCTGCGGGGATCAGTTCGTCGCGACGAGTCGGGTAGGGGACGGGATATCCGGCGCGTTCGGCCGGACGGTGACAGGCTGAGCGGGTGCAGATTGACCATGTGATGTACGCCGTCCGCGAGCTGTCTGATGCGTCTGCTTGGTTCGCGGACGCCTTCGGGCTGCGCGCTGTCGCCGGTGGAGCGCATCCTCAGTGGGGGACGGCCAACGCGATCATTCCGGTTGGCAACGGGCAGTACATCGAGCTGATTACGGTGTCTGATCACGCCTCGACGCATCCGCTCGCGCGGTTCCTGTCGGGTCTCGTCAGCGACGGAGATCGCCCTGTTGCCATCTGTCTTCGGCCGGACGACCTGGACGCGACGGCGCGGCGGCTCGACCTGGACATCAGCGATGGCGAGCGGGTGAAGCCCGATGGTCAAGTGCTGCGGTGGCGGTTGGCGGGAGTGGCGCACGCACTCGGATCCGACCGGCTTCCGTTCTTCATCGAGTGGCCTGGTGGCGGCGCCAATCCGGAACTGGACGGAACGGTTTCCGCCGGCGCGGGTGTCGCGTGGGCGGAGTTCGGCGGCGACGCGGACACGCTCGGCAGGTGGATGGGTGGGGCCCAGTCGGTCATCTCCGTTGTGCCCGGTGGTCCCGGCGTGAGGCGTCTCGCCATCCGGCATGCGAACGAGACGGTCGTCATCGGCGGTCGGTAGCTGCCGATCAGGGCGTCGCCCCGGCCGGCCTCCTCATCTTGGCGCGAGCCGACATGTCGCACTGGCGCCCCCGCTTGGTTCTCCGCCGACCAAGTCCGGATGAACCTAGCCGGCGTTCCGTGTTTGGTTGACGGACGAGTCAGCGGCTGTCGGGTATGAGCGCGTCGACGAGCGAACGGAAGATCCAGTCCCGGTAGCGGGGACCGGACCAGCCACGGGTCAGCACCAGGAGCTGGTACAGCTCCGGCGAGGTGTAGGCCCACAGTATGTCCTGGGCCGCTCTCTTGCTCAGGCCGCGCCGCAAGTGGCCGCCTTCGGCCAAGTTGGTGGCGATGACTCCCATGCCGATCAGGCGTCTCGAGGTCATGTGCTCCAAGATCTCCGCCATCTCAGGGTCGACCTCGGCCGCTGCTCGGGCGACGAGCTGCAGGCGCGCGGAGCGGGTGAGCGTCCCGAGCAAGCCATCGGTATAGATCTTGAGCTTCTGCACGGGATCCGGCTCAGACAGGATCCGCGTCGCCCGCTCACGCTGATAGGTGGGCGTGGGCTCATTGTCGCCGGCCGCGGCATAGTCGAAGGCAGCCTTCACCATGCCCGGCTTGTTACCGAACGCCTTGTAGGCCGTGGGCGCGGCAACGCCCGCACGTTCAGCGACCAACGCGAGTGTGGTGTCGCTGTAGCCGCGCTCGACGAGGAGCTCGATGGCGGCATCAAGCATGGCCCCGCGATTCGCGCTGGCGCGCTCCTGACGACGAGACGCGTCGTACCGACGCCGCTTGACATCAGCCACGGACCGGGCCACCCTTCATTTCGATATAATCAATAATATCGGAAGTGGGGAGACACCGGTGGCGGACACGACCCCCGCGGAGCGGTTTGAGCGGGCGCAAGCGGCCGCCTTCGCCTCCGTGGGCATGCGTGTGTCGTCGCGCTTCGTGGAGATCTCCGAGCCGAGGCTCCGGGTGCGGGTCAACGAGCTGGGCGCCGGCGATCCGGTGCTGTTCATCCATGGTGGTAACAGCGTGGCGGCGTCGTGGCTGCCGCTGCTGGCTCCTCTTGCGGCGACCCATCGGCTCATCGTGCCTGACCGGCCGGGGTGCGGCCTGACGTCTCACTTCGACTACCGGCACATCGACCTACGCCAGCACGGTGTGGATGTCATTCGGTCTCTGCTCGACGCACTCGGCGAGCAGCGGGTCGCCATCGTTGGCAACTCCATCGGTGGCTACTTTGCGCTCGTCTTTGCGCTGGCGCACCCCGAACGGGTCTCGCGGCTAGGCATACTCGGCGAGCCTGCGAATGCCGAAGGCGCGCCGCGGTTGTTCCACCGCCTGGTTGGTACCCGCGGGCTCAACCGCCTTCTGTACAAAGGTCCGCTCAAACCTCCGCACGACGCAGCCGGCGTGCGCGCTGGCTTGGCGAAGGCCAAGCTCGTCGCGGACGCCGACCGGGTGCCCGATGTGCTGTGCGAGTGCCTCGCGGCCGGCGCGCAGATTCCAGGCGCCACGACGAGTTGGATCACGATGGTCGAACGAGTCTTCGTGCCAGCCGGCTGGGGCCTGCTCGCGAGAGAGAGCCTTGGGACGCACATGCTCGCACCCGAACTGCCCCGCCTTGACCAGCCCACCCTCTTTCTGTGGGGCGACAAGGATCCCCTCGGTGCACCAGCGATCGGAAAGGCGCTCGCTGCATTGATGCCCAACGCACGCCTCGAAGTCGTCGCCGACGCCGGCCACCTGCCCTGGCTCGACCAACCGAAAATCTGCGCCGACGCGCTAGTGGAGTTCCTGTCATGACCGCGAACCGCATCCCGAGACGCGCCGCGGTCTCCCTGCGAGCAACGGGTGTCCTCTTCCTCGTCGGCGTGATCCTTCATCCACACGCCCCGAAAGCGCACACCATGGCGCAGGTGGCCTACACCCAGACCGGTCAGCCCGACTGGTGGCCCGCCCACCTGTTCCTCCTGTCCAGCTACGTTCTGTTCGCCGTCTTCGTCTTCAGCATGTCGCGCTTCGACGGCCTTCCACCCGCGGCTCCGCGAGTCCTCAGCTTCGCTCGACCAATCGCTGTGCTCTGCGTTGTGGCGATGCTCGTCCACCTGCTGCTGCCGTTGGGACGCGCAAGCGTCGCTCATTCGCACCACGGCTGGGCCTTGTGGGTGAAGGACGTCGTTGAATCGGTAGACGCCCTATGGGCACTGGCCGTCGCCGCCGTCGCATGGCTGCTCGGCCGAATCGGCACCGCAGATCACAGGATCTCCGCACTCCTCGGTGTGGTCGGTGGGATCGGCTTCGCGCTCTTCTCCGCTCTGGTGCCCCTCACCGACGTCGTGGTCTCGATGCAGCTCACCCGGTCACTACTACACGTCGTGCCGGTGTTCGGACTCCTCGTCGTCGCCTGGGCACTGGTCGCCGGCAGCGTCGGCTTCCTCCAAACGCGAGCGCGAATAAATCCACCAGTTGAGGGCGCACCGTGACACCGGCTGCAACCAGGTGCGTCGACCGCGCGGCATGGACGTAACCCGCTACAGAACGCACGAAGACGGGGCAACCGACCAGAAGAACGTCGGATCTGCGCGGTTCGTGTGGACGTCACGATCGAACAGAACCGCACGGCGTCGACGTCTTCTTCGCCCGCCAGGGCTAGCTGGTAGCCGTAGTCGATGCCGCGGAGCCTGTCTCGCCCGGACGGATGAGGCCGATCTCGTACGCGTAGATCACCGCCTGAATGCGGTCGCGGACCGCGAGTTTGTTCAAGATGTGCGCCACGTGTGTCTTTACTGTGCTTTCGCCGAGGTAGAGCTCGGACGCAATTTCTGTGTTCGATTGGCCCCGAGCCAGTTGGATGAGAACGTCTCGTTCTCGTTCGGTGAGCTTCGCGAGCTGTGCCTGACGGTGCGGATCGGGCCGCGGATGCGTGAACTGTTCCACCAGCCGCCGCGTCACCGTCGGAGCGAGCAGCGCATCCCCGCTGTGGACGACGCGGACCGCACGGGGCAGATCCTCGGGCGGCACGTCCTTGAGCAAGAAGCCGCTGGCACCGGCCGCGAGTGCGTCGTACACGTATTCGTCTAGGTCGTAGGTCGTGAGGATCACGACCTGCGGGCGGTAGCCGTCGATGGCGCGGATCGCCCGCGTTGCCTCGATCCCGTCCAGCACCGGCATGCGAATGTCCATGAGGACAACGTCGGGCCGATGCTGGTCGGCGTAGCGAATTGCCTCCTTGCCGTCGTCGGCTTCTGCAATGACCCGCATGTCCGGCTCGGCTTCGAGAATCATCCGGAAGCCGGCGCGAACCAGCGATTGGTCGTCGGCGACAAGGACCCGAATTGGCGTTGCTTTCGCGGTCATCGACGCGTCCTCGCAGGGATTGTCATCGAGGTCGGCTCAGTGGCCTGGCCGGTCGTGATCGGAAGTCGCGCACGTACGTGAAAACCGCCTTCCGGGTCGGCGCCGACCGTGAGGTCACCGCCGATGGCAGTGATCCGTTCGCGCATCCCGACCAAGCCCAGCCCATCACTGGGTGTGTCGGTTGTCGGCGAGCCGGGGCCGTCGTCGATGACGATGACCGCTAACGCGTCCGCCTCGTAACGCAGCAGCACATGTACGTGCGCACCGGGTGCGTGCTTGACGATGTTGGTCAGTGCCTCCTGCACGGTGCGATAGGCGCAGAGCTCGATCATCGCCGGCAACGATCGGGCATCGCCGTCGATGCGAACCGTGACGTCGATCCCTGCGTCGCGAACCGGAGCAACCAGCGTGTCCAGACCCGCCAAAGTTGGCGTCGGCTGCCGCAAGGATCTCGAGTCGTCGCGCCGCAAGACCCCGAGCAACGAGCGCAGCTCGGTGAGCGTTTCCCGGGCCGTCCTCTCGATGACACCGAGTGCCGTGACAGCACGAGTCGGGTCGAGCTCGGCGGTGGCGCGTGCGGCCCCGGCCTGGACTGCGATGACGGCAACATGGTGTACGACGACATCGTGCAGCTCGCGCGCAATACGGTTCGCCTCACGTTCGGCTGCGCGCTGCACCTGCTCGTCCCTATCGCGTAGCGCATCACGAGCCCGTTGTTCGAGCTCACCCAGATACGCCTGCCGGATCCGCGCCCGTTCGCCGGCGACCCATCCCAACCCGCATCCGAACGCGACGCCGGCTCCGTGTCCGAGCGCTGCCTCGCCGCCCGTGCCGGCCAGCGTGCCGAACGCGAGGATCAGTGCCGCGACCGAAACCACGGCGGCGGCACGACGGGTGCGACGCTCGCCGTACACGGTCGCCGCGTATACCCCGAAAATGAGGCTGAGTCCCGCGCGACCCGGACGTACGACGAGATCCGCGACCAGGAACGCGATCGCCAGCACGGCGAGAGTCGCACCGGGCCTGGTGCGCCGCCACAGCAGTGGCAGCGACTCGAACGGCAGCGCGAGGATCGCCACGGTCAAGGATGTGGCGCTGCCATGGCGGACGGCGACCACCACCGTCGGGACAGAGACAACGGCGCCGAGCGCGCAAACCAGCCAGTCGAGCTGGCGAGGCGAGAGCGACGAGACCGGCCACAGCGTCGGCCATCGCTCAGGTCGGTCCGTCATCACCTCGACGGTAACCGCGCGCGGCGGTCACCGCCTCCTTCGCTGGACGGAGCCGCTGCCATCCGAATCTCATCCGCACGGGGGAGGCCGTCGAGCGGGTGGGCCGACGCCGGCGCCGGGCGCGCGACCGTACGTTGCTCCACGTCTCAGTCGGGAGCGTGTGGAGGGCAGTTGGCGGCGATCGAGATTCGAGATCTGACCAAGAGGTTCGGTGCTCTGGTGGCCGTCGATCATCTCAGCTTCGATGTCGAGGCCGGGACCGTCGTCGGATTCCTGGGACCGAACGGCGCAGGCAAGACGACCACGCTGCGGATGTTGCTGGGACTCGTCACCCCCTCGTCGGGCACCGCGACGATCAACAGCCACCGCTACGTCGACCTGCCGACCCCGACGCGGGTCGTCGGCGCGGTGCTCGAGTCGTCGAACTTTCACCCGGGTCGTACGGCCCGTAACCATTTGCGTGTTGCGGCGCTCGCGGCCGGGATCGAACGGTCACGTGTCGACGTGGCCCTCGATGTCGTGGAACTGACTCGCGATGCGGATCGAAGGGTCGGCGGATTCTCGCTCGGCATGCGACAACGCCTCGGACTCGCCACCGCGCTGCTCGGCGACCCGGGCGTGCTCATCCTCGATGAACCGGCCAACGGTCTCGACCCGGAAGGCGTGCGATGGCTTCGCACATTGTTGCGTGGCCTCGCCGAGGAGGGAACGACCGTGCTCGTGTCCAGCCACATTCTCGCCGAGGTCGCGCAAACCGTGGACTCGGTCGTCATCCTCGACCGGGGACATCTCGTCACCCAGTCCAGTGTCGCCGATCTGACCAACCACCGGGACCAGGTCGTGCGCATCGTGACGCCGCGGGCCGCGGAACTTAGGGTCGCTTTGCTCGCCGAGAAGGCGACAGTGCGCAAAACCGCTCCCGACACCCTGCAAGTGAGCGGTGCGACAGGAGAACAGATCGGCCTGCTTGCCGCGGGGCTCGGCGTTCCCATCTTCGAATCGTCGACGGTCACCTCAAACCTCGAAGACGTCTTCTTCCAACTGACGCACAGCGAAGCGACGGAGGTCGTTCGGTGACCAGGCTCATCCGGACCGAACTGTTCAAGCTCACCAGCACCCGCAGCTACGCCGGCATGGTCGCCGCGGCAGGTGGAATCACCGCGCTCGTCACGATCCTCACGGCGTCGCGGGCAGGGTCGCATCACGGACACATGGTCGTGCCGCCGTTGTACACGTTCAACGGCCTGCACGACGTCCTCACGCGCACCGGCCCGGCGCTGATCCTTGCGATGGTGTTCGGCGCCGTCATCGCCAGCGGTGAATTCCGATTCGGGACCGCGACCGGCACCTATCTGGCGACGCCAAAGCGGACCCGGGTGCTGGCGGCGAAGTCGGTAGCCGGCCTGGTCAGCGGCGCGACCATCGGCGGAATCGGCGCGGCGGTGGCGACCACCGTCGGACTCGCGTTCGTGCACGCCCACGGCTATCCCACGATGATCAGCGGCATATCGATGACACGCTATGCACTGGGCTGTGTCCTGGCCGGTGCGCTGTTGGGCGCGGCGGGGGTGGCCGTCGGATCCCTCATCCGTTCACAGCTTGTCGCGAGCGTCAGCCTGTTCGCCTTCGGCTTCGTCGTGGAGGAGATCATCGGCGGCCTTTACAACGGCGCCGCGCCGTACCTGCCGTTCACCGCTGCCACGACACTCGCCGGCGCGCACCCGGTCGGTGGTGTGGCGGCCTTGCCGTTCGCGGCTGCCACTGCGCTCGTCGCCGCCGTCGCTGTTGCCATCGCCGTGCTCGCGTCGCGGACCACAGTCCGGCAGGACATCACCTAGCCGCACCGCATCCCGCAGCGGCCTCCGCGGCGGACTTGATAGCCGCGAGCGTGCAGCAGATCCCGCGACGTAGCTGCCGATCTGGCGGGGACGACAACTCGGCGACGATCATGGGCTGATTTGGATCACGGACCCGACGACGTCGACGCGTCAGCGATCTAGACCGAAGCATCCGCCTCCGGAGCCCGGCTGAAAGGAGATTTGTAGGGGGACTCCGGGGGTGATCGGACTGTGGAAGGTCGACCGTATCAGGCGGTTGACCTGCGGTTTCTCCGCTTCCGCCGTGACAGAGGCAGGACGTCTCGGTCGCGGTCGGTGAGCGGGGTGACCGCTCCGTCTGTTGGAAATCGGTTGGAAGAGACGGAGCGGAATCATGGCATCTTTGGCATGGCGTCGAGGCGGCTGGGAGCTGTATTACCGGGATCCCTCGGGGCGCCAACGGGTGGAACGCTTCGCCGGCCCGAATAGGCGTAAGCCCCCGGCGGAGGCGAGCGAGCGGTTGGCCGCGGTGGAGCGGCAGTTGCGGTGGCGGGAGTACGTCGGCCCGGAGCAGCGAGCGGTCACCTTCCGGGAGTACTACGACCGGTGGGACGCCGCGCGGCAGATCTCAGCGACCAAGCGGCACACCGACGAGGGGCGGGCGAAACTGCACGTCCTGCCGTACTGGGGTAACTGGAGGATCGGCGACATCCGCCCGACCGACATCGACGACTGGGTAGCGCACCTGTCCAAGCGGATGGGCCCATGGTCGGTCCGGGCGTGCTACTCGCTGCTGCGCGGCCCGCTGCGCCGGGCGGTGAAGGACCGGGTGATCGCGGACCCGTGCATCGACATCGTGCTGCCGAAGAAGCCGGAGATTCGCAAGACCTTCGACGACGTGCTCACCGCGGTCGAGGTGGACCGGCTGGTCGCTGGGCTGGCGGGTGTGGGGGAGAAGTACCAGTCGTTGCGCACGAACGGCCGGTACTCGGCGCTGGTGTTCATGGGCGCGTGGCTCGGACCGCGGTGGAACGAGGCGATCGGGCTGCGGATCTGTGACCTGGACATGTTGCGCCGCGAGGTCACGTTCGGCCGTCTTGTGGTTAACCAGAACGGGTCGAAGACGTTCACCGAACGTGGGTCGAAGACCGACGATTGGCGCACCATACCGGCGCCGGCGCCGGTGATCGACGCACTGGCTGAGCACATCGTGCGTTATGTCGACAACCCAGCCGATCGGGAGGCCTTCCTGTTCACCACTCGCGACCGGACGCACCCGCTGCGGTCGAACTTCACCCGTGAACTACGTCATGCTGCCGACCGCGCCGGTCTGAGTGGCCGCCGGATCACTTGGCTGACGATGCGGCATACCGCCGCGTCGCTGATGTTCGACTCCGGCATGACCCTGTTCGAAGTCCAACAGCGACTCGGACATAGAGACCCGACACTCACCGCGCGGGTCTACACGCACCTGATGCGCGAACGCTTTGACGAAGGCCGGGACCGGCTCGAGGCGTACATGGCCGAGAAACGTCGACGCGACGACGAGTTCGGGTGACGAGCCAGCCCGGGAATGTCGCCCCCACGGCTTATCCTGAGCTCGTGAGCCCGGAACGGGAAGAGCTGCGAAGGCTCGTCGAGGATCTGCCCGATGAGCAGGTTCCGGCTGTCCTCGACGAGCTGCGCCGCCGGTTGCGACACGTCCCTGGCGGGCAGTGGCCGCCTGCGTGGTTCGGTGCCGGTCGCGGTCATGGGACCGATACGGCGCGGCGGGCTGAGGAGATTCTGGCCGAAGGATTCGGCCGCAGCGGGTGATCGTGTGCGACACCGGCCCGCTGGTGGCAGCGGCGTTAGCCAACGACGACGACCATCACGCCTGCGTCGAATTGATGACCGGACTTCACCTGGCCGGTCGTCCGATGCTGGTGCCGGCGACAGTCGTCGCTGAAGTCGGCTACCTCCTCGGTCGCGAAGCCGGTGCCCCTGTCGAGGCTGGGTTCCTGCAGTCACTTGCCGACGGCGACTTCCATCCCGTGGACCTGCTGGGCAAGGACTACGAGCGGATGGCCGAGCTCGTCGCGCAGTACTCCGATCTTGGGCTCGGCACAACCGACGCTTCGGTCATCGCCCTCGCTGAGCGGCTCAACATTGCCGAGATCGCGACCCTCGACCGCCGTCACTTCACCGTTGTACGCCCGAGGCACCTGGACATGTTCACCCTGCTTCCGTGACAGCGCAGCCGCCGGACTGGGACGAGTACGGCGAGCGGATTGTCGCAACTGATGTCTGCATCCACTGCCGCGAGGCGATCGACCAGTGGGAGATTCGTGTTGATCCCAGCCTAGGGATACAGCGACCCGTGCTGTTGTGGAAGCACCACAGCGACGGCGCTGTGATGTGTGGCCCAGCGGAAGCAGCAACGCCGCTAGGTGGGCCTCGGAAGCCAACTGACTAGTGACGACGTTATGTGGCGAGGGCGTTGGTGAGGCTGGTCACCGGGAGTCGCTCTTGTTCGAGTCGCACGTTGTGGCCGAGCTGTTGTCCGACGAGGTCGCTGTACAAGAGTGATTCGTCGTCGGTGAGCCATCGCACATCAGTCGCGATCGGCGACTCCTCGATCACCCAGGCGTCACGGTGTCCCAGCAGCGTTGCACGGTCCATGAGCACGCTCTCGATACTCGTGCGCTCGCCGACCGCGGCGCGCAACCGGTCGAGGATGACGAAGCCCCAGGTGTCGACGTCACCCCAGTATTTGATTCTCGTGGCCTTGGCCCACGGCAAAGCGGAGACGACCGAGGCGGCCGCGTTGCCGTTGCCGAGTACGGCGATGGTGCCGGGCACGTGAGGAACGCTGAGGAACGGCACCTCGTTCTCGACTACGAGCACTTGACTCGGTGAGACCGGCAGCGTTGCCGCCTCCGCAACCGGGATCTCGATATCGGAGAACTGCGGGATACCAGGAAGGGAGGCGTCGAGGAACCGCAGTCGGACACGTAGAGCTTTCGTCGCGAGGCCGAAACGGGCCGCAAATGAATCGCGCGTAGCGTCGGGAGCACGCAGAAGTTCGGCGATGTCGCGCCGGTATGTCTCGACGATCTTCGTGTGTGCCCCCTCGGCCGGAATTTGTCGGGGGTGCATCCCCGAGTTCGGGTTGTTCAGCAGCCAAGTGCAAACTGCTACCACCGCTGGCCAGTCGCTGCCAACGGCGAGCACCCGGTGCGGTCGAGCCGCCATGAAGCTGTGGAAGTGGGTAGGGGTCCGCGCAACCGTCTCGCGAAACCACGTCAGGTCGCCTGTTTTGCCGACCGCGCGAGCCAGGTCGTCGATGGTGTCTACGTAGGCCGCCGCAGGCAGTGCGAGCTGGCCCAGCACACGGTCGCTTACCGATCGCCACTCGACGCGGAGGTGGCTCGGTGCCTGGCGCCATGTGTCCAGCCAGCGTCTGAGGGCGTCGTAGTGTGCCCCGCGGTCGGCCGCTGGCGGCCCCTTGATCGGTACACGCAATGGGCCGAACTCGCTGCCGGCCGCAACCGCGGATAGCGGCGCGCCGCGCATCCAAACCGCCTTGGCGCGCGCGACCACGTCCGCCGGGTGCGTCCATCCCGCGGTCATGGCACCGTGGCCGCTTCCGCCGGAGACTCCCGGCTCGGCGCCCGTGACGCGTCCAGCCGCTCGCGGTACTCCGCGATCTTCATGAATACCGACCGCGAACGATTCTCCCCATCCCGCACGATGAGCGCCACCCGTTGCACGTAGGGGGCGATCACTTCCTTCTTCTGTAACGGTGTTACGACCAGCAGCTGTAGCCCCATGGTCTTGAACAAGTTCAGCGCAAACTCCGTGGACCGATCGGAGCCGCGGGCGAACGCCTCATCGAGGGCGATGAAGCGGAACGTCCTAGACCGTGGGTCGCCCGGCACCAGTCCGAACTGGTACGACAACGCTGCTGCGAGGACGGTGTAAGCGAGCTTTTCCTTCTCTCCGCCGGACTTGCCTTCTGAATCGGAGTAGTAGGCAACGGTCTCGCCGCTGTCACGTTGTCGCTCGACGATCGCGAACGTGTACCAGTTACGGACATCTGTTACCCGAGCAGTCCAGTTCCGGTCCTCGTCGGCCCGAGCCTCGCGCCCCTTGAACCGTTCCACGATCGCCTGCACCTGTTCGAATCGCTGGCGCGTGTATGTCTCTTCACCGCCGCCGAGCGTGCCGTCAATGCATTGCTTGAGGTCGCGCCGGAAGTCGACGAGATCACGATCTGGATTGGCGGATGGTTCGACTGCGATGTAGGTATCTCGGGTGTAGTCGATGCGCAACAAAGACTCATTGATTCGGTCGATCCGGTCCTTGATCCGGGCCCGCCGCTGTTCGAGGTGTTGGTTGAATCCGGCGATCTCGCGCAGCGTATTTTCCGACAATTGCCGCCGGAACTCTGCCTCGAAGCGCGGAAGGTCGTCATCGGTGAGCCGGGCATGGACCGTCCGAAACTCGTCAGCCGATTCGATCGCCGTGTCCATGTCGAGGGATTCTTGGGGATATCGCTCCTTGAACCGCTGCATCTCGGTGAGCGCGCCCTCACGCGCACGCCGCGCCCGCGCGGTTACCGCGTCGATGCGGCCCTGCAAGGCGTCCCGTGCAGCGGACTTGACCTTCTCCAGGTTTGTCCGCGTCACGGCCGCGACTCGTCGCTGGGACTCGTCATGCACCGTGTCAAGCAGTGCCACGTCCTCATCCAGAACGAAGGGCGGCGTCTCGGGCAGTTCTGACCGTCGCTCCGCTAGCTCCTCGAGCTTCACCTGCCACTGCCGTACGTCACCGACGGCCTTCTCGTGCCGTTCGCGGGTCTCGTCCAGGCGCTGCTGCTCCGCCGCCTTCGAGGCACGCAGCTCGGTCAAAGTTGACGACTCGGCTAGCAGGGCGTCGCGGTCCTGCACGAGAAGCGCACGGGACGCTTCGCTAGTCGCGACGTCAACCGCGATGAAGTCGGCATAATCACGAAGCAACGCGTCGGCGGCCGTCATGACTTTCTGCGATGTCCGCTGCCGGCCTTCGGCGGCGCGCAAGGCTTCGTCGAGGGCGGCAATCTCCTGCCGAAGCCGGGCGGCGTCAGCCGTGAGCGTCGCGACCTTCTCCTTGTTGTCCCAGCCAAGGACGTAACGTCGACGATCGCCGAGCTTGTGCCGGTCGTCTTTGTCGTGTACGCGCCCTAGCCGCTTGATTTGACCGCGCTTAGTGATGGCTTGCTCGGCGTCACGTAACGCGGCCGGTGATTCGGCCAGCATGATGTTGCGGAAGCGGCGCATGAGTTCACTGGCGAGCCACTCCGACATGGCCGTCGACGGGGCGACTTCAATGATCTCCGGGAGTGTGCCCGCTGCAGGGCGTCCGACCGGGCGCACTGCAGCGGGAACTGCCTGGTAGGTAAGCCGCCATCGCAAGTCCGTCGCATCGACCCATTCGGAGACCAGGCGGTAGGCCGTTTCCGGCACGAGCAGCGTCGTCCCGAATCCCTGCAGCAAGCGTTGTGCCGCCGGTTCCCAGTCAGCCCGATCGGGCCGTACTCGCAGCAGCTCGCCGACAAAGGGCAGGTCGTCCTCGGCCAACCGTGCGGCGCTGGCGATCCGTGCCCGCAGCTCGAGGAGCACCGGGTCGAGATTGGAGCGGTGTCGGCGCAGCGAGTCGATGGTGGCCTCGACATCGCGCAACTGCTCCTCTTGATGCTTGAGCATGCTGATGGTGTCGTAGTCGGGGCGGTTGTCCTCGGCCTGCTGCGCGGCCTCATCGTGGATGCGCTGCACCTCCTGACGCATCGCGAGGAATCCGTCGAGGTCCATGGCGGGAGCGATGCCTGCGTCCTCGCACCGGGCTTCGAACGTGGCGCGCCGCTGCTGGCGAGCGCCAATCTCCAGCGATGTTGCCTCGATGCGTCGCTCGAGTTCGGCCAGCGCGGCGCCACCGGCCTCGTTCATTCGCCGGTCGAGGCCCTGGATGCGTTCGTTCAGCGCCGTGAGCCGCTCTTCGAGACCGCGTTTGTGGGCTCGAGCCGCGGTGAGCTTTGCCGTGGTGGAGGCGGTGTCTGCCTCGACCAGTACGAGCTCGATCCTCTGGTAGTAAGGCTCCAGCACTTGGTCGCGGACGCGGATGAGGGAGTCACCTGCCGTGGCGTGCCGATCGTAGTCGTCGAGGTGCCCGACCAGTGGATCGAGAACGGCCAGTTGGGCCTTAGCCCTCTCGATGGCTGCGGCCGAGGCAGTCAGATCCTGGTAGTGGTTAAGCAGATCCTCGATCTTCGCGCGGGTCTCGTCGGGCGGCTCGAGCATGTGGGAACGGACAAAGCCGGTGAGATTCTCGACCTGTTTCATCGACACCGTCTGGTACCACAGGTCCAATGCCTGCTCGTGGGGCAAGCCGAGCTTCCGTCGGACCGCGACGAGGTAGTCGCGCCAGGTGTCGCAGCGTTCGACGCGCTCTCGTATGAGCTTCTGCAGCGTTCGGGGGTCACTGTTCGCACCGGCCAGCAATGTCTGCAGGGTGATCGGCCGGTCCGCGACACCGTAGATCTTCTCGATCGAGCCCGCGGCGGTGAAGTAATAGACGTGCACGAAGACAGCATCCGTGTCCGCCTGCTCGTCACGGAAGTGCGCGAGCACCGCCGACAGGTGACGCGTGTCTCGCAATGACACCGGCTTTGCTCGGGTTCCGGTGTCGTCCGCGGCTGTCGAGTAGACACCCTTCAGATACGTTTCGAGTCGACGTTCGTTCTTGTTCGATCCGGCGGCCCGGTTGTAGACCAGGCGCCCTGTCGGCACGAACAGCGTTGTCAACGCGTCGACGAGCGTCGACTTGCCTGCGCCGACGGCTCCGGTGACGAAGGCATCGTGTCCTTCGATCGGGAAGGAGACGATGCTTCCGTCGAAGGTGCCCCAGTTGAGCAGTTCAACGTTCCACAGCCGAAATCCCACCGTGTCCGGTACGTCGAGGCTCAGACCCCACTGCAGGTCCGACACGGTCAGTCATCCCCTGCCGGTTGTGGCGCTCTCGCCTCCGGCTCGAAGCTGGCGAGGTAGCCGCTCAGGCGCTCGTCAAAGTCGGATAGCCATTGAGCGTCAACGAACGCCTTGACGATACGCAGCACTTCGAGTTGATCTGACTGCCCACGCAGGCGCCGGCAAAACCCCATCTCCACCAGCTTGTTGGCGTCGGCGTCGACTGCGTCGTACAGCTTCGTCTCGTTTGTGCGGTCAGGGTGATACGTGCGGACGAGTTCAACGAGCTCGTCGCGGTTGAGTACCAGCCGTGTCTGCTCACCTTGCCCGTCCAGCTCAGCGAGCCGTCGGCGAAGCAAGGCGAGCATCAGCGACACGCGGTAAGACAGCGGCCGACGACGAAGCAGCGTCGGCGCATCTTCATCAACGCCTTCCTTGCGGCGCAGGTAGGCGAAGCCTTCCGGTCGATCGACGAACAGGTCGAGGTTGAGCGCGGAAACGTAGTCCCTAACGGCGGACTCCATGCGTTGTACTACTTGCCATGCGCGCTCGTTGGTGCCTGAGTAGACAACTCCGCGTAGAAGCGGAACGACGGCGTCGCCGATGGAGAGTGCGTGTCCGCTCTCCTCGTGATGCTCGAAGCCGAGCTCCTCAGTAGTCGTCGTGGGTGAACTCACCGCTGTCCTCCAACAACATTCGTGGCACGCTGGCCATGCGCCGGCGGCCCGGCTCGTCCAGCACGATTTCGTCAACCGTTGATTCGTCGATCTCAGTGAGCCATTCCGCTTCGGTCGCGACCTCCAGGACCGTGACAAGCTCGGCTAGGCCTTCGGTCAACGGCTCGAGCTCCAGTGCCTCCGCGACCGTCAACCCGGTCGGGAACAGCGACAGCATCGACGCCAACACGGCCCGCAGCTTGCCGGCGTCGACCCGCTGTCCGACGAACAGCTCTTCCATTCCGTCTAGCTCGTCTACGCTCGGCGACTGCGCTGGAGACGGGTCACCGAACTTTTGCTTGACCGGCGCCTCCCAGAGCGTTCGCATCATCGGCAAGACGATCTCGGCCCGCGGCTCGTCGATGTGCATGAAGTCCGGCGTGTTTGGGAACTTGTCGCGGATAGCGACCGCCTTGGCCTCGATCGCGTGCACGAGTGCGCCGATGCGTCGGTTCTCCGCGTACGCTTGCTCTTCGAGAAAGCGTCGCATCTGCGATGACAGCCGCGCGATCGTGCGTTGTACTTGGTCGGCCGCCGCGAGCCAGTCGCGCGTGACGCTTGGCAAGTCGTCATCCACACCGACTACCTCAGGCATGGCCGAGACCGCCTGCAGTAGCGACTGGAGTCGCTCCCAACGTTGCGGATCGAACAGGAAGTCGTACAGACCCGTGAAAGACGCGCCCGTCTCCGCCTCGGTGATGAAGTGCCGCCGCCCAAGCACCTCGTCAAGCAACGGACCGCGCGGACCAGCCCACTGCGCGATTCGTTCACGAGTCTGCCGGTCGAGGCTGCGGAAGTTGTCTTTGACGTCCCGGAAATCAGCCAGCAGTCCTCGGGCCAGCGCTGCCAATGTTTGATAGCGGTCGCGCACCTCGGCGGAACTGAGTGTCTCAATGCGGCCGGCTCGAATGGCGGCGATCTGGGCGTCGATTTCTTCGCGGCGTTGCTCTAGAACCCGGACTCTCTCGTCGGCGTCGGTTTGCGACCCCTCGGCGATCTGGTCGAGCAAGTCCACGACCTGCAACAACCGTGACTGTGTCCCAATGAAAGATCGTGATGCCATGAGGCTCTTCACCCAGGCCACGGCTGACTCCGCTGCGGCCGTGAGGTCATACACCGGCTCGTCGGAGCCATCGGCGTAGTACCGGCGAAGCCAACCGCAGCTGTCCCCACACCACTCCGCCAGGTAGTCCTGCGCGCGGCGCGGCATCACGCCGCCCGTCGCCTGCACTACGTCTAGCAAGTCCTGCAGGACCTCTGTCAGCGCGGCCTCCGCAACCGTCCTAGCGCCCAGAGCCAAAAACGCACGGTCGATGAACGTCACGATCACCGGTGCGTGATCAGCGGCCAGCAGCCGCCACGCTGGGCTTGCTCGGCGCAAGACAAAGATGTCGTCCAGCCCGCTCACCGCGGCGGGCCGATGTTCCAGGCTCGTCATGACCGGCCCAGCCCACGGTTGATAGCGACCACCGGGCGATTCTCGCCGTTAGCGCGGACATTTTCCGGGGACGTTCGGCGATCCCTTGCGGCGCTGCCCGTCCGAACCTGCGCACCCGCCTTCGGGCGGCGGGCGTCAGTCGTTGGAAATCTGTTGGAAGAGAAGCGAAATCCGCGCGTCAGCGATCAGCTTGAGCGTCATGATCTTGACAGCCTCCGCACCTGCCTCCCGGTGAAGGACGCGCAGGTCGCAGGCGCCTGGCGGTCACCCCCAGAGTCGCCCAGGCCCCGTTGACCTGGGCGTCTGGTGCCCCCGGGGCGATTCGAACGCCCGCACCCGCCTCCGGAGGGCGGTGCTCTATCCCCTGAGCTACGGGGGCCAGGGACCCGACGAGGCTAGCAGCGGGCAGCATGATCATCTGTGTGCGATTACGCACGGTAGCCTCCCCTCGTGGGTGGTGCCGGGAGGGTGCTCGTCGTCGACGACGACGACGTCATCCGGCAACTCATCACCGTCAACCTGGAGCTCGAAGGCTTCGACGTCGTACCTGCTGTCGATGGTCAGGACGCGCTAGAGAAAGTCAAGGATGCGCATGTCCAGGTGGTGACCCTGGATGTGATGATGCCGCGCATCGACGGGTGGGAAGCGGCGACGAGGCTTCGTGCTGATCCGGAGACCGCTCACGTCAAGATCGTGTTGTTGTCGGCGCGCGCCCAGGAAGCGGATCTGCAGCGCGGCGAGAAGATCGGCGTCGATGCCTATTTGACCAAGCCGTTCGACCCGGACGAACTCATCGACACGGTGCGTCGGCTCATGGCCGCGGCTGACGCGGAGCCGGCTTGAAGCGGGTAGCAGTCGCCTGCGCACTCGCCTTGCTCGCGGTTGCCTGCGCCTCTCCGAAGAGCTCACCGTCTGCCAACGGCAAGACGCCGAAATCGAGCAGCTCGTCGTCCGCCACCTACACGTCGCCACCGGCGACGTTGCCTGTGCCGGGCACCACGGTCACGATGTCGACCGCGCCTCCTCCATGGGCACCGCCGGCGCTCATCGACAACGGCGCGCTTTCAGCGGCGTACGTCGCTGCCGCAGGCCTTCCGTACGCCGAGGAGATGCTGCAAGTTCACTACCACGCGCATCTCGACATCAACATCAACGGCAAGTCGGTCGAGGTGCCGCCGTATCTCGGCTGGGTGGCGAAGGGCCACAACGCACTCGGGCTCTCACCGCTGCACACGCACGACGCGTCCGGCGTCATACATATAGAAAACAGTGTGCCGGCCGACTTCGTGCTCGGCCAGGTCTTCACTGAGTGGGGCGTCCGCCTCACTCCGACGTGCATTGCAGGGTTCTGCTCCGGCGGTGGCAACGATCTCGCTGCCTTTGTCAACGGCAAGAGGTACGACGGAGACCTGACCCGGATCGTGCTGACGAAGCATGAGGAAATCGCGATTGAGTACGGCCCGACCGGCAAGCTGCCGACGCCGCGCTCGTCCTACCACTTCACCAACGGCCTCTGACGAGCGCTGAGCCCGCAGTAACTCCAAGATCAACATGGCCGCGCTGCGATAGCCTCGGAGGGTGACTCCCGCGGACGTTTCGGACGCCGTCGTGGCCGCGATTCGCGCGGCTGTGACGGCGGGCGAGCTGTCCGTGGACATCCCGGCTCAGGCGACGATCGAGCGCCCCAAGAACAAGGATCACGGCGACTACGCGACGAATGTCGCGCTTCAGTTGGCCCGCCCAGCCGGCCGACCGCCGCGCGAGGTCGCGGACATCGTTGCCGGGCATCTGCGGACACACCCCGGCCTTTCGGCGGTGGACATCGCCGGCCCTGGCTTCCTCAACCTCACGCTTTCCGAGGCAGCGCAGGGCGAGCTTGCGCGCACGGTTGTGGTCGCAGGCGCGGACTACGGCCGGAGCGACACCCTGGCCAAGGAGCGGATCAATCTCGAGTTCGTGTCCGCCAACCCCACCGGGCCGGTGCACATCGGCGGCGTTCGCTGGGCCGCGGTGGGCGATGCATTGGGAAGAGTGCTGGAGGCGGCCGGGGCGGACGTCACCCGCGAGTACTACTTCAACGACGCCGGTTCGCAGATCGACCGGTTTGCACAGTCGCTCCTGTCCGCCGCGCGCAACGAGCCGCCGCCCACGGACGGCTACGCGGGCGACTACATCAACGCGATCGCGCAGACGATCGTCGATGCGAATGCCGATGCGCCGACCTTGCCGGGCCAGCAAGCGGTCGAGCTGTTCCGGCGCGAGGGCGTCGCGCTCATGTTCGACGAGATCAAGACGGCGCTCGCCGACTTCGGCGTCGTGTTCGACGTCTACTTCAACGAGAAGACCCTCCATGACCGCGGCGAGCTCGACGACGCACTCGCGGCACTGACGGCGCACGGCCAGGTCTTCGAGGCGGACGGTGCAGTGTGGCTGCGCACC
>Ga0157369_10002421_pt1 | contig 22423 bp, 19 predicted proteins | sample C25metaG_FD_113461 | JGI IMG/M metagenome (GOLD analysis project Ga0157369, IMG submission 113461) | Corn rhizosphere microbial communities from Kellogg Biological Station, Michigan, USA - C2-5 metaG | ecosystem: Host-associated > Plants > Roots > Rhizosphere > Soil | place: USA: Michigan...
CCATGACGAAGATCTGGCCCGACTGTTTCGGCTGGTCGGCAATCTCGACCACGCGTCCGCGAAACATGGCGGGAGCCGACGCGTAGAGCGGCAGCAGCAGGAAGCCGAGAAGGAATGTCCGCAGCAACATCAGATGATTAGGATGCCGTTTGCCAGCCGATTGTAACTCCGAGGACGCAGATCTGTTCTACCTGCCAGCAGACGCGCACGCTCACCATAAGCCGCTTTTTCACTCGTTGACCGGAGTGAACGTCGTGTCTCGTTGTTTTCCATGTAACTTTCCGGCACCTGCTACGTATCATCCCCGAACGCAATGACGGATTTTCACAGCCTTTACGAGCGCTATGCACCGGCCGTCCGGCGTTTTGCGCTGTTTCTCTCCGGAGAACCGTCTATGGCGGACGACATCACGTCGGAAACGTTTGTCCGGGTGTGGACGAGCACTGGCGAAATCCGCGAGACAACGGTGAAGGCCTATCTGTTTACGATCGCCCGAAACATCTACAGCGACATACTCCGGCGCGATCGACGTCTGGAGCAGTTGCCCGAATCGATCGCCGATAGCCGTCCGGACATGGCACTGCGGGTGGAGCACTCGGCAGAATTGGGCAGGGTGCTGGCCGCCATGCGCGAGTTGAACGAGATCGACAGAGCGGCCCTGTCGATGAGAGCCAGCGAGGAGATGTCCTACCAGGAGATCTCCGACGCTCTGCAATTGCCGCTGGCGTCGGTGAAGACGCGAGTCCATCGGGCTCGCGTGAAACTGATGAGGGTCTGTCTACCGGCGGACATCATCCGAGGAGGATCAAGATGAATGCGACACGGGATGTGATTACGGACCTACTGCCCCTGTACTTTTCGGGGGAAGCGAGCGCGGACACGCGAGCCATCGTCGAGGAGTACTTTCGGACCGACCCGGAGTTCGAGCGCATGGCGCGCCGCATGGCGGAGAGCATGACGGTGTTCAAGGCGACGCTGGCCGACGACGACGCGCTGGAGGAGCGCTCTCTCATGCGCGCGCGAAGCCAGGTACGAGCGCGCAACATTTCACTGGGAGCCGCGATTTCCGGCCTCGTCGGATGCATGGCCGTGGTGTTCCTGGTATTCGGGCCGGCCAGGAATAACGTCCTTGCGATGTCTTATCCGCTGGTGGTGCTGGGGTGCGTCGCCGTATTCGCAGTCCTAGCATTGGTCACGCGGTATAGCGGTTTATAGAGAAACTGCGATTGGAGTAGATCCGAACATGCAATTTCCATGGAGCCACGCGGAAGTCGTCTGTGCCGTCCTGATCGCCGCCTATTGCGGGCTGCCTGGGGCCGTGCTCACGCTCGTCTACATCGCTGCCTGCCGCGCTGGGACCGACGGTCTGTTGTGAACTCCTCCCAAAATTTCATGGGTCTTTCCGCCGAGGTTGCTCGTAATCGTCCCTAATCTCGCCGCAGCATCGCTCTTTCATGGATCGTCGAAAAGAGCTTTTCCGCGCGCGGGTTCCCGCAACCGGTTCGAGGCTTTCGCCAGGCGACGTGCCGGTCCGTATTGACGGCGGTGCACTCAATAGAACCGCAAGAATGGCGCATACGACTGTGGATCACCGGGCGTTTGTTGCATCGAATAGGAGATCTGATCCGCTCCCTGCGTGACGAACAGTTGCACCCGTTTCTTGCTGTCGAGTCCGGCAGCAATGTGGGTGGCGCCTTGCACAGGCATGGCGGCAACGAGAGCCCATATTTCGCCGGCTTTTTGCCACGTCCGCGTCACTGTGCCATCCGAATGGAGCATGAAGAGTTCCAACAGGCCGCCGGAATTTCGTACGACCGACATTTCGATTACGTTGTCGTCAAAGCGACTCCAGCTTGGCCAAACGTTCTTGGGCGAGTTAAGCGATGTCATCAGGAGCCGGTCCGAGGTGATCGCAAAGCCGTACAGGCGCGTGCTCTGGTCCTGTATGCAGGCCACCTTGTCGATCTTCATCCCCGGCGGCGAAATGGCATATGGATTTCCGCAAGTGCCGTCGGGAAACTGGGTCAGGAGCCAGATCCGGTCATCGCTGCCGATGTGAAGAGCCACCACCGTACCGTCTCCGACGAGACCGACCGCGACCGAACTCTTCTTGATGCCGCTACCGCCCACATAGCCCCATCCGTTCCACGGGCCGCCGGGTCCGTTTTGCGAATTGTTCAGCAGGCCGTTGCCGTTGGTTCCGAACATTTCCAGCCGCTTATCTGCGGCGGGCGAGATGCCGAATCCAACCATAATGTCCGTGCCGGTGCTGACTGGTGCAGTCCAGAATCCCAGACCCCTCCCCTGCTGCGAAGAGCCGACGACGTTCGAACCGTTCATGCCGCACACTTGCAGCCGTCCATCGGCATTACGCGCGACGGCGGCATCCGCAGAATTGGGGATACGCTGCCAGGCGGTCCATGGGCGCGTATGCGGAGGCGCCTGCAGCGGGCCGGAAAGACCGCCAAAATCTTCCGAGATCGATGTCAAAGCTCCGCTTTTTCCGTTGATAAACAGTTGCAGGCGTCCATCGGCGTTCGCCCCGCAAAACATTTTTGCTGCGGGAGCGTCCTTGTCTGGACGATTCGGATAACTGGCGTTGTAATCCGAAAACATCTGGGCGAGCCACGCATACCAGCACCAGAAGATGGGAGCGGCCGCAGCTTGCTGCGGATCCGATAGCGACCCTCCGACCGCGGCACGCACACGCGAGTCCCAATCCTCGATGGCCGCTTCCAGCGCGTCGGGCGTGAATCGCGACAGCAACGGGTAGGTCAGATCAACAGAAGGGATCAGCCTGGGATCCGAATTCACCAGCGGCGAACGCTGCGTGCCATTGTCATGCGGCCTGACATACATAAGCTCTGGCGGGATCGGGTCTCCCGGGAACCAACGCGGAACTCCGTAACCGAGTTGCACACCAAGCACAATGTCGATGGCGCGGAGATAAGCCTTTGCATTGGACAGGATCGTACGCCCGCCTGCGGGAAACTGCGCCACCTTGCTGTCGGTCAAGATGCTGAACATTGCGTTCTTGAACTGATTCCGCTCCAGGGTGGAGAGCGAGTTAATGCTGCGGCGCGGAACTCGCTGGAGGTACCAGCGAGTCTTCACGCCGAGCCCAACGAGCGGGTCGGGCCCCAAATGTTTAGGAGACAAGGCCATGCCCTGGCTGTAAAAGGTACAAACGATCCGCCCAAAGGGGGCCTCCCCGTCACTGATATCCCACGTTGTCGACGGCACGTAAGGAACCTGCGTGGTATTCAACGGGCGGTCGTTCCCATCTCCGCAGAGATACATCGGCGGGTCAACCGGCACGCGCGACCGGAAATGAAACAGCCCCTGGTCGGCTTCCATGTTCCATTGTTGCGTGGCGTCGTCGGGGCGAAAGCGCTGTGCGACGACCGGTGTGTACGGATCCGAAACCCATGTAACGGCGAGATCCGGATCGTCGGCTAATCGCAGACAGTAAGTGCCGAGAAAATCCATTGCACCCTCCCGGGAAATGGAGATAGAGGCTTTCGAAGTGCGCGGTTATCGAGGAAGGGAGCTGGCCACCCCAGATGTGCACGGAGGCTACGCCGAGGCACCGAGCAGGTCAATCGCCGAATGCCGGGCTTGGGCGAGTCACCCATCTTTCGCCAACACGAGGCGAAAGGACTGGGCACGTCTACGGATGAAAGAACTCGAATGGGAACGACGGACCCCTGGTGAGCAACACGGTGCCGTCAGGCATCAGAAACAACTGGCCGAAGGTCACCTGCGTGATCATCTGCGCACCCGCGGTGAACGTTCGAGTGGAAGGGTCGTAGAGTTCGGAGGTGCGGCTGTTATCGCCGACCACCAACACCTTTCCGCTGGAAAGCCGGATCGAAATCGGGTTGGTCAAAGCTTCCGTCATATTGCCCGTCGCAGAAAACGTGCCCGTCGCGGGATCGTACGTCTCGGCTGAAGCAAGCGCTCCACCGTTCACACCACCGGCGACGAGTACTTTTCCATCTGCGAGCGTCGTCACCGTCGGGCCCGAGCGTGCGGAAGTCATGTTGCCGGTCGGGGTAAATGCCCGGCTCTGCGGGTCAAAGATCTGCGCGGTGGCGACAGCGGTTCCGTTATTCGAGCCACCGGGGAACAAGATGCGACCGTCGATCAGCATCGCGATGGACCGCGATCCCATGCCAACCGCCGAGGGTATGGAAAACAGGCTTCCGAATGTTCCGGTTGCCGGATTGTAGATTTCACCCGTCTCCTGCGGGATGGTCCCGATATCTCCGCCGATGACGACGATCGTCCCGTCCTTGAGCACGAACATGGCAGGAGCCAACCGCTGGTGGAGCATCGTTCCCGTGGCACTGAAGCTTTTTGCCTGCGGGTCATAGATTTCTGCCGTGGCAAGGGGAGTGTCAGAAGCACCGCGCCCGCCGACGACCAGCACACGACCGTCGGGCATCCGGACTACACCGGGAATGTCGCGCGCCACCGTCATATTGCCGACTTTCGTCACCACGACGGTGCCCGAAGCATCCAGCGACAGGACCTCGGCCGCACTGGTGAAGTTGAACCCGGGGGAGATCGTCTGGTTGTCGCCACCGGCGACGAGAATGGACCCGTCGCTCAATTGCACAAGCGCCTCGCCAACGAGATTTCCTGCCGTGCCCGAGGGAGTCTGCTCAGTGAAAGATCCGATCGAAGGCGGCGGCGTTCCGCCGCTCGCCGGCGGGGCAGGCTGATTGGACGAGGTGTTGGAACCACCACACCCGGCCAGGGCTACCACGAGAATCAACGAAACTGCGACGATCCACTTGCTCGCCATAAAATGTTCGGGCCTCAAAGGTGGGACTGCTGTTCAGTACGATGAAGGAATCGCCGGGGCTTCTGCCTGCGTCACTTCGGAGAATCTTGCAACACCGCGCTGTAGTCCGCGGTAGCCAAGACGTGTTGTTTAACGGCATGCATGGTTGGACAATTCCATGTGACAATCGTCACTTTCTCCGTCATCGTTCGTGACCGAGGATGGCCTCATGGCAGGCCGCTATAACGTAGGAACGGAATGAAGCGACGTGCAATCGTTCGAGTGGGTTGTGGCGCAGTCTTTCTGCTCTTAGTCCTTTTCTCGCTCGACTCTGACAGAAACGACGCGGCACGCGAGCCGCGGGTCAACATCAGCAACCCATCTTCCCGAAAGGAAGTAGCGGTCCGTGCACCGAACCGAATAGGCGGCTCGCTTGTGCAGACGGGGCGCGCGCCCAAGCGCGAGGTATTGAGCTCCAGTACAACAGCATGGAACCGCTCCGGTATGGCGATTCCATCCTCGCAAACTCACGCGGCGTGGAATGGCGATGTGCCGGAGCCATTCGATGAACCCATGCAGGCCATGCGCTACTACGTGCAAAAACGGGCGCGGCCCGGCGAATCCTTCGTGCCATCCGATCAGTACGTCGCAGCCCGCCGTCATATGGCAACGATGCCGCGTCACCGGCAACAATTGCAGGCCACTCGAGTCGCGAACACAGTACATCCGATGGGTACCCTGGGCTCGGCTACCGCCCTTGGCCCGGGGAACATCGGCGGACGCACGCGTTCGTTCTTGATCGATCCGACAAACCCCAATGTCATGTTTGCAGGAGCAGTAGCGGGTGGTGTCTGGAAGACGACCGATGCCGGAGCAAGCTGGCAGCCTGTCGCTGACGCGATGTCGAACCTCACCATCAGCACCATGGCCATGTCGCCTGGAAACTCGGCCACAATCTATGCAGGGACCGGCGAAGGCTATTTCAATTGGGACGCGGTACGCGGCGACGGCATCTTCTTCACAACCGACGGCGGCTCTACTTGGAGCCAGCTATCAAGTACGCACGCCAACCCTGACTTCTACTACGTCAACAAGATTGTCATCAGCAACGTGAACACAAGTCGTGTCTATGCAGCGACGAATACTGGTTTGTTTCGCAGTATGGATGGGGGAAACACGTGGCTAAAGATACTGACGCCAAGCGGCGACGGGTGCCAGGACCTTGCCATCCGCAATGACCAGGCGACCGACTATCTGTTCGCCGCGTGCGGCCAGTTCTCGACCGCCACAATCTACCGCAGCCTCGCCGCCGAATCGACCGACAATGGCGGGCTGCCGTCCTGGACGCCTGTGAATTCCGAAAGCCGGATGGGACGGACGTCTATGGCAATTGCCCCCTCGAACCAGAACGTCATTTATGCGTTGTCCGACAGTCTGGACAACACCAGCCCATACTTTCTCGGCCTCCTGGCTGTATACAGGTCTGTCGATGGCGGCTCGACATGGTTCAAACTTCTTCGAAACGACAACGCAACGCTACTGAACACGTTGCTCCTCTCAAATCCATATGAAGGTGCATGCCAGAATATCGCGGCCAACCAGGGCTGGTACGACAACGTGATCGCGGTCGATCCCGTCGATTCGAACCGCGTTTGGGCCGGAGGCATTGACCTCTTCCGCTCGGACGACGGAGGCCAGAACTGGGGGCTTGTGTCTTACTGGTGGGCGGATCCGTCTGCCCCGCAGTACTCGCACGCCGACCACCACGCGATTGTTTTTCATCCGCAATATGACGGCGTGAACAACAAGGTCATGTTCGACGCCAACGATGGCGGGCTTTTCCAGTTGGCGGATGCACGGGTGGCCACCTCTACCAATGCATGTTCGGTCAGCGGTAACGCAAGCTGGACGACACTCAACCACCAGTACGCGACCGCGCAGTTCTACCACGGCTTGCCATATCCAGGTGGCGCGGCTTACTTCGGAGGCACGCAGGACAACGGCACGCTTGGTGGGAGCGATTCTGCCGGTGCGCAGAACTGGTCTCGCCTCTTCGGAGGCGATGGGGGTTTCGTCGCCGTGGACCCGACGAACACGAATAACTTGTTCACAGAAACCCCATATATGCATCTCCTGGAATCGAATGATGGGGGAGCGACATTCTTTAGTGTCGGCGCCTACGACGCCGGCGCGTATTTCATTGCGCCGATTCAGATGGACCCCGGGAACCCAAGCATCGTGTGGAGTGGAGGCAGTAGGTTGTGGCGTCTCAGTGGGTACGTTGCGCTCGATTTCAGCGGTACGCCCGGCTCCTTCAGCGCGATCGCGCTCGAACCCGGCAATCGCAACCATGTCCTGGGGGGTAAAGGCACTGGTTTCATTTACAACATCCAGGATGCATACGGCGCGCCAGTCATGAATTATGCAATCGTGCAGCCGCGCGCTGCGTGGGTGTCGAGCATCGTCTTTGATCCGACGAACACGCAGATCGTGTACGCGACCTATTCCAGCTTCGGCGGCGGCCACGTTTATAAGTCCACCAACGGCGGGACGAGCTGGTTCAATATCGACGGCTCCGGGAGTACGCGCATCCCCGACGTCCCCGTGAACGGCATCGTCGTGGATCTCTACAACCCGGCGCATCTCTACATCGCGACGGATGTGGGGATCTTCACCTCGCTCAATGGAGGCGGCACGAGTTCGACAGCCGCATGGGCCGTTGAGAGCACCGGCATCCCCGCTGTGCCCATCGAGTCGCTCTCGGTCGACGGGAACACCAACACTTTGTTCGCCTTCAGCCATGGGCGCGGCGTTTGGAGAATGCCGTTGACCGCGACGGGAACAACTCCCGTGCCGAAAGTCGGGAGCCTGACGCCCAACAGGATCTTGCAGGGAACGCAAGGCTTTCCTCTGATGGTTGCGGGGAGCGCATTCGTACCCGCCTCTGTTGTGCAGTGGAACGGGTCGGCGCGGCCGACAACCTACGTTTCCCCCACGCTCCTAGTGGCAAACATCAGCGCCAGTGACGTATCGGTGGCGGGTACATACTCCGTCACGGTGAATTCGCCGGGGCCGGGTGGAGGCACTTCCAATGTGGTGAGTTTTCCGTTGACGTCGTCAACAGCGTTCAATTCCAACGTTCCGTCGCCCTTGATGATCAGCACGTTCTCGGCCCAGGTGAATACGACTGCCAGCGTTTTCGATGGCTACAATTATTACCCGTTCATGGTGTACGCCCGCTATTCCACAAGCCCCGACTTTACCAACTCGCAAACCACGACTCCGGCACTGGTGTTGACCACTCTTTACTACAGCCCATTTCTGACGGGATTGACTCCGCAAACGACGTATTACTTCCGGTTTGAAGCGACCCCCACGATCTACTCCACAACGAATTCGTTTACGACGGCTGCTGTGCCGGTCTTAGCCACTACCGGGCCCAATTTTGTGGGAAGCGATTTCGCCGTCTTTGGCTGTACCGCGCACTGGCCGGGTGTATACGACGCAACATTGTGGATGTGGGACGAACGCAGTAACGATCCGGGATTCTCAGCGAGCACGATTGCGCCTCTTGCCGCCGAGTATTCGGGTGGTGGTCCGGACGTTGGTCTGTACGACGCCCCGGATGGCATCCTGCTTCCGAACACGACCTACTACTATCGGTGCGGCTCGAATCTCCAAAACAGCTACACCGGGCCGTACGCGCAAATCTCGTCGTCGCAGACCTTCACGACGAAGGCCATCCTTCCGACTACAACTGCGGCGACGAATCCTACTGACACATCCGCACAGTTAAACGGCACACTCGATACGGGCTCAGGTCGCTACATCTCCGGATGGTTTCGCTGGGGCCTCAATTCCGACCTTAGCGGCGGGGCCACGACAGCGCCGCAATCGTTCTATGTCGCTACGACACTGCAAAACTTGTCGGCGTCTCTGACCGGTCTAACGCCGGGGACAACTTACTACTACCGACTCGAGAGCAGTTCACGAACGTCATCCCAAACGGGCGCTATTCTTAGCTTCACGACCACAGGGAGTTCGCCGAAGAAGCGGCGCGGCCAGGTGATTACTCAGTGAGCCCAGCCTCGCTGTCGGGGCACCCCGGCGCGATGTGCTCCGTTACTCGACCGGCTTCTCGTCTACGTGGTCCACGACGATCACTGGAATGGAGCGCTTTTGTTTGACGAGCTTCAGTCCAAGTTCCTTTTCAACGGCCTCAAAGACGGTGATGCCATTGGGAGTCGAGGCCGTACCGTCGTCGGCACTCGGGGTTGTGGGCCGCGCATCGTAGACGGCCTTCGGCGTCCAGCCGATCAGGAAATCCCATTCCCCGGTTAGACCGGTGCCATCGACGATGGGATGGTCGACATAGGCACTCGCGAATTGCGCCAGATTACTCGCCAGTTCCGCCATGGTCGTGCTCTTGCAGCTGATCATCGTCGAGATGTTCGCGACTGGCTTGGGCGCGTTGGGATCGCCCTTGCAGCCGGCACGCTCGGACTCGCCTGCGCGTTCCATCTTCGGCTTGCCGCTGCCGAGCATTAACGCGTAGACGGTAACTTCGCGCGTCTCGGTATGGGTCTTCATCTCGAACTGGTCTACCAGCAAGCCGCGGAGCATCTCCAAACCCACACTGAGCGGCGGTGGCTGCGGCCGTCCATTAACTACGTTTGGCGCGCCTTCGCCGGTACTCGGAACCTTGGCGGTGATTTCCCATTTCTGGGTGTCGGCGGATTTGGGAAGACCGAGCACCATATCGGCGGCGATGTTCGGTGAAATCTGCAGCGCGATGGCGATCAGTTGACGCAGCGTCCCGCCGGCTCGCATCTGGCTTCCTCCGGCGTAAAGCAATCCGACAAAAGGTCGCGCGTTGGGGTCGGCGGGCTTGATCGTGGCGACTTCAAACCGCGCCTCTGCGACCGCGAGCGCCGTCGCGACGGCCGCCGGATTCGGAGTTGGCCTGCGATTTACGCTCACCACCACAAACGACGGCAGCTCGACATCCTGCTTCTCCAGCTTCAACCCCAGCTTGTCCACCGCCTTGAAGATGGAAATGCCGCTGTCGCCTTTGGCCGCAAGCTGGCCCCTTGGCGTCCACTCGAGATCGAAGTCGAACGTGCCTTCGAGCTTGGTCGCGTCGATGACGTCGTGGTCCAGGTAGCCGGGCGCCATTTGACGGAGGTTCTCGGCAATGGCTGCCGCGTTCACGTTGTGGCAGGCCACCTTGATGTTCGGCTGCGACGCCGGATCGTTCGGATCACCCGGTGCCTGCTGTTGCGGCTGGCATCCGGCTTCGCCGCTTCCGGGCTTCATCTTCGGACCGTTCTTGCCGACGCTCAATACGTATCGGGGTATCGGATGGGTTTCATTGCGAACTACGAGCTGGAAGCGCTCCGCCAATAGGGACCGCAGCATGAGCTTTGCAGTGGCCGGCGTTGTACCGCTCGGAACTTTGGCGACCACGTCAAAGAGATCGGAACCAAGCCAGCCGGGACCGCCCGCAATCGCGTCCTCCGGTACGCCATAGGCCGCGGTGATCAGATCGATCATGGTCGCGTCGCGATTTACGTAGCGTCCTTCGCGCAGCACGCCGCCGAAGTTCTGCGCAAAACCGCGCGCGGTCGGGCTGACGTGAACATCTGCTAATTCGAACCGAGGATCCTCGGCGAGCGAAGCCGTTGCGATCAGGATTAACAGCAGGCAAAGTAGGGCAAACCGCTTCATGCTTGAACTCCTGCACTGTTTAGAACCGATTTTGTGGCCGCGAAAATATCACAGGTGTCGTCGCTTCGCGCAGGATGTATAGAGCGATCGCGTCTACGATGCGTGCGCCTTTCTGTACTCGTCGAAAGCGGCCAAGAACCGGTCCACATCGGCGCGGAGCAGGTAGTACGGCGTCGACAGGCGCAGGTTCGAGGGCTCGTGGCCGCGAATGCGGATCTTGTGGGTGGTCCACATCCAGTGCTCGAGCTCCATGCGCTTGATGGGCGGCACGTCGACGCTGGAGATGCCGCAGCGCATGGCCGGGTCGGGCGATGTCACGCTCACGCCGCCGCGCTTCATCATCTCGCCGAAGAGGTAATCGCTCATCTTGCGATGGCGCGCCTCGATGCGATCGAGTCCGATCTGATTGCAGAAATCGATGGCGGCGCGGAGACCCCAGAGGTTTGGCACGTTCGATGACCCGATGCGCTGGAAGCGTTCGGACTTGAGTTCGGGCTGGTTCCATCCCGCGGTGACGATGGTGTTCCACACGCGATCCTGCACTTCGGGTCGGATGTAGAGGAAGCCGGAACCCTTGGGCGCCATCAGCCATTTGTGCGGACTGGCGGTGTACATGTCGCAGCCGATGTCGTGGAGGTTGAGCTTCATCATGCCGGGGATGTGGGCGCCGTCGATGGCGGAGAGGATGCCCTTGCTGCGCGCGAGCGCGGCGATCTCCTTCGCCGGGAGGACGACGCCGGTCGAGGTGGTGGCATGGCTGACGAAGATGATGCGGGTGCGCGGCGTAATGGCGTCGTTGATGAGGTTCAGGATCTCGGCGCCGTTCTTCGGGGGCTTGGGTATCTGGAATTTCTTGACGACGATGCCGAAGCGCTTGGCGCGGAGGTTCCAACCCTGCTCGCCGCCGGGATGCTCCTGGTCGGACATCAGGACCTCGTCGCCGGCTTTCATGTCGAGACCCTGGGAGATGTAGCAGTTGGCCTCGGTGGCGTTGCGGAGAAGCGCGATCTCGTCGCGGTCGGCGCCGAGGAACTTGGCCAGCGGATCGCGAAATTCGTTGTACGACTCGTATCCCCAGATGGGGTAGTGCTCGGGATCGTCGTCGTTCATCTGCTCGGTCTTGTTGTAGCCGTCGAAGATGGCGTTGAGAACCGGGCGCGGCGACGAGCCCACGGTGCCGTTGTTCAGGTAGACCTCGTCGGCAGGGATCAGGAACTGGCGGCGGATGCCGGCCCAGTAGCTCTCTTCGTCCTGCTGGAAGAGAGAAACCGCGGGGAGAGGGAATTCGGGCAAGCGTTTGAAGCTGCCGAATGCGAGCGACGAGAGCCCCAGCGTGGTGGTGGCAGCGAGGAAGTTGCGGCGTTCCATGGCGTCCCTCCGGGAGAGCAGCGCATGTTACCACCGGCCCGGGGCTTCGACGCAGAGACGCGGAGACGCAGAGAAAGGCAGGTCGACGGCGTTCGCGATTAGAGCGGACTCAGGTTCAGGACGGGAACGATGGGTCCGAAAACGGTCGATTTCCTGCAACCGATTCGGGGGAAGTCGTTCTATTGAGCAGGGAAATGGATGGATGTGGGAGTGCGTTCAGACGGCTGAAAGGCGCGCGCCGGCATCCAAACAGAAGGCCGGAGCTGCTGCTGAACGGGCGTATAATCGGGGCATCCCGGCATCCCGGATTAGCTGTACTGGAGTCCACATGAAGTCCCGTGGCATCGCTTTCGCAACCGCGATCCTGTTCACCTTGACCTCGCTGGCTTCGGCCATGCCGATGCAGAGCCAGTCCCAAGCACCGGCGCCGAGCACGACGCCGCAGACACCGGCTCCGCAGGTGGGGCAGACGCCGCCGCCCGGCAACGGGCAGAGCACGGCGCAGCAGCCGGCAGCGCAACAGCCAGCGGCGCAGACGTCCAGCAGCGATTCGAACGACCAGTACGCGCCCGACCCCAAAGGGCAGACTACGTCGGCGGCCGAGGAAGCCAAGAAGAAGGGCTCCGGCGGCAAGGACGACGTGGACGCCATCGGCAACCGCAAGATGGGCGGCAAGGGCCTGGGGGATTGGTACTCGCTGGATAAAGAGATCCGCATGGGCAAGCAGTTCGCGCAGCAGGTGGAAGCGAGCGTGAAGCTGGTGCAGGATCCGGTCGTGACCGAGTATGTGAACCGCATTGGGCAGAACCTGGTGCGGAATTCCGACGCGCAGGTTCCGTTCACCATCAAGGTGGTGGATTCGGACGAAGTGAACGCGTTCGCGCTCCCCGGCGGCTTCTTCTACGTGAATTCAGGATTGATTCTCGCCGCCGACGAGGAAGCGGAACTGGCGGGCGTGATGGCGCACGAGATCGCGCACGTGGCTGCACGCCACGCGACGCGCCAGATGACGCGCGGCAACTGGGCGAACCTGGCCACACTGCCGCTGATCTTCGTACCGATGGGCGCGGGCGCTTATTACGGACTGCAGGCCGCTACCGGCCTGCTGGTCCCGGCAACGTTCATGAAGTTCTCGCGCAGTTTCGAGGCGGAAGCCGATTACCTGGGGCTGCAGTACATGTACAAGACGGGCTACGATCCGCAAGCGTTCATCTCGTTCTTCGAGAAGATCCAGGCACAGGAGAAGAAGAAGCCGGGCACGCTGGCAAAGGCGTTCTCGTCGCATCCGCAGACTCCGGACCGGATCGAGAACAGCCAGAAAGAAATGGCGACTATCCTTCCGGCGCGTGACCAGTACGTGGTCAGCACCTCGGAATTCGACCAGGTGAAGGCGCGGCTGGCAGCGCTGGAGAACCGGCGCAAGCTGACCGAGGACAACGTCAACAAGCCGAGCCTCCGCCGCGCAGGAAACACGACCGACAAGGACGGCAACAAGAAGGGCGACGACACCAGCGGCGACGATCGTCCGACGTTGAAGCGCAGAGATCCGGGGAATTAATCAGAATTGTGGTGAAAGGCCGGCCGCGAGGCCGGCCTTTTCTATTTGCGAGTTGTGATTTGTGAGGGAAGGGCCGAATCACGGGGCTGAAAGATCGCCTTCCCAAAGTGCGCGGATGATGCGAAACACGTGGCCGGCGGGGACGCCGGCCCTCCATGCGGGATGGAGTCTTCAGCGATTCAGGTTCGCCAGCTTCATCCTGGCCGCATTCAGTTCCAGGCTGTCCTGAAAGAGCTGGCGGATGAGGTTGCGTTGGGTGTCGATGGTGCGGCCCTGCTCGAAGACGACGACGGACATCAGGCCCGACATCACGCAGAGAATCAGCACCAGGACACGGCGCAGGAGGAAGTTACGGGAGCGGTGGTAACCAGGAGCGGGAAAACGGCGTAGGGTCAAGAATAAATGCCTCAAATGAGAAAGATGCGGAAAACAGACAAAGTTTGCCTCTTGGCACTAAAGTCACACGCGAAAATGCGCCGACCTTGCTAGAATCCGCGACAAAAGTTGTAGCCTTGCGCCAGGGGAGAGCAGAGTGAAGGTAGCCGATTACATGGTCAAGGACGTGACCACGCTGGACGAGACGACGCATCTGCTCGATGCCGTGCTGCTGATCCGGCGGAGCGGAAAACGGCACATCCCGGTAGTGGACGCGGAAGGGAAGCCGATCGGGATCATCACTGATCGCGACATCGCTCGCGTTGCGCCGTCGATGCTCACGCCGATGCATGCTGACACCTACAACCAGCTCTTCGAGAATACTTCGGTGACGAAGGCGATGAGCACGCCGCCACTCACGATCAGCCCCAACGCGCCGGTGGCGGATGCGGTCGACATGCTCCACATGCAGAAGGTCGGGGCATTGTGCGTGGTGAACGACGCAGGCGCGCTGATCGGGATCCTGACGGTCACCGACATGCTTGGTTTGCTGCATGAATTGCTGGTGAAGACGGCGGGAGCAAACGCGTAGAGCAGTTGCCAGTAGAGAGTTGCCAGTTGTCAGCGGGTTCAACAGACAGAGCGAGCCTGCAATTAGCACTGGGTCCGCGGCGCCCAACCGCCCGCGCGACGGCCAACTGTCAGTTGCAAATGCCTACAGCCCGGAGCGCGGGCGAGACGCCCGCGCCACAAAGCACCTTACGCGACCTTGCGGAAGGACTCGACGGCCGCGATCTGCGGCTCGTCCTTCGGATCGCTGTTTACAACTTTCATGGTGCGCCAGTCGTAGCCAAACTCTTTGCCGCAATCGAGACACACGACATAGGTTCCGGTGGCCGATGCAGCGCCCGTGCGGCGATGTCCAGCCTTCACGGTAATGGGGAAACTATAGTTCTTGTGCCAGCACCCGAAGAACAGATCGAGGAAATTCGCAATCATTTACCGCACCCCTTCAGGGTTTACGTGCACCCAATGGTGACTGCCCCGCGAGCCAGTTCTCGACTCGCAATACCTTAGATTCAGAGAAGCTGAAAAAGGTTCGAAGGGGAAAAATTGTTACAAGGGGGGAATTTCACCCGAGATGGTGCAGGGAGTAGCGAGTAGCGAGTTGCGAGTAAAAAATGCGCTTTACGCTCTACGCTTTACGCCAAAAGCGTGGCCATTCCGTCCCTGACGGGACTGGATTTGGAATGACTTGGGCTTGTGTTCCCGGCACTGCCGTGCCGGGCTTTCATGTCACGCCCCTGCGGGGCTGGCGTCGGATCAGGGAACCTCTTTCGGGATGTTTCGGAAGACTTCGGATGCTTAGAAACTAAGGGGTGTCTTTTGAGGGGGGCTGGTCGGTTGCGGCGGCGGGCTTCTTGGAATCCTTGCACTTTGTCATGATTGCTGACTGGAGGCGGGATCGGAGGTCGGTGGGGAGCTCGTAGACTTCCGAGTCGCGGTAAATCTCGATGGTCATCTTGGTGGTATTGCAGACGACATAGCAGTCGTGGCACCAGGTCAGATGATCTTCGAGCTCGGACTTGGTGCGGGCGTCGATGACGCCGTCGAGATAGTCGGTCAGTTCTTTAAGAAATTCTTTGCAGTTCACCGCTTACCGTCTCCGCTGTTCTTCACTTTGAAGTACTTGGTCAGGCGGTCGCGCAATTGTAACCGCGCCCGCAGCAGCCTCGATTTAACCGCCGGAATACTGAGTCCGAGTGCAGCGGCCGTTTCTTCGGTCGAAAGACCTTCCACGTCGCGCAGCACAAAGACCGTCCGGAAACTCGCTGGAAGCCCCTGAATCGTCTTCTGCAACAGATCCCGAAGCTCGGCCTGGTCGAACAGCTGCCCGGGGTTGGGGGCCCAGTCCGCTACATCGCGCGGAACCGAGTCCTCTTCCGTTTGTATGTCCTCGTCGATCGAGACCATTTGGCCCGGCCGACGACGGCGCAGCTTCATCAGTGCTTCATTGACCGCGATGCGAACCAGCCAGGTGTAGAACTTCGAATTCTCCTGGAAGTTCGCGAGGTTCTGATACGCCTTCAGAAACGCGTCCTGAACGACGTCCTCGGCATCCTCGCGGTTCTGGGTGATGTGCTGCGCGATCCGGAACACGTTCCGGTCGTAGCGCCGTACCAGTTCCTCGAAGGCCTGCAGGCTCCCCGCCTTGGCGGCGTGAACGAGGGCCATCTCGTCTGATACCGGCTCACCTACTTTGGTTTGGATGTCTGTCATTTTCAGGGCGATTCAAAAAACAGGCCCATTTTCCGCGAGGTTCCATGCCCCTAGGGGCGCGTTGCCGCAAATTGCGCCTGCCTGGGCCCGGACCCGGACTGCTCATTACCACTATAAACTGAGAGACGCGGATGGGACAGATGCGGTTACGCGGAAGATCGCTCTACGCCTTACGCACCGCGCTTGCCGCCGGAACCGGACCGATTATCGCTTTTGAGGCTATTGAGCCTTATAATGCGCGCTCGACGACCATTCCTGTTGCGTGAAGGCGCTCTGACGACATGGCAGACTTGCAACCGACGATCGAGAAGATCCTGGACGAGGTGCTGAAACCGCGCTTCGACGAAATCCGCGCCGAAATGTCCAAGCGCCTGGCGGAAGAACTGAAGGCCTCGGCACCGGCCCCGCAAGAGGGGGGTGGGAACAGCGCCGACACGTCGGCCACGCTGAACTCGTCGCTGCTGACGGTGCAGGGCGACACGTCGCAGACGGAGATCCTGGGCGCGCTGCTGGATGGGACCGCCAAATTTGCAACTCGCGTGGCCCTGTTCGTGGTTCGCGGCGGGTCGGCAAGCGGTTGGCAGTCGCGCGGCTTCGACGACGACGGTGCCATCAAGAAGGTCACGATCGATCCCAACTCCGGGCTGGCTGGCCGGGCGATGAACGACAAGGAAGCTGCGTCGGCCGCAGCCGCCGAATTCAGCTCCGACCTGGTGCGCGCCGGCGGAAATCCCGGGGACGGGAACTGCGTGGTCGTGCCGCTGGTGGTGGGAGCAAAGGTCCCGGCACTGCTCTATGCCGACGGAGGCCTGGCACGCGGCGGCAGACTCGACAGTTCGGGCGTGGAATTGATTGTCCGCAGCACGGGACATTGGCTCGAGCTGCTGAATGCGCGCAAGACGGGAGCAGGCGCGGGAGCGGACGTTTCGGTTACGGCTCCGCCGCCTCCCGCACCAGAACCACCGCCTCCACCGAAGGCTGCTGCACCGGAACCGCCGCCACCGCCTCCGCCGGTTGAGGCTGCGCCGCCGCCACCTCCACCGCCTGCCCCGGCAGCCGCGGCTGCCGCATCTGCTCCTTCGGCCGACATTGCGCCGGGAGACGAAGAGGTCCACAAGAAGGCCAAACGCTTCGCCAAGCTGCTGGTGGACGAGATCAAGCTCTACAACCAGGCCAAGGTCAAGGAAGGCCGCGAAAAGAGCGACCTGTACGACCGGCTGCGCGAGGACATCGACAAGAGTCGCGCCAGCTACGAAAAACGCTTCGGCAACACGGCGGCCGCCGGCGCCAATTACTTCACGTCGGAGTTGATCCGCATCCTGGCGGAAAACGACGTCAGCAAGCTGGGCGGAAACTTCCCGCACTAAAACAGTATTCAATCCCACATTTGGCAAAAGAGGCCACATGTGGGCCACCGGGAGCAGGCCAAATGTGGGCCACCTCGGCAGTCCTCCATCCGTAAGCAGCAGTTCTCGCGTAAAATTGAAATCACGCCTGTGAAATCGAAGTTCCTTTCGCTTGTCATCCTTCTCGCCGCGGCGATGGCCGCGACGATCGTATTTGCCCAGGACCAGCCGCAATCGTCCTCGAAGAAAACCGCCGGCAAGAGCTCTGCGAAGAAGAGCCCCGCGAAAAAGAGTCCGGCGAAGTCGAAGAAGAAGACGCTGACAGCGGCGGAGCGGGCGGCATTGGCGCGGAGAGCGCGCAGGGCGCATCGGGCGTTCGTGGCGTCGTCCCAACTCAGGCCGATGGCACAGCAATTGCTCGAAGCGCGCACGCCGGCAGCGTACGCCGGAGTTGAGGCCTACGCGCGCAAGCACGCCAAGGAAGATGCCGGGGCTCTCGCATACCTGGTGCTCGGGTATGCGCACTTTCTCGATCACGACTTCACGAAGTCGATTCCCGACCTGAAGCGCGCTGAGCTGAATGCCGGGGAGATCGCCGACTACACCGACTACTTTCTCGCGCTCTGCTACTTCAGCACCAACGCGCCGGACTCGGCGCACCATATCCTGAGCGATTTCGCGAGCCGCCATCCGGATTCGGTGCTGCGGCGCGATGCGGCGCTGCTCGACGCCAACGTGATGCTCACGATGGGCGACGCGAAGCAAGTCCTCGCCGCTCTCGAGCCCTATCGCGCGGGATATCACACGGACGTCGAGTTGCTGGTGGGACGAGCGTACCTGCGGTCGGGCGACACGGCTCGCGGTGCGGAGATCCTGCGGCGGATCTACTACACGGCTCCGGCGTCGCCTCAGGCGGACGCCGCGGCCTTGGAATTGCAGAGCGCTTCCGGTCTGCCGGCGGCATCGTTTGCCGATCGCGCGAAGCGAGCGGCGCTGCTGTTGGACGCGCATCGCTATGCCGACGCGCTGAAGGAGTATCGCGCGCTGCTCGGCGGATCGCAGCCGGAGAACTACAACGAGCTCGAAGTAAACCTGGGGATTGCGCTGTATCAGACGGGCAATCGCAGCGGCGCCCGCGAGGCGCTGGAGACGATTCCCGATTCCGCCGGCCCCGACATGACTGCTCGCCGCGATTACTACCTGGCCGAGATTGCGCGCTCCGACGGCGACGAGGAGCGGCTCAACAAGCTTCTTGATCGAATGCGCGCGCTGTCGCCGCCCAATCCGGTGCTGCAGGATGCGCTGCTTTCCGCCGGCAACATGTACCTGCTAAAGAAGGACTACGAAAAGGCGGCGCGGTACTACAAGGAGATTTCCGATCGCTTCCCGACGGGCAAGTCGGCGCCTTATGCGCATTGGAAGGCAACATGGCTGACGATGCGGCTGGGCAAGCGCGACGAAGCGCGGCAGTTGCTCGACGAGCATTTGCGGCAGTATCCGGCGTCGTCGGAAGCGGTGGCGGCGCTGTACTGGCGCGGGCGGATGGCCGAGGACGATAAAGACCTGCCGCGCGCGCGCGGATATTACCGCAAGCTGTCGGAGCGCTTCCGGCTCTACTACTACGCCGACCTGGCCCGCGAACGGCTGAAGGAAATCAAGCTCGAGGATGCGGTCGAGGATCCGTCGCTGGCGCATATTCCCGATCCTCCGGTGCTGTCGGGCTTTTCGGCGGATCCGCCGGCCGACAACGTTCATTTGCAACACAGCCTGCTGCTGCGCAACGGCGCGCTGTTCGACTACGCGGTGCGGGAGTTGCAAGCGGCGCAGGCGGAAGGCGACGCACCGTGGGTCCCGGAGGAGATTGCGCGCGTCTACCAGGATGCAGGGATGTATCACCGGGCGCTGCAATCGCTGAAGCGCGCGGTGCCGAGCTACTTCACGGCAGAACTGGCGTCGCTGCCGCGTCCGTATTGGGAGACGTTGTTCCCGCGGCCGTGGTGGGACGACGTGAAACGCTACTCGGCGGAGAACCAGCTCGATCCGTTCCTGGTGGCGTCGCTGGTGCGTCAGGAATCGGAGTTCAATCCGGCGGCGATATCCACCGCGAACGCGTTCGGGCTGATGCAGCTGCTGCCGAGCGTTGGGCGGACGCTCGCGCGGAGCGAAAAATTACGCTCCTTCTCGACCGAACAACTCCTGGTGCCAAGCACCAACATGCGGCTGGGCACGAAGTACTTCAAAGAATTGCTCGACCACTTCAACGGTCACGTGGAATACGCCCTCGCCGCCTACAACGCCGGGCAGGACCGCGTGGAAGACTGGCTCAACAACGGGCACTTCCGCGACGTCCCGGAGTTCGTGGAATCGATCCCGTTCACGCAGACGCGCGAGTACGTGCAGGCCATCATGCGAAACGCGTCGGTGTACCGCAGGCTGTACGGGCAGCCGTAAGGCAGTTGTCAGTTGCCAGTTGCAAGAGGAAATGAGTCCGCGGTTCGTAACTAAGGAACAAAGCTGATGCATGGGATCTCGTTGTGGGCGACGCCGTGGTGGGTGAACCTGCTGCTGCTCGCACCGTTCATCAATTGGGCGGTGTGGCGCAAACGCCCGCTAGGAATCGACGGCTCATCACTAATGTTCGCCGGAATGTTCGCAGCCGCGTTCGGATTCGTCGAAGCGGCTGTGGTGGTGTATTTGCGGGCCGCGCTCGGCATCGTACCCGAAGCGGCGGTGCAGCTCAACGAGGTCAACCGGATCACATCGCAACTCAGCGTGCCAGCGTCGCAACTTCCACCGATTGTGCAGAACATGATGCATGTGGAGGTTGCGCGCGAAGCGGCGACGATCATCATGCTGCTGTCGGTGGCGATGCTCGCAGCGCGCGCTCTGCGCGACCGTTGGGCGGCGTTCCTGTGGATGTTCGCGATCTGGGACATCCTGTACTACGTTGGACTCTGGGCCACCGTGCGTTGGCCGGCGTCGTTGCTCGACGTGGACGTGCTGTTCCTGATTCCCGTTCCGTGGGTGTCGCAAGTGTGGTTCCCGGTGCTGGTGAGCGGGTTGTGCATGGTGGCGGTGGTGCTGGGAAGACGGAAGGCCGGGGAAGCGGAGAAAGCCAAGAGCGCGGTGGCGTAGAGAGGGAACCGCGGCAGATCCCGTCCCTTCGGGACTGGCTTCACCTCTCAATTAGATCGCTTTCCCGGCACTGCCGTGCCGGGCTTTCCTATTGCGCCCTGCGGGCTGGATTTGCGCGAGATCAGCGCGATTGCGTGTTCCCAATGTGCACGAGCGTGCGCACGTATGGCCGGCGAGACGCCGGCCCTCCTTATACCCTCAAAGTTCCCGTGTAGATCGCCATGCCGACGACAGCGTCGACGCCGAGCGCGTCGAGTTCTTCGATCTCCGCAGTAGTCGAAATGCCGCCGGCGACACACAGGCGGCGCGTAGTCGCGGCGGTGAGTTGCGGAATGAGCGCGAGCGGGAAGCCGGTCATCGTGCCTTCGGTGTCGACGTGCGTGTAGAGGAAGGCGTCACAGAAGATGTCGAGTGCGCGCATCATATCGAGCGCCTTGATTTCGGTGGACTGCTTCCAGCCTTCGATGACGACTTTCCCGGCGCGGGAATCGACCGCGAACACAAGCTGAGCGGAGCCAACCTCGTTGGCGAGATTGCGCGCGAAGTCCGCATCGGGCTTGTCGTCCTTTACGAGCGAGGAGCCGATGATTACGCGCCGTGCGCCGCGCCCCAGCAGTTCCGCCGCCCGCTCCGCCGTGCGGACGCCGCCGCCAACCTGGCATTGCAGCCGATGACAGAACTGTTCGACCAGGGCGGCGTTGTCACCCTGTCGCATGGCGGCATCGAGGTCGACGAGCTGGATCAGGGGATAGTCGGAAAAGCGCGCGATCCACTCGTCGAACTGGTCGAACTCGAGCGCCTTCTTCTCGCCGTGCACCAACTGCACGATCTTTCCGCCCATCAGGTCGATGGATGGAATCAGCATGGCCACCTCACCGGCACGCCCGCTTCGCGCAGGCCGTCCTTAAGTTCACGTGCGCTGTGCACGCCAAAGTGAAAGATCGACGCCGCGAGCGCCGCGTCTGCGCGCCCGGCGTTGAACACGTCCACAAAATGACCGATGGAGCCCGCGCCACCCGATGCGATCACCGGGACTTGGACCGCCGTCGCGACTTCGGCAGTGAGGGCGCAATCGAAGCCGGCGCACGTGCCGTCGCGATCCATCGAAGTCAGGAGAATCTCTCCCGCGCCGCGCTGTTCGGCTTCCTGGGCCCATTGTACGACTGCGCGTCCAGTGGGCCTACGGCCTCCGGAGACGTAGACCTCGCCGCCGTTCCCGTTCCGGCGTGCGTCGATCGCGACCACCACCGCCTGCGAACCGAAGCGCGCGGCGATGCGCGTGATCAGGACGGGATCGGCGACGGCGGCGGAATTGACGGTGACCTTGTCGGCGCCGGCATCGAAGACAGCCGCGGCGTCGTCGAGCGCGCGGATGCCACCGCCGACGGTGAAGGGAATGAAGAGCTCGCGCGCAGTGCGCCGCACAGTGTCCACGAGCGTCTTGCGCTCCTGGTGCGTGGCGGTGATGTCGAGCAGGACAATCTCGTCGGCGCCGGAATCGGCGTGGGCGCGAGCGAGTTGCGCGGGATCGCCGGCGTCGCGCAGTTCGAGGAACTGGACGCCCTTGACGACGCGTCCAGCGTCGACGTCGAGACAAGCGATGATGCGCCGGGTCAGCATGACAGCTCGCAGAAATTCTTCAGGATCTGCAGGCCCGCGGCCGATGACTTTTCCGGATGGAACTGTACGCCGAAGATGTTGTCACGTTCGATGACGGCGGCAAAGTTACCGCCGTAATCGGCGGTGGCTACGGCGTGATCGGCAGCCGCGCGATAGGAGTGCGTGAAGTAGACGAAGGGAGCCCCCGCGACGCCGCGCAGCAGGCGCGATTCGCCGCGAATGTCG
>Ga0157369_10002422_pt1 | contig 22422 bp, 27 predicted proteins | sample C25metaG_FD_113461 | JGI IMG/M metagenome (GOLD analysis project Ga0157369, IMG submission 113461) | Corn rhizosphere microbial communities from Kellogg Biological Station, Michigan, USA - C2-5 metaG | ecosystem: Host-associated > Plants > Roots > Rhizosphere > Soil | place: USA: Michigan...
AAGCAGGCCGAGGCCTACCGCAACATCTCGCTGCTGCTGCGTCGGCCGGCCGGACGTGAGGCCTACCCGGGCGACGTGTTCTACCTGCACTCGCGGCTGCTCGAGCGCTGCGCCAAGCTCTCCGACGACCTCGGCGCCGGTTCGCTCACCGGCCTGCCGATCATCGAGACCAAGGGCAACGACGTGTCGGCCTACATCCCGACCAACGTCATCTCGATCACCGACGGCCAGATCTTCCTCGAGACCGACCTGTTCAACTCCGGCGTCCGCCCGGCCATCAACGTCGGCATCTCCGTGTCGCGAGTCGGCGGCAACGCCCAGGTCAAGGCAATGAAGTCCGTCGCCGGCCGGCTCCGTCTCGACCTCGCGCAGTTCCGCGAGCTGGAAGCGTTCTCGGCGTTCGGCTCCGACCTCGACAAGGCATCGAAGGCGCAGCTGGAGCGAGGCGCGCGGCTGGTCGAGCTGCTCAAGCAGCCGCAGTACCAGCCCTACTCGGTGGAGCGACAGGTCGTCTCGGTGTGGTCCGGCACGACCGGCCAGCTCGACGATGTGCCGGTCCAAGACGTTCGGCGCTTCGAGAAGGAGTTCCTCGACTACGTGGAGCACCGGCACAAGGGCGTCTACGACGCGATCTCTTCGAGCGGCCAGCTCTCCGACGACACGGTGCAGTCCTTGGAGAACGCGATCGCCGACTTCAAGAAGACCTTCGACACGTCGACCGGCGAACCGCTGGTCAAGGACGAGCCGGTCGCTGCGATGGAGGCCGGCGAGGAGGGCCAGGAGTCGATCCAGGCGCACCGTCCCAAGTCCGAGCAGCAGGACAAGCAGGGCTGATTTCGCGATGGGAGCCCAGCTTCGCGAGTACCGGCGGCGCATCCGCACGGTGCAGTCGACGAAGAAGATCACCAAGGCGATGGAACTCATCGCCGCGTCACGCATCGTCAAGGCGCAGCAGCGGATCGAGGCCGCCCGGCCTTACGCCGAGGCGATCACCGGCGTTGTCTCGGCAGTGGCGAGCCAGAGCGGTCACGTCGATCACGTGCTGACCACTCCGCGCGAAAACCCGTCCCGGGCCGCCGTGCTGCTGGTGACGAGTGACCGCGGACTCGCCGGCGGCTACAGCGCCAACGTGATCCGCGCCGGTGAAGCGCTCAACGGCCTGCTCCGCGAGGAAGGCAAGGAGCCGGTGCCGTTCCTCGTCGGCCGCAAGTCAGTGAGCTACTACCGGTTCCGTCAACGCGACACGTCTCGGCAATGGACCGGCTTTTCCGAGAAACCGTCGTACGACGACGCCAAAGCGGTTGCCGATGCGCTGATCGAAGAATTCAGCCGCGGCGGCGACGATGGTGGCGTCGACGAGATCCACATCGTCTATACCGAGTTCCACTCGATCGCCACTCAGAAAGCGGTGGCGAAGCGGATGCTTCCGCTGGTCGTCGAATACAGCGACGAACCGCCCCCGGAGCAGCAGGCGCAGTATGAGTTCGAGCCGAGCGCAGAGGGCGTGCTCGACGCGCTGCTGCCGCGCTATATCGAGGCGCGGGTGTTCTCGGCAATGCTCGAAGCGGCCGCCAGCGAGCAGGCGGCGCGGCAACGCGCAATGAAGTCCGCGAGCGACAACGCGGACGAGCTGATCAAGTCTCTGACCCGGGACGCCAACGCGGCGCGGCAGGCAGAGATCACTCAGGAAATCATGGAGATCGTCGGCGGCGCCGAAGCCCTGGCGAAGACAGGAAGCGACTGATGACTGCCACCACTGTCGAGCAATCCTCGACGAACAGCCAGGGCGGCACGGGGCGCGTCGTACGCGTCATCGGGCCGGTCGTCGACGTCGAGTTCGCCCCGGACGAGATGCCCGAGCTCTACAACGCGTTGCACGTCGACCGGACGCTGGGCGACGAGACGCGCACGCTGACCCTCGAGGTCGCGCTGCACATCGGCGACAACATGGTGCGCGCCATCTCGATGCAGCCGACGGACGGCCTCGTGCGTGGCGCCGACGTGGTCGACACGGGCGCGCCGATCAGCGTGCCCGTCGGTGACGCGACGCTCGGGCACGTCTGGAACACGCTCGGCTTGCCGTTGGACACGTCGATCGACCAGATCGATGTGCGCGAGCGCTGGCCGATCCACCGGCAGGCTCCGCCGCTCGACGAGCTCGAGCCCAAGACAGAGATGTTCGAGACCGGCATCAAGGTCATCGACCTTCTCGCGCCGTATGTTCGTGGTGGCAAGATCGGCATGTTCGGCGGCGCGGGCGTCGGCAAGACGGTCGTCATCCAGGAGATGATCCGCCGGGTCGCGCAGGAGTTCGGTGGACGTTCGGTGTTCGCCGGCGTCGGCGAGCGCACGCGTGAGGGCAACGACCTCTTCCTCGAAATGGCGGAAGCCGACGTGCTCAAGGACACCGCGCTCGTGTTCGGTCAGATGGACGAGCCACCGGGCACCCGGCTGCGTGTCGCACTGGCCGCGCTGACGATGGCGGAGTATTTCCGTGACGTGCAGAAGCAGGACGTGCTTCTCTTCATTGACAACATCTTCCGGTTCACGCAGGCCGGTTCCGAAGTTTCGACGCTGCTCGGTCGCATGCCGTCCGCCGTGGGTTACCAGCCGACGCTGGCCGACGAGATGGGCGAGCTGCAGGAGCGCATCACCTCGACGCGTGGGCACTCGATCACGTCGTTGCAGGCGATCTACGTGCCTGCCGACGACATCACCGACCCCGCACCGCACACGACGTTCGCGCACCTCGACGCGACGACGGTGTTGTCGCGGCCGATCTCCGAGCTCGGCATCTACCCCGCGGTCGACCCGCTCGACTCGACGTCACGCATTCTCGACGCGCGCTACCTCGGTGACGAGCACTACAACGTTGCGCAGCGGGTGAAGAACATCCTGCAGCGCTACAAGGAGCTGCAGGACATCATCGCGATCCTGGGCATCGACGAGCTGTCGGAAGAAGACCGTGTCACCGTCAACCGCGCGCGTCGGATCCAGCGGTTCCTGTCCCAGCCGATGTTCGTCGCCGAGCAGTTCACCGGCATCCCCGGCAAGTTCGTCACGATCGCCGAGACGATCGAGTCGTTCAAGCGGCTCACCGAGGGCGACTTCGACGACTACCCGGAGCAGGCGTTCTTCCTCTGCGGCGGGCTCGACGACGTCGAGGCCAACGCCAAGCGGCTGCGCGAGGCGTAGGTCGTTTCGATGGCGACGTTGATGAACGTCGAGCTGGTCGCTCCCGACCGCGTCGTGTGGGAGGGCGAGGCCGACATGGTCATCGCCCGTACCACCGACGGCGAGCTCGGCATCATGGCCAACCACATCCCACTGCTCGGCGTGCTCGTCGAGCATCCCGTGCGCATCCGCCGCGACGGCAGCGACGTCAAGACCGTCAACGTCACCGGCGGCTTCCTGTCGGTCACCAAGGACAAGGTGTCAGTGCTAGCGGAGTCCGTTACCGACGCCTAAACCAGGGACAAGTCGGTGGGGCTAGGTGCGGTTGGCGGCGGGCACCCACTTGACGTCGGCCTTGCCGTCGTCGTTGGCGATCCGGGACAAGATGAAGAGCAGGTCCGAGAGTCGGTTGAGGTACTTCGCCGTAAGTGGATTGGTCGCGTCCGGCTCGGCTGCGAGCAGCTCCCACGTGGCGCGTTCGGCGCGACGAGCAACTGTCCGTGCGACATGCAGGAGAGCCGACCCGGCCGATCCGCCGGGGAGGACGAACGAGTCGAGCTTCGTCAGCCGCGCGTTGTAGTCGTCGCAGGCTCGCTCGAGGCGTTCGACGTAGGACTCATCGACGCGTAGCGGCGCCCATTTCGGATCCGGGACTATCGGCGTGCAGAGGTCGGCGCCGACGTCGAAGAGGTCGTTTTGCACTCGCGCGATCAGCGCGGCAACATCATTGGCAAGTCCGCCGAGCGCTACCGCGACGCCGAGCGCCGAGTTGCACTCGTCGACATCGCCGTAGGCGACCACCCGCAGGTCGGTCTTGCGACGTCGGCTCATGTCGCCGAGCGCCGTTGTCCCGTCGTCACCGGTCTTGGTGTAGATGCGGGTCAGATGGACGGTCGAAGACTCGCGCTCCCGTTCGGCCATGTCCGCGACAGTAGCCCGGTCCGCCTACGATCGGGTTCATGGAGACGTTCGAGGTCACCGGGGGATCGCGGCTGGCAGGCGACGTCAGCGTCACCGGCGCGAAGAACAGCGTGCTCAAGGTCATGGCCGCCGCGCTGCTCGCCGAAGGCGAGACGACGCTCTCCAACGTCCCCGACATCGACGACGTCCCCGACATGGCCGAGATCCTGCGCGGCCTCGGCGCCGAGGTGACCGGGCACGCGCCGGACATCGCGATCGACGTGCCCGCACAGATCGGCCACGAGGCCGACTACGAACACGTACGACGGATCCGGGCGTCGGTGTGCGTGCTCGGGCCGCTGCTGGCCCGGTGCGGCCGAGCCCGCGTGGCTTTGCCGGGCGGCGACGCGATTGGCTCGCGCCCACTCGACTTCCACATCGCCGGGCTCGAGCGCATGGGCGCGACAGTCGGCATCGAGCACGGCTACATCGTGGCGGAGGCGACGCAGCTGGCCGGTGCGCCGATCTGGCTGGACTTTCCGAGCGTCGGTGCAACCGAGAACCTCATCATGGCTGCGGTGCTCGCAAAGGGAACGACGGTCATCGACAACGCGGCGCGGGAGCCCGAGATCGTCGACCTCTGCGAGATGTTGGCCGGCATGGGCGCGCAGATCGGCGGCATCGGCACCTCGACCCTGGAGATCACCGGCGTCGAGGCGCTGCAGCCACGGCCGCACGCGGTCGTGCCGGACCGGCTGGTCGCCGGCACCTTCGCTTACGCCGCCGCCATGACCCGCGGTGATGTCGCCGTGCATGGTGCTCGGGTGGAGCACTTGGAGATCGCGCTGGACAAGCTGGCCCAGGCCGGGGCAGTGGTCACGCAGCTCGAGGACGGGTTCCGCGTGCGTTGTGACGAGCGCGCCAAGGCTGTCGATGTCGTAACACTTCCTTATCCCGGCTTCCCGACCGACCTGCAGCCGATGGCAATCGCCCTCAACTCGGTGGCGGATGGCGTCGCGTTCGTCACCGAGAACGTCTTCGAGGGCCGCTTCATGTTCGTCGACGAGATCGTGCGCTTGGGGGCCGATGTGCGCACCGACGGTCATCACGCGATCGTGCGCGGTCGCGAACAGCTCTCGGGCGCGCCGGTGCGCGCGACCGATGTGCGGGCCGGAGCTGCACTTGTGCTCGCAGGCCTGGTCGCCGAGGGAGTCACGGTCGTGTCCGACGTGCATCACGTCGACCGCGGCTACCAGGAGTTCGTCGAGTCGCTGAGCAGTCTCGGTGCACAAATTCGACGCCGGGTTGACGACGTTTTGGTCTGAATCCTGCCGGATTCGAGCCAGATCGTGATTCATGTGACCTTCGGCGTGGCAACCGATTGCGCCGCTTCGACGTCCCTACCTTTGAACGACATCAGTCGCGCAGGAGGTGGGCGTGCAGATCGGAGTGTTGCAACGGGGCTGCCTGCTCTCCTTGCGCGGCCAGCTCAGTGCGCTCAGCGTCGGCGACGTGCGCGCTGCTCTCTGCGAGGCCATCGATGACGGCGTGGACGACGTGGTGGTCGACATGTCCGGCGTCGAGCTGATGGACGCGACCGGGCTCGGCGTGCTGGTCGGTTGTCACCGTCGGGCCGAGCGTGCCGGCCGCCGGCTCGTGCTGCAGAACGTGCCGGATCGGATCGAGCGACTGCTCCTGGCAACCCGTCTGCACCGCGTGCTCTGCCTCGACCATCGGGGCGCGAACGGCGTTGCCGCGGCCGGTTGAGTCACCTCAACGCCTCGTAGTCCCATTGGGCCGTTGACCGCCGGCAAGCGACCTGCCAATGGTCGTGGCTATCCGCGTCGTTGGGGGAGCCATGAACATGAAGCGTGTAGCCAGCTTCGTCGCAGTCGCAGTTGCCGGGATGGGGACCGGCGCCGTGCTCACGGTGGCTGGGGGAGCAGCCGCGGCGTCGACCTCGACGCTGCATGTGCAGGAGCTCGCGACGTACGACACGTATGTGCCCGTGCAGCCGTTGATCGGCTCGAAGTCGCAGAGCAACCGTGGCGACATGCTTGCGTTCAACGACAAGATGGTGAACCCGGGTGGGACGACCAGCATCGGCAATGTCCGCGGCACTTGCACCCAGGTTGCACCGACAGCGTCGCTCTTCTACTGCTCGGTCGCCTTCACGGTCACCGGAAAGGGCCAGATCTTCGGCACTGGATTGTTCGATGCCACGGGCAAGCACACGACGGTCGGCGAAGTCACCGGCGGCACCGGTGTCTACGACCTGGCTCGCGGCACGGTGAAGGTCAAGGCCCTCAGCCCGTCCAAGAACGACTTCGTGTTCACCCTCAGTCGCTGACTGGGCGCAGCGACTCAGGTGGCACTGACCACGACCTTTCCGGTCATGTACGTGTGATACGAGCAGAGGAACGAGTAGGAGCCGGGGAACCGGAAGACGTAGCTGTAGCTGCCGGTGCCCGCCGACAAGTTGCCGGAGTCCCACGAGCTGCCGGTCCACGTGTGGTCGGCGTTGGACCGGTTGGTGACGGTGATCTTCGTGCCGCAGCCGATGTTCACGGTCTGAGGTGAGAACTGCCAGCTCACTCCGGAGTTGATGATCGTCAAGGCGGCGGTCTTACCGGACACCGCGCAGGCTGTCGGAGCCGTGTGCGTGGGCTTCGGGGTGGGCTGCGCAGTCGTTTTCTTCGGGGCGGGTGCGCTTGTGCGCGCGGCAGTCGGTGCGCTGCTGCGCGCCGTGGCGGTGCTCGTGGCCGGATGGCTCCGCGGCGCTGCGGCCGGGTGAGTGCTCAGCGCGGGGGCCGGCGTCGGGCTGCCGGCCGCGCTCGACGGCGATAGCACCGGCGCGGTGGTCGGACCGCCGCTGACCGCGGGCGACCCGCCGCCGCATGCCGTCGCCAGAAGCGCCACCCCGAGGGCAGCGAGCGATTGGCCCCGTCTGCGCACGTGTCAGGACACGTACGCCGACGGGCGGGGGTTCACCGCTTCCGCGTGGGGTAGACCCGGCAAGCCGGCAACGCCTGGTTGCCGGCGCGGGCAGCCGGGAAGTCGATAGTGCGTAGGTGTGATGGCCAAGCAACGTGAGGCCTTGGCGAGGGCCTTGGACGCTGCGGCGGGCGCCGCCGATGAGGCCGCCGGCGTGCAGCGACACGCAGCCACGGTGGCTCGACGGGCCGCCCGCGACGAGCGGGACGGTCAGGATGCAGGCGACAGCATCAAGGTCGTGCTGGAACTGCTGCATGCGAGTGCCACACAGGTGAGCGCCGCGAGCAGCGCGCTTCGGCGTGCTTGGGCACGCGCACTGGCCGCCGATGGGCTTCCGCGCCGGCGGATCGGGGCGATGCTCGGGGTGACGCATCAGCGCGTATCCGCGTTGCTGCACCGCAGCGAGCCGGAGGGCACCGGGTCGTGTGGACCACGCTTGTGGGGAGGGCCGCAATGAGGGGGGAAGAGTGTGCCGGCTTGAGACGACGACGCTGACGCCCAAGCCCTCGTCTGCCGGCGAGGCTCGAAGGTGGGTCACCGAGCTGCTGACCAGCTGGGACCTCGCGGCTCTCGTCGACGACCTGCGTCTGGTCGTGTCGGAACTCGTCAGCAACGCGGTCCTGCATGCGCGCACCGCGGTGGAAGTCGCGCTGTCGGTCGGGGAAGGCGTGATCGAGCTGGCTGTGCGTGACCGCAACCCGCGCACGCCACGGCCCCGCGTGGCCAACCGTGGCGCCGAGGCCCCGGGCGGGCGCGGACTGCTTCTCGTGCAAGAGCTTTCCGACGACTGGGGCGTCAGCGAGCGCATGGACGGCAAGGACGTATGGTTCCGTGTCGCGGCGCCCGAGGGCTGGCGCTACGCGAGTCGCTGCGTGTGTCCGAAGCGGCCGACCGAGACTGACGAACGTCGTACGTCCTCGGGCGCCCGCGTAGTCGTCATGGACCCGCCGACGTTGCCCGGCACGTCCTGAGTCCTGCGCGTCAGTCGAGGTCGAACCGATCGAGGTTCATCACCTTGTCCCACGCCGCGACGAAGTCTCGTACGAACTTGTCCGCACCATCCGCGCTTCCGTAGACCTCAGCGATCGCACGAAGTTGTGAGTTGGCGCCGAAAACGAGGTCGACGGCAGTCGCCGTCCACTTCGTCTCGCCGCTGCTGCGATCGCGGCCGTCATAGACGTTGTCTGCAGTTGCCGAGGGCTTCCACTCGATGCCGTCGTCGAGGAGATTGACGAAGAAGTCGTTGGTCAGCGTCTCCGGACGGTCGGTCAGCACGCCGTGCGCACTCTGGCCGACGTTGGCGTTGAGCGCACGCATGCCGGCGACGAGCACTGTCATCTCCGGCGCGGTCAGCGTCAGCAGGTTGGCACGGTCCAGCAGCAACTGCTCCGGCGGCAGCTTCTGGCCGGCCCGGACGTAGTTGCGGAAGCCGTCTGCGCGAGGCTCGAGCACCTCGAAGGACTCGACGTCGGTCTGTTCCTGCGACGCGTCGGTCCGGCCCGGTGTGAACGGAACTGTGATGGTGTGGCCACCGCTCTTTGCCGCCTGCTCGACCGCGGCGCATCCGGCCAGCACGATGAGGTCTGCCAGCGAGATCTTCTTGCCACCCGACTGGGAGCTGTTGAAGTCCTGCTGGATCTCTTCGAGCGTCTGCAACACCTTGCCGAGCTGTGCCGGCTCGTTGACTTCCCAGTCCCGTTGCGGCGCAAGCCGGATCCGCGCGCCGTTGGCACCACCGCGTTTGTCGGTGCCGCGGAACGACGCCGCCGACGCCCACGCCGTCATCACCAGCTGAGCGATGGAGAGCCCGGAGGCCGCGATCTTCTGCTTCAGTGCTGCGACGTCGTCCGGTCCGACGAGTTCGTGGTCGACCGGCGGCACCGGGTCCTGCCAGATCTGCGCGTCCGGCACCCACGGCCCGAGGTAGCGCGTCAGCGGTCCCATGTCGCGGTGCAAGAGCTTGTACCAAGCTCGGGCGAACGCGTCTGCGAGCTCGTCCGGATGCTCCAGGAACCGGCGGGAGATCGGCTCGTAGATCGGGTCGAAGCGTAGCGCCAGGTCCGTCGTTGCCATCATCGGTGCGTGTCGCACCGACGCGTCGTGCGCGTCGGGCACCGCATCGGCGGCGGCCCCGCCCTTGGGCTTCCACTGCTTGGCACCGGCCGGGCTTTCGGTGAGCTCCCACTCGTAGCCGAACAGCGTCTCGAAGAAGCTGTTGTCCCAGGTGATCGGAGACGGGGTCCAGGCGCCCTCGAGGCCGCTGGTGATGGTGTCCTTGCCCCTGCCGGTGCCGTGGGTGTTCTTCCAGCCGAGGCCCTGCTGCTCGAGCGGTGCGCCTTCCGGCTCCGGTCCGACGTAGTCGGCGGACGCAGCGCCGTGCGTCTTGCCGAACGTGTGCCCGCCCGCGATCAACGCGACGGTTTCCTCGTCGTTCATCGCCATCCGTCGGAACGTCTCGCGGATGTCACGAGCGGAAGCCATGGGGTCCGGAGTGCCGTTGGGGCCTTCGGGGTTGACGTAGATGAGACCCATCTGCACTGCACCGAGCGGGTTGGCCAAGTCGCGCTCGCCGCTGTAGCGCTCATCGCCGAGCCAGGTGTCCTCGGGGCCCCAGAAGATCTCTTCCGGCTCCCAGATGTCCGGGCGGCCGAAGCCGAAGCCGAAGGTCTTGAAGCCCATCGACTCGAGTGCGCAGTTGCCGGCGAAGATGATGAGGTCCGCCCACGAGATCTGCTGACCGTACTTCTGCTTGACCGGCCAGAGCAGGCGTCGAGCCTTGTCGAGGTTGGCGTTGTCCGGCCAGCTGTTGAGCGGTGCGAACCGTTGCGCGCCGGCGCCGCCACCGCCACGGCCGTCGTGGATGCGATATGTGCCGGCGGCATGCCACGTCATCCGGACGAAGAGCGGTCCGTAGTGACCGTAGTCAGCCGGCCACCAATCCTGCGATGTCGTCATCACCTCGACGACATCCCGCCTCAGGGCGTCGAGGTCGATCCCCTGGAACTTCTGCTTGTAGTCGAAGTCCCGGCCGAGCGGATTCGCGCGTTCCGAGTGCTGATGGAGCACCTGCAAATTGAGCTGGTTGGGCCACCAATCCCGATTTGACCTAGCCCTCGCCCGATCCGCAGTGGGCGGTGGGATTACCGGGTTCTCGCTCTCGGACACGTGGGCCTTCCTTCGGTCTTAGGTCGGTGCTCCTTTGGTTATTTCATACCGCCTCCACCCGCTCTCTAGCCTGGCCGGGTGACTGCGATCTCCGAGGCGCCGCCGCGCACCGCGGACGGCCGGCTTTCCCGCCCCCTCGTCGCGATCATGGCCACCGCGACCGGTGCCGCGGTCGCCAGCAACTACTACGCGCAGCCGCTGTTGCCGGTCATGCGTCACGACCTGCACATGTCGGCCGCCGTCGCCGGTCTGATGGTCACGGTCGCCCAGGTCGGCTATGCCGCCGGGCTCGTGCTGTTGTTGCCCCTGGGCGATCTGGTCGAGCGACGTCGCCTTGTGGTGACACTCTCCTTGCTTGCAGCACTGGCCTTGGTCGTGCTCGGGCTCTCACCGAGCTCGTCCGTGCTGCTGCCCGCCGCATTCGTCGTCGGTGTGGTGAGCGTGATGGCGCAGGTGCTCGTGCCGTTCGCGGCAAGCCTCGCCGGCGACTTCGAACGCGGCCGGGTCGTCGGCATCGTCATGAGCGGCTTGCTGCTCGGCATCCTGTTGGCGCGGACCGTCGCCGGTGCGCTTGCCCAAGCCGGCACCTGGCGGGTCGTCTATTTCGTCGCCGCCGGTGTCATGGCCGTCCAGGCGCTCGTGTTGCGGGCCCGGTTGCCGCGCTATCGCGAGGAGATCGCCACCGGCTACGGACGACTGCTGAAGACAGTGCTGCAACTGGTTCGCGACGAGCCGGTGCTGCGCCTTCGCGGGCTCTACGGGCTCCTCACGTTCGGCACCTTCAGCGTGCTCTGGACCTCGGTCGCCTTCCTGCTGGCCGACCGCTACCACTTGGGGCCCGCCGTGATTGGACTGTTCGGTCTGGTCGGTGCAGCCGGGGCGGTCGCAGCTTCGCTGGCCGGTCGCCTCTCTGACGCCGGACGTGAACGGAGCACCACCGGCATCACCTCGACGCTGCTGGTGCTGTCCTGGCTGTTGCTGTGGCTCGGTCGGTACGGAATCGTTTGGCTCGTCGCCGGAATCCTGCTGCTCGATGTCGGCACCCAAGGACTGCACATCACCAACCAGGGCGCGATATACCGGCTCCGTGCGGAGGCCCGCAGCCGGCTGACCGCGGCGTACATGGCCATGTACTTCGCCGGCGGTGCGGCCGGATCGGCCCTGTCCGCGGAGTTGTACGCCGCGCACGGCTGGGACGGCGTCACGGTTGCGGGCGCCGGGTTTGCCGCAGCGGCGTTGGTTGTGTGGCTCGCCGAGATCGCACCGGCCAGACTTCGATGACAGACGAAACGCCGGCACAGCGCCTGCGTCGCGAACGCAACCGGACATTGTTCGACGGTGTGGCAGCGTTGTACGACGCCACGCGGCAGAGTTATCCCCTCGATGTCGTGCACGAGCTGCTGACCACTGCCCAGCTCGCTCATGGCTCGCGGGTGCTCGAGGTCGGTTGTGGCACGGGTCAGCTGACGCGCCGTCTCGCGGGGCGCGGATTGCGGATCACCGCCTTGGACATCGGCGCGGACATGGTGCGGTTGGCGCGTCGCAACGTGGCCGATGTCGAGGTGTCATTCGAATGCGCGTCGTTCGAAGAGTTCGTGTCGACGGACTCCTTCGATCTCGTCGTTTCGGCCACGGCGTTTCACTGGATCGACCCCGCTGTTGCGTTTCCGAAGTCGGTCGGGCTGCTGCGGCCGGGCGCGTGGTTGGCGCTGCTCACGACCGGAGAGCGACACCGCGAACCGGTCCGTTCCGCGCTGCGAGAACTCTGGATCAAGCATCATCCGTCGGCCGAAAGATGGGCGCCGAGCGAACCATGGGCGATCCAGGCGCGGGCAACGGGACTCTTCGGCGAGGTCACGGAGGTGGTTTCGGAACGCCCAGTGCAGTTGTCCGCGACCGACGCGGTCGATGTGGAGTGCACGCGAGCGACATTCTTGAGCTGGGACCTGGACACACAGCAGGCCTTTCGTCGAGACCTGACTGCGCTGCTGCAGGACGCTCCGACGGTCGAGGTCGTGCAAGAGACCTATCTCGCCCTGGCGCCGACGCTCGGCAGGTGAGGTTGGTCAAGCGGCCTCGAGCCCGGGGCCGGAATTCGGTTGCGGCAGGCGGCTGTGCCCGAAAGTCTCGAAGCGTGGCGCTGGTCGTGTGGGACGAGGAGATCGCAGCGGTCTACGACGAGACCTACGAGGCCAAGTTTGCGCCGGAGGTCGTGGACCCGATGGTCGACCTGCTCGACCACCTCGCCGATGGCGGTGCGGTGCTCGAGTTCGCGGTGGGCACCGGCCGAGTCGCACTCCCACTCTCGGCGCGCGGGGTGATGGTGCAAGGAATAGAGCTCTCGCCGGCCATGGCCGCCCGGCTCAATGCCAAGCCGGGGTCCGAGCGCGTGCGGGTGACGGTCGGGGACATGTGCACCACTCGGGTTGGCGACGAGTTCAGCGTCGTCTACATCGTGGCCAACAGCCTGATGAACGTGACGACCCAGCACGAACAGCTGTCCGTGTTCACGAACGCGGCAAGGCATCTGCGGACCCGCGGCTCGTTCGTCGTGGAGCTGATAGTCCCGCAACTGCAAAAAGTGCCGCCCGGCGAAACCGCCAGGGTGTTCACTCTCGAGCCGGACCACGTCGGTATCGAGACGTTCGACGACCTCGTCGGCCAGATCGCATGGTCACACCACTGGATGCATGTGCAGGACCGCTTCGTCCGCCACTCAGCCCCCTACCGTTACGTGTGGCCGGGCGAGCTCGACCTGATGGGCGCGCTCGCCGGACTGCGGCTGCGGGACCGATGGGCGGACTGGCACCGTGCCCCGTTCAGGTCCGACAGCCCAGCCCAGGTCGCCGTCTTCGAGAAGAGTTGACATGAGGGCTCGGCGGGTCGGTTTCCGGAGTGGGACCGATCACGAGCTGACCGCCTTGCATGCGGTGGAGAGTGTCGTCGCGGCCGAGCGCGGATCGCACCGGATGCCACAGCGGATCGACGCCTACATCGCGTACGCCCGTAACCTGCCGTCCCAGTTCAACGACCACGCGTGGCTGGCCGAGTCGATGACCGGTGAAGGGTTGGCCTGCGGATATTGCTGGTACAACTCGGCGGCCGCCGATCGCGTCATGGAGTGTGACGTGCTGGTGCGTCGTGATCATCGGCGGCGCGGGCTCGGGTCACTGCTCGTCCGCGAGATCTGTGCCGCTGCTGTTGCGGCGGATCGACCCATGCTCACGTGGTCGACGTACGACGCAGTGCCGGCGGGGCAAGCCTTTTCCCAACGGGTGGGTGCGACCATCGGCCGGGTCAATCGCACCAGCGAGCTCGCGCTGGACGACGTCGACTGGACCCTTGTCGCCGACTGGTCGCGCGCACCGCACGCCCGTCGTCGTGGCTATCGATTCGAGGTCATCGACGGGGCTTATCCCGACCATGCGCTCGCTGATGCCGTCACCTTCCATCGCATCATGCAGTCTGCGCCGCGGGAGGACCTTCAGATCGGCGACGTGGAGCTGGACAGCGACTTCGTCACCCAGCGCGATCGGTCGATGCTCGAGGCAGGCCAGCAGCGGTGGACGATCCTGGTGCGCGACGCGAATGATGTCTGCGTCGGCGGCACCGAAGTCACGTTCGACCCGTCGGAGCCCGCCATCGCCTTTCAGCACAACACGGGGATCGACCTCGAGCACCGCGGGCTTGGGCTCGCAAAGTGGGTCAAGGGCTCGATGCTGGAACGAATTCGCGTGAAGCGGCCAGACGTGACGCGTATTCGCACCGACAACGCCTACTCCAACGCCGCGATGATCGGCATCAACACGGCCCTTGGCTTTCGCACCGTGAGCAGCCGCACCGAATGGCAAGCCGATGCACAGCTGGTCCTGCAGGCGCTCGGCTAGTTCGGGTCGCCGTCGCGCCAGTTCGCCGCGTGCTCGTCGCACATCGCGATGCTGTTGGGCTCGTCATCGAGGCTCGAGGTCTCGGCGATGCGGAGATACAAGGTGGCCCCGCGAGGACAGTCGATGACGACACAGGCAGTGCCCGGCGGCGGAGCTTCCTCGGGCATCACTCGCTCGGCCCGCCTCCCTTGGCGGAGCGAATGTCCCGCTCCACCTCGTCGACTTGGCGGATGTGCTCGGCGAGGCTGGCCGCAGCATCCTGCGCATTTCGCGTCGCGGTCGCCGGCGCCAGAGCGCGGTCGACGAACGCGATCAAGCCGCGCAAAGCCAAGGGGACGGGCACCGAGCACCTCCGGCTTCCTGCTAAGCCGGCACCGACCGGCCCAGCCTGCACCTGTTCGACCGATACGTCCAACCGATGCCGGCTAGCACTTGATAGCCGACGCTCGCCGCCGAGGCCCGGCGAAAACAGGCTGACGGCCGACCCGGGTGGACGCGAGACTCGCTCCTCGTGGGTCATCTCGATGTGCAGCGGGTGAGTTTCTCTCTTCCCGACGGCCGCCGGCTGCTCCACGAGGTCACTTTCCGTGTCGGTGACGGCATGAAGGCGGCGCTGGTAGGCGCCAACGGAGCCGGGAAGACCACGCTGCTGCGTCTCATCACGGGTGACCTGGCGCCGAGCGAGGGTGTGGTCGTCCAGAGCGGGGGACTCGGCGTGATGCGCCAGTTCGTCGGGTCGGTGCGCGACGAGTCGACCGTGCGCGACCTTCTGCTGTCGGTGGCGCCGGCACGCGTTCGTGAAGCGGCCGTGGATCTCGACGCGGCCGAGATGGCTCTGATGGAAGTCGACGACGAGCCGACCCAACTCCGCTACGCGCATGCGCTCGCCGAGTGGTCTGACGCCGGTGGCTACGACGCAGAGGTGCGCTGGGACGTCTGCGCGACGGAGGCGCTCGGCCTTGCGTTTGACCGAGCACGATGGCGCGAGGTGCGGACACTGTCAGGTGGTGAGCAGAAACGCCTCGTGCTGGAGGCGTTGCTGCGCGGACAAGAAGAAGTGCTGCTGCTGGACGAGCCGGACAACTATCTCGACGTGCCGGCGAAGCGGTGGCTCGAGCAACGCCTCGCCGACAGTCAGAAGACGGTTCTCTACGTCTCGCACGACCGCGAGCTTCTCGCCCGCACGGCGACGCACGTCGTGACCGTGGAGTTGGGCGCCGCGGGCAACACGGCTTGGGTGCACGGTGGCGGCTTCGCGTCGTACCACGAGGCGCGTCGCGACAGGTTCGCGCGCCTCGAGGAGTTGCGGCGGCGCTGGGACGAAGAGCACGCGAAGCTCAAGACTTTGGTGACGACGCTGCGCCAGAAGGCGGCCTACAACGACGGGATGGCGAGCCGCTACCGGGCCGCGGTGACTCGGCTCGGCAAGTTCGAAGCGGCCGGGCCGCCGCAAGCAGTGCCGCAAGAGCAGACGGTCACGATGCGCTTGCGTGGGGGCCGCACCGGCAAACGCGCGGTCGTGTGCGAGCGGCTCGAGCTGACCGGTCTCATGAAGCGGTTCGACCTCGAGGTCTGGTACGGCGAACGAGTTGCTGTGTTGGGTGCCAACGGTTCCGGGAAGTCGCATTTCCTGCGCCTGCTTGCCGCCGGTGGCAGCGATCCGGATGTCGAGCATCGACCCGTCGAGGACCTCGACATCGCTCCCGTGGCCCACACCGGCAAGGCCAGGCTGGGAGCCCGGGTGCGTCCCGGGTGGTTCGCGCAGACGCACGAGCATCCGGAGCTCGTGGGCCGGACCTTGCTCGACATCCTGTGGCGCGGAGACGAGCGCCGCGCAGGAATGGGCCGGGAAGAGGCCGCTCGTGCGCTGGATCGGTACGAGCTGGCCCGGGCTTCGGAGCAACCCTTCGAGACGCTGTCCGGTGGTCAGCAGGCGCGGTTGCAGATCCTCTTGCTGGAGCTGTCGGGCGCGACACTGCTCTTGCTCGACGAGCCAACCGACAACCTCGACGTCCTCTCGGCCGAGGCGCTCGAGGAAGGGCTCGCGGCCTACGACGGGACGGTCGTCGCGGTGACCCATGATCGATGGTTCGCGCGATCCTTCGATCGGTTCCTGGTCTTCAGATCTGACGGGTCGGTCGTCGAAGCTGCCGAAGCCGTCTGGGACGAAGCCCGCGTCGCCCGCTGACCCCTCGACGTCGGCTCGGGCTCATAAGGTTGCAGCTGTGCGGCTGGTTATCGCTCGCTGTTCGGTCGACTACGCGGGGCGGCTGACCGCTCACCTTCCATCGGCGCCGCGCCTGCTCCTGGTCAAGGCGGACGGAAGCATCTCGATCCACGCCGATGGCGGCGCCTACAAGCCGCTCAACTGGATGACGCCCCCATGCTCGCTCCGCGAAGAGGCGGACAAGTGGACGGTGACCAACAAGGCAGGGGAGACGCTGACGATCACGATCGAGGAGGTGCTGGCTGATTCGTCGTACGAGCTCGGCGTCGACCCCGGCTTGGTGAAGGACGGCGTCGAGGCGCACCTGCAGCAGCTGCTGGCCGAGCGTTGCGAGGTGCTCGGCGCCGGATGGAGATTGGTGCGACGCGAGTACCCCACCGACATCGGTCCGGTCGACCTGCTGTGCCGCGATGCTGACGGTCGACACGTGGCCGTCGAGATCAAACGTCGCGGCGAGATCGACGGCGTCGAGCAGCTGGCGAGGTATCTCGAGCGCCTTGATCGCGATCCGCTGCTGCGACCCGTGCGCGGCGTGTTTGCCGCGCAGGAGATCAAGCCGCAAGCGCGCGTACTTGCAGCTGAGCGCGGGATCGACTGTGTCGTTCTCGACTACGACGAGCTGCGCGGCATCGAGCCGGATACGCCTCGGCTCTGGTAGCCGCTCAGGGGTCGACCCCGAACGCATCGGCCAGGTCGAGCAGGCGCAACACGCGCGCTATCTGGGGTCGAACGTTGTGCAGCTCGATCCGCGCCGCGGGCATTCGGGCCTTGGCGGAAAGCAACGGATGCAACCCGGCGGCATCCACGAAGGTCAGTCGCGCGGCGTCGACGACGAGGTGTCGAGGCGGTCGTTGCTCGATCTCCAGCAAGGCGTCGGCCAAGACGCTTTGGCTCGCGACGTCGAGTTCGCCGTCCAGCCCTAGGACAGCGCTGTCGCCGTCAAGAGTGACGGAGACGCGGAGCAGCGGTTCACGGCTTGCCACCGGTGCCCCTCCCGTCGGGCTTGAGCCGAGTTGTATCAGGAATTTCCTTGCGCCGTGCGGGTTCGGCCAAGTGCGCCCGTGCCCTGGCAACCGGCCACGTCGCCCGGTGCGACAGACTGGCCGGGATGAACGTTGAGGCGGTCGGCGTCGTCGGACTCGGCACGATGGGTGCGGGCATCGCCGAGGTTCTGGCTCGGCACGCAGTCGACGTCGTTGCGGTGGAGATCAACGAACCGCTGCTGACGTCCGGACGCAATCGGATCGAGAAGTCGTTGCAGCGGGCGGTCGAGCGCGGCCGGCTCTCCTGCGAGGATCAGGACGCAACGCTCGGCAGGCTGCAGTGGACGGCAGATCGCCGCGACCTCGATCGCGTCGACGTCGTCGTCGAAGCTGTCCCGGAGCGGATGGAGTTGAAAGCGGCGTTGCTGCATGACCTCGACGAGATCTGTGCTCCGCACACGGTGTTCGCGACCAACACTTCGTCGCTCGCCGTGACCGCGCTTGCCGCCGAGACGCGGCGTCCCGGCCGGGTCATCGGGATGCACTTCTTCAACCCGGCGCCGGTCATGAAGCTGGTCGAGGTGGTGCGGACCGTAGTGGCGGACGGTGATGCGCTCCAGGGGGTCCTCGAGCTAGCCGAACGATGCGGCAAGACGCCGGTGGTCGTCGACGACCGGGCCGGCTTCATCGCCAACGCACTGTTGTTCGGTTATCTCAATGACGCAGCACGGATGTGCGAGCGGCAGCATGCGACAGCGTCGGCGATCGACGCAGCGATGAGCGCGGCCGCGGGGTTCCCGATGGGACCGCTGACCCTGATCGATCTCATCGGGCTCGACGTCTGCCTGGAAGTGCTCGAAGTCATGTACGACGAGACGCGCGACGCTCGGTATGCGCCGTCGCCACTTCTCAAGCGCCTGGTGCTGGCCGGCAGGCTCGGCCGCAAGACCGGTAGTGGCTACTACCGCTACGACGCAGGCGAGCCGCAGCCTGCACTTGCATTCACGGTGACTTCTCCGTTGTCCGTGGCCGAGCGAGGCTCGTCGTCGTACATCGCGGAGACGTTGCTCTACCCGCACCTCGACGACGCCGTGCGCATGGCGGACGACAACTATGCCACCCCGGACGACATCGACACGGCGATGCGGTTGGGCTGCGGCTACCCGCGTGGACCGTTCGAGCTGCTGGACGACATCGGCCCCAAAGTGGTCGCCGACGCCCTGGTGCGGATGGGCCGGACGCCCTCGCCACTGATGCAGGCACTGCCGACGGCGGGATGAGTCCGCGGCGGGCCCGACGCCGGACCGACGACGCCCGACCGTTGCGGCCGGACGCGTTTGCGGTCTCCGAGGAACACGCGGATGGCACCTGGTTGGTGCGCGCGGTGACCGGCGAGGCCGCCGTCAAGACCTATCGGTGCCCGGGCTGCGACCACGAGATCGCGCCGGGTCTCGCCCACGTTGTCGCGTGGCGCAGCGGCGACGAGGCGCATCGCCGGCACTGGCATCGGCCCTGCTGGAGCGCGCGGAACCGTCGGCGCGGATATGGCTGAGATCCGCGCCAACACCGTGCTGCCGGCCTCGCGTAGGCCGGTGACCCTGCACACGGCGGACGGGCTTGCCCTCGTCGGCGAGCTGGCATTGCCCGAGGGCCGAGCCCCCGTCACGACGCTGGTGTTGTTGCATCCGCTGCCCACGCAAGGCGGAATGATGGACAGTCACCTTTTCCGCAAGGCCGCCAACCGGCTGCCGGCGCTCGCCGGCTACGCAGTGCTGCGCTTCAACACGCGTGGCACCGCGTCGGTCCAAGGCCGCAGTGACGGCGAGTTCGGCGGGGGAGAGAACGAGCGGCTGGACGTCGCCGCCGCACTCGATCTAGTGGACTACGACGACTTGCCGCCCCCGTGGTTGGTCGGCTGGTCGTTCGGCACCGATCTTGCCTTGCGCTACGGCTTGGACCCGTCCGTGCAGGGGGCGGTGCTCATCTCACCGCCGCTGCGCTACTCGACCGATGCCGATCTGCAGCGGTGGGCGGATGCGGGTCGACCGCTGACGGCGATCGTGCCTGAGCTGGACGACTACCTGCGCCCCGAGGAGGCGCGTCGCCGTTTCGCCCTCGTGCCGCAGGCCCACGTCGTCGCTGTCGAGGGCGCGAAGCATCTGTTCGTCGGCTACACCGAGACGGTGCTGGAGGCCGTCGTACACGCGATCACGCCGGCGGCCGTCCCGCTTTCGCGAGAGTGGCCGCCGGCGTAGCGCGGATCTAGTGCGTCGTCGCTGCGCGACGGCGACGTCGCGCCGACAGCGCGACCGCCGAGCCGCTGCCGAGCAACGCCAGGCCGGCCGCGGACATGAGGCCGATTTCGGCTCCGGTGAACGGCAGGGAGCCGGCGCGAGAGGCGCTCTCGCCCAGCACCTGGGCGCCTGCCGGCGCGGCCTTGCGGGTGAAGTGCTCACCGAGCACCTGGGCGCCGCCCGTCGTCGAGCCGCTCTGCGGCGCGACCGCTGACTCGCCCGCGACCTGAGCACCGCCGGTCAGTGAGCCGGCCGACTGGTCGTTGCCTTGAACGGGGGACGGCGCCTGAGAGTTGTTCGTCGACGCGCCGGCTACGTTGGCACCGTTGGCACCGTTGGCACCGTTGGCACCGTTGGCACCGTTGCACGGCGCCAGCCAGAACACCTTGTACTTGTGGCCCCCGCCTTGCCCGGTGTCGACCGTGAGCTTGATGTGCCAGCCCTCGTGCGCCGGCGCCCCGAGAGTGGTGGCAACGCCGAGGTTGTCGGCGCCGAACGGGCCGAGGTCGCCGTCGTAGTCGTTGCCGGCGCCGCCTGCCGGCGTCGTCGACGTCAGCGTCGTGGGCGTGTTGTCGTTGACCGTCAGCGCCTTGTCCTTACCGGTCGGCGCCTGGCCGGCAAACGAGATGGACAACGACTGCGTGTTGTCGAAGCCGAAGAACGAGACGAAGAAGTCGCACGTGACGTGTGGCTGGTTGTGCGGATGCGAGTCGTCGGCGGCCTGGTGAATGAACGCTGTGCCGTTGTTGCCGGCCGGGTCCGTGCTCGACTGGCTCGTGCTCGACTGGCTCGTGCTCGAGTTGTGCGACCTTCCCTGGCCGTTCGGCGAGTCGCCGAGCGCAGGTAGAGCGGCCACCGCCGAGACGGTCAGTGCTGCGCCGGTGATCGCGGCGGTGCTGAGGATCCGTCGAGCGGCACCTCGTGGGCTGGCGGGCATGGCTTCCTCCGTGGGATACCCGTGACATGTGGTTGCCGCGACCCGGCGCTCGCGGACTTGCCACGGGCCTTCCCCGGTGGTATTAGTCCGAAACGCACTATTTAGCAGGGAGTGAGCAAAGATGTGCTGAGTGTGATCACGCCTGGTCCTGCCTCGGGAAGACGACCTCGGTGAGGATCAGCTGGACGGCGGCAGCGATCGGCACCGCGAGCAGCGCGCCGAGCACCCCCAGCAGGGCAGCACCCAGCAATGCGGCCACGATCGTCACGACCGGCGCGACGTCGACCGTCCGCTTGAAGACCCGCGGCTGCAGCACGTAGTTCTCGAACTGCTGGTAGGAGACGTAGTAGATGCCGGTCGCGATGCCGGGTCCGAGCCCGTGGAACAACGCCACGGCGGTCACGCCTATGGCCCCGAGCGTCGCCCCCACCAGCGGGATCAGGTCGGTGATTGCGACGAACATCGCCAGCGCAACCGGGTAGGGGACGCCCCAGGCGAACAGCCAGATGAAGGTCGTGACCCCCGCGACCAACGAGGTGGCGAGGTTGCCGAGAACGTAGCCACCGAAGCGGTTGAGGATCTCGTCGCTCAGCAGGCCGACGCGTGCGCGTCGCGTGCGCGGCACCATGCGATACGCGACCGCCTTGATCGCCGGCAGGTTCGCGAGGAAGTAGATCGTCAGGATGATGACCGTCAGCGTTGCGGCGAAGATGCCGAGGATCGCTCGGCCGACACCGACCACGCCGCCGAGGGCATTGACGTCGACGCCCTTCGCGGCTCGCTCCCTGACTTTCTCGGTGATGTGGTAGCGGTTGTCGAGCTTTTTGAACGTCGGGTTGCGGTCGAGTCGCTGGACGTAGTCCGGCGCGTGCTTGACGAGCTGGGTCGACTGGTGGGCTATCGGCGGCACGACCGCGGCGACGAAGCCGCCGAAGAAGCCGAGGGCGGCAAAGACGATCACGAGCACGGCGAGCGCGCGACGCATCCCCTTTCCGACCAGCCAGCGCACTGCCGGGTCAAGACCCACAGCGAGGAAGGCGGCGATGACGATCAGGATCAGGACCTGACGGGTGTTGATCACGGCCTCGGCCAACAACACCGCGAGGGCTACGCCAAGCGCGGCGGTGAAACCGATGACGAACGGATGGTCCCGGGAGATCTGCCGGCCTGGCACGCCGAACGGGTTGTCCTCGTCTGCCTGCGCTTCGAAGCGGCGGGCGCCGGTGTCCAGGGCCGGGTCCGCGTCGTCGGTCACACCGCCTCGTTTCCACCGATCCGGTTTTTCCACTGCATGCCGGGAATCAGCCTGGCATGGCAACCGGCAAACAACGCGCAGCCGCTCGTCGCAACATCAACAAGGCGCAGTCGGCCGCGCGCTCGAAGAAGACGATCGCCAACATGCCGAAAGCGACGCGGACCGCGCTCGGTCAACAAGGCGCGGCGGTCGCGCAACGCAAGCGCGGCGGTGGCTCTAGCCCGAAAACCCGTGCCGAGCTCTACGAGATGGCCAAAAAGCGTGACCTGCCCGGCCGGTCCAAGATGGGGCGAGATGAGCTCGCCAGAAAGCTCGGCGTGAACTAGGACTGTGCGGCCTGCACGAGCTCCGTCAAGACGCCGGTCATCGCCTTGGGGTGCATGAAAGCGATCGACGCACCGAGCGAACCATGGCGCGGGCGCTCGTCGACCAGGCGGATTCCCTTACTGCGCAGACGCTCGAGCTCGGCCGCGACGTCGTCGACGCCGTAGCCGATGTGGTGCACGCCCTCGCCTCTGGCGGCGAGGAATTTGCCCACCGGCGTCGCTTCGGCGAGCGGCTCGAGCAGCTGCACGTACGACGCACCGCCCGGTGCGTCAGCGACGT
>Ga0157369_10002424_pt1 | contig 22421 bp, 15 predicted proteins | sample C25metaG_FD_113461 | JGI IMG/M metagenome (GOLD analysis project Ga0157369, IMG submission 113461) | Corn rhizosphere microbial communities from Kellogg Biological Station, Michigan, USA - C2-5 metaG | ecosystem: Host-associated > Plants > Roots > Rhizosphere > Soil | place: USA: Michigan...
GCGATGCGCACGGGCGTGTCGTCGGGGTCGGCGTTGGGCAGGAAGACGATCGCCGGCGACTCGGGCGACTGCATCGAGCCGATGCGCAACGCCTCGTACGTGCTCGCGGCGGCGACGCGCTCGGCGTACGGAACGGCTTCGAGAGTGCGGACGTCGGCTTCGCTCGCGAGCGTCGGCCAGGCGTCGGAGATGCGGCGATCGAGGGCATGGAGTGCGGTCATGGTCGCGGCTGCTGATGCGCTGCCGCGATCGTGCCGGTTCGAACCGGCGCGGGTCTCAGAGGTATCCCGGTGGCGCGGCGGCCGCCTGGTCGCGTTCGGACCGGCGGCGCTTACCCGTCGCGCCCTCGCCGTGCAGGCGCGCATCGAGCTGCGCGAACGGCTCGACTGCGATCGCGCGAGCGAGACGGGCGCGCTCGATCGGATCGACGTCGTCGCCGAGCCATTCGATCTGCCCGGCGACGCTCGTCGCCAGAGGCACGCCGTCGCGCCAGAGGACGCGCGCGCCCGCAACGCGGGCGACGCGCTGGCCGGGAACGACGCTGCCGAGCAGGTTCGCCGGGTCGGTCGCGGCGACGCAGACGAGCGTGCCATCACCGGGACGCCGGCGCACTTGGCGCAGCAACGCGACCGCGTCGGGCAGCGCGTACTGCTCGCCGGCGACGCCCGCGATGAAGCGGCCGCCGCGGATCTCGCCGCGCGCCTCGAGCCGGCGCAGCACGCGAACGAGATCGCGCCACGGCGGCAGCCACGCCGCCTCGCGCTCGACGAGGCGCCAGCAGACGACGCCGTAACGGCGCAGCAGCGTGCGCGCGACGTGCTCGAGCGCCGGCGAGTCGAGCGCTGCACCGCGTCCCGCCGACTCGGCCGAAGGCGCGGCGCGACGCCGCGCGAGCGACCAGCGTCCGGCATCGGGAACGCCGAACCAGCCGCCACGGCCGCGCCCTGCCTTCGCTGCGCGGCGCGACGGCGGCACGAGCAACGCGCGCAATCCGGCGTAGCTGTCGCCGTGCGCGACGCCATGCACGACGAGCTCGGCGAGCGCATCCTCGAGCTCGGCGGGAAGGAGGCGAACGCCGGCGGCGATGTCGTCGAAGAACGAAGCGCCGTGCTCGGCGAGGAACTCGGCGACTCGGCGCGCGCGCGAGCCGAGCCGCTCGTCGGCGGTTGCAGCGGGGGCGAGACTTGACCAGACCGCGGCGCTGCGCCGCGGCAGCAGCAGGATCGGCGTCGCGCGCAGCACGCCGCCGCGCGCATCGCTCGCGGTCGGCCGCAGCCGTGTCCACATCGTGCGGCCCGAGGTGCAGAGCTCGTCGAGCCAGCGTGGTGTGTAGTCGCCGACGCGCGCCGGCAGCAGCTCGGTTTCCCACGACGCCGCCGGCGCCTCGTAGCCTTCCAGTTGCGCCAGCACTCCGGCGAGCGCGTCGGGTCCGCTGACGCGCGCGTTCGGCGCGACGCGCTGCCACTCGAAGACGAAGCGGGCGAAGTCGCGCGGCTCGACCGGCTCGATCTCGCGCCGCAGCCTGCCGAGCGTGTAGCGGTGGATGCGCGCGAGCAGGTGTCGCTCGCACCATTCGATCGCGCCGCCCGCCGTCGATTCGCGACCGAAGCGACCCTGCAGCACCGTGCCTTCCTGCTGCAGCGCCGCGAGCGCGGTGTCGACGTCGGCGGTCGCCACGCCGAGCGGATCGGCGAGCGCGCGAACCGTCGTCGGCCCGAGCCCGCCGAGCCGCGCGCGCACGAGCTCGCGGAGCGCATCGTTGCGATCGCCGCCGGCGAGCGCGCAATCTGCGGGAGCTTCGATGGGCGGCGCGAGCGTCGCGTCGGGATGAAGCGCGACGAGCAACGGCAAGCGCTCGGCGGCGACCCACGCGCCGCGCGCGCCGTCGCTCCAGCGAACGTGCGTCGCGCGCGCAGCGGCCGCGAGCGATCCCAGCCGGTCGCGCCAGTCCGGCTCGATGTCGACCTCGGCGTCGACGATCGCGCCGAGCGAGACGAGCGCTTCGTGCATCTCGTCGACGTCGCGCGGCTGCGGCCACGCTTCGGCACGGACGCTCGCGATCGCCTCGGGGTCGAGCCGGCCGAGGTCGTCGCCGGAGTCGGGATCGACGTAGCGCCGGCTGCGCACCGCCTGCGTTCGCCGCTCTTCGATCGGCGCGTCGTCGAGGAACGCGTACGGCCGCGCCGTCAGCGCCTCGGCGGCGAGCGGCGACGGCGCAGCGACGTCGCGCGTGACGACGTCGACCTCGCCGCGCTCGATGCCGCGCAGGAGCGCGAGCCATCCCGGCGCGTCCATCGCTTCCTCGAGGCAATCGCGCAGCGTCTGCGCGACGAGCGGATGGTCGGGGACCTGGCGCTCGCCGGCGAGGTTCTCGGCGCACGCGACCTGGTCCGGAAAGACCGTGGCGAGCAGGTCCTCGGCGCGCATGCGCTGCAGCTGCGGCGCGACCTTGCGACCGCCGTTGAATCGCGGCAGCGCCAGCGCGGTCGTCGCGTTCCAGCGCCAGCGCACGCCGAAGAGCGGCGCTTCGAGCACCGCCTGCACGAGGACGTCGAGCGCAGTCGCGGAATGCAGGTAGCGGGCGACCTCGTCGAGCGCAAAGCTGTGGCTCGTCGACAGCGACAGCACGATCGCGTCCTCGGTCGCCGCCGCCTGCAGCTCGAAGTTGAAGCGTCGGCAGAAGCGCTTGCGCAGCGCGAGCCCCCACGCGCGGTTGAGGCGGCTGCCGAGCGGCGAGTGGACGACGAGCTGCATCCCGCCCGACTCGTCGAAGAAGCGCTCGAGCACGATGCGCTCGGCGGTCGGCAGCGCGCCGAGCGCGGCGAGCGCGCGGCCGAGGTGCTCGACGAGCTGCACCGCGGCATCGTCGCCGAGGCCGACCTCGCCCGTGAGCCACGCGCGCGCCGCTGCCGCGCCGCTTGCGCCGATGCGCGCCGCGATCTCGTCGCGCAGCCGCGAGACGCCGCGCGACAGCTCGTCGCTGCGCCCCGGCGCTTCGCCGAGCCAGAACGGGATGTTCGGCGCCGCGCCCTCGGCGTCCTCGACGCGGACACGACCCGGCTCGATCCTCAGGATGCGGTAGCTCGTGTTGCCGAGCTGGAAGACGTCGCCGCGCAGGCTCTCGACCGCGAAGTCCTCGTTGACGGTGCCGATCGTCGACGCCTCGGGCTCGAGCAGCACGGCGTAGTCGCCGGTCTCGGGGATCGTTCCCCCCGACGTCAGCGCCGCCATCCGCGCGCCGCGCTTCTCGCGCAGCTTGTGGTGGACGGCATCGCGGTGGACGTGGGCCCGGCGGCCGGTGCGCGTCGCGAAGCCGTCGGCGAGCATGCGCACGACCGCATCGAAGGTCGCGCGCTCGAGTCCGTCGTACGGCCACGCGCGGCGGACGAGCGCGAAAAGCTCGTCCTCGTCGCACTCGCGGCACGCCGTCTCGGCGACGATCTGCTGCGCAAGGACGTCGAGCGGTGCGCGCAGGATGCGCAGCGCGTCGAGCTCGCCGCGGCGGACGCAGTCGAGCAGCGCTGCGCACTCGACGAGCTCGTCGCGCGTCTGCGCGAACAGCCGCGCCTTCGCGATGCCCCCGACCGAGTGGCCGGCGCGGCCGGCGCGCTGCAGGAACGCGGCGATCGAGCGCGGCGAGCCGAGCTGGCAGACGAGGTCGACGTCGCCGATGTCGATGCCGAGCTCGAGCGATGCGGTCGCGACGAGGAGGCGCAGCTCGCCGCGCTTCAGCCGCTGCTCGGCGGCGAGCCGCGTCTCCTTGGCGAGGCTGCCATGGTGCGCCGCCACGGCGTCCTTGCCGAGCCGCTCGGCGAGATGACGCGCGGCGCGCTCGGCCATCCGGCGCGTGTTGACGAAGACGAGCGTCGTCCGGTGCATGAGCGCGAGCTCGGCGATCCGCGCCACGACCTGATCCCACTGGTCGCCCGACAGCACGGCTTGCAATGGCGTCGGCGGCACTTCGAGCGCGAGGTCGCGTCGGCGAGCATGGCCGACGTCGACGACCGCGCAGTCGGCGACGCCGTCGTTCACCGCGCCAGCACCGACGAGGAAGCGCGCGATCTCGTCGATCGGCTTCTGCGTCGCCGAGAGGCCGATCCGCGACAGCCTGCGCGCGTCGCCGCGCGACTGCGCGTGCTCGGCGGTCAGCGCCTCGAGCCGCTCGAGCGACAGCGCGAGGTGGCTGCCGCGCTTGGTCGCCGCGACCGCGTGGATCTCGTCGACGATGACCGCGCGCACCGTCCTGAGCATCGCGCGGCTGCGTGGTGAGCCGAGCAGGACGTAGAGCGACTCCGGCGTCGTCACCAGGATGTGCGGCGGCTTCCGCAGCGCCTTCTGGCGCTCATGGCCCGGCGTGTCTCCGGTGCGCACGGCACTGCGGATGTCGACGTCGGCGAGGCCGAGCGCGGCGAGCTCGGCACGGATTCCCGCGAGCGGCGCTTCGAGGTTGATGCGGATGTCGTTCGAGAGCGCCTTCAGCGGCGAGACGTAGACGACGACGGTCTCGTCGGGCAAGCCCTCGGGTCGCAGCCCTTGGCGGACGAGACCGTCGAGAACGGCGAGGAACGCGGTCAGCGTCTTGCCCGACCCGGTCGGCGCGGCCACGAGCGTGTGCCGGCCGGCGCGGATGTGCGGCCACGCCGCCGCCTGCGCCGGCGTCGGCGCAGCGAACGCGCCGGCGAACCAGCGCGCGACGGCGGGATGAAAGGGCTCGAGCTCGGACACGGGCAGCGGAACGCGGTGCGGACCTTCGCAGATCAGTCTAGCGGCGCCGATCTCAAGAGGTGCGTCGCCCGGCGATCCGTTGCCGGCCCCCGCGCCCACGGCGGAAGGACTATGCTCGCCGCCGCAAGGCCCGCCATGCCGCAGCTCTTCCTGCTGCTCCTGCTCTTGCTGCCGCTTCCCGCGGCGGCGGACGCCAGGACCGTCACCGTGCTGACCCTCGACGGCGCGATCTCGCCGGCGTCGGCCGACTACATCCTGCGCGGACTCAGGCGCGCGCAAGACGGCGGCTCGCGCCTCGTCGTCCTCAAGCTCGACACGCCCGGCGGCCTCGACACGAGCATGCGCGACATCATCAAGGGCATCCTCGCCTCGCCGGTGCCGGTCGCGACCTACGTGGCACCGAGCGGCGCGCGTGCGGCGAGCGCGGGCACGTACATCCTGTACGCGAGCCACGTCGCGGCGATGGCGCCGGGAACCAACCTCGGCGCTGCATCGCCGGTGCAGATCGGGATCGGCGGCGCGGCACCGACCGCCGCGCCCGCACCGAGCGGTTCGGCGGCCGCCGCGTCGGCGCCGCAGGCCGACACGATGACGCTCAAGCACCTGCACGACGCTTCGGCGTACATCCGCAGCCTCGCGCAGCTGCGCGGGCGCAACGCCGAGTGGGCGGAGCGAGCCGTGCGCGAGGCGGTGAGCCTCAGCGCCGACGAAGCGCTGCGCATCCACGTCGTCGATCGCGTCGCGAGCGACGTCGGCGAGCTGCTGAAGCAGATCGACGGCACGCGCGTCTCGGCCGCGGGAACGACGGTGACGATCGACGTCGCCGGCGCCGAGGTCGTCGCCTTCGATCCCGACTGGCGCACCCGCATGCTGTTCGTCATCGCCTCGCCGAGCCTGGCGCTGCTGCTGATGACGATCGGGGTCTACGGGCTGCTGTTCGAGTTCTCGAGCCCGGGCTACATCCTGCCCGGCGTCGTCGGCGGCATCTGCCTGCTGCTCGGCCTGTTCGCGCTGCAGATGCTGCCGTTCAGCACGACCGGGCTCGCGCTGATGGCGCTCGGCATGGCGTTCCTCGTCGCCGAGATCTTCGTGCCGACCTCGGGTGCGCTCGCCGTGGGCGGCGTGATCGCGTTCGTGGGCGGCGCGATGCTGCTGATCGACACCGACGTTCCCGGCTTCGGCATCCCGCTGGCGCTGATCGCGGCGGTCGCCCTCGTCACCGCGCTCTTCGTGCTGGTCGTCGTCGGCATGGCGGTGAAGGCGCGACGCAGGAAGGTCGTGACCGGCCGCGAAGAGCTCGCCGGCGAGTCGGGCGAGGTGCTCGACGACTTCAGCGGCGAAGGCTGGGCGCGCGTGCACGGCGAGACGTGGCGCGTCCGCAGCGCCTCGCCGCTGACACGCGGGCAGCGGGTCCGCGTCACCCACATCGACGGCCTCACGCTCGACGTCGAGGCCGAACCCGCAGCGAACGCGAGGACACCATGATCTACGGCATCGCCTGGCTCGTCTTTCTGGTCCTGATCGCGATGGTGCTGGCCGCGTCGGTCCGCATCCTGCGCGAGTACGAGCGCGGCGTCGTCTTCATGCTCGGCCGCTTCTGGAAGGTCAAGGGACCTGGACTCGTGCTGCTCGTGCCGGCGGTGCAGCAGATGGTCAAGGTCGACATGCGAACGATCGTCTTCGAGGTGCCGACGCAGGACGTCATCTCGCGCGACAACGTCTCCGTGAAGGTCAGCGCGGTCGTCTACTTGCGCGTCATCGACGCCGAGAAGGCGATCATCCAGGTCGAGCAGTACCTGATCGCGACGAGCCAGCTCGCGCAGACGACGCTGCGCTCGGTGCTCGGCAAGCACGAGCTCGACGACATGCTCGCTGGCCGCGAGAAGCTCAACCTCGACATCCAGCAGGCGCTCGACGCGCAGACGAGCTCGTGGGGCGTCAAGGTGACCAACGTCGAGATCAAGCAGGTCGACCTCACCGAATCGATGATCCGCGCGATCGCGCGCCAGGCCGAGGCCGAGCGCGAGCGCCGCGCCAAGGTGATCCACGCCGAGGGCGAGCTGCAGGCATCCGAGAAGCTGTACCAGGCGGCCAAGGTGCTGGCGCAGGAAGCGCAGGCGATCCAGCTGCGCTATCTCGAGACGCTGACGGTGATCGGGGCCGACAAGAACACGACGATCCTCTTCCCGTTGCCGATGGACCTGATCGCGCCGTTTCTTCCGAAGAAGGACGCCGAGCGCTGACGCGACTCCGAACGCAGCAGCCCTCGCGCCGACGTGGGCTCCAACGGATCGGGCAGACTCGGCGACCCGAAAAACCGATCCATGTTGGAGTAGGAAGAATGGTCAGCAAGAACACGATCTGCCTCTGGTTCGACGGCACCGCAGAGGAGGCCGCGCGCTTCTACGCCGAGACGTTCCCGGACAGCGCCGTCAAGGCGGTCCATCGCGCGCCGGGAGACTATCCGTCGGGCAAGCAGGGCGACGTGCTCACCGTCGAGTTCACCGTGATGGGCATCCCGTGCCTCGGGCTGAACGGCGGCCCGGCGTTCAAGCACAGCGAAGCGTTCTCGTTCCAGGTCGCGACCGACGACCAGGCCGAGACCGACCGTCTCTGGAACGCGATCGTCGGCAACGGCGGCGAGGAAAGCGCGTGCGGTTGGTGCAAGGACAAGTGGGGGCTGTCGTGGCAGATCACGCCGCGCGCGCTGACCGCCGCATTCACCGACCCCGACAAGAAGGCGGCCAAGCGCGCCTTCGACGCGATGATGACGATGAAGAAGATCGACATCGCGACGATCGAGAAGGCGCGGCGCGGCTGAACGCGCGCGCCAGGATCGGCGCGCGCTAGTACGTCTCGAGGTGCAGCCGCCCTTCGCGCTTGAGCGCGGCGGCGACCTGTTCCCAGTCGAGCCCGGAGCCTGCCGCGGTGTCGCGCAGCGCGAGCAGGACGCCTTCTTCCATCGCCTTCAGGCCGCAGACGTAGAAGTGCGCGTTCGGGTCGGCGAGCAACGGTGCGAGGTCGACCGCGCGCTCATGGATCAGGTCCTGGACGTACTTCCTCGGCTGCCCCGGGGTGCGCGAGAACGCGAGGTTGATGTCGATGAAGTCCTTCGGCAACGACTGCAATGGTCCGAAGTACGGCAGCTCTTGCTGAGTGCGCGCGCCGAAGAACAGCATGAGCTTGCCGCCTTCGAACTTGCCGCTCTTGCGCAGCCGCCGCCGCCATTCGGTCATCGCCCGCATCGGCGCGCTGCCGGTGCCGGTGCAGATCATGACGATGTGCGACTTCGGGTGGTTCGGCATCAGGAAGCTCTGCCCGAACGGGCCGATCACCTGCACCGGGTCGCCGACCTTGAGGTCGCAGAGGTAGTTCGACGCGACGCCGCGCACGTTGCGGCCCTGGTGGTCCTCGGTGACGCGCTTCACCGTCAGCGAGACGTTGTTGTAGCCGGGGCGCTCGCCGTTGCGCGGGCTGGCGACCGAGTACTGGCGTGCGACGTGCGGCCGGCCGAGCGCGTCGACCCCCGGCGGGATGACGCCGATCGACTGGCCCTCGAGGACCGGGAACGGAATCGCGCCGAAGTCGAGGACGATGTGGTGCGTCTGGTTGTGGAAGCCCGTCTCGGTGCAGTTGACGTTGCCGACGACGGTCGCCGTCGTCGGCGTCTTCGGCCCGAACAGATTGGTGTAGGCGTGCGCCGCCGACCAGGGCGGCACCGTCGCGCCGTACGCCGCGCTGTTGAACGGCGCCTCGCCGTTGGCGGCCTCGGGCTTGACCGCGAGCACCGGCTCGGCGGCCGCGGCGGCGACAACCTCGGGCGCGACGCCCTCGGCGGCGAGCTGGTCGGCACTCAGCTCGGGCGGCAGCTCGTCCCAGAGCAGCTGCTCCTCGATCGGGTATGCGCGGACCTTCGGCATCGTCCGCCAGTTGTCGATCGATCCGGTCGGGCACGGCGAGATGCACGCCATGCACAGGTTGCAGACGTCGGCGCGGACGACGTAGTTGCGGTCGTCGTGCGTGATCGCGCCGACCGGGCACGTCGCCTCGCACGTGTTGCAGCGGATGCAGATCTCGGGGTCGATCAGGTGCTGCTTGATCAGCACCGCATCGGCGGCGACTGCGGTCTCCATCGTCGAAGTGTGCGCGAAAGCGGGAAGCGTTTCAGCCGAAGCGGACGTATTCGAAATCGATCGGCTGGCGGTTGATGCCGACCGCGGGCGGCGCGATCCAGCCGGCGAACTTGCCCGGCTCGACGACCCGGCCCATCAGCGAGGCGACGAACGCGCGGTCGGCTGCAGTCGGCAGCCACTCGGCCTCGTGCGCCTTCCACTCGTCCTCGCTCGCGATGCGCCCTTCCGGCGACATGCGGATGCCGGCGAGCGCGCCGATCCTGCGGTTGAACGCCTTGTGCGGGACGACGAGGCGCTGCGGCAGACCGGCCTTTTCGAGCACCTTGTTCCAGCGGCCGACGCCGGCGACTGAATCCTTGATGAAGTCGTCGCGCAGCACTTCGTTGAGGGCGTTGAGCATCGGCACGTCCTTCTCGACGAGCTGCCCGTTCTGCACTTCGAGCACCTTGTACGTCTGCCCCTTCAGCAGGTGATCGTCGCTGCGCTTGCCTTCCTCGAAGCGGCCCTTCAGACCCGACGAGTAGAACGTCGCCGCGTTGCTCGACTGGTCGGCGCCGAACAGGTCGATCGTCACCGAGTAGTGGAAATTGAGGTAGCGCTGCAGCGTCGGCAGGTCGATCGCGCCGGCAGCGCGCACCTTCTCGGGGTCATCGGTCTTCAGCTCGTTCATCACCTGCGCCGTCCGCTGCAGGACGCGCGAGACGCCGCTCTCGCCGACGAACATGTGGTGCGCTTCCTCGGTGAGCATGAACTTCGTCGTCCGCGCGAGCGGGTCGAACGCGCTCTCCGAGAGTGCGGCGAGCTGGAACTTGCCGTCGCGGTCGGTGAAGTACGTGAACATGAAGAACGCGAGCCAGTCGGGCGTCTTCTCGTTGAACGCGCCGAGGATGCGCGGATTGTTCTCGTCGCCCGACGTGCGCTCGAGGAGGGCTCCCGCCTCTTCGCGGCCGTCGCGGCCGAAGTACTTCTGCAGCAGGTAGACCATCGCCCAGAGGTGGCGGCCTTCCTCGACGTTGACCTGGAAGAGGTTCCGCAGGTCGTAGAGCGAAGGCGCGGTGAGGCCGAGGTGGCGCTGCTGCTCGACCGACGCCGGCTCGGTGTCGCCCTGCGTGACGATGATGCGGCGCAGATTGGCGCGGTGCTCCCCGGGGACGTCCTGCCACGCCGCCTCGCCGAGGTGGTCGCCGAAGTGGATCTTGCGGTCGGCCTCGGCAGGGTTCAGGAAGATGCCCCAGCGGTAGTCGCGCATCTTCACGTAGTCGAAGTGCGCCCAGCCCTGCGGGTCGACGCTCGTCGCAGTGCGCAGGTAGACGTCCAGCTTGGCCGACTCGTCGGGGCCGACGTCGTCCCACCACTGGATGAAGTTCGGCTGCCATTGCTCGAGCGCGCGCTGCAGCGTGCGGTCGTCGGCGAGCTGGACGTTGTTCGGGATCTTCTGGCTGTAGTCGATGGGCATCTCGTTCTCGCTGATTCGATTTGTCAGACGCGCTTGAAGTCGAAGCCCGCCTTCTCGCCGGTGCCGTAAACCTTGAGCGCGCCCTTCTCGCCGACCGCGTTCGGGCGCTGGAAGATCCAGTTCTGCCACGCGGTCAGCCGGCCGAAGACGCGCGCGGCGAGGTTCTCGCCGGGGCCGAAACGCAGGTTCGCCTCGAGGCCGGTGAGCGCATCGGGCGACATCGCCGCGCGCTCCTCGATCGCGATGCGGACCTCGTCGTTCCAGTCGATGTCGTCGGGCGCGGCGGTGACGAGGCCGAGCGCCAGCGCGGCGTCGGCGTCGAGCGAGCGGCCGATCGCGGCACGCGCCGCGGCGAGCGGCGCCTCCTCGCGGTGGAAGCGCCGTTCGAGCCGCGTCTGGTCGTTGACGAGCGGAAAGGCGCCGAAGTTGAGCTCGTCGAGCTGCAGCGTCGGCGCGCGCTCGGGCTCGTCGGGGAGGGCGAGCATGTAGGCGCGGTCGGCGGCGAATGCGAGCTCGGCGAGGACGCCGGCGAAGCACGAGCCGGGCTCGATGAGCGCGAAGAGCGTGCGCGACGAGACGTCGAGACGCGCGAGCGTGCGGCGCAGCATGCCGATCGTCTCGCGCACGAACCAGTGGTCGCGGTGCGCGAGCAGCGCGCGGTCGGCGGCGAGGACGTCGGCGGCCTCGCCTGCGGTCTTCAGGATCCAGGTGCCGAGCTCGAGCTCGTTGGTGCGCAGGTGCAGGATCGCATCGTCGAGCTCGCGCGCCATCGCGAGCGGCCACCACGACGCGCCCGCCGCTTCGATCGCCGCGATGTCGTTCGGCTGCTCGCCGCTCGGCGAGTGCACGGTGATCGTCGCCGTGCGCTTGCTGCGGTCGAGCGCGACGTCGACGTGCGCATAGCGGAGCGCGTCGACGCTTTCCTCGCGCGCGATCTTGGGCAGCGCGACTCCGCGCGCGCCGCGCTGCCGGGAGCTCGACTCCGCGAGCCCGGCGGCGCGGTCGTGCACCGCCGCGGCGAACTGCGCCGGCTTGGCGACCGCGTCGACGAGCCGCCACTCGACCGCGCGCTGGCCGCGAACGCCTTCCACGCTGGTGCAGAAGATGTCCGCGAGGTCGTGGCGCACCTTGCGCTTGTCGGTGACGCGCGTCAGCCCGCCGGTGCCGGGCAGGACGCCGAGCAGCGGCACCTCGGGCAGCGACACCGACGACGAGCGGTCGTCGACGAGCACGATCTCGTCGCACGCGAGAGCGAGCTCGTAGCCGCCGCCGGCGCAGGCGCCGTTGACGGCGGCGACGAACTTGATCCCTGAGTGCTTCGACGTGTCCTCGATGCCGTTGCGCGTCTCGTTGGTGAACTTGCAGAAGTTCACCTTCCACGCATGGCTCGACGTGCCGAGCATGAAGATGTTCGCTCCCGAGCAGAAGACGCGGTCCTTGCCGCTGGTCACGATGACCGCGCGCACCCCGGGGTGCTCGAACCGGATGCGGTTGAGCGCGTCGGCGAGCTCGACGTCGACGCCGAGGTCGTAGCTGTTGAGCTTGAGCTTGTAGCCGGGGCGGATGCCGCCGTCCTCGGCGACGTCGAGCGTCAGCCGCGCGACGTCGCCCTCGACGGCGAGCTTCCAGTGGCGGTACTGCGACGGGTCGGTGCGGTAGTCGACGCGAGGGGGAGCGCTGGGATCCATCGGCTGTCTCCGTGAAAGGAAGGCGACGCCGGCGCCGCCAATCCTGCATGATAGTGCATCATCCTTCGCGAGATCAAGCGGAAGCTGCAGTTTGCTTCGCATCTCGCGATCGCGTCGCCTTGCCTGCGCCGGCGCGTCGGACGCCGTCGACGAGCAGCCCGCTGACCAGCTCGATCAGGCCGGCGAAGCTCTCGTCCTCGGTCTTCCCCGACGTGTCAAACCGGGCGTCGGCCTTGGCGTAGAACGGCGATCGGCCGGCCAGGATGCGCCGCAGGTCGGCCATCGCCTCGCGGCTCTGCGCCATCGGCCGCGTGTCCCCCTGCGCGGCGACGCGAGCCATGTGCTCTTCGGGCGACGCCTGCAGCCAGACCGTCGTGCAGTGCCCGAGCAGCGCGTTGAAGGTCGCCGGCTCAGCGACGATTCCGCCCGGCGTCGCGATGACCGCTGCGGCGTGCGTGCGCACGGTCTCGTCGAGCGCGCGGCGTTCGTAGCGGTGGTACGCGTTGCTGCCGTAGAGGTCGTGGATCTCCCGGATGCTGGCGCCGGCGATCCGCTCGATCTCGCGGCTCAGCTCGACGAACGGCACGTCGAGCGCCTCGGCGAGGCGCGCGCCGAGCGACGACTTGCCGGCGCCGCGCAGCCCGATCAGCGCGATGCGCCGGCCGCGGTCGGCATCGCCACCGGCGACGCCGAAGAGCGTCGCGATCGCGACCCGGGCACGCCGCAGCTCGGCGTCGCTCCTGCCGCGCAGCAGCTCGCGCAGCATCAGCCACTCGGGCGAGCTCGTGCTGAGGTCGCCGACGAGTTCGGCCAGCGAGCAATCGAGCGCAGTCGCGACCTGCTGCAGGACGAGGATCGACGCGTTGCCGATGCCGTACTCGAGGTTGGCCAGGTGGCGTTCGGAGACACCCGAGGCGATCGCGACCGACTTGCGCGTCAGGCCGCGGCGCGCCCGCAGCAGCCGGACGCGCTCGCCGAGCGCGAGGAGGAACGGATCTTTGCCGGTGGCTACCATACATGCAGTATAGTGCTTGACGCACCGACGCGAACGACCTATCGTGCGCCCTCCCCGGCTTTTCACTGTCCTGCGATGCTGTCGCCGCCCGAACCGCTCAACTTCGCGCGCCACCTGTTCGATGCCAACCGCGGCCGCGCCGCGCGCATCGCCTACGTCGACGACCGCGGCAGCCTGACGTACGGCGAGCTCGACGAGCGCGCCCGCCGCTTCGCGACGGCGCTCGCAAAGCTGGGGGTCCGCCGCGAGGAGCGCGTGCTGCTTCTCATGCACGACGTCGTCGAGTGGCCGATCGCCTTCCTCGGCGCGCTCTACGCGGGCGTCGTTCCAGTCGCGGTCAACACGCTGCTCACCGCCGACGACTACGCGTACATGCTCGCGAACAGCCGCGCGCAGGCGGCGATCGTCTCGGCGGCGCTCGCGCCGACGCTCGCGCACGCGCTCGGCCGCAGCGACCACGAGGTGCAGCACACGATCGTCGCAGGCGACGGTGCCGGCAACGCGCTGCCGGGCGCGATCGCATTCGCGTCGCTGCTCGGCACCTACGCGGCAATGGCTGCGGCGGCGCCGACGCGCGGCGACGACCCGGCGTTCTGGCTCTATTCGTCGGGCTCGACCGGCAAGCCCAAGGGCACTGTCCACACCCACGCCAACGCGTGGTGGACCGCCGAGCTGTACGGCAAGGGGGTGCTCGCATTGCGCGACGACGACGTCTGCTTCTCGGCGGCGAAGCTCTACTTCGCGTACGGACTCGGCAACGCGCTGACGTTCCCGCTCTCGGTCGGCGCGAGCGTCATCCTGATGGCCGAGCGGCCGACGCCCGACGCCGTTTTCAGGCGCTGGACGGGCGCCGCCGCGGCAGCCGCGACCGGCAAGTCGATCAAACCGACGATCTTCTTCGGCGCGCCGACCGGATTCGCCGGCATGCTCGCGTCGCCGTCGCTTCCCGCAAAGAGCGACGTCGCGCTGCGCATGTGCTCGTCGGCGGGCGAGGCGCTCCCCGCCGAGATCGGCCAGCGCTTCGAGCGTCACTTCGGCTGCGCGATCGTCGACGGCATCGGCTCGACCGAGATGCTGCACATCTTCGTTTCGAACCGGCCCGGCGACGTCCGCTACGGCACCACCGGCAAGCCCGTCGCCGGCTACGACGTCGAGCTGCGCGGCGACGACGGCCGCCCGGTCGGCGACGACGAGGTCGGCGACCTCTACATCAAAGGGCCGAGCGCGGCGCTGATGTACTGGGGCGATCGTGCGCGATCGCGCGCGACCTTCCAGGGCGAGTGGACGAAGAGCGGCGACAAGTACGTCCGCGACCGCGACGGCTACTACACGTACTCCGGCCGCAGCGACGACATGCTGAAGGTGAGCGGCCAGTGGGTCTCGCCGTTCGAGGTCGAGGCGACGCTGATGCAGCACCCGGGGGTGCTCGAGTGCGCCGTGGTCGGCATCGAAGACGGCGAAGGCCTGACGAAATCGAAGGCGTTCGTCGTCCGCAAGCCCGGCGCCGAGGTCGGCGACGAGCAGCTGAAGGCGTTCGTCAAGGAGAAGCTCGCGCCGTACAAGTATCCGCGTGCGATCGAATTCATCGACGAGCTGCCGAAGACCGCGACCGGCAAGATCCAGCGCTTCCGCCTGCGCGAGCGCGAGCGCTCTCCGTCGTCGTCCTAGCGCTGTCACCCTGAGCGAAGCGAAGGTCCCGACGTGAACGGCGGCGCGGAGGCGACGAGATCCTTCGCTTCGCTTAGAACGGCAGAGGGGCGCGAGATCCGGCTCGAATACGAGTGGGTCGGCGCACCGCGCGACGAAGCGGCGGCCACCGTCGTCTTCCTCCACGAAGGCCTGGGGTCGGTCTCGATGTGGCGCGAGTTCCCGCGCGCGTTTTGCGAGCGGCACGGCTTTGCCGGCTTCGTCTTCTCGCGCCAGGGCTACGGCCGCTCGACGCCGCGCCCCCACGGCGAGCACTGGCAGCCCGACTTCATGGCGCGCCAGGCGGAAGACGTGTTGCCCGCGCTCCTTGCCCGCGTCGGCATCGCGCGGCCGTGGCTGTTCGGGCACAGCGACGGCGGCACGATCGCGCTGCTGCACGCGGCGCGCCACGAAGCCGCAGGCGTCGTCGCGGTGGCTCCTCACCTCTTCGTCGAGGACGTCTCCGTCGCGAGCATCGCCAAGGCGCGCGAGGCTTACGAAAGCGGCGCCCTGCGCGAGCGTCTCGCGCGCCATCACGCCGCCGTTGACTCCGCCTTCTACGGCTGGAACGACGTGTGGCTGTCGCCCGCGTTTCGCGGCTGGAACGTCGAGCGCGACATTCGCGCGATCCGCTGCCCGGTGCTCGCGGTCCAGGGCGAAGAGGACGAGTACGGCACGCTCGAGCAGGTGCGAGCGGTGCAGCGCGCCGTGCCGCACGCCGAGTTGCTCGTGCTCGGCGCGTGCGGCCACTCGCCGCAGCGCGACCAGCCGGAGGCGCTGGCGCGTGCGGCCGGCCGCTTCATCGTCGCGCACTCCTGAAATGGCCTCGCACATTCCGCTCTTCGAAGACGACCACGTGATCGGTCTCGACGGCAAGCCGCTCGCGCCGCTGCCGGTCAACGACTGGATGGGTCTTCCCTTCGAGGTGCACCCGCACATGCGCAAGGCCGAAGTCGCGCATCGCACCAACCCGCAACCGCTTTTGCTCGTCCACGTGCGCTCACGCGGCCTGTCGCGGATTCGCTCGGGCCGCACGGTGTTCGACCTGCGCCTCGAGCCCGGCCAGGTCGACGTGTTCTCAGCCGGCTTTCGCATGGACCACGGCTGGTGGGACTGCACGCCCGGCGAGGTGCTCGCGATCGCCGTCGACCCGGAGCGCACGCGCCGCTATCTGCACGACGATGGCGCCTTCGTGGACCTTTCGACCCGGCTCGCGGTCCGCGATGGCGTCCTCGAGCGGCTGCTCGCCGGTGTGCGCAACGAGGTCGACGCGGGCTGCCCGTCCGGACCGCTGTTCGCCGAAGGCGTCTCGCTCGCGCTGCTCGCGCGGCTGCGCGCGTGCTACGCCGAGCGCTGCGCGCCCGAGCCCAGCGTCCGCAAGCTCTCGCCGGCGCAGTCGCGGGCGACGATCGACTTCATCGAGGCGAACCTCGGTGCCGGTCTCTCGGTGGCGCGGCTCGCGGCGCAGGTCGCGATGAGCCCGTACACGTTCTCGAAGCGCTTCAAGTCGACCTTCGCCGTCACGCCGCACAGCTTCGTGCTGTCGCGCCGGATCGATCACGCCGAAGCGCTGCTGCACGGGACGCGCTCGCTCAGCGAGATCGCGCTCGCGCTCGGCTTCGCCAGCCAATCGCACTTCACCGAGGCGTTCCGGCGGCGCACCGGCCGCACGCCGCTCGCGGCGCGACGCCGCGGCTGAGCGCGGCGCGGCGTTCAGGCGGCCGCGGCTACTTGCACGTGTAGCTGGCAGCGGCGTTGACCGCCCCGGTGCCGTTGTAGGTCGCCTTCTGCGGATACGGGCAGAGCAGCTGGCTGTTCGTGGCGTCGGGCGATGTGACCGTCACCGACGCCGGCGCCGAAGCAGCGCCACCCTCGACCCAAGCCTTCAGCACGCCGAACAGCTGGCCGCCCGCCGGTTGCGCGAAGTTGCTCGTGGTCACCGCGGGGCCCGCGGTGCCCGGTGCGGTGCCGACACCCGAGCAGTGCCCCATGCCGGGAATGAGGAACAGCCGGTCGTACGCCTGGGTCTTGGCGAAGCCGCCGTCGAGGTTGGCGACGCGCGTGTAGTAGTTGACCGAGTTCTGGGTCGGGATCAAGACGTCCGCCGAGCCGTGGTACTGCACGATCTTGACTGCGGCCGCCTTGGCACCGCTCAGGTCGGCGTTGTCGGTGTTGATGTTGCCGAAGAACGGCTGCAGCGCGATGCCCTGCGCGAACGCGTCCGCGAGCTGCCCGTAGGTGAGCGTCTTCCAGCCGTTGGCACCGTTGCCCGTCGCGTTGAGGAAGCTCGTCGTCGCGAGGGTCGGGTTCTGCAGCTCGAGCGCGACCATGTCGGAGGAGATCGTGAACGGATTGGCGCCTGCCAGCGCGGTCATGTTGGCGCCGCGCGCAAGCCCGTACCAGAGCTGGCCATCGGTGAGGTTCGCGTTGAAGCCGTTGTTGGCGGCAGGATCCGGCACCGACCCGTCGGGCGTCTGACCGAACCAGTACTTGTTCATCGCCTGCGCCTGGACCGGCGTGACGCACGCCGCGGTGGCGTTGGTGCCGACCACACCGCCACTGCCGACGGTTCCGGCGCAGAGCACCGATGCATCTCTCGTCGGGTCGTAGGCGCACTGCTGCGGATCGAGCACGTAGCCGAGGTGCTGGCCGCCGACGACGTCGCACGCGCTGACGGCGCTGCCGCTCACCAGGTTGTGCTGCGCGGTCGTCAGCGCCGTGCCGCCGAGGTCGCGCTGGGTGACGACCTGCGGGTAGAGCTCGGTGGTGATGAATTTGGTCCAGTTGAACGCCGGCGCGCCGACGAGATAGCCGTTGTAGTCGTCAGGGTGGTTCTGGATGATCTTGTAGCCTTGGCGGCCACCCGTCGAGCAGCCGTCCCAGTACGCGTATTGCTGCGTCTTCAGGTAGTACGCCGCGGCGAGCGCCTTCGTCTTCAGCGCGAGCTCGTGGAGACTGCGCTCGGCGAAGTCCTGCCACAGCGTCGAGTTGATCGTGCCGTCCGGATTCATCGCGAACGAGCCGTTGCCGATGCTGTGGCCGGTGTCGGTCGCACCGACGACCGAGCCCTCGTTCGCCGCCGTCGCCGCGTTGCCGGTCGTCGCGATCAGCGTCGTGTTCTGGTAGTTGGCGCCCCCGGCCCAGCCACCGCCGCCCATGTTGTGGATCCTCTGGTTCCAGTCGGCGGGGGCCGGCAGCCAGATCTCCATGCCGATCCCGGGCGAGGTCGACGGCGCACTTGCCGGCCCGGGGTTGCCGGGACCGACGTTGAGCTTGACGAAGCAGAGATCCTTCGCTGCCGCCGGCGGCGTTCCCGACGTCCCCGACAAGGCGATCGGATCACCCGCCTTGAACGACTTGACGACGAGGATGGTCGTGTTCGCGTCGGGCGCGAACGCGGTCTTCATCGTGTCGTCGCACGCCAGCGCGGCCGGTGCAGGAGCCGGCGCTGGCGCGGGAGCGGGCGCCGGCGCCGAATCGCCGCCGCAGCCGACCGGGAGCACGGCCGCAGCGGCGAGCGAGAAGAGCAGCGACACGCGGACGCGCGCGGCGTCGATCGCACGGGATTCGGGGGTGGTCATCGGAGCTCTCCATCGGTCGCGACGCACGTCGCTTGTTGGTGACGGCAAGGCTGCCGAAGCGGCGTCGCTCCGTCTATCGAATCCACGAGCGGCGCTGTCGAAAACCCACCGCGGCCCATCGGGAGTTCCACCGAAGCGCGCTGAAACGCGGCGCAGGCACACGAGCGATCTTCTGGTGAATACGCATGGCCGCAGGCGCACCGCCGGGGTAGCGTCCCGGACCGGCGCGGCTCGAGGCCGCAGCGTTCGCACCCAGGAGCTTTCATGCCTCACGTCTTGCTTCGCGCGGCAGCGCTGTCGACCGCCCTGATCGCGTCGACGGCGTTCGCGCAATCGTCCGGGCCGATCAAGATCGGCCTCATGCTGCCCTACAGCGGCACCTACGCCGCGCTCGGCAGCGCGATCGAGAACGGCTTCAAGCTCTACGTGCAGGAGCAGGGCGGCAAGCTCGGCGGCCGCGAGGTGCAGTACTTCAAGGTCGACGACGAGTCCGAGCCGTCGAAGGCGACCGACAACGTCAACAAGCTGATCAAGCGCGACAACGTCGACGTCCTCGTCGGCACCGTCCACTCGGGTGTCGCGCTCGCGATGGCGAAGGCGGCCAAGGACAACAACACGCTGCTCGTCATCCCCAACGCCGGCGCCGACGCGATCACCGGCCCGATGTGCGCGCCGAACATCGTGCGCAGCTCGTTCTCGAACTGGCAGCCGGGCTACGCGATGGGCGTCGTCGCCGGCCAGAAGGGCGTCAAGCGCGCGATGACGATCACCTGGGGCTACGCGGCCGGCGCCGAGTCGACGAAGGGCTTCACCGAAGGCCTCGAGAAGAACGGCGGCAAGGTGATCAAGGACCTCACGCTGCCGTTCCCGCAAGTCGAGTTCCAGGCGCTCTTGACCGAGATCGCGGCGCAGAAGCCCGACGCGGTCTACGCGTTCTTCGCCGGCGGCGGCGCCGTCAAGTTCGTCAAGGACTACGCCGCCGCGGGGCTCAACAAGACGATTCCGCTCTACGGCCCGGGCTTCCTGACCGACGGCACGCTCGAGGCGCAGGGCGCATCGGCGCAGAACATGCTGACGACGCTGCACTACGCCGACAACCTCGACACGCCGAAGAACAACGCGTTCCGCAAGGCCTACGCGATCGCCTACAAGTCGCAGCCCGACGTCTACGCGGTGCAGGGCTACGACGCGGCGCAGATCCTCGCCAACGGCCTGAAGGCGGTCGGCGGCGACCTCGGCAAGCGCGAGCAGCTGGCGGCGGCGATGCGCAAGACCCCGGTCGACAGCCCGCGCGGCAAGTTCACGCTCTCGGCGGCCGGCAACCCGGTGCAGGACATGTACCTGCGCGAGGTCAAGGGCAACAACAACGAGTTCCGTTCGGTCGCGGTGAAGGCGCTCGCCGATCCGGCGCGCGGCTGCAAGATGTGAGTCCTCTCCCTCTCCCGCAGCGCGAGGGGAGAGGGAGTTGATGCAATGGATCTCGCGACCTTTCTCGTCCAGTGCCTGAACGCGGTCCAGTACGGGCTGCTGCTCTTCCTCGTCGCGAGCGGGCTGACGCTGATCTTCGGGATCATGGGCGTCATCAACCTCGCCCACGGCAGCTTCTACATGCTCGGCGCGTACCTCGCGTTCGCGCTCGCGCCGTGGTTCGGCGACTGGTTCGTGACGCGGCTCGTCGCCGGCGTCGCGCTCGCCGCGATCTTCGGTTACGTCCTCGAGTGGGCGTTCTTCAGCTTTCTCTACGAGCGCGACCATCTGCAGCAGGTGCTGCTGACGTACGCGCTCATCCTCGTCTTCGAGGAGCTGCGCTCGATCCTGGTCGGCAACGACGTCCACGGCGTCCCGGCGCCGTCTTGGCTCGGCGGCGGCTTTCGTCTCGGCGGCCTGATGGAGTACCCGTGGTACCGCGTCTTCGCGTCGGCGGCGTGCCTCGTCGTCGCGCTCGCGCTCTACGCGGTCGTGCAGAAGACGCGGCTCGGCATGATGATCCGCGCCGGCGCAAGCAACCGCGACATGGTGCGCGGCCTCGGCGTCGACATCCGCCGCCTGTACCGGATCGTCTTCGCCGGCGGCGTCGCGCTCGCCGCGCTCGCCGGCATGATCGCGGCGCCGCTCTCGTCGGTGTACCCGAACATGGGCGCGAGCGTGCTCATCATCTGCTTCGTCGTCGTCGTGATCGGCGGCATCGGCTCGATCACCGGCGCGCTGATCGCGTCGCTCCTGGTCGGCTTCGTCGACACGTTCGGCAAGGTGTTCTTCGCCGAGTGGAGCGGCGTCGGCATCTACCTGCTGATGGCGATCGTGCTGGTCTGGCGGCCCGAAGGGCTGATGAAGCGTGGCTTCTGACGCCGTCGCGGCGACGAGCGCAGCGGACACCGTCGCCGACGTCGGCGCGCTGCCCGACATCGGCCGGCGCGAGCCCGGCGGCTGGCTCGTCCCCGCGGCCGCGGCGCTCGTCGTCGCCGCGCTGCCGCTCTTCGTCGCACCGTACGGCCAGGATCTCGTGCTGAGGATCGCGGTCTATGCGATCTTCGCGCTCAGCCTCGAACTCCTCGTCGGCGCGACCGGGCTCGTCAGCCTCGGCCACGCCGCATTCCTCGGCATCGGCGCGTACGCGACGGTGCTCGCGTCGGGCAGCGACGGCGCGTCGATCGCTTGGCTGCTGCCGCTCGCCGTCCTCGCGGCGGCGGCATACGCAGTGGTCGTCGGGGCGCTCAGCCTGCGCACGCGCGGCGTCTACTTCATCATGGTCACGCTCGCGTTCGCGCAGATGGCGTACTTCGTCGTCCACGACACCAAGGCCGCGGGCGGCAGCGACGGCATCTTCCTCTACGCCAAGCCGACGCTCGCGGTCGGCGCGACGACGCTTGTGGACCTCGGCAACCGCGCGGCGCTCTACTACATCGTGCTCGCCGCGCTCGTCGCGACGTACGCGTTCATCGCGATGCTGCTGGCGTCGCGCTTCGGTCATGCGCTCGCCGGCATTCGCGTCAACGAGCAGCGCATGCGCGCCGCCGGCTTCTCGACGACGCCCTACAAGCTGGCCGCGTTCGTCGTCGCCGGCGCGCTCGCCGGCCTCGCCGGCTTCCTGCTCGCGGTCAAGGACGGCACCGTCAACCCCGAGCTGCTGTCCTGGCACGAGTCGGGTGCGGTGCTGCTGATGCTGATCTTCGGCGGCATCGGGAGCCTGCGCGGCGCGGTCGTCGGCGCGGTCGCGTTCACGCTGCTGAAGGAGCTCTTCCAGTCGGAAGCGCTGCTCGGTCCGCTCGCGCAGCACTGGCAGCTGACGCTCGGGCTCACGATCATCGCCTTCGTCGCCGCACTGCCGCGCGGCCTGATCGGCAGCGGCGCGCAGCTGCGTGCGCTGATGCGCGAGCGCACGGCCCGCGCCGCGCGAAAAAGCGCATGAGCGCGGTGCTCGCCGAAGTCTCCGCGCCGCGCGTCGACAGCGCGGCGCGGCCGCTGCTCGAAGCGGTCCGGCTCGGCCGCCGCTTTCGCGGCCTCGCCGCGGTCGACGACGTCACGCTCGACGTCTGCGTCGGCGAGATCCACGCCGTCATCGGCACCAACGGGGCGGGCAAGTCGACGCTTGTCAACATGCTCTCGGGCGAGCTCGCGCCGAGCGCCGGCAGCGTCCGCTTCGCCGGCGACGACGTCACGCGCTGGCCGCAGCCGCGGCGCGCGCGCGCCGGGATCGGCCGCAGCTACCAGCGCACGACGATCTTCGGCGAGTTCAGCGTCCTCGAGAACTGTCGTCTCGCCGCGCAGGCGAGCGCGCCGCACGCGTGGCGCGTCTGGCAGCCGGCGTCGCACGACGTGCGCGGCGTCGAGGTCGCGCGTCGCGTGCTCGCCGCCGCGGGGCTCGACGGCGACGCCCGCCGCGTCGCCGCGACGCTCAGCCACGGCGCCAAGCGACAGCTCGAGATCGCGATGTGCCTGGCGACGTCGCCGCGCGCGCTCCTGCTCGATGAGCCGCTCGCCGGCATGGGCGGCGAGGAGACCGGGCGCATGCTCGAGCTGCTCGTCGCGCTGAAGGACGACCACGCGATCCTCCTCATCGAGCACGACATGGACGCGGTCTTCAAGGTCGCCGACCGCATCACGGTGATGGTCAACGGCCAGGTCATCGCGAGCGAC
>Ga0157369_10002425_pt1 | contig 22409 bp, 17 predicted proteins | sample C25metaG_FD_113461 | JGI IMG/M metagenome (GOLD analysis project Ga0157369, IMG submission 113461) | Corn rhizosphere microbial communities from Kellogg Biological Station, Michigan, USA - C2-5 metaG | ecosystem: Host-associated > Plants > Roots > Rhizosphere > Soil | place: USA: Michigan...
TACCCTCAACCAGTTCGAAGCTCTTGTAAGTGGTAAAGCAGCAGACGAGTGCCGAGCATAAAACGACTGCTAAGGTAAACTGCCTGATCTGTTGGAAAGCGGTATCTATATTTTTGATCTTGGTAAACATCGTTATCGGGTTAAGGGGCCTTGGCGCTGATCCGTATGGCCTGCGAGGCGGTTAGTCATATAGTTATTTCCTTCATTTCCCCCTGACGGCGGATCGGCGTTTTTCCGGAAATTGCTCGTCTGCGTGCTCCGGACAAAGGTGCCGGCGACATAAGTAACGGCCATTGAAGCCAGTGCGCTGGTTTTACCGAAGAGGGCGTGTCCGCCGACGTTCATAATATAGTTGGCAATACTCGGTACCGTGAAGTAGCCGACGATGCCGATGATCAGGAAAATCAGGTAGGCGGTACTGCTGTTGCCGAACACATTGCCGGTCGTGTCGCCGGAGGCCTGGAGCAGGATCATATTCTCCTGAATTTTAGCCATGATCGCGCCGAAGATATTGGCGATGGGCAGCCACAGGAAGACATTGACGTAGCGCGCGATCCACTGTTTGAGCGTGTGCTGGAAACCATCAAAGATGCTCAGGCCGAAGCAGAGCGGCCCGAGGATGGCCAGGACGATCAGCTTGAAGGTCCGGATCGTGTCTATACAAAGTGCCGCCGCCTCAAAAAGTACATTCAGCAAATCAGCAATCCATTGTTTGAACATATTCTGCCAGCTCCATCCGGTAGATTGACTGATCAGGTTCCCGCCCGGCTGGGAGGAACTGGTATTATCCGGATGTTCGTACTGATACCATTGATTCGGATCGCTGCCCGGTATTGCAGCGGCGGCAGTGCCGGCAGCTTCCTGTTGTTGCTGGCGTGCCAGCAGGGTGGTAATCGCTGCGTTGGTGCCGGCTGCCATCTGATGGGTAGCATCGACGACCGGCTGCAGGATGCCGTTAACCAGCGCCAGGACGGCGGGGAACGCCGCAATACAGAACCCAACTGCAAAAGGCCGCAGCAAGGGGTAGTAGTCAATGGGTTCGGCTGCTGCAAGATGCTTCCAAACCCGGGCACCAATAAACCAAAGGGTAGCAAAGCCGGCGATGGCGCGTGCGATGCTGATCATCCCGGTGCAGAGCGGCATCATCTGGTTATAAAGGCTACCTAAGATGCCCTGCAGGTCATGCAGTTCCGCTGCAACGCCCTGGGCGAAGGTGCTGACCGGCAACAGCAGTAGGCCGGTCAGCATGAAAAACAGACAGGTTATTTTATTTTTCATCGTTTTTTAATTGATGTCATAGAGTGCTTTCAGGGTAAGGCGGTCATCTTCTGCTACTGCACGGGAGATGGCCACCCGTCGGTTCCGGTCATTAAAACTGCGCAGAAAACTGAGCTGGTCGTGGCTCGCCTGGTAGATATGGTCGATCACGGACAGCCGTTCCGCATCGCTCATGCGCAGCTTGCCGTCCGACAGGACCAGCGCGAGGTCACTGAGATTTTGCAGGCTCTGAGTGATCAGGCTGTTATAGACACCCGATAGGTAACTGAGCTCTTCGGGGTTAAAATGCTTATCGTGCCCGAAGACGGACCGGGCTTCAGCATATTCCTTCATTAACGCTCGTTGATCCTCAATGATGCCGGCGGCACGTGGATAGGCGCGAATCCTAGGGCCAGCGACCAGCAGGCCGTCCAGAAAGGCCCGGTGCAGGTCATAGCTATCCTGCGATATGGCGCCGACCCTATGATAACCTTGCCGCAGCACCTCATACCCGGTATACATCTGCCGCAGCATACTTTTTAGGCCGGACAGCTTTTGGTAGTCAAGCGCCAGTTGCTGGAGGCACTGGGCGACCGACTGCGCCCTGGAAGCTGCAGGAGAAAGGATCAGGAGTGGCAGTAAAAGCAGCATAGGAATGGTTATTTTATTTTTCATGGCGTGCTGGTTAATGTTGGTGGATACCGTAAAGCGATTGGAGCGTGCTCCGGTCCCGTCTGTCCTGGCTGCGGCTCAGCGCCAGCGTGTGGCATCGTGACGTAAAGGCGGTGGCGAAAGCCTCTTTATCCTCCATGGAACGGCAGAGCCGGTCAAGTGCTGCCAGCCGCTGTGCATCGGTCATTTGCAGTGCACCCGGCGTAAGTACCTTTGCGGCTTCATCCAGGTCAAGGCGACATTTTTCGAGCAGGTGCGCATAGATCGATCGCAGCTCAGTCCGTTCTGCTTCCAACAATATTTTTTGCTGCTGTTGCCAGGTCAGTTCCCTGGAGAAAACGGCAACGATTTGCTGGTAGGCAGCCGACAGGGCTTTGCCTTTGGGATCGTGCTGCAGAACCGGACTGATTTGGCTGAGCGACCGGAAGTAGGTGCGGTGTAGGGTAAAGGTGCCATCTTTTAACTGGGCAGCCGTATGAAGGCCGGTTCCCAAGATGTCGTACCCGGTTTTGATGGCGCGGAGGCAGCTTTGGTAGCCTGCAATTTGTGCGATCATTAATTTTTCCTTTTCGGACTGCTGGTTGAAAAAGCCGCCCAGGAATTGGGCGCGGACAGGTCTGGCCCCCGCAATGAGGGCGGCAAGAACGACGATATAGCTGCGTAGTTTCTTCATGGCTTTCATAGATGTTGGAATAATTCATTTTGATAATCGTTAGCGCAGACCGTACCAGGTTCGAACACCCCTCCGGTCCTGTTCCGCAGCTGCACGGCCGAGGCTTAACAGCATGTTCTGTCGGTTGAACCGGCGCAGCTGATCCAGGTTCGTTTGAAGGGCCGCCGAAGCCCGGTGAATGATCGCCAGGCGTTCGGCATCGCTCATGCGGTTGGCGGACGGCTGTACTGTCGTCAGCAGCTCATCGATATTGCGGACACTTTCCTGGAGGATGCCGGCATAAATCTGGTCGAGCTGCTGCAATTCCGCAGCGCTGAAATGGTGGTCGGCATGAAAAAGCGTGCTGGCGCTATGGTACTCGCTAACCAGCTGTTTTTGCCCGGCAATCATGCGGCGTACCTCTGCATAATCTGCAATGACGGCGCGCACCGTAGACAGTTCCTGGTAATACTGCTGATAGAGCCCGCGTTCCTTGGCCAGCCAGCTGCTGATGTCGTTCATGCCGGACAGGTGGAGGTGGTTCTCGAGATTGGCCTCTGCATTTTGCAGGGCAATGGTTTCGTTTTGCAGCTGCTGTACTTTCAGGTCGATAGCGACGATCACTTTCTTGAGGACACCGGTGACGATGCTGACGACCGGTACCTGTGCCGAAGCGGATTTGCCACCGAATAAAGAAACGAGCAGCCAGCCAGCGGTCAATAAATATCTGTTGATTTTCATGGCGTTGGGCTTAAATGGTCGGTGATTTTTCCTGAACGAGTGCGGCAATGCCTTTTTCCATGCTCCCAAACCGCTGCGCGTAGGCGGTTACCTGGACACGTTCTTCACCTTCGGTGGTGTAAGCATAATATTCTTCCGGGCAGAGCTCGTTACGGAAGACCTTGGCAACCTGTCCGCCCAGGTCGATAAAGAGCTCGCGGTTGTCCTTGTTGACAGACAGCAAGATCGTTTTCGCTTTATCGGAAAGCCCGAGGGTATCCTGGAGCTTTTCAATTTTGCCCTGGAACTTGCGCATGTCCATCAATATTTTGATGTCGGCATTGTTAATAATGGCGTCCTTGATCACCGGCGAGGAAACGAGGTCATCAAGTTCCTGGGTGATTACGCAAGGGATACCATTGTACTTGCGGATCGTCTTGAAGGCGTACTTCAGAAATTCGGCCATACCGGATTTAGCGATCGCCTTCCAGGCTTCGTCAATGGTCAGTACTTTGCGGAGCCCTTGCAGCTTACGCATTTTAGAGATGAAGAGTTCCATAATCACCAGCGTGACAACGGGGAAAAGAATAGGGTGGTCCTTAATCTGATCCAGCTCGAAGACAATAAAGCGTTGGCCGAGCAGATCCAGGTTTTCCCGCGCATTGAGCAGGTAATCGAATTCGCCACCCCGGTAGTAAGGCCGGAGCACATAAAGGAAATTGTCGAGGTCGAAATCACGTTCTTTGACCCTTTGGCCTTTCAGCACCTGGGTATATCCGCCCTGCAGATACTCATAGAAGGTATTGAAGCAGGGAAAAAGTTCCGTGTTTTTCGTCAGCTGCTCATAATACCCCTGCAGCGCATTAGACAGGGCCACATATTCGGACCGGTTAAAGCTGTCGTGTTCCTGTTTCCATAGCGAAACAAGCAAGGCTTTCAGACTTTCCTTTTTTTCCGTGTCGAGCAGTTCGCCGGTCGCGATATAAAAGGGGTTAAAGCGGATCGGATTCGTCTCCTCGTAGGTGAAGTAGTAACCGCCCAGCAGCTCGCAAAGTCCTTTGTAGCTGCCGCCGATATCTACCGTCAGGCAATGGGCACCCTGGTCATGGAGGGTACGGAGCATATGATTTACGGTCATCGATTTACCTCCACCGGAGGTACCGCAGACCAGCGTGCCCATATTGGAGGTTATGCCCTGCTTTCGCGGCGCATCGAACAGGTCCACATAGACTGGCCGTCCGCTGATGCGGTCGCAAAAGCGAATGCCTGCTGCCGGCTGCGCGCTCTGGTAATTGCTTTCCATATTCAGAAAGCAGCAGGCCTGTTCAGCAAAGGTGTCAAAGGTGTCGTTGACGGGGAACTCTGCCGCGTTACCGGGAATACCCGCCCACCAGATCTGGGCAGCGCCGGACACCTCCCGCTTGGCAGCTGCGTCCATGCTCGCCAGCGCTGAGGCGACCTGATTTTGGAGGGTGGCGAGGCGGGTGTCATCCGAGGACCAGACCATGACGTTAAAATGTGCTTTCACCGGTAGCCGCTGCTGGCTGAGTGCTTCGTTGAGGAAGTCGCTGGCGGCCTCCATAGAGATGGTGTTCTGGCGCGAATAGGCCGACAGCGACTGAAGCCGCAGGCGTTTCTTTTCCAGGTTTTGGAGGGTCTTCTGAGCGTCTCCGATGAAGATGTACTGGTTGTAAATGTGGTTACAGGGTAACAGCAGGCCCAGCGAAGCGGCAAAACTGATCGGGAAGCGCGTTTTATCTGTAGAATAGCTGTCATAGGTCAGCCGCGGGCCACAGGCGGATGGCAGGTCTGCTGCGTCGCCCAGCGTATAAATGGCGATCTTCTCGGTGCCGATCCGCAGGCCTTCACGCAGCTCGAGATCCTGGTATAACAGCCGGTCCTCGTGGGGGGACAGAAAGCAATAGCGTTCAATCAGGCCGGCTTTTTTAACCTGACTTTCCAGCTCGGAAGAAGGGAGCTGGCGCAGCTGAATCAATTTACTGTCTTCGAGCAGCCGTTTAAACCGCATCGCCAGGGCCAGAAAATCATGCAGGTTCGCCGGTTCCAGCAGGTCTTGGGGAACGATGCTGGGACGAAGCAGGCTTGAAAAAAGGGAACTGGCCGCTTTCCGCTGAGCTGCCTTACGCGTGAGGCACAGGTAACAGTCATGCCGTAGAAAGGGCCGCCCGTTGAAATGCCGGCCGGCGGCGCGGGCGAGGAACAAATTGCCGTTTTGCTGTTCCCCGACTTGAGCGACGGCATCCAGGAACCAGTCCTGTTTGTGCACAACGCTTTCTTTGGGCAGTAGTTTGATGGCCCTGATCCAGCATTGGTGCAGCAGCTCATATTCATCGTCGGAGAGCGTGAAGATTTCCGGGAGGAAAGCCTGGAAAACGATCGTGAGGTCGCCTTGCTTGGAGATGATGCAATCATGTTCGATAGCCAGGATAGGGAAGATGTCTTTTAATTGCTTTTCCATCATGAGGTTCCTGTTTTAAATGTAAACGGCCTTGACAAGGAGGGGCCTAGAGCCCGGATCGCCGGTTTAACCGGATTTTTGTTCGGTTGCATGCATGCTCATCCTGCAGCTGCTGGCGGTTCCGCTGAACAAGCGCGGGTAAGCCGGTCTCGCTAATAGGTATGACCTGTGCCTTCAGCCGGGCAACGACCGGGAAGCGGCGCAGCAGCCGGCGCTCGTCGAGACCTGTGGCACTTGCAACGCCGACGGGGTCCAGGCCAAGCGCGTTGGGCAGACGCAGCTTAACGAGGTTTGGCGGAAGCTCTGTCAGCCCCGGGTCGACGGATACCACTTGTTTCAGCGCCGTATGGTAATAGCCTTCAAAGTATTGACCGCTTTGGTTGAAGTCAAAGCTTTTCAGACTGATCACCGGGTGGAAGTTTTGCGCGTGCCGCAGCTCGTTCAGCCGGAGGTCAACGATGAACAGTTCTCCTGCAAGGTCTATCTGCGGCAGGATACCCTGATGCCGCAAAAGAAGCGCGCGCTGGTCGACGATGATTTCGAAGTCGGTCTTATTGTTAAGTTCATCAACAGGCAGGCCGTATTTTTCAGACATGCCCTGCGGGTCGAGCTGTGCGAGGGGCGGAATGATTACCAGTTTAACCACTTTCGTATCCTCGCCGTCAAAGGCGGGTTGTTTCTTATCCGCATTATAACGGAGCAGGTAATAAGTGCCCAGGTCCTGCATATGGTCAATGAAAGAGATCTCATTTTCTGCGTCATTGGTTTGCCGTAAAACCTGCCGGTTAATGTCCACCAGGAAGCTGGTGCCCTCGATCGTGACAATGGGTGGCTGCCGGAACTTGTTCATGACCGTATCTCCTTTCTTTTGCTCAGATCACCGGGCGGCATGGCAGTGCCGGCCAAGCCCTGGAAATAGCGGCGACCATAGGACTTCAATACTTTAGGGAGTCTTTTTTTGGCCAGCGCTTTCATCAATCCGAACTCCCCGTATTGACTGCTGAGCCGGAATATCCTGACACTGCCAAGGGCCGCAAGGCTTCCGGTCACGGAAAGGCAAAAGAGCGTTCCTGCCCCCGAGATATAGAGGGCGGCAAACAGCAGCAGCAATCCGCTGATTAACATACCGAAATACCAGATATATTGTGCCTTGAGCCCGTGAAATTCAATGCTTTTATTGATGCTTTTATTGATCGAATAGATGCTGTTCATGGCTGTGTTTGATTTTGAAGGTAATTTTAATAGGACTGTCGTATCGGATATAGGCGTACCACTTGCGATCCTGTCTAACCGATATTGTTCACCTGTAGCTGCACGGTTTCCAGGATTTCGCAGGGCGGCTCCTGCCGGACAGTGTGGTTTACATACCGAAGAACGATTTAATGATAGTGGCCACCACCACCAGGAAGATACAGGAGCCAAACCATGCCGCGGCCACTTTACTGGTATCCTGATCTCCACCGTTCCATTTGGAGTAGACTTTCACCGCGCCAATCAGGCCCAGGATCGCACCAATACCATACATGAGGTTCGTTCCCGATTCGAAGTAACTTCGGACCTGCGTATTGGCTTGCTGGATTCCCGCATTACCGTCCTGGGCTCTGGCGGCCAGCGAGCTGATGAGCAGCACGGAAAGGACCGCTAACTTTTTGCGCAGCATAATGCTGCGGCATTGCTGATTGACAAGCTTCTCCATTTCTCTTGAATTTATTTGAATATCGGTTCCCTTACGCCCCCGGCGGAATGCCGCCGGAGGGGGCGTTCAGGGTGAGGCCGCAGTTTACCCGTCTCTGTCACGTTGCCGTTTAGGGTCTGCCGGCTCCGGTGTCTTGCCCCTGGCGGATGAGCAGGTAGCTTCTTCCGCTGCTGCCGGAAGTGAGGATTACCACCAGTCGTCTACTTCGTCCTCCGTAAGCAGGGCCAGGTTATACTGTTTAAAGACGGTGACGATAGCGTGGTTAATCAAATCGCGGTAGGGCAGGAGTACCGGTATTTTCAGATCATTTAATAAAGCCTTGATTTTCGGGACTACATAAGGGGGCGGATGTCCGGCCGCCTGATTTTCCTCTACCAGCGCACGTACCGCCGCGACCGCGGCCTCGGCGCTGAGCAGCGCGGCATCGTCAGGCGTTTGCGCGTGATGGTTTACTTCTGGCAGGTTTTGATTTTCCGGCTGGGATGGCGCCGGTGTCAGGAAAGAATCGTTATTATTCGGTTGTTTGCCTGCCCGAAGGCGAGCGGTCAGGGCGCTGATCTCGCTGCGATAGCAGCTGGTCAGAACATAGCTGTAGTAGATGACGAGGCCGGCAGTGATGAATTCGAGATAACCGGTCCATGATAAATGACTAAAGAAAATCATATTCCATTCATTTTGATTGTCCGACATCCGGTACCCTACCGGCTTGGTGATTCAAAATTGATGAAATACGGTATCCCTAAAAACTTCAACTTAGTGTTGCACCTCACGTTGCACCCCGTCACCCCTAAGCCGTTCCGGTCACCCCAGACGCTGGTGACCGTTTTTAGCCTGGTCAAAAATTAATTAGCAGGGGCGGCCTTCGCTCGTTTTAGTCATCCCCATGACCTGGGTCCAGTTCCTGCCGAGGGAAGGTGTTGTCGGTTACCGGGTTTGTGGCAGGCCCAGTTGATGCGCTAAAATTTGGATTGCCTCTTCTTTCGATTTGCCTTCCATGGCCATTAAAAATTCCACGGGGCCGCCGTCTTTACCACAACCAAAGCAACGAAAGATATTTTTTGCAGGTGAAATCATGAGCGATTTGTTCTGATCGTAATGGAATGGACAGTTGCTTTTGAAGGCTTTCTGACCCGGTTCCAGGGGAAGGTAGCCGGATACGATTTTGATAAGGTCAGCATGCTGCTGTACATAATCTGAAATAGCGTTTAAACTCATAAGGTGAACCGCAAACATAAAATGTTTCCGGTAAAGTTCTGTGAGTTGTTGAAAATTGTTAGCCGGAAACGCCTTTTTAATTGGAAATAGGGTAGGCCATTTCAATTTTTTAATTATTAGAAGCTCGTGGGATTTTCGTATTAAACAAACGTGCTCAAAAGAGCACGGAATAGTGTGGTCAATGGCCGCGTATTCCCCCGTGCTGATCAAACAATTATATTATAAAACTATATGTAATAAACCTATATTTGCACAATAAACGTATTAGGTTTATTGTATACAATTTAGTTTATTATCTATGGTCGATATAGCGCCTTATATAAAAGACGTGCTTGGACAAACCATTCAGCTGGAAGACCTGCCAAACAGTAGGTTAGCGCGTCTGCCTTTGTATATCCGGGAAACCTATGAGCTATTGCAGGGGGAACTATACCAGCGTCAGTTGATATTTGCCTATCCCAAAGATTTAACACATATCAGTATTTTACAGACAGAAAAGCAATTTGACTTGCTTAAAAAGACTTTCCCAACCGTTGTGCTGCTGCTACCGCAAATTACGGCTTATAACCGGCAGCGGCTGATCGAAAAGGGCATCAATTTTATTGTGCCTGGCAGGCAATTATTTTTACCGGGCCTGTTAATGGACTTGCGGGAAAATGACCTCGCTGACAAGGTGAAACGAAAAAGTAAGACATTGCTGCCGTCTGCGCAATTCCTGGTCATTTATCATTTGATCCACCGGTATGACAAATGGAAGATAGAGGATCATCCGTTTAAAGTCATCGCGGAAAAAACAGGTTATAGCCCAATGGCGATCACTAAAGCAGTCGATAACCTGCTTGAAGAAGAAATTGTTGAAGTAACCGGCGACAAAGAAAAATTCATCCGTTTCCGTTTGGACCGGGGAGAATTATGGAATGATCTGCTTAAACGTAAATTGCTGGTAAGCCCAGTCTTGAAAAGAGTATATGCCGATGAGAAGCCGGTAAAACCATTTATGCTTTTGGCTGGGCTTTCTGCTTTGCCGGAATACAGCGATATGAACCCCAGCAGGCAACCAAATTACGCGGTTGACCGGAATACTTTTTACGAATTAGAGGAACAAGGAAGCCTCGTTAACCTGAACAATCAGGAAGGCAAGATCGGGCTGGAAGTCTGGAAATATCATCCGGGGAAATTAGCCGGAGAGTTACAAACGGATTTACCTGTCGTCGATCCACTGTCTTTATATTTAAGCTTGCGCGATCATACCGATGAACGGGTGGAAATGGCTTTGGATCAAATTCTTGAAAAATATATATGGTAAGAGGATTAGACGTTTTTAAAAAATATTTCGCGGCGTTCCCTGATAATTATGTCGTGATCGGAGGTGCCGCGTGCGATGTGATTATCGAAGCTGCCGACCTTATCCCCAGGGCAACAAAGGACATTGATATTATTTTAGCGGTAGAGGCCCTAACCGCTGCATTTGTCACCCAATTCTGGCAATTCATACAGGATGGCAAATATGAACGCCAGGAGAAAAGTGAAGATGGCAGGCAATACTATCGTTTCATGAAACCGGAAGATACTTCGTTCCCTTTCCAGGTGGAACTATTTTCCAGGACGCCAGATACGATAGATTTGAAAGAGGGAGCCCATTTAACGCCCATCCCCGTAGACGATGATTTGTCCAGCCTGTCCGCCATATTAATGGATGACAATTATTATAATTATATGATTGAACACAGTGTCGACGAAGACGGATTGCACCGCGCTAACACCGAAGCCTTAATCTGTTTGAAAGCCAAAGCTTATTTAGAAATAGCGGACCGTATTGCCAAAGGCGGTATGGAAGATAAAAAACACCTGAAGAAACACAAAGCTGACGTCTTTCGCATGGCGGTAATAATGAATGCGGACGAAAGGCATGAACTGCCCGGCCCCATCAAAGAACAATTGCAAACCTTTATGAATATTGCCGCAGAGGAGTTGCCGGACAAAGCGATCTTTAAAGAAATGGGATTGGGAAATGTAAACGTCAGGAACGTATACGACCAGATCATGGCGACTTTCCAATTGGAGGCTTAACGAAATACCTAATGCTATTCGCGCGCTGATAATGGACCGGCTATTAGTCCGATGAGTACCCGGGAAGAGAAGGGAAAACCGCGCCTGACTATACAACGGGCCGGTATTAATTTCGATCGATAGGATGATAAACAGCGCCAGTTGTACTATTATACAATGGCGCTGTAGCCATCGTCAATTTGCTCCGATTTGTCGGCAATGATTGGTCCCTCATGCTTATCAATCAATGCCGGCAGGCTACCTACCCTTTTATCGGATAAGAGCGTTTAATCAAAGACTAATATCATAACTAAAGCTGGTCCTATCGCCGTAAACACGATATTGTTCCAGCGGCCGTGGTCCACAACCGTTAGAGCCGACACCTAATGTTTTGTGACTGATGATCAACACGGTGTTTTTGCTTGCAGGTAAATCAATTTTATAGGCAACAGGCATCATTTCTTCATCGGTGTAAGGCAATGCGGAAACTTGCATCAGGGAGGTATCTGCCTTCACATTTAATTTTAAACCATCTGCTGATTTTAGGTTTGCCCATCTGACATCCTCATGATTACCGCATTCCATCGGCTTTTCATACGGGGTCAGTTGTTGCGCAACTGTACTGGAGTAGTGGCCCACGTCAGAACCTCGCTTGCGGTCGGCATAGTTTTCCATCGGACCACGTCCAAAATAGTCAAACTGATTCAGCTGACGATCCAGCAAGATGCGAACGCCCATTCTTGCAAGCGAAAATGTAGAGTCACTGGTACTGACGTCATTTTGTGCGTGAATTTTTCCGTCCGCGCTTATGGTATAGACGACCCGATGATCAACCTTGAAATTCTGCCGGCCATATCCTGATAAGTTTGCGCTGATCTGGAGGTTACCATTGGCTATTTGTTGGTACCCTACTGAATTTACCTTCCAGTTTAATCGCGTTAATCCTTTTTGATCCCAATCCTGGTAGGCCCACATATCGTCAATTTGGTGAGGAGCGCGCCATAAATGCAAACGTGGACCTCCATTATGGCCGAGAATATTATGGCCATTTTCTTCGATTCGTGTAAATGTACCCTGCGTCTTGTCAAATGTGAGTGTAAAACCGCCACCCTTAACAATGACCAGTTGGCCGTCCACGGTTGTAGTCAGCTCACCCCTGGCACTTTTTTCTTCATGTGCTGGTTTAGCATTTGGAACTGCGATTTGTTGTTCAGCCACCTCATAACCTTTTGGCGCCCATTTTTGCGGCGCTTTAAGCTGCAGGGAAAGTCTGACAAAATATTCTTTGCCCGCTTTAGGTTTAAACGCAAATGGCATATGAACGATTTTCTCGCCGCCAGGCGGGATAGCTCCAGGTGTGAAAATTCCGGTGGCAACCGGATCGCCGTTTGCTGTAACAGACCATTTACCCACAAAATTGCTCAGGCTGCTAAATTGATATCTGTTCTTAATAAGAAAATTACCTTTAAGGGCGTTTACCGCTGTTATCGTGACCCATTGATAGGCGTGTTTTAGTTCCGGGTAGTGCGGTTTTAGGGAACGGTCGGAAAAAACCACTCCTTTATGGATAAAATAATGATCATTAGGATATTCACCAAAGCCACCCCCGTAAGCGGTAATATGGTGTTTGGGATCGCGATCATTATAAATACCCTGATCCTGCCATTCCCAGATGGCGCCGCCCATAAGCGACGGGTATTTATCAAACAGATCATTATAAAGATCCACGGATCCCATCGAATTGAACATGGCGTGGGCGTATTCACACAAATAAAAAGGCTTGGTCAGCTCGTTATCTTTTGCATTACGCTCGACATCACCAAGCTGGGTATACATTTCGCTATCAATATCAGCAGGATTTTTATTACCGATACCAAATCCCTGATAATGCGTGGGACGCGTATCGTCTATCGATCTGATAACATCCAGTATCGCCCTGAAATTTGCCCCCCCCGAACCACATTCATTGCCCAACGACCAGATCACGACAGACGGATGATTTTTGAAATTCTCCACATTCGCCCTGTTTCTTTCAATAAGCGCAGCTTTAATTCTCGGCTCCTCGTTAAACTCATTCCATGCCCCGTGACTTTCAAGGTTCGCTTCCGCTACTAAATAAATACCGTATTCATCACACAACTCATACCACCTCGGGTCATCAGAATAATGGCAGGTGCGCACGTGGTTACAATTGGCCTGTTTGATCAGCACGATGTCACGAACCATCTGCTCCTCGGTGATCGCATGCCCGTCATCTGGCCAGTTTTCGTGACGGTTCACCCCCTTCAATTTAACTGGCACTCCATTCACGGTAAATATTCGTCCTTTGATTTCGACCTGCCTGAAACCTGTTTTAGCTGAAAGGAGCTCCACGCTGGTTGAGCCTTCTTGAAGAGAAAGTACTGTGGTATACAATTTAGGCGTCTCTGCCGTCCACTTGTCAGGTGCTTTTACCGGGATGTCTGCTTGGATCAACACCTCCTCTCCTGGTTTGAGCGCCGGAACATCCTGTTGTGCCTTTACCCCTATAACCTGCTTATCGCCATCATAAAGGTTAATATTCAGCTTACGGGCAGCAACCGCATTAATTCCATAGTTCTTAATTTTTGCGCTAATATGCAGTACGGCATCATGGAACTGCTGATCGAAGGTGGTTTTGATGAAATAATCGCGGATATGTTCTTGAGGCGAGCTCCATAAGGTTACATTGCGAAAGATTCCACTTAGGCGGAACATGTCCTGATCCTCCAGGTAGCTGCCTGTTGTAAACCGGTAAACCTCAACGGCAACCATATTGCTGCCCGGTTTTACGTATTTGGTAATGTCGAATTCAGCAGCGTTTCGGCTGTTAACACTGTAACCTACTTTTTTGCCGTTTATCCATAAAAAGAATCCGGCGTCAACACCATCGAACGTGATAAAGATTTGCCTGCCGTCCCAGTTCGCCGGTACTTCAAAATTTCGGCGATAACTGCCCACGGGATTTCGTTCCTGATAGGCCGTAAAGCTTACCGGAGGCGTACTCATGACCCTTGGGAAATCTTTTTGGAAGATATAGTTATAGTTGCTGTAATAAGGCGTTCCATAACCTTCAACCTGCCAGCATGAAGGTACTTTAATTTCCTTCCAGCCAGCTACATCATAGTCCGGTTTATAAAAATTAACCGGCCGTTTCTGCGGCCAGTCTACCCAGTTGAATTTCCACATTCCATCCAGGCTTCGTGCATAGGATGAGGAATGCCGGTCGGCGGCAAGCGCTTCTTTCAGCGAGGCATAAGGCATCAGCGTTGCATGATTAAGCTCTTTATGAATCCCCAGGCATTCCGGATCTTCAATTTCGCTGGGGACGGAGGCCGTGTCCGTAGCAGAAAAAAGATGACTGATCGGGGTAGACTGTGCATGCGTGCTGTTGCCGGCCAGCAAAAGCGCTGAACAGACGAGGAAGGATTTTAAGTGTTTACCGCCCAGATTCTTGTTCATAAAAATGGTTATAGTATAAAAAATGAGATGAATGTTTAGTATTTGACTGTCAGGAACGATAGGCTTCTAATCTACTTTAATGAGGGTGTAGTACTGCCGCTGTTATGGTAGAGCCGCCCCGGCCAATCCGGGGAGACCTGTTCTGATACGAAACCTCTTCGTATTTTGAACTCAATCAAACAGCCTGGCAAAGTGGTTCTCCAAATGGTCTCGCATACCATTACGCAGCTTCTCGGCGGAGCCTGTTTCAATCAGCTTGACAAGTCCCCTGTGGGAAACATATTCTTTAGGTTCGATGTTTTTCTTCAGCAGGCCGCTATGGTGCACATAGTCAAAAACCGGTAAAAGCATTTTTTGAAATTTCTTTAAGGTTTCATTGCCGGTAATGTCATAAAGTTTGCCATGGAACTTAATCTCCTGGTCGATCATAAATATTTCATGACTGCTTTCGTCCGGTTCCTTAGATACGATCTCCTTTAATTCGGCGATGTCCTCGGGCTTAACGCGGTGGATGATCAGGTCCGCCATGCCGATCTCGAGCGACAAGCGCATCTCAAATATTTCCTTTAGCGTAGCGTCACCAAGGATTTGTGGGTTCATACTTTTTTCAAGTATCGACACCAGGTCAGGACTGGTTATAACAGCTCCCCGGTGCTTTTTCGAATCAATAAGCCCCATCATCCGCAGTCTCAGCAAGGCCTCGCGGATGACAGTCCTGCTGACCCCAAGTGCCTGCGTCAGTTCGATTTCTTTTGGAACAGCGTCACCTACCTTGAATTTTTTTTTTATAAATAATTCAATCAGGTTCTTTTCCACCCGGTCCACGAGCGAACTGGTGTCAATATTTTTCAGCCCGGTCTTTACGTCAATATTTGCCATTGTTTTACTCGGTAAACTTACGAAATCGGATCTCATATAGTCAAATTCTCTTGGTGTATTTGTAACACGCTGTTTGTCAGTTTGAAAAAAACTTTTCAGATAATTTGGAAGTCTCATCCAAAACTTCCTACTATTGTATTATGTCTGACATAATACAATTATAACCAATAAATTTAATATGAAAGAAAAATTTACATTAATCACATCCCTTCTGACGATAGGCGCCGTACTGCTGGCCGTCTTCGGGCAGGCGCAGGCGCCCGCCAGGGTGACGGGGAAGGTAATTGCAGAAAAAGACAAGCAGCCTTTACCGGGAGTCTCCATTCTACTCAAAGGATCCAGAAATGGTACCGTGACCGATATTGACGGTAACTATTCCATTATTGCTCATCAGGGCGACGTGCTAATTTTTAGTTTCATTGGCTATGCCCGTACGGAAATTCGTGTCAGCAGTTCCCAAACAATTAACGTAGCGCTAAGGGATGATGCAACGAAACTGAACGAGGTCTTGGTTGTCGGATATGGTGAGCAATCCCGGAAGACCGTAACCAGTGCGGTCGCGAAATTAGATAACCAGGTACTCGCTACGACACCCCGCGCCAATGTGGCGACTGCCTTGCAGGGTACCGTATCAGGTATACAGGTTATTAACCAGAGCGGTTCACCGGGCGCAGCCCCGCTTTTACTATTACGTGGCGGAGCCTCCATTAACTCCCCAACCTCGCCACTGGTTGTCGTTGACGGTGTGATCAGGTCATACCAGGATATCGCGCAGGAGGATATCGCTTCCGTGGATGTCTTAAAGGATGCTGCTGCGACAGCCATATACGGAGCAAGGGCTAATAACGGGGTGATCCTGATCACCACCAAACAGGGTAAGGCTGGTACTGGCAATATCACTTACAAATTTACAACCGGCTTTAACAGGCAGCGCCAGAGCTATCAGTACCTCAATGCCAGGGACTACATTTATTATACCCGCTTAGGCAGGTTCAACAATTTTATAGCCTTAACGCCCGAAGCGACCTTGACTGCCAGCCAACTCAAAACACTTAATAATTCAAGGGGGTATGGTTTATTAACCGATCCAGCTGACCTCGCTACCTTTGACATCCAGGCCGAAAGTCCTTCCAATATTAATCTTTTACAGCAGGGATGGGAGGATATCGATGATCCCGCAAACCCCGGTTCGAAAATTATCTTCAGAGACCATAGCCGAGAAATACAGGATATGGTTTTCAGGAATACCGAAACTGTCGATCATTATTTAAGCGCGTCCGGAGGAAATGAGAAAGGGAGATATTTTGCCAGTTTAGACTATTATAATGAGCCGGGTGTGATTATCGGCTCAAGTTACCATCGCTACTCCGGCGACTTTAATGGTTCCTATAAAGTAAAGCCCAATGTGGAAGTGAGCAGTGGCATTACCTTTTCCACCTCATCACAATTAGGTACTGTTGGAAGTTCAACGGCCAATTATGATGTAAATACCATGTACCGCACGTTGTCTTTATGGCCGACATTTAATCCCTGGCTTGATGGGGCAAAAACGCAGCCCAATCCGGGAAACGGTCTAACCGATGGTAATCCCCTGTACTGGCTACAGCATCAAAACAATACGAACGAGGTAGACCGGATTGTTGCCAATGCGGCTGTTAAATGGGAAATAACGCCTGGCCTGAACTTCAGGCTGTCTGGGAGTGGTTATTTGTTCCAGACCCTAAACCAAAGTTTCCAGGACGCCACACAGCTTTACGCTAATTTATTTGCAACTCCGCCAACTTATTCGAGTACCCTACGGCCTGCCACGGCAACCTATGCCAGAACTTTTCAGCAAACTTATGACGCTACCTTCAATTACAATAAGTCATTTGGTAACCATGATATCAGCATTTTATTGGGCGCTGAATATTTTGATCAACTGGGTTATGGTCAGCAGACGGCAGGTACCAACGCGCCCACAGATGATATTATTACGGCAAATGCCTCGACATTGTTTGCGCAGGGAAGTAACTACAGCTCGCAGGGGGAAAACCGGATTATATCAACTTTTACAAGGGTAAATTATGACTATAGCCAAAAGTACTTGCTCAGCTTTGTATTAAGAGAAGACGGCGTTTCGCAGCTTGCTTTCCAGAAAAGGATCGGCTATTTCCCGGGTATGTCTGCCGGCTGGAACCTGGATAAAGAAGCGTTTTATCAGCATTTGGGTATCCATAAAATTCTATCTACGGTTAAACCTCGCATCAGCTACGGATCAAACGGTAATATCACCGGACTGGGTAATTATGATACGCAAGGCGTATATGCCGCAGGCAGTCCCTATAACGGTAACGGCGCCATTACGAACAACTCGCCAACCAACAGCAACCTGGTATGGGAAAAAAGTAATACCAAGGACGCCGGCGTTGACTTAGGCTTTTTCCAAGACAAGGTAAGTTTACTGTTCGATTATTACAACAGGGTAACGAGCAATCTGTTAACCACCTTGCAGTTGCCGAGCTATTTAGGATTTAATACACTGGAAACAAACGACGGCTCCTTACAGAATAAAGGACTGGAGTTTACCTTAAAAGCCAATATCGTTAATAATCCTGACGGCCTGAGATTAGATTTTGGCGCCACGGCTTCGTTTAATAAAAATAAAGTATTGAAACTGCCTTATAACGGACAACCGCATAACAGGCAGGGCGGTGTGCAGGTATTTAATCCTAAAACCGGCCAGCTGGAATGGGTGGGCGGTATACAGGAAGGGCAGCCATTGGGTCAGATTTACGGCTATAAAGAACTCGGCATTTTCTCCAATGACGCGCAGGTACAGGCTATAGCCGGTAACAGGACTGATGCTATAGCTGGTATTACAGGGCCAAATCTGCCGGCAGGTAAGGGCGGCCACATCGGACCAGGTGATGTGAACTGGGCGGATGTGAATGGTGATGGTATCATTGATTCACGCGACCAGGTTTACCTGGGTAATATCTATCCGAAATGGACAGGCGGCTTTAATTTTAACGCTTCCTACAAAAGGATAGCATTATATACCCGTTTTGATTATTCCTTAGGCAATACGATCTACAATGACTTTGTAGCGCGTTCGTTAGGCGGTTACCAGGGTACATTTAACTATATCAGCCAGATAAAAAATGCCTGGACGCCGACCAATACCAATACGCTGATCCCCAAGGTGTATTATGCTGACCAGGTCGCCGGCTCGAAGGATAACTACACCCGTGGTAATAATGCTTCAGCTAACTTGCAGGGCGAAAACTCCAATTTCTACGAAAGCGGTAACTACCTGGCCTGTCGGGAAGTTTCCCTGTCATACGATTTTGCCAAAACCTTACTGGCGAAAACAAAAGTATTTTCAAGCGCCAGGGTATTTGTTAGCGGCGAAAATCTGTTTTACCTCAAAAAGTTTAGCGGTCCGATCCCGGAAGCGCCGGTAAATCCCGGAACAAATGTAATCAGCGGCGTTTACCAGGGGACCTATCCAACACCGAGGACATTCATTTTCGGTGTCCAGGCTTCTTTTTAATCAATCAATGACTATTCATATGAAAAAGTATATCATCACAGTTTTTACGGGCCTGGGGATACTTGCCCTGATCAGCTCGTGCCGAAAGGATTTAAATCTGGCGCCGGTAAGCAGTATTACCGATGCCAACTATTTTCAGTCTTCAAGCCAGTTTGACGCTTTTATGGCCGGTATTCATAGCAATTTCAGGAGCAGTACGGCAACATTTCAAACCTTAGGCGAAATGCGGGCTGATATCTTCGGGACCGACCCCGGGGCCGGCTCTGCTTTTACCGGCGAGGCGACGCAAGGCGTCGAACATTTGTGGCAGGAATCACTTAATCTGGATAATCCCGGGGTCAGCAACTTTGGCGGCTTTTATTACAACATTGATCAGATCAACCTGATGATCGCGAAATTAAATGCCACTACCGTTGTTGCGCCGGCCAACAAAAGTTATTACCTCGGCATATGCTATGGCATGCGGGCTTTTTATTATTTTCAGATGTACCGCACATGGGGCAGCGTTATTATACAGACGGAGCCCGTAACCGGTAGTTCTATTGATATTTCACACCTGGCCAAGGCTGCTTCACCGGCAGCTGATGTCATGACCTTAATCAAGGCGGATATTGCTCAATCGGTAAACAGTTTTGGAACCGATTATTCATTCAGAAACGCTAAAGGGTATTGGTCAAAATCCGCAACCTTGATGCTCAAGGCAGAGGTTTATTTGTGGACGAGTGTTCATAATGGAGGCGGCACAGCTGATGCAGCAACGGCCCAGGCTGCCCTTAACGATATTCAAACGAATGTAGCCGGGTTGCAGTTGCTGCCCAATTACTCGAGCGTTTTTTCTTCAGCCAACAGAGGTAACAATGAGATTATATTTGCTATTCACTATCAACTGAACGAGCCGGACGCAAAAAATAATAATGGGATGACGTGGGTACAAAACAGCTTCGTCCCCCAAACCGGCCTTATCGCGAATTTTTATGATTCATTGGCCAACCGGCAGTTTAATGTCGTTACGGACAATTGGGGCGGACTACTGCGGGCTCCCGTTAAAATATCAACATTCAGGCAGTTCAGCCCGCTTGATACCCGCCGCCTGGCCAGTATACAACCCGCTTATACCAGACTCAGCAATGGGGCATACCAGATCGCAGGCTGCTTTGCCGACAAGTATGCCGGTGAACAAAACGCCGGCATCAGGGTGATCACGAACGATTTTCCCATCTACCGTTATGCTGATCTTTTGCTTCTCCTTGCCGAAGCCAAAGTGGATCAGGGTATGGATCCGTCCGGGGAGATAAACCTGGTGCGGGCCCGCGCCTTTGGCAGCAACTACAATGCGGCAACGATGGCGTTCGGGACACAAGCCCTCGACGCTAACTCGCGGGAGGCCCTCCTTCAGGAGCGGTTCCTGGAGTTCGTTTTCGAGGGTAAAAGATGGTACGACCTGCGGAGAATGGGGGATAACTATGTTTACGAGCATACCGCTCTGCCGGCTTCGCAATCGTTTGGCCTTCTTTGGCCGATTGACAGAAATACGCTGACGAATAACCCCTCGCTGGTACAAACACCCGGGTATTCGTCTTTCTGATCATGAATAGACAAGGTACCTAAATAAGATAGTTTGATTAGTTGATTGATGCTTTATGGATACCGGGGCATCCGCTCCGGTATAATAAGGCTTATAAATGATGAAGAACAGATAATATGAATAAAGAACATTTACGAGGTCTGATCGCGGCGCCTTATGCGCCTTTTGATGAAAATGGTGTGCTGAATCCTGGCATCATTCCGGCCTACTATGCATTTCTCAAAAGTAACGGCGTGACCGGCGCTTTTATTAACGGGTCAACCGGAGAAGGTGTATCGCTGACGATGACCGAAAAAAAAATATTAGTAGAGGCCTGGGCTGAGTGTGTGGGGGATGACAACGATTTCAAGGTGATGACGCTTCTTGGCGGAACCTGCGTTGACGATTGCATTGAGCTGGCGCTACATGCTCAACGGGCGGGTTTATTTGCTGTTTCGCTCACGGCTCCTTATTATTTTAAGCCGGCAAGCGTTGACGTACTCGCCCGTGTATGTATGCGTGTTGGCGAAAGCGTACCGGATATGCCCGTATATTATTATCATATCCCGGTTCTTAACGGCGTTGGTTTTAATATGATTGACCTGCTTCAAGCGCTGGATAATCATATGCCGAACTTTGCCGGCATTAAGTACACCCATGAAGATTTTATGGACTATCAAAGCTGCCTCAACTTCCAAAACGGAAAGTACGATATGCTTTGGGGACGGGATGAAAATATGCTTTCCGCCCTTGCAGTAGGTGCGAAAGGTGCTGTTGGCAGTACTTTTAACTACGCCGCGCCGCTTTACCATCGACTTATCGCAGCTTTTAACAATAACGAACTTCAGCTTGCCGGCAGGTTGCAACAAAAGGCCATCGACATGATCAGGCTGTTAGGAAAATACGGTGGGATAACGGTTGGGAAATCGTTTATGAAGCTCACCGGTTTCGATCTTGGTGAGTTTCGGCTACCCCTGACGAATATGACCCGGTTGCAATTTGAGCATTTTAAATCAGATGTCGCAGCGATTAACTTTGATGAGTTCAAGTCGCATTTGGGTAGTGCGAATAAGTCGTGATTAGCATGAAATTGAAAAAGACCATTTGCTTATTCTTTGTTTACGGAATGTTCAACGTACATCATACCATCGCCCAGGACGCCGATCGGGTTCATATTTCCTGGTCACAAGCAGCTTTTTTGCCCGATCTGTCCGGCCTGAGGCAAATCGGGGTCGCCGGGCCTTTTGCCGGGTTAAGTAACGGTGTCATGCTGATTGCCGGCGGATCAAATTTTCCCGGAGCGAAGCCATGGAACGGGGGTAAAAAGGTCAATAAGCGGGAGATTTACCTGGTTTCCAAATTGCACGGCGCTAACTTTAAATGCATAGTTTTAAATCAATATTTAGCTCAAGGGATCGCTTATGGTGCAAGTGTAACCACTTCAAAAGGAATAGTTTGCCTGGGCGGAGAGACCGACGCGGCTAATTGCAGCACCAAGGCATTTTTAATGCGATGGGATGCCGCCAAGAATGCGGTGATTTTTGATGATTTACCAGCGATACCCATTGCAATCGCTAATGCCAGCGCGGCAAGTATTCATAACACGGTTTATTTATTTGGAGGGGAAAGCAATGGTATGCCGGTCGATAAGTCGTTTTTGCTTGATCTGACTAACGACCATGCCGAATGGAAAAGTATACCTCCTTTGCCCATACCGATGTCACACTCGGTAGCTGTAACGCAATCCAATGGACATTATCCTTGCATTTACGTTTTCGGCGGCCGTAGCGCTACTACATCTGGCCTCAGTCAATTGCATGGAAATACATTTTGCTATGATCCGGTACGACAAAAATGGTCGCAATTAAGTAATATCAGCAACGGTAAAAAGGCTACGACCTTATCGGCAGCAACAGCGGTGGCGATAGCAGACGACCTGATTATATTGATCAGCGGCGATAAGGGTGATATTTTTCATCAAATTGAAAGCTATAACGCAGCGATCAATAGGGCGGCTTCTGAAAAAGAAAGAGGGGAACTATGGGCTAAAAAGCTTCAGCTGGTCACCCATCATCCGGGCTTTAGCCAGGATGTTTACTTATATAATACGGTAACAGATCAATGGCGAAAGCTGCACAAACTTCCCTTTGATGGTCAGGTTACTACGACGGCTGTAAAGTGGGGAAACGAGATCCTCATTCCGGGGGGCGA
>Ga0157369_10002426_pt1 | contig 22408 bp, 23 predicted proteins | sample C25metaG_FD_113461 | JGI IMG/M metagenome (GOLD analysis project Ga0157369, IMG submission 113461) | Corn rhizosphere microbial communities from Kellogg Biological Station, Michigan, USA - C2-5 metaG | ecosystem: Host-associated > Plants > Roots > Rhizosphere > Soil | place: USA: Michigan...
CCAGGTCTCGACCTGCGACAGGGCGCCGTACTTCTGGAACAGGGGCCAGGACGCCTCGGCGGACTTGACGTAGCGCGCCTTGTCCTCGGTTTTCACGGGGGTCAGGAAGCCGGTCACATAGGTCATCGTTCGTCTCCTCTTTCTGGATTCGAAGGTCGGCGACGGCGCGGTCCAGCGCCGCGATGTCGATCTTGATCATGCCCATCATGGCCTGCATGGCGGCCTTGGCGCGGGCGGGGTTCGGATCGGTGGTCAGTTCCATCAGATGACGAGGCGTGATCTGCCACGACAGGCCCCAGCGATCCTTCAGCCAGCCGCAGGCGTTCTCGCTGCCGCCGTCGGCCAGCAGGGCGTCCCACAGCCGGTCCGTCTCGGCCTGATCCTCGGTCATCACCATGAAGGAGACGGCCTCGGTGAAACGGAAGTTCGGCCCGCCGTTCAGCGCCAGATACTCACGTCCCGCCAGCACGAACTGCACCGTCAGGACCGTGCCTTCGCGCCCGGATGGCGTATCGACCGGCGAACGGTTGACGGCGGTGATGCGGCTGTCGGGCAGGAGGCTGACATAGAAGGCGGTCGCGGCCTCGGCATCGCCGTCGAACCACAGGCAGGGAATGATCTTGTCGCTCATCCTCCGTGCCCCTGCGCCGGGAAGGTGTTGACCATCCAGTCCTTGCCGAAACGGTCGCGCGCCATGCCGAAGCCGGGGGACCAGGATGTGGCGGCGAAGGGCATCTGGACCAGGCCGTTGTCGCTGAGCCGGTCGAAGACCTCTCGGGCACGGTCGGCGGCGTCGAAATGCAGGGCGATGGCGGTCTGGGTGGGCGGCGCGCGCCGGGTTTCGGTCCCCGCATCGCCCGCGTCGGCGCAGACGCCGGGCGGGCTGTCGGACCCCATGATGGCTTGGTCGCCGATCTGCATCCAGGCATGGGCGATCTTGTCCTTCCATTCGGCGCCGACGGGGGCGTCGGGCATGTCGGCGAAGGTGATCAGGTTCAGTTGGTCGGCGCCCAACACCTCGGCGTAAAAGTCGAAGGCCTCGCGCGCATTGTTTTCGAACGTCAGATTGGGGGTGATCTTCATCGGGTCTCTCCTGCGGCGTGTTCTTGCTCGGCCAGCGCCGCCAGCTGATCGGCGACGGCGCCCCAGCCTTGTTCGAAGCCCATCGCCTTGTGGGTCTCGGCGGCTTTTTCGTCCCAATGCCGGGCCGTGGCGGTGTAGCGGGTTCCGCCGGCCTCGGGTTCGAAGGTGTCGATGCGCACGAAATTCATGTCGCCGGCCTGCGGGACCCAGCCCTCGGTGAAGGCGCCGGTCGAGACTAGCCTCCGTCCCGGAACGACTTCCAGAAAGACGCCGGAATAGGGATGCCGCTCGCCCTCGGGCGAGGCCATTTCGACATTGGCCCGCCCGCCGACGCGCAGATCCCAATCCACGACCGGCGTGGTCCAGGGGCGGGGGCAGAACCACTCGCCGGTACGCTGGGTGTAGATCATCCACACCGTTTCCGGCGAGGCCTTGATCAGGCGGCTGACGCTCAGTTCGCGGATGTCAGCCATCACGCGACCATTTCGTTGGCGGCGAAGGCTTCAGGACCGGCCGCGACGGCGGCGGGATCCATCCACATGACTTCCCAGATGTGGCCGTCCGGGTCGGCATAGCTGCGGCCATACATGAAGCCGTAGTCCTGGGTCGGGGTTGGGTCGATGGCGCCGCCGGCGGCGCCCGCCTGGGCCACGACCATATCGACCGCCTCGCGACTGTCCCTGGACAGGCACAGCAGAACCTGGGCCGAGGCATGGGCGTCGGGGATCGCCCGATCGGTGAAGGTGCGCCACTTGTCGTGGGTCAGCAGCATGACGTGGATCACGTCCGACACCACCATGCAGGCGGCCGTGTCGTCGCTGAACATCGGGTTCCTGGTCGCGCCGACGGCCTCGTAGAAGGCGATCGATCGGGGCAGGTCGGCGACCGGCAGGTTGATGAAGATCAGCTGGGCCACGGCGTTTCCTCTCCTTATTATTTGCGAAACCTGACTCCGATGATTACGATAGTCAACTATGAAGTTAGAAAAAATAACCGATAAGGCGGGCCGGAAATACCACGACGCTTGCGGCGCTGCGCACGGACTGGACCTGATCGGCGAGCGCTGGGCCCTGCTGGTGATCCGCGAACTGATGATGGGCCCGCGCCGGTTCGGTGACCTGAGGAAGGACCTGCACGGCATTTCCGCCAACGTTCTGACCCAGCGGCTGGAGGGGCTGGAGGCTTCGGGCATCGTGACCCGCCGCAAGCTGCCGCCGCCCGCCTCGGTCCAGGTCTATGAGCTGACGCCGTGGGGATACGAGATCAAGCCGGTCTTCATGGTGCTGGGCGGTTGGGCCGCGCGTTCGCCTCGCCACGACCCGACCCTGCCGATCAGCGCGGTGTCGATCATGCAGTCTTTCGAGACGATGTTCGATCCGGCCCTGGCCGGCGACACGGCGATGACCGTCGGCTTCGTCTTCGGCGACGAGCCCTTCGTCGTTCAGATCGAAAAAGGGGCGATCACGACTCGCCGCGATGCGACCGACGCCGCCGACGTGGTCCTGACGACCCAGCCGCCGCTGGTCGCGGCCTGCGTCTACGGCAAGGTCCCGCCCGCCGCCTTCGAGGCCGACGGGCTAATGACGATCACTGGCGACCGGACCGTGTTCGACCGCTTCGTGGGCTTCTTCAACCTGCCCGAGAAGGCGGCGTGATCTCGCAGCCGAACCGCGCGCAGTAGCGAGCGCGAACCTTGATGGCGACCGCTTCAGGGTCGAAAAGATCAAGGGACGATTTGATCATCTGATCAGGGTCCGGCGGCGTCTTGGAAACCGGCCGCCGCCCTTGTGATAGCGCCTGTAAATCAGCTTCGGAGATATTGCGCGCCAGAAGCGTCGCGAAGATGCGCCTCGCCTCGGTCGGCGAGGGGACTCCTGACGAAACCACGATTCGATCAGCGCCTTGCGATCCGCCGGCGCCTCGATCTCAGGCATGAACGGTTCAGGAATCTCCGCCAGCATCTGCTGCGCCAGGATGTCGGCTGCGGCCATGGCGGCGGGCGTCGGCGTCGGTCCTCTCCAAGGCGGTGTCTGCGAACGGCGTGGGCGCTCGGTTGTGAAAGGAATGGCGACACGGAAGCGACTCGGCGTCGCTCTTCCGTCTATGGTCGCGGGGTTTAATAGTCCGCGGGAAACCACTTCCAATGCGCGCTCACCGAAGCCCAGTCCATCTGGTGCTTCCGAGCTGATTTCGCAGTCTTTGGCCTGACCGCTGACCGTGGCGGTGCATTCAACAATAACGCGGCCGTCGATGCCCAACAAAACCGCCAAACTAGGAAAGTCTTCCCCTGACGCAGAAGGCGGAATTTTCCAGGATGAGGAAGTGCGCTGCGCCAGGCTGGGCGTGGCGACCATCATCATGACCGCGCCCACGGCAACCAATAATCCCACACGCATGACGGCCCCTGGCAGCTTCCCCTAGCGTGTTCGACGCTTAAGGCCTCAGGACAGAATGTCCAGCAGCGTGCCGGCCATGTCGTCGGCGGTGCGAAGCACGGCGGCGTTGGCGCTGAAGGCGGTTTTGGCCTGGATCCGCTCGACGGTTTCCTCGGCGAGATTGTCCAGCGGCGCGGTCGCGGTGCGGCGCGCGCTGTTGTCGAAACGCGTCTGGGCGCTGGCCATTCCGGCGGCGGCGATGGAAAGCGCTTGCATGGTGAAGCTCCGGACGCGGTGGGTTCGATCACCAGACTGCGTCTTTCAGGTCAACGTCGCCTGAAGGAACAGGGTGAACGGCGTTTTCCGCCCCGCTTGCGCCCTTATTGATGTATAGAGCGCCATCATTCGCCCGGCCTGAGGTCTGACCTCGGCCGGGCGCGGTCGTTTCGGCGACCGCCCTTGTCCGTTGTCCCAGGTTTCCTATGCCCTTTCCCGCCGTCCATCCCGCGCTCGACCGCGCCCTGATCAACAAGGGCTATGCCGAACCCACTCCGGTTCAGGCCGCCGTGCTGGAGGCGGAGCATGCGGATCGCGACCTGCTGGTCTCGGCCCAGACGGGATCGGGCAAGACCGTGGCCTTCGGTCTGGCTGCTGCGCCGACCCTGCTGGGCGACAAGCCGATCTTCGGTCCGGGCGGCGCGCCGCTGTGCCTGGCCATCGCCCCGACGCGGGAACTGGCCATGCAGGTCGCGGCCGAGCTGCAATGGCTGTACGCCGACTCCGGCGCCAAGATCGCCACCTGCGTCGGCGGCATGGATGCGCGTCGCGAAGCCCGCGCCCTGAGCTTCGGCGTCCACATCGTCGTCGGCACGCCCGGCCGCCTGAAGGACCACATCGACCGGGGCAACCTGGACCTGTCCGAGCTGAAGGTCGCCGTCCTGGACGAGGCCGACGAGATGCTGGACATGGGCTTCCGCGAGGACCTGGAGCACATCCTGGATCAGGCGCCCGCCGAACGCCGCACCCTGCTGTTCTCGGCGACCATCGCGCGCGAGATCGCCACCCTGGCCAAACGCTACCAGAAGGACGCGGTGCGCATCGACGCGACCGACAAGACGCGCCAGCACGCCGACATCGAATACCGCGCCTACCGCATCGCGCCCAACGAGATCGAGCATGCGGTGGTCAACACCCTGCGCTGGTTCGAGGCGCCGCGCGCCATGGTCTTCTGCTCGACCCGCGACAGCGTGCGTCACCTTCAGGCCTCGCTGCTGGAACGCGGATTCTCGACGGTGTCCCTGTCGGGCGAAATGGGCCAACGCGAACGCACCGACGCCCTGCAGGCCCTGCGTGACGGCCGCGCCCGCGTCTGCGTCGCCACCGACGTGGCCGCGCGTGGTCTGGACCTGCCCGACCTGGGTCTGGTCATCCATGCCGAACTGCCGATGAACCGCGCCGGCCTGCTGCACCGTTCGGGCCGGACGGGCCGGGCGGGCAAGAAGGGCATCTCGGTCATGCTGGTCCCGCACTCGCGCCGTCGCAAGGCTGAGCGGCTGATGGACGAGGCCGGCGTCGACGCCGTCTGGACCGGCGCCCCGACCTTCGACGAAATCCGCAAGGCCGACGAAGGCCGTCTGCTGTCGCCCGAGTTCTTCGAGGCTGACGTCTCCGACGAGGACATGGTCGTCGCCAAGCGGATGATCGCCGAGCGTACGCCCGACGAGATCGCCGCCGCCCTGGTGCGTCTGCTGCGCAAGGAACAGCCGGCGCCGGAAGAGCTGTCCGATCCCGGCTCCGATCGCGGTCCCGCAAAGCGCGAGCGCACCTTGCGCAACGACGACGGTACGACGGCCCAACCCTGGCCGGGCGACCGCCTGGGCGCCGATGATGTGGTCTGGTTCCGTCTGGACGTGGGCCGCAACAAGAACGCCGACCCCAAATGGCTGATCCCGCTGATCTGCCGCATCGGCGGCATTTCCAAGCCTCAGATCGGCGCCATCCGCACCTTCCCCGAAGAGACCCGTTTCGAGGTCGCCAAGACCCACGAGAAGGCCTTCCGCGAAGCCGTCGCCGCCTCCAAGGACGAGGTGAAGATCACCCCGTCGGAAGCCCCGACGCCGGGCTCGATGAAGGCCAGCCGCTTCGCCGGCAAGCCGCGCGAGGATGGCGACCGCCCCTTCAAGAAGACCCCCTACAAGCGCGCCGACGGCGGCGAGGGCGACGCCCGCCCGCCGTTCAAGAAGAAGCCCTGGGCGCCGAAGGCTGACGGCGGCGCCAACCCGCGCTCGAACGCCTCGGGCGACAAGCCCTATGCCAAGAAGCCCTTCAAGGCCAAGCCGGGCTTCAAGAAGGACGGCTTCAAGGGCAAGCCCAAGGGCTGATCTTGATCCTCCCCCGTGAAACGGGGGAGGATCGGCGCTATTGCCTCTCGCCTCATCCCGGCGCACCCTCCGCCCATGAGCACGCCGTCCGCACCTGAGGGCCGTTACGCCTCGTTTGAGGCCTTCTATCCCTATTACATCCATGAGCATTCCAACCGGACGTGTCGGCGCATCCACGTCGTCGGCACCTTTCTGGTGATCTCGGCCTTCGTCGCCTTCGTGGCGACGCGGAACGCCTGGTGGCTGCTGGCCATGCCGTTGCTGGGCTACGGCTTCGCCTGGGTCGGGCATTTCTTCTTCGAAAAGAACCGGCCCGCGACGTTCAAATATCCGCTGTGGAGCCTGATGGGCGACTTTCGTTTGTTCTTCGAGACGGTGACGGGCAAGCGCCGCTTCTGACGCTCGGATTTGAAGCTGCACGGTTCGCCGAAACGGAATAGGCTCCCCCTGCGGCGTTGCGCCGCTGCTGGAGGGAGCATCATGAAATCCATCGCCGTCCTCGCCGCTGCGTCCGTGCTGCTCGCCCCTGGCGTCAGCCTGGCCCAGAAGAGCGGGGCCAAGCCCGACTTCACCCTGGACCCCAACTACGGTTCGGTGCGGCTGGAGACCGGCTTCACGCCCGATCCCTGGACCAAGTCGATCCTGGCGGGCGGTTCGATCGCCGCCTCGGCCGCGCAGTCGGGCTGCGAAGGCAAGGTCAGCGCCGCGCCGGACCTGCAACTGAACTTCGAAGCCGGGGATCTGGACCTGACCATCAAGGCGGTCGCCAGCGAGGACACGACCCTGCTGGTCAACAGCCCCGGCGGTCGCTGGTACTGCGACGACGACAGCGGCGGCGATCTGGACCCGATGGTGACCATCTCCAATCCCGAGAGCGGCCGCTACGACATCTGGCTGGGCACCTATAACGACAACATGGTCCAGTCGACGCTGCAGATCAGCGAACTGGGCGGCACGGCTGCGACGGCGGGCGCTGCGCCCAACATCGACCTTGAGCCCAACTACGGCACGGCCAATCTGCGCGGCGGCTTCACGCCCGACCCCTGGACCAAGTCGATCCTGGCCGGCGGCTCCTCGCCCGCCTCGGCCGCCAAGTCGGGCTGCGAAGGTTCGGTCAGCTCTGCCCCGGACATCCAGATCTTCTTCGAGCCGGGCGACGCCGATCTGACCTTCCGCGTTCGCGCGGACGAGGACACCACCCTGCTGATCAATACGCCCAACGGCCGCTTCTATTGCGACGACGACGGCGCGGGCGGCGTCGATCCGAAGGTGACGATCACCAATCCGCAGAGCGGCCGCTACGACATCTGGGTCGGCACCTATAACGGCTCGATGGTGCAGTCGACGCTGGAAGTGTCCGAACTGGACTGATCGGCGTAGGCCACCAGACACGAAAACGCCGGCTGACCTTCGCGGTCAGCCGGCGTTTTTCATGATTGGCCGGATCAGTTGGAAGCGGTGGTCCAGGCCGGGGGGCAGCCGTCGAAGTCGCCAGCGTCCACGATGGTCAGGGTGCGCATGTTCAGGCGCTGCGCCTGGTTCATCGAGCCGCGACCGTTGCCGGTATAGAGGTCGATCTTCTGGCCCTTGATCGCGCCGCCGGTGTCGGAGGCGTACCAGTAGCCGTCGTGGATCGAACCATCGGCCAGGCGCATGCCGACCGTTTCGCGGATGAACAGCTTGGTGCGGCGCGGGATCACGCGGGGATCGACCGCGACGGTGCGCATGGCGATCGGACGGCAACCCAGCGAATCGTTGCCGGTCGCGCCGCCGCCGCCTGCGTGATACAGGCGCGCCGACGCGCGCCAGTCTGGATCGGAGGCCATCAGCTCGGCCTGTTCGGCGTTCAGGGCGGTCTCGACTTCATCGGAACCGACGATGGCGGCAGGAGTTTCAGTCCTGACTTGATCCGCCGCTACGACGTCATTGTAGGGGACAGGCCCGCTCGTCACAGACGATACGGCGGCCCAAAGCATGGCGATAGCAGCGGAGGCGCCGATCATGAGTTCGCTCAGGAGACACCGGCTCCCAACGCCGCCGGCGCCCGCCTTGTCGCGTTAACTTGTGGCGAGAAAGCGGCCAAATCGTCCGGCGCGCTATGCGTTACCATTTGTTTCTAAGTTAACGTGTTGTATTTTATGCTTTGTTCATCCCCAGCTTGCGTGCCTGCGCCGCAGGCTGGGGACGGGTTCGGCCGTCAGAACTTGAAATTCAGACCAGCCTGAACGACCGGAAGAACCTTGTAATCGTCGGCCTCGGATTGAATTTCCTGCTCTTCCTGGTCCAGACGGGCGCGGAAGATCGGGTCGTTGGACAGGGTCCCGCCCCGGGCATCCAGATTGACCTGGGGCGAGTCTCCAAAGGCGGCGCCGGCTAGGATGCGGAAGCCCAGGCGACCGCCGCGCATGAAGGTGTTGTCGTAACCCAAGCCGACGAAGGGCGCGGTGCTTTCCAGGTCGATGCGTCCGGTCAGCGTCCCGACCTGGGCCGGGGTGAAGGTCGCGCCGCCGATGTTGACATTGCCGGTGGGCGTCGCGTCCAGATCGATCTTGCGATCCCCGAAGTAGGCGCCGCCCGAGATCAGGAAGCCGTTGCGGAAAGGATGGACGTCCACGAAGGCGCCGGGCGACTTGAAGTCGATCTTGGCGTCGTAATCGATGCCCTTGTAGGTCTGGTCGCGATCCCAGTTCAGCACGTCATAGCCGCCGCGCAGAACCACGACGGGGCTGAGGGCGAACTGGGCCTGGAGGCCGGCGCCGGGCGTGCCGACCTGGGCCCCGACGGCGAAACGCCCGTTCTCCTGGGCCAGGGCCGAGGTCGCGGGCAGGGCGGCGGCCGCGAGCGCGGCGATCAGCAGGGTCTTCATAGCGCGTATCCAACAAGGAAGAGGGTTCAGCCCACCCTGACGAACGGCCCTGAAGATTGGGTTACGCCGCCCATTCTCCGTGTGGCGCGTCGCGACGCGCTTCGGCCTCGCGCACGGCCGCGATGGCGCGGTCCAGCACCTCCAGCCCGGCGCGGGGCTGTACAGCCTCGACCGTCAAGATGCGCCGAAAGGCGCGGGCGCCGGGGCGGCCGTGCATCAGGCCCAGCATATGCCGCGCCATTGCGGGCAGGGCGACGCCCTCGTCTAGGCGCGCGGCCATATAGGGCCGATAGCGGTCCAGCGCGGCGAAGGCGTCCGTGTCCTCGACCGGTTCGCCATACAGGCGACGATCAGCCTGACCCAGGATGCCCGGTTCGTGATAGGCGGCGCGGCCCAGCATGACTCCGTCCAGCTTGACCCCATCGACCTCGGCCAGATGCGCCTCGGCCGCGTCCATCGAGGCGATGCCGCCGTTGATCGAAATGTTCAGATGCGGCCGCTCGCGCTTCAGCCGGCGCACCAGATCATAGTCCAGCGGCGGCACGTCGCGGTTCTCCTTGGGCGACAGACCCTTCAGCCAGGCCTTGCGCGCATGGACGACGAAGACCTCGATCCCGACGGCGGCGCAGGCGTCCACCGTGGCGAACAGGCTGATCGCCGGGTCCTGATCGTCCACGCCGATGCGGCATTTGACGGTGGCGGGCACGCTGACGGCCCCCTTGATCGCCGCCATACAGTCGGCCACCAGCTCCGGCTCGCGCATCAGACAGGCCCCGAACCGGCCCGACTGGACCCGGTCCGACGGGCAGCCGACGTTCAGGTTGATCTCGTCATAGCCGAACGCCTCGCCCACCTTGGCGGCCTCGGCCAACTGCGCCGGATCCGACCCGCCCAGCTGCAAGGCCACCGGATGCTCCAGCGCATCGAACCCCAGCAGCCGCTCGCGATCCCCATGCAAGACCGCCGGCGCCGTCACCATCTCGGTATAGAGCAAGGCCCGCGTCGTCAGCGCACGGTGAAACGCCCGGCAATGCCGGTCGGTCCAGTCCATCATCGGGGCCACGGACAGCCTACGTGCCTGATTCAAAAGCATTGTTCTGTAAGTTCAGAAAGATGGCGGACGGTGTTCGCCGACGCTTTACGCGTTTTCTCGACGCTTTTCGCCCTTCGATCTCACTGGACCCTTTTTGCACCCAAAACATGGCGTCGATCCACAGGCGACGGTCTGGTCGATAGCGCGTCCAAGTCAGCGTAAGCACGCCGTGAGCGAGACCTGCCTGCGTTTCGGCGACGCCGATGCCTGGGCGGTCGAGGCTGAACGTCGCATTGAGTGCTTTCGTTCATAGGAACGGCAGGCGCGGCGTCACGTTGCGGGCTGATGAGTGAGACCATCGCGAACATCGTGGGATCCGCCGCCGCGATCTGCTCCGTGACCAGCTTCGCGCCGCAGGGGATCAAGATCTGGAAGGAGCGCGACGCTTCCGCCGTCAGCCTCAAGACCTATTCGTTGACGGTGTCCTGCTTCATCCTCTGGGTGGTCTACGGCGTCATGACCCAGGCCTGGCCCGTGACCATCGCGAACAGCTGCGCATTGATCATGGCCTCGGGGGTGCTGGTCATGAAGTGGCGCTTCCGCGACGGCGATCCAAAGCCGGGATCCGCAGTCGCCGGGGGCGAACCCTCTGCGGCCACACCTGATCGCGGACCCAGGCGGGGTTTGGCTGGGGAAGAGGAAACGAACGCCCCGGACGATGCGATTGTCACGGACAGGGAGGGGACGATGAAGGCGGGTGCGGGAGAGGATGACCATCGGCGGTCGCCGAACCGGATGCCGGCCGCTGACGCCCGCTCCGGACTGGCCCAGGGTGGTCTCGGCGGCGCCGGGGCCGAGCTGTTGGACTCGGGGCAGGAGGAAGTCTTTTCCCGGGCGGAGGTCGAAAGCGGGCGCATCGAACACCATACGGGCGAGGCGGCGACCCACGATCGTATCGAGGCTCGCAAGGCGGAGGGCCTCTGATCGTGGCCGGTCTGCATAGGCCCCTGCCGGCTAAGACCGTTCACCTGTGCATCGACATGCAGCGGATGTTCGTCGAGGACACTGAATGGCGCACCCCCTGGGCCGAGCGCGTCATGCCCGTCCTCGTCGGGCTCTGCGAGGCCAAGGCCGAGCGGACGATCTTCACCCGCTTCATCCCGGCCGCACGCGTGGGAGAAGGGCGCGGGACATGGCGCAACTATTGGCGACGCTGGCCGACGATGACCCTGGAGGCGATGGGGCCTGAAATGGTCGATCTCGCCGGTCCCTTGCAGAGGTTTACGCCGCCCGGTCGCGTGATCGACAAGAGGGTCTATTCCCCGTGGCTGGGCACGGGCCTGGACGCCGAACTCCGCGCCCAAGGCGTCGAGGCCCTGGTCGTCACCGGCGCGGAAACCGATGTTTGCGTCCTCGCGGCCGTTCTGGGCGCCATCGATCTGGGATATCGGGTCGTGGTGGTCACCGACGCGGTCTGCAGCTCCGCCGACGACCCTCATGACCATCTGCTGGCCCTCTATCATGATCGGTTCGCCCAGCAGGTCGAAACCGCCGAGTGCGCCGAGGTGCTCGACGGCTGGCGGTGAGGGGGACGCCTGGCGCCCGATCAGTCCGGCTGGGGAATGACGTCAGCAGGCTGAATGTCGATTGAACCTGCGCAGACGCTGGATCGCGCTTTCCCAGGGAACGGCGACCCGGAGACGGGGGTTGTCTAGCCTCCCATCCCCTCAAAAGGAGTCGTCATGGCCGACCGCCTGACCCTGCAAGACCCCCGCGCCCAATATCCGAAGCCGCCGTTTCCGAAACAGCCGCAGCCCGTCCCCGGTCTGGCCGCGAAGATGGATCCCGAGCCGGACCACGGCGAGACCAGCTATGTCGGCTCGGGCAAGCTGACCGGCCGAAAGGCCCTGATCACCGGCGGCGATTCCGGCATCGGCCGCGCGGCGGCCATCGCCTATGCCCGCGAAGGCGCCGATGTCGCGATCGCCTACCTGCCGTCCGAGGAAAAGGACGCGGCGGAAGTCATCGCCCTGATCGAGGCCGAGGGCCGCAAGGCCGTGGCGCTTCCGGGCGACGTGACGGACGAGGCCTGGTCGCGCGCCCTGGTCGAAAAGGCGGTCTCCGACCTCGGCGGGCTGGACATCCTGGTCATCAACGCCGGGCGTCAGCAGTATCGCGAAGACATCTCCCAGGTGACCTCCGAGGACTTCGACAGGACGTTGAAAACCAACCTCTATGCGATGCACTGGATCGCCCAGGCGGCCGTGCCGCACCTGCCGGCGGGCGCCTCTGTCATCACCACGGCCTCGATCCAGGCCTATGATCCGTCGGCCATCCTGCTCGATTACGCCACGACCAAGGCGGGCATCGTCGCCTACACCAAGGCCTTGGCCAAGCAACTGATCGAGAAGGGCGTCCGCGCCAATGTGGTGGCCCCGGGGCCCTTCTGGACGGCGCTGCAATCGTCCGGCGGTCAGCCCAGCGACAAGGTGACCCGGTTCGGCGAGCAGAGCGCCTTCGGCCGTCCGGGCCAGCCGGTCGAGATCGCTCCCGTCTATGTGCTGCTGGCCTCCCAGGAAGGCAGCTATATCACCGGCGAGGTGTTCGGCGTCACCGGCGGCGCCGGCGTGGCCTAATTCAGAACGGAGGCCGGTCGTGGGACCGGCCTCCGTCTTGCCTTTCCTATCCGCCCGACTTTTCCATCGGGCGAGGTCGGATCGTCGCGACTAGAACTTGCGGCTCACCCCCACCGACGCCACCCAGGGATCGAGATCGACGCTGGATTTTAGGGCGCCGTCGTTGATGCTGGCGTCGGTGTTGAACCAGACCTTCTTGACGTCCAGGTTCAGGCTCCAGGGACCCTGGATGCCGATGTCGGCGCCCGCCTGAAGCGCGTAGCCGAAGCCGTCCTCCAGATCGACCTTGAAGCTGTTCTTGTCCTTGCCGTTGTAGAACAGCATGTAGTTGATCCCTGCGCCGACATAAGGGCTGAAGCGCCCCTGGGTCAGCGGGCGATATTGCAGGGTCGCCACCGGCGGCAGGACCCAGGTCTCGTGCACCGCGACATCGGTGGTCCCGCCCTGGGCGCGGATCTCGTGCCGGGTCGTGCCCAGAATGGCCTCGACCGCCAGGTGGTCAGTCAGGAAATAGGTGAAGCCCAGGGTCGGCATGACGCTGTCGCCCACATCCACCTTCAGGCCGGAATCGACGCCGGCGGCCGTGGTGATCGCGTTGTCCGCCTGGGAGAACACGTCGGTGACGCGGCCGGTCAGGAGGAAGTCTCCCTTCTTGGGCGCCTCCCAGGCGGAGGCCACAGTCGCGGTCTGGGCCAGGGCCAAGGTCGGCGCGGTGAAGGCGGCGACCGCGACGGCGGCGAGGAACAGGGTCTTGGTTTTCATCTTCTCATCCCCGACGCCCTGGCCGCCTCGTGCGGCCTTCGTCAGGCGTCGGAGGGGGGTGTGCGCCCCGCCTCGCCCTTCGGCCTTGATCCATCTCAAACCGCGACGGGCTTGGACAATCTGTCCTGTCAGACCACCCGCGCATGCCGCTGGCGGATGTCCGCAGCGCCGGGATCGAAGGCGGCGCACACCGCCCGCACGAAGGGCCGCCCCACGGTCGTGACCGTCACGACCGTTCCATCCAGCCGGACCAGCCCGTCCTTTACGAACCGGTCCAGCAGGGACCAGGCGCTTGCAACCTCGGACAGGTCGCGGCCTCGACGACGCGCGATGAACTCCACATCGACGACGAAGTCGCACATCAGCCGCTCGATGATCTCGCCGACAAAGGCGGCCTGTTCGGTCAGGGCGACGCCTCGGGCGACCGGCAGGTCTCCAGCCTCCACCGCCCGACGCCAGTCGCGTTCCTGCGCGTGGTTCTGAACGAAGCCCCTGGGCGTGCGGCTGATGGAGGAGGCGCCCAGGCCGATCAGGACCTCGGCCGCGTCGGTGGTGTAGCCCTGGAAGTTGCGATGCAGGCGCCCGGCGCGATCCGCCGCCGCCAGCCCGTCGTGCGGCAGGGCGAAGTGATCCAGCCCCACAGCCTGCCAGCCCTTGCCGGTCAGATAGCGCGCCGCCGCCTGGCTCTGGACGAAACGCGCCTCGGCGTCGGGCAGATCGGCCTCGTTGATCAGCCGCTGATGCGGCTTCATCCACGGCACATGGGCGTAGCCGAACAGGGCGATCCGATCGGGCCTCAGCGTCGTCACCTGGCCCAGGGTGGTGACGACATTCTCGACCGACTGGAGCGGCAGGCCGTACATCAGGTCCAGATTGAGGGAGGCGACGCCCTGGCCCCGCAAGGCCTCGGCCGCCCAGCGGATGGTCTCGAAGCGCTCGGGTCGGTTCACCGCCGCCTGGACGCGCGGCGCCAGGTCCTGAACCCCCAGGCTGGCGCGGCTCAGGCCGATCCGCCCGGCGGCCTCCACCCATTCCGACGTCAGGACCTCGGGGTCCAGTTCGGCGGCGATCTCGAAACAGTCGCTAAGGTCGAACCGCGCCGCAAGGCCCGCGAACAGGCGTTCCAGGTCGTCCGGGGACAGCATATTGGGCGTGCCGCCGCCCAGATGGATCGAACCCACGCGGACCGGACGTCCGATCTGGGCCAGAACCAGATCGGCCTCTCGCAGCAGCAGATCGACATAGCTGGAGATGACGCCGGCCCGGTTCACCGCCCGCGTGTTGCAGCCGCAGTACCAGCACAGCCGCTTGCAGAAGGGCAAATGCAGATAGAGCGACGCCGACTGATCGTGCGGGGCGCGCTTCAGCCACGCGGCCCAGTCGCCGGGACCGACGGCGGGCGTGAACTGCGCCGCCGTCGGATAGGAGGTGTAGCGCGGCGCATGGGCGTCGTAGCGTTCGATCAGGTCGCGCACGGAAGGACACCTAGGGCTAGAGGGGGACATCGCCCTCTTTCGACGCATCGACCGACAGGCCTTCATCGCCTTCGTCGAACAGGTGGAACTCGTGCCACAGGCCGTTCAGCACCCCGAAACCGACCGCCAGACCCAGGCCGAGGATCCATGAGAAATACCACATCGCGATAAGCTCCTATGGCTCAGTAGAGGTCGGGGTTGGTTTTAAGGGCGGCGGTCGAGGTCCGGCCCCACAGCACGCGATAGACCCAGGCGGTGTAGAGCAGCACCAGAGGCAGGAAGATCAGCGTGCAGATCAGCATGATGAACAGGGTCAGGTGGCTGGACGAGGCGTTCCACACCGTCAGGCTGGACTGCGGATTGACCGAGCTGGGCAGGATGAAGGGGAACATCGACAGGCCCACGGTGGAGATGATGCCGACCGCCGACAGCGACGATCCGCCGAACGCCAGCGGCGCGGACCGCCGCCACATGCCGACCAAGCCGGCCAACGCGCCCAGGAAGCCCAACGCCGGCGCGATCAGCATCCAGGGATAGCGGCCGTAGTTGTCCAGCCAGGCGCCGGGCGCGGCCTGAACCGTCGTGCGCAACGGGTTGGAGAAGCCGTTGACGTCCAGCGCGCCGGTGATCCGGTAGCCCAGGCCGCCATAGGCGACATACAGACCGCCGACCGCGAACAGCACCAGGGCCAGAACGCCGGCGACCGTGCCGATCAGACGCGCGCGCTCCAGCACCGGTCCCTGCTCCGCCTTGACCGACAGCCAGGCCGCGCCGTGCAACACCAGCATGGCGACCGACAACAGGCCGGCGATCAGGCTGAAGGGGGTGAACAGGCCCAGCAGGCTGCCGTCGTAGAAGGAGCGCATGTCGCTATCGAGGTGGAAGGGCGCGCCCAGCAGTACATTGCCGACCGCCACGCCGAACACCAGGGCCGGGACGAAGCCGCCGACGAACAGGCACCAGTCCCAGAACGACCGCCACCCGGGCGACGCCCGCTTGGAGCGGTATTTGAACGACACGGGCCGCAGGATCAGGGCCGACAGGACCAGGAACATGGCCAGGTAGAAGCCCGAGAAGCTGACGGCGTAGACGAAGGGCCAGGCGGCGAAGATCGCGCCGCCGCCCAGGATGAACCACACCTGGTTGCCTTCCCAGGTGGCGCCGACGGTGTTGATCACCATGCGGCGTTCCTCGTCCGTCTTGGCGACGAAGGGCAGAAGGGCGCCGACGCCCAGGTCGAAGCCGTCGGTCAGGGCGAAGGCGATCAGAAGCACGCCCAGCAGTCCCCACCAGATCAGGCGCAGGGTGGCGAAGTCGAGGGGAAGATCCATTGTCGGATGTCCTAAGAGATCGGGGTCAGGCCACGGCCGGCGCGAGGGGGCGCACGTCCGGGGCGTCTGGGGTCGGCTCGCCGAACGTCTCCTGTTCGTGGAAGGGCCCCTTCTTGATGGCGTGGAGCATCAACCGCACCTCCACCACGGCCAGGGCGCCGTACAGCAGGGTGAAGCCGACGATGGTCGCCCACAGTTGCGGCACGCTCAGCGACGAGGCGCCCAGGAAGGTCGGCAGCACGCCTTCCACCGCCCAGGGCTGGCGCCCGAACTCGGCCAGGATCCAGCCGAACTCGATGGCGATCCAGGGCAGGGGGAGGGCCAGGACGGCGATGCGCAGGAACCAGCGGGTGTCGTGCTTGCGCATCGTGCACAGAACGAAGGCCGTGCCGAACAGGGCGATCATGAACATCCCCACGCCCGCCATGATGCGGAAGCTCCAGAACAGGGCCGGCACGTTCGGGACCGTGTCCCACGCCGTCTGCTTGATCAGCTCGGGCGAGGCCATGCGCGGATCGGCGACGTGGCGCTTCAGCAGCAGGCCGTAGCCCAGGTCACGACGATGGGTCTCGAACAGGCCGCGGGCGACGGGATCGGCCGGGTTCGCCTTGACCTTTTCCAGCGCGTCATAGGCGATGACGCCGGACTCGATGCGCGTCTCGGCCGTGGCGACCAGTTCGAAGATGCCCTCGACCGGCTTGTCGATGGTGCGGGTCGCGATCAGGCCCATGACCCACGGCACATGGACGCCGTAGTGGGTCTCGCGATCCTTCATGCTGGGGATGCCGATCAGGGTCAGCCCGGCCGGCGCCGGCTCGGTGCGCCACATCGCCTCCAGGGCGGCCAGCTTCATCTTCTGGTTATCGGTCAGGGCGTAGCCGGACTGGTCGCCCAGGACGACGACCGACAGCGACGCCGCCAGGCCGAAGGCCGAGGCCACCGTCATCGACCGCTTGGCGAAGCCGACGTGCTTGCCGCGCAGCAGATAGAAGGCCGAGACGCCCAGCACGAAGACCGAGGCGCAGACATAGCCGGCCGAGACGGTGTGGACGAACTTGGCCTGGGCCACCGGATTGAACAGCACGGCCATGAAGTCCGTGACCTCCATCCGCATGGTGTCGGGATTGAAGGCGGCGCCGACCGGGTTCTGCATCCAGCCGTTGGCGATCAGGATCCACAGGGCCGACAGATTGGTGCCCAGGGCGACCATGAAGGTGACGAACAGGTGGGCCGACGGCTTCAGCTTCTCCCAGCCGAAGAACATCAGCCCAACGAAGGTGGCCTCCAGGAAGAAGGCCATCAGCCCCTCGATGGCCAGCGGCGCCCCGAAGATGTCGCCGACATAGTGGCTGTAGTAGCTCCAGTTCATACCGAACTGGAACTCCATGGTGATGCCGGTCGCGACGCCCAGCACGAAGTTGATGCCGAAGCAGACACCCCAGAACCGGGTGATCGTCCGCCAGATCGGCCGGCGGGTCATCACATAGATCGACTCCATGATGACCAGCATGAACGACAGCCCCAGCGTCAGGGGCACGAACAGGAAGTGATAGAGGGCCGTCAGCGCGAACTGCAGCCGGGACAGGTCGACGACCGCAAGGTCGATCATGGCGTTGCTCCGAGGAATCGGTCTGCGCGACCGACGTTTCGCTGGACCTAGAAGGCGCGGGGGATCGCCGCCTTGATCTCGATCAAAGCGCCCGCGAACGCGCGGCCCTATTGGACGGTTGGTCCTTGGGCGTTTCGTCCAACGACGTTTTGTCCAGTGGCGCGGGGCCTCGGCCGGGAGCCGGAGTCCGCCGATGACCGCCGTGCCCATCGCCCCTGTCTCTGCGGCCGCCTGGCTCAAACAGGCCGCCCGTCCCTGGCGTCGGCTGGCCCTGCTGGCCGGCCTGCTGACCGTCGCCGACGTGGTTCCGGCGATCGGGTTCGCGGCGGGCCTGGCCCTCACGATCTCCAACCTGACCGTATCGCCGGCCGCCGCCGCCCCGTGGCTGGCCCTGGCGGTGTTCAGCCTGATCGCGCGCGGCCTGGTCGGCCAGGCCGCCGTGATCGTCGGCGCGCGGCTGGGGCGAGCGGTAAAGACCGATGTTCGAGGCCGCCTCCTGTCCGACCTGTTCGGACGGGGACGGCGATCCGGCGACCGACTGACGGCCCTGGTCGAGGGCGTCGGCGCGCTGGACGGCTATTATTCGCGGTTCGCCCCCCTGCGTCTCGCCGCCGCCGTGTCGCCGCTGCTGATCGTCGCCGCCGCCGCGATCGCCAGTCCGGTGGCGGCGGGCGTCCTGTTGTTCACCCTGTTTCCCTTCATCGCCGGCATGGCCCTGGCCGGCACGGCCGCCGCCGGCGAGAGCCGTCGCCAGTTCCAGGCGCTTAAGCGGCTGTCCGGCCTGTTCATCGACCGTATCCGCACCCTGCCCGCCATCCTCGCCTTCGACGCCGTGGGCCGCACGACCGCCGAGATCGCCCAGGCCTCGGACGAGCTGGAGCGCCGCACCGCCCGCGTCATGCGCATCGCCTTCCTGTCGTCGGGCGTGCTGGAGTTCTTCTCGGCCCTGTCGGTCGCGCTGATCGCCGTCTATTGCGGCTTCAACCTGCTGCGGCTGCTGCCCTTCCCGGCGCCCGAGACCCTGGACCTGTCGCGCGCCTTCTTCGTCCTGGCCCTGGCGCCCGAGGTCTATGCGCCCCTGCGCCGCCTGGCCGCCGCCTATCACGACCGTCAGGCCGCCGAGGCCGCCGCCCCTTCCATGATCGCGCTCGATCCGCGCCCGACCCCGCAGCCGCTCCTCGGCGACCTGGCGCCCGCCATCCATTTCCGCGACGTCGCCATCGCTTATGACGACGCCGCGCCGGTGATCGACGGGTTCGATCTCGACATCGCGCCGGGCCAGATCGTCGCCCTGATGGGCGCCAGCGGCGCGGGCAAGTCCAGCCTGCTGCATCTGCTGCTCGGCCTCGCGCCCCTGACGCGCGGCGATGTCGAGGTGGGCGGCGCGCGGCTCGGCCTTTGCGGCGACATCGCCGGCCGTGTGGCCTGGGCCAGTCAGCACCCGATCGTGGCGCCCGGAACCTTGGCGCAGAACATCGCCCTGGCGGACCGCAACGCCTGTCCCGGCCGCATTGCGATGGCGGCGCGCGCCGCCGGCCTGTCCGGCGATCTGGATCGACGCATCGACGAGCGGGGAGGCGGCCTGTCGGGCGGCGAGCGCCGTCGCCTGGGTCTGGCCCGCGCCATCCTGAAGCGCGCGCCGCTCCTGCTGCTGGACGAACCGACGGCGAACCTGGACCCCGCCGCCGAACGCGCCATGCTCGACGTCATCCGCCAGGCCGCACGCGGCCGCACCACCCTGATCGCCACCCATTCCCCGGCGGTCGCCGCCCTGGCCGACCGCGTGGTGCGGCTGTGAGCGCCTCGTCGCGCATCGCCGGTCTGATCGCCGCTCAGGCCCAGGCCCAACGCGCCCGGCTTCGTCTGGCGGCGGCGGGCGGGGCCGTGGTCTCGGTTGCGGCCGTCTGTCTGCTCGGCCTGTCGGGGTGGTTCATCACCGGGGCGGCCTTCGCGGGCCTGGCGGGCGCGGCGGCGGCCCAGAGCTTCAACTATATGATGCCCAGCGCCGTCATTCGCCTGCTGGCCATCGTCCGCACCGGCGGGCGTTACGTCGAGCGCGTCGCCGGTCATGAGGCGGCGCTGAAGGCCCTGGCCCGCCTTCGCCCCCAACTGTTCGACGCCATCGCCGCCGGTCCGGCCGAACGCGCGCTTCGCCTGTCGTCCGGCGAGGTCTCGGCTCGCCTGGTGCAGGACGTGGACGCGGTCCAGACCCTGTTCGTGCGCCGCTCCGCGCCCTGGAGCCTGGGCGCGGGCGCGGCTTGCGCCGTCCTGCTGGCCAGCCTCGCTTCGCCGTTGGCGGGCCTGGCCCTGTCGGGCGTCATGGCCGCAGCCTGCATCGGCGGCGTCCTCATCGCCCGTCGCCTCGCCGATCCCGCCGGTCGCGCCGCCCAGATCGGCATGGGCGTGCTCAAGGACCGCCTCGCCGCGCTGGAGGCCGCCGCCCCCGAACTCAAGGCCTATGGGTTGAACGACTGGGCCACCGCGCAGGTCGCCGAGGTCGCCGCCGATCACGATCAGGCCCAGATGGCGCTGGCCCGATCCGGCGGATGGATGGCCGCGTGGCAGGCCTTTGCGACCGCCCTCGCCGTGGGCGTCGTCATCCCCGCCGCCTTCGGCGCCGACCTGCCGCTGATCGCCCTGGCGGCCCTGGCGGCGGTCATGGGGGTGGAATCCGCCGGCGGCCTCGTCGCCGCCCTGCACCAGAACGGCGCCGCCCGCCAGGCCCTGTCCCGCCTGGAGGCCGCCGTGCCCGCGCCGCCTGCGGGGGCACGCCATGGAGTCAGCGGCGTCGCCCTCGGCCTCGGCGCGCTCGACGCCGACCTGACCCCGCCGTTCCGTCTCGGCCTGTTCGGCCCGTCCGGGGCCGGCAAGACCACCCTGATCGAACGCCTGATCGGTCTCAGGACGCCCATCGCCGGCGAGATCAGTATTGACGGCGTGGACGCCGCAGAGATCGCGCCGGAAGATCGCCGCGCCCTGTTCGCCTATGCCGCGCAGGACGTGCGGCTGCTGAACGGATCGGTGCGCGACAATCTGCGGCTCGCCGGTCCTGCGGACGACGCGGCCCTTTGGCGGGCGCTGGACGACGCGGCGCTGGGCGACCGTATCCGGGCCGAGCCGCTGGGCCTCGACGCCCCCGTAGGTCCGAACGGAGAGCGCCTGTCAGGCGGTGAACGTCGCCGCCTGGGCCTGGCCCGCGCCTATCTGCGCGACGTCCCCTGGCTGGTGCTGGACGAACCGACCGAGGGCCTGGACCCCACGACCGAAACCTGTGTGCTGGAGGCGCTTCAGCGGCGCCTGACCGCGCGCGGCCAAGGCCTCATCCTCGTCAGCCACCGCATGCCGCCGATGGCGATGTGCGAACGATCGATCCGCGTGGACGGACGGGACGTCGATGGACGCATCCTCGTCACGCCTCGTCGCGATCACGCCGCCTAGTGGGCGCCGTCCGCCAGGGCCCGCAGCCGATCCGGCCGTTCGATCTGGATCTCGTGCAACGACAGGGCATGGATGACGCCGGCGGTCTTGAACTTCGTCATCTCGCGGCTGACCGTCTCGATGGTCAGGCCCAGATAATCCGCGATCTCGGACCGCGTCATGGGCAGTCGAACGACGGTGTCGATCGAGGGGCGGACAGGGTCGCGCTCAAGCATGTCCAGCAGGAAGCTGGCCAGACGCTCCCGCGCCGTCTTGCGCCCCAGCAGCATCATCTGGTTCTGGGCCACGGCCAACTCATGCATCGCCCGGTCCAGCAGAGCCGCCTCCAGGCTGGGCCGTTCGCGCGCCAGTGCGATATTCCGTCGTGCGGAACCGACACAGGGTCGTATCCTCTATCGCCTCCGCGGACACGGCGTAGCGCTCGCCCGCCATCAGCCCGAGAAAGTCGCCCGCGAACAGAAAGCCGATGATCTGGCGTCGCCCGTCCGCCAGCAGCTTGTAGATTCGCACCGTGCCGGAGGTGATGTTGAAGACGCTGATCGCCGGATCCTCCTCGCGCGCCAGCACGTCGCCGGCCGCCAAGGACATCCGTTCCGCAATGGCGTCGAGGCGCGCGAGATCGTCGGTCGACAGGTTGTCGCACACGCTGAACGCCCGGGCACCGCAGCTTGAACAGGCGGAATCCTGGCGCCGTTCGGTGCAGCGGTAGGGAAGGGAGCGGACGTCGATCATTCAGCTTCGCGATCCATGATCATCAAGTCGGGCTCCAAGCGTTGCGCAATCTGAAGACGGCGAGGCGGGCGCATTGACGCCGTTTACGCTTAGAGACGGTATGTTCCTAAAGGTCCATGTCCGCAACTCGCCTTGGTCGGGCGCGGGATCGTCCGATTACGGCGTATCGGAGATTTACATCGCCGTGCGCCGTGTCATCGCCAGTCCGGGACGCTTCGCCGATCGAGCTGGCGGTGAACCGGAGGGCGCAGGCAGGGCGGGCCGACCATTGTCTCATTGACGCGCGCCTCAATGCAGCGCTTCGTCTTGTCGAAACGGCGCTAGGAGCCCCAATGGGCGAGCGAACAGGAAGCGACCACGGCAGCCTGATCAAACAGGCGCTGGACGACGGGGCCGGCGCGGCGCGCTCGGCGCTGGCGGCGTCGTGGCGACGCTCGATGTCGCTGCACGGGCTTGATCCCGAGGACGGCGGCGGCCCCAACACCCTGACAGAACAGCAGTTGCGCGAAGCCCGCGAGGCCATGGAGCCCATGACCAGAGCGGCGCAAGGCGTGCTCGATCGGCTTTTCCTGGCGGTCGGGGACACGGGGTGTTGCGTCCTGCTGACCAACGCCGACGGGGTGCCGCTGGAGCGGCGCGGCGCGGCGGCCGACGACGAGATCTTTCGCCGCTGGGGCCTGTGGCCCG